>Ga0182039_10001007_pt1 | contig 14872 bp, 13 predicted proteins | sample sta12Can44000111_FD_125975 | JGI IMG/M metagenome (GOLD analysis project Ga0182039, IMG submission 125975) | Lab enrichment of tropical soil microbial communities from Luquillo Experimental Forest, Puerto Rico - statanox.12C.anox.44.000.111 | ecosystem: Environmental > Terrestrial > Soil >...
ACTCTACTTGAGATGGCCGGTTAATGGCCTGTAAATGAGACAGAACCTCTTCGTAATTTTTCCTGCAGTTCTTGGCGTTGCTGTTTACGCGCGGGAAGCCTTGAAGGGCGAATGGGCCAATTTAACCACATCATTGACTGGTTCAAAAAGCGCCATGACACGCTCATAGACGATTTCGAGCCTCTTCAGGCGGGCTCGAGAAGGGTCATGGAATTTGATGGCTCTGAATGGCGCGACATAACTCCGAAGATCATTAGGGAAACCAGAAGCAGAATTGAGGAGATGGAGTTCCTCGTCAGGATCTACCAGCTCCGCAACGAACACCCGCCCAATCTCGATTCGTCTTCCAGCGAGCAAAAGAAAGCTTCTTCAAGTGAGCAAAAGAAAGTTTCGTAATTTTTGCCAGCAAAAATAGCAGCTAGCCTGCGGTCCACCCGATCTTCCGGCATACAATCGCCCCCGAACCAAACCCATAGGGAGCATACTCATTGGGGCCGCTAACGGTAAGTGAAGGTATGTCCGCTTTGGGCCAAAAGCGGACATTCCACCAGCAGCTACTAACGTATACTGGTCTGATTAGCGTGCTGCGTTTTAGCCTTTACCAACTCGGTGGATGGACGCTAATGCGTGGCTTCGCAGTTTTGCTCGCCTATGTTGTCGGTCTTTCGGCAGTCTTTAGCATCGGCATAATGGGTCTGATGGCACTAAAGCCGTCGACCAATTCGACCCCTTCCGCTGCGACCGCATCGCATAAAGAACATCTTGCGAAGCCGATCAAACAAACAACGACTATGTAGAAAGACGCGCAACCTATTCAGAAGCGCAAGACGGTGCAAACTCGTAAGCGAAAAGAAGAAGCGTCGCCGACGATGGCCCCATGGGGTAACGCATACGGATACGCGCAAGAACCGCGCCGTTCCTATCAGTATCCGTCTTTCTTTTTCCGTTAGCCAGATAACGAAAGATTCGGTGGCCACAGGTGACGGCCACTACGACGTCTTCCAGCAGAATTTGCACGAAATGCGGAAGTCGGTCTGAACTTGTGGCAACGCTTCAAAAAGAAATTACTAAAAGCGAAGACTACGCCAATGTTTCCATGCAAATTCGGACTGCTTCGCCGCATCATACCCGGCGGCTGGGACCGCGTTCTTTCATCACCGCGGCCAACGATGTTTTGGCAATGCCATCTTCATCGAAATTCCCCGGCGCGAGCCATTGTTCCATGATTTCGCGGACCTTTGGCCACTCGTCATCAAGAATCGAGTACCAAGCCGTATCGCGATTTCGGCCCTTGAAGATCATGTGGTTGTAGAAAATTCCCTCAAAGCGAAACCCAAGCCGACGCGCTGCTGCACGAGAAGTTGCATTCAGCGCATTGCAACGCCACTGCACGCGCCGATATCCCAGATCGTTCATCGCATAGCGAAGCATCAGATACATCGATTCAGTTGCGCTTCGCGTGCGTCGCAGCGTCAGACCAAACCAGATCGATCCGATTTCAATGACCCCTTGGTCGGGCTGAATATCAAGAAAGCTTGTCTGCCCGCACGCTTTCCCGCCTGCTGCTGGTCGCACGGCGTAGTAAACTTGATCTTGCCTCGCGGTCTGTTGACGCAAGACGTTCTTGTACTCTGCTTCCGACTTCCAAGGACCCCACGGCAGGTAGTCCCAGATTCGAAGCGAGGCCTCACTTCCATGCGACGCCTCGAACAGATCACCCGCATGCCGCGCAGCGTTAAGCGGCTCCAGTGTCACGTAGCGACCGATGAGAGCGGTACGGGCTGGCACTAGCGCCGATGGCAAATGTTCGACTTTGGCTCCGGACAGTGGTCGTGGATACGGATGTTCAGTATCTTCGATCACTGTCATCAGTCGCTGCCTATGCTTGGTCTGCTGCTTGAGCCATGCTCGCATACGGCCCTTCACGGCGTTCGAAAATGATTTAGCTCAAGCGACGCAGATAAAACTCACAGTCCTAATCCGCCGTTCGGTCACGTTGCGTACTTGGTTGCGTGCCATTACAGGAAAATCATCGCCAAGGAAAAGCTGCCATATGACGGGAGATGTGCCAATTTTTGCCATCTGTGCCGTCATTCTTTCGAAAAAACTCTGGCTCTCTTCCGTCGAGTCTTGAACATCGAGCAGCCTAAAACCCACACCAGTCAAAAGAGTTTTCATTTGATCGGACGTGGCGAGATGGCTGATTGATGGGTCGCGTGCCCAAGGCACCGGATAAAGGACTTTGCCGCCTTCACCTTGCAGCACGTCATAAACGGCGAAAATCCCACCGGGCTTTAGAACCCTGCGAGCTTCCACATACATCTTGTCCTTGGCAGCAATATTCATTGCAACATGGATTGTCGTCGCTGCATCGAAGGTCTGGTTTTCGAAGGGTAAGTTTGTGGCGTCACCTTGCTTGAATGACACGCGATTGCCGAGGCCAACCCAATCGGACATTGCGGTTGCGGCGTCGCAGAACGCTTGGGTCAAATCTATGCCGGTGACTCGGCAGCCGTATGTTTCAGCCAGCGTTCGTGCGGGACCACCTAAGCCACTCCCGATGTCAAGGACATGCGAGTGGGCGTTCAAATTCATTTTCTCGCCCAATTCCAGTGTCGCTTTGCGGCCGCGAATATGAAACTCGTCCACTGCGACGAGATCGGCGGTCGTCAATTTATTGAGGTCTTTGCCCGTGCTTCGCAGCTTGTCCGCGATTGCATCGACCAATTTGAGGTTTTCGCTGTAATGGCTTGCTACGCGGTCAGCCATCGTCCTTACCTCTGAGGTCGTAAGATACAGCCTCGAATTGCGGCAAGCGAGGCCCTCGATGTCCGCTTTGGGTCACAAGCAGACAGGTGCGGTGCAACTGAGGATGTCCGCTTTGGGCCAAAAACGGACATCGACATCCCCTAGACTGGCCGAGAAATGCCGCTTTGAAACGGTATGCATTCGATTTATCCGGTAGAGCTCCGTCCTATTTTTTTGGTTTTAAGGTCGCAATCGCCTCGCGACCCGCAATCCTGCCAAAGACCAAAGCACGCAAGATCGAGACGGCATTCGGCGCAGTCCCATAGAAATGCCCGGTGATCTCACCCGCAGCATACAGCCCGGGAATTGGTCCGCTTGAGCCCATCACCCTGGCGTGCTCATCCGTTGCAAGACCGCCAAATGTGTATGCAATCGCTCCAACCAATGGGTATCCGAGAAAAGGGGGCACTTCGATCGCCCGCGCCCAATTCGACTTGGGTGGATGAAGGTGATTTCGCGCGGACAACCCATCACAACGCGTGGCATCAAAAAGAGCCGGATCACCGATACAACTGGCGTTGTAGTTTCCAACCGTCTCTTCGAGATTCGCTTGATTGACGCCGAGCTGTTTCGCCAGTCCAGCGAGCGTCTCGGCACGCACGGGCGGCACCTCGGAACGGATTGCCCGCTGATAGTCCGAAATTTCTAAAAGGCGACTGTCGAGAATTGCGTAAGCAATCGAGTTCGGGGTCTTGAAATGGATGTTGCGGGCGAACCATTCCCAGGTCTCGTGCACGAGGCCGCTGCCTTCGTCGAAGAAGCGACGACCATTCTGGTCGACGACCACCCCATATGGGTACACCAGAACGACTGGCGCCGAGCCCTTGCTACGAGCATCGACTGGTTCGGCGTGCATTCCGCTCCAGTCGCCAGCGCGCACAGCACCAAGTTCAAACGCCATACGAATTCCGTCGCCGGTATTGAAACAGGTACCCGGCGAAATCAGCCGCATCGTTTCCGCTCCCGGCCCGAAATTCTGGCGCATCATCTCAGCGTTGGCCTGGAAACCGCCGCTAGCGAGGATAATGGCGTCCGCTGATAGAATTTCTTCTGTTTTGTTTCGCGTAACTTTCAGCCCGGTAATCTGCCCATTTTCGGTCAGAAGCGCTTTGGCAGCGCAGTCGTACAGGAATTCCACCCCTGCTTTCTTTGCAGCGTGCGACATCTCTCGTACCAGAGCTGGGCCGCCGCCTTGTGGCTGAATGCGAGGCGGCCCCTTCGCGAGATAGTAGGTTGGCCGCGTAAATTCGATGTTGTGTGCGGTCACCCATTTGATTGTCGCCGGCGCCTCTTGCGCGAGGCGGGTGAAATAACGCCGATCGCCCTTGCATTGCGTCGCCGCAAGCATGTCCTCAATGAAATTTGGTTCAACGCGGTCCGGTGCTGCCATTCGGGTGTAGGAAGGCGACCAGCGTGTATTGCCGCCGGCTGCGTTCTCTGGTGCCTTGTCGATGAGCGTGATGTGGATGGCTTCTTTGATCGCCGCCGCCGACTCCGCCGCCGACAGCGCGGCGGCCAGTCCTGCCGCGCCGTGGCCGACGACGATCAAATGTCTTGATCCTTTTGCCATAAAGTGCGGAGCGAAATTTTCGATTACTTCACGAGATCGCGCCATTCGGGACAGGTACGCTTCTCCACCGGCGTCAACCACGCTTGGTAGTTAGTTTTATCGATGATCTCGGCTGGCAGCATGATCTTTTCCGGCAAAGTCTCGCTTTTGACTTGACGAACTGCGGCGCGCGTCGCCATGCATCCAATCTTGAACATATTGAAGTCGACGGTAGCGAGAATCTCGCCGGTTTCGACCTTTTTCACGGCTGGAAGGATACCGTTGACACTTATGACTGTGGCCGTTCGGTTCGCTTCCTTTAGTGCCTCGAGCACGCCAAGGGACATGCTGTCATTGGCAGAGAGCACGGCGTCGATTTCAGGATGCTCCTTGATTAATTTTTCCATGGCGCGCTTGGCGTCGGGCTGCTGATAGTTGCCGACCTCGGAACCCAGCACCTGAATGCCGGGAAATTCGCCGAAGGCGCGTTTGTAGCCGCGCACGCGTTCGCGGTTGGTTGGCGCTTTTGGAGTGCCTTCGATCACCACGATTTTTCCTTTGCCACCCATTTTCTCAAAGAGGTAGCGGGCCTCGCGGTAGCCAATTTCGAAATCATCGGCGCCCACATAGGTAACAAATTGGCCGGGCAGTGGATTTGAGGCGAGTACGATTGGAATTCTCGCGGCGTTAAGCGCTTTCACTGAGTCAATCATGGCGACATCATCGACGGGGATAAATACGACGACGTCTGGTTTTTCGCTCAGGGCCTTCTCCACCATCGCCTTCTGCTCGTCGACATTATCGGGCTGCTGCGGCACGAAATGCGAAATGCGCAGGCCGGCCTCGCGCCCCACCTGGTCGGCAGCGATACGGAATGCCTCGTAGGCGGGGTTGGTTAAATTCTTGGTGAAGACGGCAATCGTTTTCGTTTCTGCCGTTTTTGCCTGGTGTGCGATGAGTAATGAAAGGCTGGCCGCCGCTACTATGCCGATATTGCGCATCGTCGCTCTCCTCAGATGTCTCGACGGCTGGTGCGCGGATTGCTCACAACCACAAGATTTTCTTTCGATAGGCCAAGTCGTTCAACAAGGGTTTTGCGGGCCCCTGATGGATTATGGCACCGCGTTCGAGGACGAACACGCGGTCAGCAAGTGCCAAGACCAGATCGAGATTATGTTCAACGATCAGAATTGAGACATGTTCGCGTAAAGCGTCAAACGTACTGAACAGCTCCAACACGACGGCCGGCGATAGTCCTTCAAAAGGCTCGTCGAGGAGGAGAAGTTTTGTATTGCCAGAAAGAGCACGGGCTACGGCAACCATTTGCTGTTCGCCCCCTGACAGATAGTCAGCATCGACGTCCATGCGGTCTTTAAGGCGGGGGAAAAGGCCAAAGAACTGCTCTTCAGTCCACACAGCGCCGGCGCTGCCATCGGATTTTCGTGCGAGCCGGCCCAGCGCCAGATTGTCGGCGACCGTCATACCGGCAAAAAGGCCGCGCCCTTGCGGCACATAGCCGATTCCCATGCGGGCGATCTCAGGGGTAGGAAGCCCGCCAATTGCCTCTCCGCCGAACTCGATCGTGCCGGATGCGGGCGGCAATAGCCCGCACAGGGTCTTGAGCAATGTAGACTTTCCGGCGCCGTTGCGGCCGAGCAGGGCGACGATTTCGTTGTTGCGTACGTCGAGGCTAGCGTCGTTGAGGATATGACTCTTGCCATAAAAAGCATTCACGTTGTCGAAACGCAGGATGCATTTGTCACCACCTTCTGACGCCATGCGGCCGGTCGCCGCTGGTCGGCCAGTGCCGGTGTAAATCTCCTGCACCTTCTGATCGGCACGAATCTCTTCGGGCGTGCCAGTCATTAGCACCTCGCCCTGGTTCATGACCGTGACGCGATGGGAAAAGCCCAGCACACGATCGATGTCGTGCTCGACGATCAGCACTGGAAGACTAAGAGCAATGCATTTGATCAGATTCGAGACGCGCTCGCGTTCGGCAGCTGCAAGTCCGGCGAGTGGTTCGTCGAGCAAAAGTATTTGCGGTTTCGAGCCCAGTGCAATTCCAAGATCAACCAGTCGCTGCCCACCGTATGACAGTTCGCCACCCTGAATGTGCTCGATACCCTCCAGTCCAAGAAAACGCATTAGCTCAACGGTTTCCGCGTGTATGTCAGAGTAGCTGTCGACGTCGCGCCAAATGTTAAACCGACCGCTGTGCCGTGCTTGAAGCGACAAACGAATATTCTCGTAAATCGATGAGCCATTGAAGAGGCTGGTGATCTGGAACGACCGCGCCAGGCCGCGCTGGCAGATGTCCTGAACAGGAAGGCCGTGAACATCCTGTCCGTTGAGACGGATCGTACCCTCGTCGGGGCGATACAGGCTGGACACTAAATTGAATAGCGTTGTTTTACCCGCACCGTTGGGCCCAATCAGGGCGTGAATTTCGCCGGACTGGACGGACAGGTTGGCGCCTGAGACGGCTCGAATGCCCCCGAAGTGCTTCGAGACGCCGTTAACGTCAAGCACCGATCCTGTCGATGTCTGTTGACGAAGAAAGTGCGGAAGCGGAAGAGGCTCGTGAAGCTTGCGCGTGCTCATCGCCGCCGCTTCTTTCGTCGATGGACGCCAGCGTTCGCGAAGCTTCGTCCAGATGCCGGCCAAACCGTTCGGCGAGAACAACACGAAACTAACGAACACCAGACCGAACCACAGCAGCCAGTTTGGCGTCCAAATAGAGAACAGCTCACGAAAGACGATGAAGAACAGAGCGCCGAGCGCCGGTCCGAGAATATGTTTCATGCCGCCGATCACGACCATCGCCAGCAACTCGCCGGAGAATGGGACGGAAACGGCTTCCGCAGATACGAGATAGGTCTGAAATCCGAGCAGCGCGCCGGCGATCCCCGTGATCAATGCTGAAAGCACGAATACACCGAGTTTGTAGCGCTCGATCGAATACCCCTGAAATCGTGCTCGCAGTTGGTTCTCGCGGATCGCCACTAGAACATGGCCGAATGGCGAGCGTGTCACGCGCAAGAGCGCGTAAAGGACAGCCAGACCGATCAGAGCCACCAGTATGTAGTAGGCAAGTTGATCATCGAGGTGGATTGGGCCAATGCGGCCGCGCTTAAGGCCGCTTAGCCCGTCTTCCCCGCCCGTCACTTCGGTCCAGCGGAACGCGATGGTGTAACTCAGTGCCGCAAGGGCGAGGGTCAGGAGCGAAAAATAGACGCCACGCCGGCGCAAGATAAGAATTCCGACGACAGTTGATACTGCCGCAACAACCACCATCGATAGGATGATCGGCAGCGAGATTTGGTCGCGAAACCAATGCAGCTGAATCAAGCCGGCTGCGTATGCCCCAAGCCCAAACCAAATGCTGTGTCCGAATGACACCAGTCCGGTGTATCCGACGCACAAGTTGAGAGCGGTCGTCGCGATCGCCAGAATGACGACCGTCGTTGCAGTGTTCGTCGACAAACCGAACGCTCGCAGAACCATCGGCAACGCTAGCAACGCGACAGCGGCTACCCACAGCGGCTGATATCGCGAATGCCGGCTCATTCAAATTTCTCGATGCGTTCGCCGAGCAACCCGCGAGGGCGGAACAGAAGCACCAAAAACATCAGGATATAAATCGATGCTTCACCGGCGGCAGGCGCAAAATGGATTGTGATACCGCGCACGACGCCAACGAGGATTGCGGCAAGCACAACACCCCAAAAACTGCCTAATCCACCGATAACAACGACGACAAATGCAATCGTGATGATTTCGGCACCCATCGCGGGATGCACGATTGTGATTGGAGCAAAAAGCGCACCTGCAACCGCCGCCATTCCGACGCCAAGCACAACAATTGTCGTCATGTAAGGCTGCAGTTTTATTCCGAGCGCTGCGACCATATCTGGCCGCTGAATTCCGGCGCGCACCACACGTCCGAATGACGTCTTTTGCAGGAGCAGCCAAACCCCGAACAAAATCGCTGCGACGATCGCGAGCAACATCAGTCTGTAACGTGAAAACAGAAAATCGCCGATGAGGACTGCACCTTTCAGACTTTGTGGCATCGTCTGAGATAACGGAGCGGCACCCCAAATGATACGCAGCAATTGTTCCGCCACCATGGCGAGACCGAATGTCACCAACAAACTGAGGATCGGATCTGCGTTGTAGAAGCGCCGCAAGATAAAGCGCTCAAACAAAATGCCGAGCAGCCCAACACAGATAGGGGAAACTACAATCGCCGGGCCGAAACCGAGATAGTTTGTAAGTTCGACCGCAACATAAGCGCCGAAGGCGTAAAAAGCGCCGTGCGCCAAATTGACTATTCCGCCGACGCTGAAGATCAACGATAGGCCAAGTGCAATGAGCAGGTAGTAGCCTCCAAGAACGAGGCCATTGACCACCTGTTCCAGCAAGAACATGAACGAGATTCTCAGATCATCGAGGTATCATGCCGGCATTCACGGAGATGGCTGGACGCGAACGGTGAAGCGCCCGCGTCCGACGCCGGTCACAAGGTACACGGATTCTGTTCTTTGGTCGGATTGATGATTTCGAGTGGTTCGTTGGCGTTTGGAACTGCCGGTCCGAGAGCGAGGAAGTCCCACTTGTCCTTGGCTTGGCCCTTTGGTTTCACCGTGAATGGGTAGGCCTCCTGAATAAGCTGATGATCCCAGTTTCGGAAATATCCTTTGCGACCTTTGAGAATATCGAACTCTGTCTGCTTCTCGAAGTAGGGGATCAAATTGTCTGTATTGGTTGACTTCGACTCGTTCATGGCCTGGGCCATGACTTTGAAAGAGATGTATTCAATCCAGGCATGGTTTTCGGGAGGTTTGCCGTGCTTTTTAATGAACGCGGCGACAAACTCTTTCGAAGCCGGCACGTCAAGATCGTGATGCCAGACCGTCGGCCACGTGCCGCTCAAGTTACCTTCACCGGCCGCCCAAGCGTCTGCAGTATTGAGATTGAATCCGACGATGGGGTAGGGCAATCCGAACTCTGCGTATTGCTTGATGAGATTGGTGACCTGGTTGCCGGCGAGATTGCAGCACACAACGTCAGGCTTTGCCTGTCGGACCTTCAGCAGATAAGGGCTGAAATCGGTTACGTCGGTGGCGATTAATTCATCGCCTAACAATGTCGCCTGGTTGGCGTCGAAGAAGGCCTTGGCGGCTTTGAGCAGGTCATGACCAAAAATGTAGTCAGCTGTCAGGGTGTAGAATTTTTTGCCTTTGACCATGTTGTCCCGCTGTAAGGCTTTGCCAACAGCGTTGACCATCACGGTGTTCGGAATGTCGACGTGGAAAGTGTACTTATTGCAATTCTTGCCGCGAAGTGCATCCGAGCGCGCGCCGATCTGCATGTAGAGGCGTTTATTTCGTTCCGCGACCTGCATGATGGTCACTGCGGAGGCCGAACTAATCTCTCCCATCAGCACCGCCACGCCATCCTGGTCCAGCATGCGTTGTGCTTTCGTCGCGGCCGTAGCTGGATTCACGGAATCCTCCGATATCACTTCGATCGGTCGCCCCATAATGCCGCCGGCCTTGTTGATCTCTTCCTCGGCCATACGCATACCCAGTTGTGCATAGGCGCCGAGCGCTCCGAGAAAACCCGTCAACGGCGTGAGGTGTCCGATTTTGATCTTGTCCGCTTGCGCACGGAGAACGGTTGGAAATCCGAGGGCCGACAGGCCAGCGAAGGCTGCCCCTGCAGTCAGTACACTTCGACGATTGTATTTGGCCATAAGTTGTTTCCCTCCCTGATCGTCGCAGTCTTACAAAGTGCCCCTATGCGACATTGTGAGAGACACTCTTTTATTATTTGACGATGATAGGTTGAGGCGGGCGTCTGTCAACGATGAAGGACACCTGCGTATCTTATTCAGGCTGGAATTTTGCGATGCTTTTTGCCCCGAACGCGGCAGACAATCGTGCGCCGGCGCTCTGGACGGCTTTCGTTTTTGTTTGGAGCGCCTGACTGGATTCGCGCCAGATCGGGCCGGAGATCCCGATTGCACCGATGGTCTGGCCGGTAAAATCTTTGGTCGGAACGGCAATGCAACGCACTTCGAGATTGAATTCGCCTTGATCAAACGCGACCCCGGTGCGCTTGACGTCTGCGATCTCGCGCAAAAGGGCCGGCACCTCGGTAATCGATTTCTTAGTTGATGGTTTCAACTCGGCGCGCTGCACGAATCGTTTGAACTGATCGTCGTCCAGTGACGCAAGGATGACCTTGCCCAGCGCGGTGCAATGAGCTGGCCGCACCACGCCCACCCGGTCGGTCAATTGAAACGCGCCTGAACCGCTGGTCCGTGCGATTACCACCACAGCGTCGCCCATACGTACGGCAAAATGGCCGCTCTCTCCGGTCTCCCGCGACAGTTGCTCAAGTATCGGCGTGGCAATATTCACCATCTCGACTTCATCAAGCGCGCTGGCCGCCAAAGCGAACAACGGGAGGCCGATACGGTAGCGTTTGGAATCTCTTTCCTGACGGATGTAACCGAGGGACACCATTGTCTTGGCGAGGTGAAAGGCGGTTGAGTTGTGCAGACCGACCATTTTGCTCAGTTCAGCCAGTCCGATCCCGTCTCTATGCCGTGCGATCTCCTCAAGGATGGCGAAGGCGCGACCGAGCGATTGTACGGGGACGCGCTGGCGGTCCACCGCACCATGATCGCTAAGGTGTAGCGACTTCGACCGCGGCTCGATCTTGCGAGCAGGGGAGATCGCAGCAGGTTTCAGGCGCGGCTTCGTTTTTGCTGTTCTTCTCAACGCGAAATCTCCACGATGTACGCATCAAGCGCAGCGTCGAACGTCGAAAACGCTCATATCCGCGCTGATTTAAGGCGCCAAAAACCTATCACCGCTCCTACCGGAATGACAAATGGCAACTCACATAGTCGGATACCGGTTGACTCGCGTGCGGAGCGCTTTCAGAGTGCCGCGCGTCGTGAACGGAGAAAGATGAGATGTCGACAAATATGCTGAACGGCGCCCAGGTCATCGTCGACTATCTGATCCAAGAGAAAGTGCCCTACGTCTTCGGGCTTTGCGGACACGGCAATATCCAGTTCATCGACGCGCTGTTCGAGCGTAAAGCGGACATCAAGACCATCTCGGTCCATCACGAGAGCGTCGCCGGCTTCATGGCTGACGTCTACTACCGCGTGGGCGGTCGGCCGACGGCGACCTTTACGTCATGTGGCCCGGGTTCGGCTAATTTGCCGATCGCGCTCGCCAATTCTTTTCTCGACTCGGTGCCGTTTATGGCGGTGACGGGCAATGTGCCGACCAGCCAGTTCAACCGCGGTGCTTTCCAAGAATTGTATCGGCACTATCAGGCCGACTTTCCCTCGACCGTGCGCTCTTACTGCAAAAAAGTTTTCCAGCCCACGCGAGGAGAGATGGTGCCGCTTGCGGTGCGGCAGGCGTGGAAGACGATGGTGACTGGACGCCCGGGGCCGGTCGTTCTCGATGTACCATTCGATGTCTTTATGGAGGCTTCGGCCGATGAGGCGCCCAAACCGGAAGAGTGGAGCGCCAACATCTCCTGCCGCTGCGGCGCCGATCCGGAAGGGGTCGTCAAGGCAGTGGATATGCTGCTGTCGGCGGAACGGCCGACGATTATCGTCGGACAAGGCGTGCGTTGGGGCGGCGCCTGCGGCGAGTTACTGAAGCTTGCTGAGCGCCTGCAAATTCCAGTGGCGGCGTCTGCCAGCGGGCTGGGTGCGATCGACACCAATCATCCGCTTGCACTTGGACTGGTGGCGCGCGGTGGTCACTACCAGGCTAATCACGCGACACGACAGGCTGATGTGCTGCTGGCGCTCGGCGTGCGCTTCGATGATCGCACCTCGAGTTCGTGGATCCCGGGCTACTCATTCACCATCCCGCCGACGAAGTTGATCCATGTTGATATCGATCCGGAAGAGATTGGTCGCAACTATCCCGTGGCGCTCGGCTTGATGGCTGATGTGCGCACGTTCCTCCAGCAGGTCCATACTGAACTTGATCGCCGCGCCGATTTGAACAAGCGAGCCGACGCACGCAAAAAATGGCTCCAGATAATCGATGGCTATCGCAAGGAATGGGACAAGTTTGTAGCGCCTGGGTTCACCGACGACAGCAAACCAGTCAATCCGCAGCGCGCGGCCTTCGAGATTGATCGCGGCCTGCCGAAGGATGCGATATTGGTCAGCGACATCGGCGTGCACCACAACTGGCTCTTGGGCTACTGTAAGCCGCGCCGTCCGGATTCCTTGATCGGCTCGATGGGCTTCGGGCCAATGGGTTTCGGGGTCGCAGGCGTTCTCGGGGCGAAATTTGCCGCGCCGGATCGGCCGTGCGTCTCGGTATGCGGTGACGGCGCCTTCTTTATGCACGCGAATGTGCTGGGAACCGCGGTGGAATACGATCTGCCGGTGGTCTGGGTCGTGTGGAATAACTACGCGTACGCATCCATCAGGGGCCTGCAGCGCGGCTATCTTGGCGGTCGCGAACTTGCGACCGACTTCCACGATCCAAAAACCGGCGAGCGCTATAACCCCGACTTTGCCGCCATGGCCCGGTCGGCCGGCGTCGAGGGTGTGCGTGTTGATCGCGCCGCCGATCTGGCAGAGGCCGTGCGCGGCGGCATTAACGCCAACCGGCCATATTTGATCGACGTCGATATCGCTGCCGATATCAATCCCGCCGGCGCCGGCGTGTGGGAATTGCCTGGTCTCGGCCAGAGTAAGCCGTCAATCGGTACGCGCTACCAACCGACTTGATGAGATTGGGCTGTTTCGGACGCTTTGAACAATAAAGCTGGAGACGAATTTATGCTGCTCTCAGGTCAGAAGGTTGTTGTTGTTGGCGGCTCCTCCGGCATAGGTCTGTCGACAGCCGAACTCGCAAAAAGCGAGGGTGCTGATGTCGTCATTGCATCGCGTAACGCCGAGCGTTTGAAAAAGGCTGCGGCACAACTGGGCGCGAAAGCAATTCCGACCGATGTCACGAGCGACGAAAGTGTTGGGCAACTTTTCCGGCAATGCGGCCGGGTCGATCATGTGGTCGTCACGGCCGCACAACTGCGCACAGGTCCGATCAAGACAGTGCCAATGGAAGATGTGCGCGCGACCATGGAGGGCAAGTTCTGGGGCGCCTGGCGCGTGGCGCGTGCGGCCGAAATCTGCGCTGGTGGTTCGCTTACGCTGGTTTCCGGATTCTTGAGTGTTCGTCCGCGACCGGCGGCTGCGATTGTGGGTGCGGTAAACGGCGCGCTGGAGTCGCTCGGGCGCAGCTTGGCTCTTGAGTTGGCTCCGGTGAGAGTGAATGTAGTGTCACCCGGCATCATCGACACACCCATCCGAGCGGCTATGCCGGAGGCGGTCCGCAACGAGATGCTAGCCAAAGCTGCTGCCGCGTTGCCGGTTGGTCGCGTTGGGGTGGGTGAGGATATCGCGCGGCAGATCCTGACTTTCATGACAGTGGGTTTTGCCACCGGATCCATCGTCTATCTGGATGGCGGTGGTCTCGTTGTCTGATTTCCTATGGTTTCTTGCAGGGAGGCGCAGCGCCGATGAGCTACGTCATGGTGGCACGCTGGCAACCGCGCGAAGGCGCGACCGAAAAAATCGATGCCGTACTGCGCGAACTGGCCAAGGCAATTCGCAAGGAGCCGGGTAACGTGCAGTTTACGGTGCACCGAAGTTGGAACGATCCCGTTGAGTTTCTGCTCTACGAAGTTTACTCATCGGAAGAAGCCTTCCGGCAGCATCAACAGACCGAACACTTCAAGACGCTCGTGCTTGAACGGGCCGTGCCCCTGCTGAGCGTGCGCGAACGCCGTGCCTACTCTATCGTCGACAACATTTGATGGATTGAGACGACATCAATCTAATTTCCGCTCGGGATGTAGGTATGGCGCGCGCCGCCGTTTCTGAGTACACACCGGCATGGACTTACTTTACACCGTTTCGATATGGCTGCTGCCGGTTCTGATCGCCATCACTTTTCATGAAGCTGCTCACGGATATGTTGCGCGCTTCTTTGGTGACGAGACGGCAGCCCGGCTGGGACGCGTCAGTCTCAATCCTCTGCGGCATATAGACCCTTTTGGCACGATCCTTCTCCCCGGCCTCTTGTTGCTGGCTCGATCGCCATTCCTGTTTGGCTACGCCAAGCCGGTGCCGGTCAATTTTCGCGCACTTCGCAATCCTCGTATCGGCATGGTGCTTGTCGCCGCGGCAGGGCCTGGGATGAATATTGCGTTGGCGATCGTTGCTGCCCTGGGCTTTCATTTAGTCGGCTATCTGCCGGCACCTGCCAATCAGTGGGCCGCGCTGAATCTAAAGAACGCACTAATTATCAATGCCGTACTTGCGGTGTTCAATCTGTTTCCTCTGCCGCCTCTCGATGGCGGGCGGATCGCCCTAGGCCTGCTTCCAAATGTGCTGGGGCGATATCTTGCACGCCTTGAACCCTACGGCATGATCATCCTTATTGGCCTTCT
>Ga0182039_10001009_pt1 | contig 14836 bp, 14 predicted proteins | sample sta12Can44000111_FD_125975 | JGI IMG/M metagenome (GOLD analysis project Ga0182039, IMG submission 125975) | Lab enrichment of tropical soil microbial communities from Luquillo Experimental Forest, Puerto Rico - statanox.12C.anox.44.000.111 | ecosystem: Environmental > Terrestrial > Soil >...
GATGTGCCAGCCCATCAAGCAGCGCACAGTCCGAAGCATCCTTCGAATTGATGCCCTCTGAAGGAAAGGGCCGCCCTAAATGAGCGGCCCTGATCGGTAGGCTGGATAGTGCCAGACCGTGTCCGCAGCGCACTCCTATCCGAGGTCGTATCTGCGAACGCCCAGGTTATCAGCGCTAAACATGGTTAAAAGATCGTTAACTGTTGCGGTGGCGACAGTATGTGGCGGGTGTCGGTTGTGGTGGATAGCAAGCACCCTTGACGAGCCCCAGAGCCACGCGCCGAAGTGAGGCGCGCCACTACTCATTAGCGCGCCATTGTGATAGCTATGCGGTATCTAAGCCCAACCCGACCAACATTAATCCATTGAGCCGATTTCAGAAATCAATGTGGTGCTGCTGATGCAGGAGAAGCGCATCCGGCGCTCGAGCTACGGCGACGCGCGGCCGGCGCGCGACTTTCCCATGCTGGCGCAAGCCTATCTCGACGGGCGCCTGATGCTGGACGAGCTGATCACGCAGCGGATCCGCCTCGATGCGATCAACCAGGGCTTTTCCGCGCTGCGCGACGGCAAAGCGATCCGCAGCGTCGTCACATTCGGATAATTCGCATCATCCTGCTTTGGCCAGGACGATCACGGTTTGCGTGTGCCCGCGCAAGCTCTTAGAGGCGCGTTTTAAGGTGGCGCGGACGCTCGCTGCGTTCATAGGGAGGGCTAGCGGAAGAATTCGACTTTGGCCTCGCGGAACCAGACGAAGTTCGTCGGCGCTACCGAAATTGGACCGTTAATTCCGAACACGGCGATCAGGAATTTCTCGCCGGGGGTAACCGCGTCGGTGAGCACGACGCGATTGGGCATGTTCAGCCCTTGGATGGTGGCCGGACTGGGGTAGCCGCTACGCCGCGGCATCTGCCCGTTGACCCACACTTCGGCGTAATCGTCCACATACGCCTTGAGTACCGCCATCGCGCCCGAAGTCTCGAACTCTCCAATTCTCGCGGGCATGGTCAGGTTCGCTCGATACCAGATGAAGGAAACCTTGCCGCCGCCGCGCCGCGCGGCGAGCCCCTTGGCGTTGATCGTCGGCCACGATGAATCGTCAAAGCCGCTCTCGCCGGCATGGGGATGGATGTCATACGCCGTCTTGTATTCGGGCATGGCATTGGGTATCGCCGCGCCTTCGACGATCTTCGCCTCGATGGTCCTCCATTGGGCGCCGAAAACCGCCGATCCTTCCTGCGTCATCAAGTCGACCACGTGCGCTGGGGTCAGTGACGGCGGCATCTTGGGCAGCGGCGGCGCCGACGCGGTGGCAGAAGGAGCCGGCGCCTGCGCGGTAGCGATCGGTACGACCGCCGCGACAAGCAGTGCGGCAGCCGCGAACAGCGACCAACGATTTTGTTTGTACATTTGATCCTCCCTGTGCTTGCGCCCGCGGATGATCGGCGCTCGAGGCGGCCTTGTCAAAGACCGAGCGCGCGTCCCGTATTGAGACGCACCAGCTTGCAAAACTCAGCCGCGCTATCAATCAACTCGGGCGAGCCAGGCTTCCAGCGCCACGCTCTCCTACAAGCGTCAGGCCGATCTTACCCATCAGATCGGCTCGCTCCGCCTCGGCAGCGCGCAAGGCGGCGTTTTTCTGCTTGGAGGTGCTGTTGTTCGAGCCGAACAGCACGATACCGCCGAGAACTGCTGCGATCGCCGCGCTCAAAGCGAGCAGGTCCGGCCGGATAGCGCCGATGATGATTATCACAAGCAGGATCACTCCGCCGGCAATTAGACCTTTCGATGCCAGGGCGATCTTGCGGCAACCTTCGATCGACTGGGTCAGCTCCTCGATCCGCGCTTCGAGGCGCGCGATGCGCTCGCGCATCTCGTCGGCGGTAGAGGTGGCAGCGCGCTCCTCATCGTCCTCGTCGAGCGACACGACTCCAGCCTGGTCAGGTAAATTAATCATCACTTATGGATCGGATCGATCCACAAAACATCGTCCGGCTTCTCGACCGGCTCGATGTCGAGATTGACCACCACCGCTTCGTTGTCGCTGCGCACCACCACGCATTCCAATGGTTCGCTCGCGCTGGCATTGATCTCCTGGTGCGGTACGAACGGCGGCACGAAGATGAAATCGCCGGGACCGGCTTCCGCCATGAATTCCAAGTGCTCGCCCCAGCGCATGCGCGCCCGCCCGCGCACGACGTAAATGACGCTTTCGAGCTCGCCGTGGTGGTGGGCGCCGGTCTTCGCATTGGGATGAATGTTGACCGTGCCGGCCCAGATCTTCTGGGCGCCGGCCCGCGCGAAGTTGACGGCGGCCTTGCGGTCCATGCCCGGGGTCTGCGCCGTGTTGGGATCGAGCGAGGAGGCTGGAATGACGCGCACGCCGTCGTGCTTCCATTTCGGTTCGGGCTGAACGGGCTTGTTCATATGTGGCTCCTCATGAGGAACACGAAATCGGACTGATCAGTTCAGGTGTCCTTCCGGCCGAGCGAGCTTAAAGCGCGTTGACGCGCGTCTTCGACGCGCTATGGCGAGCGAGAGCCGGAATCCAGTAATCACAGAAGGGTCCGTGATTACTGGGTCCCCGCTTTCGCGGGGACGACAACCGCGAGAATTGGCAGCCGCGTTCCGATGACCTCATTCACATGGAGCTTGACGCAATATACGGCAAGATCTCCGATGTTGTCGCCTTGCTACAAATTACTGCCGCCGCTGCGCCGCGCTGGCAAACCGTTTCGCCTCTTCCGCGGCGCGAAACAGCGCCTTGGCCTTGTCGACGCATTCCTGCTGCTCGGATTTCGGATTGGAATCGGCGACGATGCCGGCGCCGGCCTGAACGTACATCTTGCCGTTCCTAATCAGCGCGGTGCGCAGCACGATGCAGCTGTCGAGCTCGCCGGCGGCGGAGAAATAGCCGACTGCGCCCGCGTAAAGCCCGCGCTTCTCCTTCTCCAACTCGTCGATGATTTCCATGGCCCGCACCTTCGGCGCGCCGGACACGGTTCCCGCAGGAAAGCCCGCCGCCAGCGCGTCGAGCGAATCGTATTTGCTGTCGAGCTGCCCCTCCACGTTGGAAACGATATGCATGACCTGGCTGAAGCGCTCGATGAAGAACTGGTCGGTCACCTTGACGGTGGCGGTGCGCGCCACCCGTCCCACGTCGTTGCGGCCGAGATCGAGCAGCATCAAATGCTCGGCGCGCTCCTTCTCGTCGGCGAGCAGCTCGCGTTCCAGCGCCTTGTCCTGTTGCGGCGTGGCGCCGCGCGCGCGCGTTCCCGCGAGCGGTCGGATCGTCACTGTGCCTTCGCGCACGCGTACCAGAATTTCCGGGCTGGAGCCGGCAACGGCGAAGTCGTCGAAGTTGAGGAAGTAGAGGAACGGCGCCGGATTGATCCGGCGCAGCGCCCGGTAGAGCGCAAAGGCGGGCAGCTCGAACGGCGCCTCGAACCGCTGCGACAGCACCACCTGAAAGATATCGCCGGCCGCGATGTATTCCTTGGCGGCGTTCACCATGCGCTCGTATTCGGCGGGCGTGGTGTTGGAAGAGGGCCACACCGCAAGCGAGCCGGCCTTGAGATCGGGCGGGGCGTGAACAAGCGGCGCGTCGAGCGCCGCGACGATCTCGGACAGACGATCGCGCGCCCGCGCGAACGCGGTTTCGGCGGCAACACCGGCTTGCGGCCGCACCGGCGTGACCACGGTGATCGTGTCGGTGACGGAATCGAACACCATGACGAAGGTCGGACGCACCAGCATGGCGTCGGGAATGCCGATCGGATCGGGATTGGGCGGCGGCAATTCCTCCATCAGCCGCACCATGTCGTAGCCGAGATATCCGAAGATGCCGGCGGCCATCGGCGGCAGAGCTTCGGGCAGCTCGATGCGGCTTTCCGCGATCAGCGCCCGCAACGCCGCGAGCGGAGCCTCGTTGCACGGCGTGAAACCGTCACGCCCGCCGCGCGCCGTACGATTGATCGCGGCTTGCCCGGCGCTGGAACGCCAGACCAGATCGGGATCAAGCCCGATGATGGAATAGCGCCCGCGCAGCGCCCCGCCTTCGACCGATTCCAGCAAAAAGGTCTTCGGCCGCCCGTGCGCCACTTTCAGGAACGCCGAGACCGGCGTTTCCAGGTCGGATACCAGCGTGGTCCACACGACCTGCGCCTCGCCGCGCGCGTAGCGCTTGGCGAACGCCGTTGCTTGCGGCTCGATCTGCATGGAATCAGTCGAGGTCGGTGCCGGCACCGCCACTGACGACCTGATTGAGCGCACTCTGGTTGATGGTGACGCCGATCTCGCGTTCCAGGTAGGCGATGTATTCGGCGTAGAGGTCCTCGGAGAGGCCGCGATCGAGCGTCTCGGCGATGCGCTTGGCGTCCTGGGATTCCGGGTCGAGCTTGGGCACCACGATGTCGGTGACGCGAAACACGACCTGCTCGGGCGGCGTCGCGGCATCGGCCTTGCCCGCCGCCTCCTTGGCGGTGCGGAACACGGCGTCCACGGCGCTTGCCGAAAGCGGCCCGGTCCCCTGACCGCGCTTGATGCCGGAAAGCGTCTCGACCTTCAGGTGGTCGGGCGCCGCGGCTTCGGCGAGCGTCGCGCCGGCCTTCACCTTGTCCAGGATTGCCGTCGCCTTCTCAGCGAGGCGCTTGCCGATTTCCTGCTCGCGCCAGCGCGTCTCGACCTGATCCTTGACTTCGTCGAGCGAGCGTTCGCGCGAGGGCGTGATGCCGGTCACGTCGTACCAGACATAGCCGTCCTGGAATTGCAGCGGATCGCGTTCGATGCCGATATCGGTCGCGAAGATCCCCTGCAGCAGCGGCTGCTGGTCGGGAAGATTGACCGGGTTGCCGTTGGGATCGCGGCCCGAGCGATCGACCGCCTCGATTGTGCGCGCCGGCAGCTTCAGGTTTTCCGCGGCCTCGGTCAGGGTCTTGCCCTCGGAACGCGCATCTTCGAGCTTGTTGTAGATGTCGAGCGTCTCCGACTTGGCGCGCGCGGTTGCGAGCTCCTGCTTGAGCTCGGGCGCAACTTCCTCGAACGAACGAACCTGCTCCGGCTCGACCTTGGTCACCTGTACCAGCACCGTGCCGAACCGGCCCTGGACCGGCGCGCTGACCTCGCCTTCCTTCAGCGAGAAGGCGGCGTCCGCCACCGCCTTGTCGATCATTGCGCTCTTCGTCACGGTGCCGAGGTCGATGTCCTTTTCGGTCTTGCCCAGCTCTTTCGCGACCTCGACGAAGCTCGCGCCCTTGGCGACGCGGTCCGCCGCCGCTTGCGCCGCCTCCACGCTGGAAAAATCGATCTGCAGAACGTGCCGGCGCTCCGGCGTGGCATAACGCGCGCGGCGCTCCTCGTAGGCGCGTTTGAGATCGGCATCGGAAATCTCGATCCAATGCGCCTGCTCGCTCGGGATCAGCGAAACGATCGTCACCTTGCGGTATTCCGGAGCGCGGAAGGCGATCTTGCGCTCGTCGAAATATTTCGCGAGCTCCTCTGGCATCGGCTGCGGAATATCGCCGGCTTGTGCGCGGTCGAGCAGCACGTATTCGATCGCGCGCTGCTCGTTCTGATAGCGGTCGGCGGCGGCGAGCAGCGCTTTTGGCGCATTCAATCCCTGCGCAATGGTGCCGGCGAGTTCAAGCCGCATCAGCCGGCGCCGCTGCTCGGCCACGTAACGGGCTTCCGTGTAACCGGCGTTGCGGATGATCTGCTCGAAGCGAAACCGGTCGAACTGGCCGTTGGGCCCGCGGAACGACGGATCGTTGGTGATGTAACGGGAAACCTCGGCGTCGGAGAGCGCGAGGCCCAGTTGGCGGGCGCGCTCGTCGAGCAGAAATTCCGCGACGATCTGGCTTAGCACGAGCCGGTCGATGCCCATGGCGCGCGCCTGATCGCCGCTGATGGGGCGGCCGAGCTGGCGCGCGAATTGCTGCAGGCGATCGTTGTAGAGCATGCGGAACTGATCGACCGTGAGTTCGATGCGGCCGATCTTGGCCACCGTGGAACGACCGAAGCCGCGGAAGATGTCGCCGATTCCCCAGATCGCGAAGCTGATGATCAAAAAGCCGACGACCGCGGCCAAGATGCTCTTGCCGAGCCAGTTGGAAGAGGCTTTGCGGAGACCTCGAAGCATGCGCCATCCGGGTTGAAAAAAGCCCCGGCCGCCGCCGGCCAGGGGCGAAGCATCATACGAAGGCGCCCCCCGCGCCGCAACCTTGGGGGCGCGGAGCGGCAGGCGTCTGCAACGGCACTACGGAAGTGTCGTCCCCGCTGCGGAAGCGGGGACCCAGTAAATACCGGCGGTGCGATGTGGCACTGTCGCCAGCAACCTCTCGTTGGGTGATTACTGGATTCCGGCTCTCGCTCGCCATAGCGCGTCGAAGACGCGCGTAAACGCGCTTATGGCTCGCTCGGCCGGAATGACGACCGGCGTTGCGCAGGGGCAATCTGGCGCGCCCTGAGCCACTCTGCTAACGGCGGTGGCAAAGTCGAAATCCAGGAGTCAAAACATGCCTGACGCGCGCCGTCCGTTGGTTGCCGCCAACTGGAAGATGAATGGGCTGTCGGCTTCGGCGGCGGAATTTTCCAAGATGATGGAAGGCGCGCGCGAACTGAGCGCCCACGTCGACATCATCGTTTGTCCGCCCGTGACCTTGCTCGTCCGCTTCGCGGCGCTTGCGGCGGGTGGTCCGGTGCGGCTCGGCGCGCAGGATTGCTACCCCGAGCCTTCCGGCGCCTTCACCGGCGATATTTCCGCCGAGATGCTTAGGGATGCTGGCGCCAGCGCCGTCATCGTCGGCCATTCCGAGCGGCGCAGCTTGCATCACGAAAGCGACGCGGATGTGCGGGCGAAAGTGCTGGCGTCGCATCGAGCCGGACTGTTGCCGATCGTCTGCGTCGGCGAGATGCGGGCGGAACGCGAGGCGGGGCGGGCAGAGGAGGTGGTTACGAAACAACTCGACGGCTCGCTGCCCGACGGCGCGACGGCGCAAAATCTGGTCGTGGCCTACGAACCGGTCTGGGCGATCGGCACCGGGCTCACGCCGACAACGGCGGACGTCGCCGCCATGCACGGCTTCGTCCGCCGGCGCCTCGCGTCGCGCTTTGGCGCAGCCGGGGAGGGGATCCGCATCCTCTACGGCGGCTCGGTGAAGCCGTCCAACGCGCGCGCGCTGATGCATGCCGGCGACGTCGACGGCGCGCTGGTTGGCGGCGCGAGTCTCAAGGCGGACGAGTTCTTGGCGATCGCGGGAGTCTATCGTTAGCGCGAATTTCGCAACTCGCTTGGTCAACGCTTCTCCGCGACCGATTGCAAGAGCGGGGCGACACGCGCCATATCGTTGCGAATGTGAGCATCGAACGCCTCGAGCTCGATTTCTCGCGGCTCGATACCTTGGATACGAACTTTCGCCTGCAGCTCGGGGTCTCTGCCGGCGTCTGCGATCGCTTTGCTGAGCGTGTTCAGCACCCGCCTCGGCGTCTTTCCCGGCGCGAGAACGCCATACCAGGTGGCGTACTGGTAATCGATGCCTTGGGACAAGGCGGTCGGGATCGCGATCGGCTCGGTGATCGGCTCGCTCGCCGCGACGCCAAGCGCGCGCAGGCGGCCGTCCTGCAACAGCGGCAAGACGAAGGCCTTCGGCACGAACGAGGCCTGAATGCGCCCACCCAAAAGGTCGGCGATGATCGTCGAGCTCACCGTGTAGGGGACGTGTACGAGGTCAATACCGGCTTGCCGCGCGAAATAGGTTCCGGCGAGGTGCGTGGACGTGCCGATGCCGGCGGATCCGTGGTTGATTTCGCCGGGCTTCGATCGCGCCAAGGCCACGAACTCCTTGAGATTGGCAACCCCCAGCGATGGCGGCACGACGACAATGGCGGGCGCTTCGCCGACCAGCGCTACGCCGGCAAAATCGGCAACCGGATCGAACGGCAGGTTCTTGTTGAGCGTGCCGAGGATGGCGTGCCCGGAATTGGCGAACAGCAGCGTGTAGCCGTCGGCGGCCGAATTGGCTACGGCCTGCGCTCCGATCAGCCCGCCGGCCCCGGCGCGGTTGGCGACCACGACCTGCTGGCCAAACTGCTTGGCCAGCTTGTCGGCATAGAGCCGCGCCAGAATGTCGATCGCCGTCCCCGCCGTGATCGGCGCGATCAGCGTGATCAGGCGCGAGGGATACTGATCCTGCGCGCGCGTTGCACCGCCCAGGCACGTCGTCGCGGAAACCGCGATCGCGATTAGCCCGCGACATCTCATGATCGGTCCCCGCTAGACCAATGCCACGGCACGGATCGGCGACGCCTCGGCGCCGATCACCTTGAGCGGCAATCCCACCAGCGTGAAACGATCCTTGTCGATCTGGTCGAGATTCTTCAGATAAGGCATGGTTATGACGCCGTGCTCGCTGAGCGTGCGCGAGTTGTGGAACACGCGCGGCGCGCCCGGCTCGTCGTTGCCGTGGTAGAAATCGTAGCCGACGATCACCACGCCCTTCTCGATGCACCACATCGTCGCGCCGATGGTGAGATACGGCGATTCCTTCATCCATTTTTCGCTGCCGCCGTCGTAGGCGTTGTTATGGTCGGTTCGCAGCAGCAGGCGATCGCCCTTGCGAATGCGGTTGTCGAGCCGTTGCTCCAGGTCCTTCTTGGTGATGGCCTTGCTCGGCAATTTGTCGCGCAGGTCGGCTATGATCGCGTCGCCGACGAACAGGTCGAGGGGCAGCTCGTGGATCTGGGCGCCGCCGCGCACATTGTGCTCCGGCGCGTCGACGTGACTGCCAGCGTGCAGCCGCATGTGCACGCCGCGCACGATCTGGCCGGCGCCTCCCGGCGCATCATGCTCCTTGATGACCTCCATCTCGAACTGCATGTCCTTTTTGAATCCCGCGGGCGTGCGCATCGCGAAATTCTTCGGATCGAGCTCGAGACTGATGTCGACGATCCTTTGAAATTGAACGGTCATCCGACTCCTCCTTGGACAGGAAGCACCTCCCATGTCGGCAAATGCCGCAAGCGGACCTTCGCACGTTGTCACGGCAGGTGGCAAAAGTTGTCAGAAATCCGGCTTCGCCTGATCGTGATGCCGTGAGCCATCCGGCGTTCTACGTACGTGCCGCATGCTATTGCGCGGCGCGAAGGATTTGGAATCTTCCAATAGTACGCAGCTTGGGTATGAGAGATTATGCCAACGGTTGAGCGAGGGGGTGCAACTCATCGTGGGATTTGCCGGTTTACCGATTGTTGCCGGCACGTAGAACGACAAACAATGCGGAACCTCATAATCAGCAGTTTGGCAGGGTTTCTCGCTCTTGGCATGAGCGGACTGGCTTTGGCGACCGAGCCAAATACGAATGACGTCGACTATCCCAAACGACCAATAAGTGTGCTCGTGCCATATGCTCCCGGCGGGTCGACCGACGTGGTCACGCGCATGGTGACCGAACAGATGTCCATCGTTCTGCACCAGAAAGTTCTGGTGCAGAACGTGGTGGGTTCTGGCGGCACAACCGCCGTATTGCGCGCGAAGCGGGCTCTCCCGGACGGCTATACGCTGCTCACGGGAAATATGGGAACGCTCGCGGCCGCGCTGGCATTACACCCGCAGCTCGAATACGACCCGCGCACCAGTTTCCAACCGATCGGTATCCTTGCGCAGGCCCCCATTCTGATTCTGGGCAGGCGGGATTTCCCTCCGAAAGACCTCAACGAATTCATCCTCTACGTTAAGGCGAATGCGTATAAACTCGACGAAGGACATGCCGGGTTTGGGTCTTTTCCATACGCAGCGTGTCTGCTGCTCGATCACATTCTCGGCGTGCGGCCGCGCCTCGTATCATTCGACGGCGGCGCCCCTGCCATGACGGCGCTCGCCGCCGGCCGACTCGATTACATGTGCAACCCGACAACGGATTCCGTCCCTTGGGTGCGCGCCGGCAAGGTCAAGGCCTACGGCATAGCCGCACCGCAGCGCAGCCCGGCCCTTCCGGAAGTCCCCACCACGGCAGAAGCCGGATTGCCGGGGTACGAGGTATCCAACTGGCAAGGGCTGTTCGCGCCGAAAGAGGTTCCCACTGCAATCGTCCACAAGCTTAACGACGCCCTCGTCAAAGCACTGGATGACGCGACGCTACGCGAGCGTCTGCTGGATTTGGGGACCAGCACACCTGAACGAGCTCAGCGCAATGCGCAAGCTCTCGCTGATCTGCTGAATGTCCAACTCGAGCGATGGAAATCCCTTATCGGGGATACGGGACCGATGCGCGGTCCACGCTACTCACTCCCGCCCACGAGATGATCGAATAGAGTGCAATTTGCTGCGCTGCATATGTGCCCTTTGTGGCACATGCGGCGTTTCACTGCGCACCGACATGTCAGGAGTTGGAGCAGAAGCGCACATCGAGCCGCCGACGCCATGAGCCATGACCGGCACACCGACCTGCTCGTGCTCGGCAGCGGCGCCGCCGGCATGACCGCGGCGCTGACCGCATCGCTGCTCGGTCTCGACGTGCTGCTGGTCGAGAAGGCGGACGTCGTGGGCGGCACGACCGCGCGCTCCGCGGGCTCGGTGTGGGTCCCGAATTCCCGCCACAGCCCGCCGGGCGGGGATACCCCGGAGAACGCGTTGCGCTACCTGCGGGCTGTTCTTGGCAACCGGCTTGACGAGCCGAGAGTGCGCGCGTTCCTCGCCGCGGCGCCGGAGATGGTGGCGTTTCTGGAGGACAACAGCGCGGTCGCCTTCCGCGCCTATGCGCATCACCCGGACTACCGGGCGACTGCGGAGGGCGCCACCCTATCCGGGCGCGCGCTCGAACCGATGCCGTTCGACGCCTCCGTCCTCGGTCGCGACTTCGCCACGCTGCGCCCACCGCTGCCCGAATTCATGCTGCTTGGCGGCATGATGGTCGATCGCACCGACATCGGCCATCTCCTCGACGCCACCCGATCGTTCGCGGCGTTGCGCCACAGCCTCGCGCTCTTTGCCCGCTATGGCACCGATCGCATTCGCTTCGCGCGTGGCGCCAGGCTCGTAATGGGTAACGCGCTGGCCGGCCGCCTCTACCACTCGCTGCGGCAGCGGCGGGTGCCGCTGCTGCTGTCCACCAAAGCGTTGTCGCTCACGCAGAGCGACGGGCGCATCACCGGGGGGCTGCTCGTGTCAGGCGGCACGCGCATCGCCGTGCGCAGTCGCGGCGGCGTGGTCCTGGCAACCGGCGGCTTATCCCGCAACGCGGAGATGCGGGCGCGCCTTCTGCCGCCCGGCGTGAGTGCCTGGTCGCCTGTTGCCGAAACCGCGCAAGGCGACGGCATCGCCCTTGGGGAGCAGGCCGGCGGGCAGCTGAGCGCCAGCGATATCAGCAATGGCTTCTGGTCGCCCGTGTCGGTGCGCCGCCGCCGCGACGGCTCGATGGCCGTGTTTCCTCACCTCGTGCTCGATCGCGGCAAGCCCGGCCTCATCGCCGTCGACCCGCGCGGGCGCCGTTTTGTCTCCGAAGCCGTCGATTATCACCGGTTTGCCGAGGCCATGCTGGCGGCGCTGGCGAGCTTTCCCGGCCAGCCATGCTTTCTCATCTGCGATGACGCATTCATCGCCAGATACGGACTGGGCATGATCAGACCGCACCGGATCAAGCTGCGCCAGGCGCTGGCCGACGGCTATGTGACGCGCGCCCAGACGCTCGAGGCGCTTGCCCAAGCGATCGGTGTTTCTGCCGAATCCCTCACCCTGACCGTCGCACGTCACAACGGCTTCGCGCGCAGCGGCGTGGACGAAGACTTTGCCAAGGGCAGCGACGCCTATCAGAAGAATCTCGGCGATCCGAGCAACCGCCCCAATCCTTGCATCGGCCCGATTGACAAACCTCCATTCTACGCGCTCGCCATCCATCCCAGCGACATCGGCACGAGCTGCGGTCTGCGCACCAACCAATTCGGGCAAGTCTTGCGTGCGGACGGCGCGCCGATTGCCGGGCTCTACGCCTGCGGCAATGACATGGCCTCGATCATCGCCGGCGCTTATCCCGGACCGGGAATCAATATCGGACCCGGCATGACCTTCGGCTTCATCGCCGCGCGCCACGCCGCGGCTAATTTAGGAAAATCATTGGGGGCCTAGCGGAACTGCTTCTGTAAGCAGGCTCCTGCCGTAGCGGGGGTGTGCTATCCTTTCGGTCGGAAACGCTGGAGGCGCCGACACAGCCCCCGCGCCGAGTCGACCATCGAGCAAGATATTATCGATGCGTGCGCGACCGAAGAGTCACTCCAGCCGAGGAGACCGGACCATGTCCAAAACGTTGGCGTTCCCGAGCCCATGTAGCGTACTGACCACGTCCGCCGCAGCGGGTGCGACGGTCGCGGTACTGCTCGCCATCTTCGGCAGCAGCGCTATCTCCGCTCAGGACAGGTACACCGTCAAAGTGCCGAACGGGCTCGCATTCTCCGAGTTCAGGGGATACGAAGACTGGCCGGTGATCGCGATCAGTGAGAACCAAGGCTTGATCGCTGTGATCCTGGGGAATCCGGTAATGATCGACGCCTATAAGAAAGGCGTGCCTGGCAACGGTGAGCCGTTCCCAGATGGCGCCAAGATGGCGAAGATCCATTGGAACCCGAAAAAACAAGAGACGTATCCCGGTCAGCCAACGGTGCCAGGTAGTCAGCATGACGTTGATTTCATGGTGAAGGACAGCAAGAGGTTCGCGGACAGCGGCGGATGGGGGTGGGGCGCGTTCAATTATGATGCGGCGTCCGATACGTTTAGCCCCGCCACCGTGGCGGATACCCCGCCGCGGGAAAACGACGCGAAGTGCGGGTTCGCGTGCCACACGTTGGTGAAGAACCGCGATTACGTTTTCACGGAATACGGAAAGAGGTGAGTATCGGATAGCGCGAACTGCGACAGCAAATTTTCTCAGCCGCCGCCATCGTGTCGCACCGAGAAAATCAAAGCTGCGTCTTGGCCATCCTCGCCTCTTGTTATCGCGGCGTTATACCTTCCGTGCTACGGTCCTGCGGATGAAGATCGCGATGATCGTGATTGCTGGCGCCCTGATGCCGCTGACGGCATGCGGCGGCTTGTCCGGTTCACATTCGTCCGTGCCGGGACCTCCGCAAGCGGATGCCGAACCTGATGTCAAGGAGCTGGTCCGCGCTGCTGCCGATGGGCTGTTTACCACTTCTCCCAGCGCAGTCTCGGTATCGCAATCACATCGCCTGACCGCAGGACGATTTAGCGCCTGCGTGCAGGCGCTCGTTCCCAGTGTGGTCGACGGCGCGCCGCAGCCGGCGACGTTGGTTATTCTGATCGAACACGGAAAGCTGATCGACCGTCGCCGCGCCACGACTTACGATAAATGCGCAGATGAGAAGTATGAGAAAGTCGAAGCGCGACCGTAAGTCCGGCTTTTGTCTGCGGTTGCGCTAGTGTCCCGATTCCGAAGTTCGCACAACCTTGCGGCAGCCTCGCAACTTGCCGTCAATCTGTGCGCGGCGCGACGCTCGGTCCGATCGCGGTCTCAGTGGGACGCTCCGCGGCCTCTGCAATCGCCAGGCCGAGCGCTTTGGCGAGGCAGGCGTAGCTCCAGTCGTTCATGTGCAGCCCATCGGCCGACACGAACGCTTTGAACGGCAACTGTTCGCTCTCGTGCCAATGCCGCATCAGATCGAAGCGGTGAAAAAGCGAAACACGCTCCATCTTCGCAGTAGCGGCAATCAGCGACACCATGCCGTCTGCGTTTCGCTTGGCGATGACCTTGGGCGCGTATTGCGGATCAATCAACACGACGTCGGCGCCGGTTGCTTTGAGACGCGCCAATCCCTCGCGCAACAGCGAGGCCTGCGGCTGTACGGCTTTGTCTTGCAGCACTGAATTGGTGCCAACTTGCCAGAGCACGAGATCAGGCTTTTCCCTGATCACCGCGGTGTCGAGACGCGTGAGCATGTTGCTGACGTCCTCGCCACCCACACCGCGGTTCAAAACGGTGAACTTGTGCCCGGGGAAAAGGCGGACAAGTTCTTCGGCGAGGCGGCTCGGATAGGAGGCAGCCGGCGTGCTGGCGCCTGTGCCATAGGTCGAGGACGATCCGAGCGCCACGAGCTTGATCGGGTTACCGCTCACGAGAAGCCGCGCCGTACGGGCTAGCCGAAAATCAAGGCGGACTTGATCGGCCGCCACTGTGCAAGCAGCCGAGTGGTGGGCCGCGGCTGGCGCGGATGGCGCTGCGACGGCTCCCCGCAGCTGTGCCCGTGCCGGTCCGATTACCGATATAGTCAGCGTCGCAACGGTCCCGAGCAGAACCGCGCGGTGCAAAAAGAAGCGGCGATGCATAATATATCCTTGATCTCCCAAGCATTAGTCGCGTCGAGCCGAAAAAGGTTCAGGAGCGGGCCGGTCCCGCTGGCGGGGAATCCTCTCCGGCCCCCGATCAACCTACTGAAACTGAACGGACTGAGGGGGTGCGGGTTCAGGGCGCGGCCGGAGGGGGAGGGCCATCAGCATTTGATCGTAGTAGTCGCTTCCGACTTTCAGGGACCGCCGCTCCAGCCCGTATTCCTTGAAACCGGCCGCGCGGTAAAGACGACAAGCAGCGGCGTTTGCGATCACCACCCCCAAACAAACTTCTTCGACCAGAGTGCTGGCATGCTCCACCACCCGCTGCAGCAGTACGGGCGCCAATCCTGTCCCGCGCGCCTCCGGCCGGACGTACATCCCCCATAAAACGCCCTTATGCCGCATCTTGGCGGCGCCGTGCACTTGGAAGCCCGCCACGCCGACGAGTGGCGAACTGTTTACCCAGCCTCCAAAGACCGTGTTCGTTTCCAGGCGCTCGGCCCACCA
>Ga0182039_10001017_pt1 | contig 14765 bp, 14 predicted proteins | sample sta12Can44000111_FD_125975 | JGI IMG/M metagenome (GOLD analysis project Ga0182039, IMG submission 125975) | Lab enrichment of tropical soil microbial communities from Luquillo Experimental Forest, Puerto Rico - statanox.12C.anox.44.000.111 | ecosystem: Environmental > Terrestrial > Soil >...
CTCGCGCTCGGGCCTGCCTTCGACAGCGTGCTCGCGCAAAGCTTCGGGCAGATTTCGCGCCGCGTCGCCACCTCTCTCGGCACGCGCGTTGCGCTTGTTGAGCAGGGCGCGGTGGCTGGCACCGTGGTCCAGCCTATGGGCGGGCAGGTGGTTGGCGCCGCGCTCGGCGTCGTGATCGGTGCTGCCGTGGATTATCTCTCCAATGCCGCGAACGAGGCGGCCAACCGAGACAGCTTTGTCGCCGCCAATGAGCAGGCGCTCGATTCGACCATCGCCACCTGGAAGTCGAGCCTAGAGGCCAATGTCGACACGGCCATCGACAAATGGTTCGACGACGCCCGCGCGAGCGTCGTGCTCGCCGGCAAATAGGCTGGCAATTTCTCTCGCATTTCCGCCGCTTAGGGCGATATGCTGACGCAAAGTCCTAGGGCTATGGGCATGGAGGAGAACGCCAAATCGATAGCGAGGCCGGCCGCGAGCCGCTCGTTGCGCGAGGCGATCCGCACCGCGCGGCTTGAGGAGGCCGAGCATCTCGATCGCACCGCCGATCTCCGCGACAGCGAGATCGCGCGGCTCGAGCTGCTCAAGGCTGATCTTGAGACCGTGTTCGCCGAACTCCCGCCCCACGACGACCGCTTCAATCTTGCTCTCGTGCCTAGCCGTCCGGCGCGCCTGTGGGTCGACCTCTTCACCTACGCCGCCATCGACGACGCGAGCGGCGCCTACCTGTTCGTGCGCAACAGCGAGGAGGGGCGGCGCACGCTGTACAGCTCGACCAATGTCGCCGACATGGCCGACCGCATTACCCGCTACATTGCGCGCGAGATCGTGTGGCGCGAACGCCTCGAGGCTGCGCTCGGCGAGCTCCCGCAGCTTGGACCGTTGAGCGAACCGCGGGCCTCCGGCGCGAGCATGGGCGTGGTCATCGCCGCATTCGTGGTTGGGCTCCTCGCCGGCGCCGCCGGTCTGTTTGCGGCGGTGTGGCTTAGCGCTCCCTGAGGACGCGCCGATCGCATTCCCAGGTATGCTCTCCCAAGTCGGCAACGGCATAGCCGACCATCTCGCACCTGAAGCCGCCGTCAACTCTCGCGATTGAGTACTCGTTGTAGCGCGCGGCTGGGAGGCGTCCTTCGACCGCTTCGGACGCCGAGGGTACACCGACGACCACTGCCGGGCCGCTCACCGTTTCGAACTCGAACACCGTCTGCTCGTGATTGTGGCCGTGCAGCACGAGCTCCACGCCGTTCTGTTTCATCACCCTAGTGGTGCGCCCGGCATCGCGAAGGCCGCGATGCCAGCCTGCCTGGCCTGGCAGGGGAGGGTGGTGGATCAGGACCACGCGGAACAGGCCTTCGCGGCCAAGTCTCGTTAGCGCCTCGCCGAGCAGGCCGCGCTGGAGCGAGCCGACCTTTCCGGCCGCAATAAAGGGCATAGTGGGAATGGCCGATGACAGCGCGACCAGCGCGACATCGCCGAAGCGGCGTACGAAGGGGAATAGTGTAGGCGGTGTTGGCACCAGAAGCTCCCCGGCCTCATTCGACTGCATGTAGGGCTGCCAATGCCTCGTGCCGCGCTCGGGATGGAGCCTAACATAGGCGTCGTGATTGCCGGGAATGGCTGTCACGCGGCTCGCTGGCCCGAGGTGATGCAGCCACTCTGCGGCGCGGATGAATTCCTCTGGAAGCCCGAGATTGACCAGGTCTCCGGTCACCGCGATGTGGTCTGGCTTCCGCTCGGTGAGATCGTGGGTGAGCAGATTGAGGACCTCGCGCCGGTGCACGTATTTGCGGCCGCGATGCCAGTTCACATAGCCGAGCACGCGCTTGGAGAGGAGGTCTCGGCGTTTGGCGCGCGGCATCGGGCTCAAATGGATGTCGGAAAGATGGGCGAGTGTGAACAATGGCTGCGCAGACTGTGTTGCTATCGCAAAGACACTAGATCGCGTCACCGTTCTTGAGAATGCGCCTGTTTGGACAGCTGGTAAACGGATCGTCTGTACTCGAATTAATTGAGTTTTAACCCATGTTGCATCTCAAAGGCTATTTCCCCAGCAAGCCGGTGCAGAGGTGCTTCACAGTCCATTGCCAGCCGCTGGCAATTGTTCGGCCTCTCGGCGCAGCCGAGCGGTCCGCGCCGCAGACGGCGAGCGATCCGGCAAGCAATCAAGCAAAAAACACGGTAAGTAGCGCCGTGAAGAAGAAGTAGGTCAGGCTGCAAACGAGGAGGGGCAGACTGAACCGGACCTTTATGGGGCGTCTCAGGCCGAACCGCCTGCTGACCGCCATCTTCCGTCCGATCTGGCGGATACGGCGCGGGATCACGCTTGGCGCGCAAGGCGCGGTGATCGATCCCGAGGGCCGCGTGCTCCTTGTGCGGCACGGCTACCGGCCTGGCTGGTGGTTTCCTGGCGGCGGCGTCGAATGGGGGGAGACGCTCGAGGCCGCGCTTGCCCGCGAACTCAAAGAGGAAGTGGGCGTGAGCGTCACCGGCCCCGTCGAGCTGCACGGCGTCTATTCAAATTTTGCGAGCTTTCCCGGCGACCACATCGTTTTGTTCGTGGTCCGCAATTGGCAGCGAAATGGGGAATACCGGAAGCTCGGCGAGATCGCCGAGGCGCGCTTGTTCAGGCGCGACGAGCTACCGGAGCAGACCGAGCGCGGCACACGTGCCCGCATCGACGAGATCTTCGACGCGCTTCCCAAGACGCCGCTGTGGTGATGTTCGCCCCTCACCACGATGCGGTCATGGACACTGGACTAGGCGCTTAGTGATCTTGGCCACGTGATGGCCCTGGAAGCTCGCGAGATTGAGCTCCTTCTGCGAAGGGAGCCGCGAGCCGTCTGGCGCCGCAATGGTACCTGCGCCGTAAGGCGAGCCGCCTTTGAGTTCGCTGATGTCGGGGAGGTCGGGGGCCGAGTAGGGCAGGCCCACCACGATCATGCCGTGATGCAGCAAGGTCCAATGGAAGGAGATGATGGTGGTCTCGTTGCCGCCGGCGGTCGAGGTCGAGGTGAATACGCTGCCGACCTTGCCGATCAGCGCGCCGCTGATCCACAGCGGCCCAGTCTGATCGAGGAAGTTCCGCATCTGCGATGTCATATTGCCGAAGCGCGTCGGGGTGCCGAAGATAATTCCGTCGTAATTGGGGAGCTCTTGTGGATCGGCGATCGGAGCGAGCTGGTCGAGCTTCATGCCGGCGGCCCGCATGGCTTCCTCCGGCATCAGCTCCGGCACGCGCTTGACGCTGACATGCACACCTTCCACGGCGCGCACGCCATGAGCGACGGCATAAGCAAGTGTCTCGGTGTGCCCGTAGGATGAGTGATAGAGAACGAGCAGTCGCGCCGTTTCAGCCATCGATGTTGCCCCCGCTTGCCTCGAAGGTGCCGTTCCTCGCGTCGGCTTTAAGTGTAGCAGATTCAAAGGTGTGGCGAAGAGACGATAAAACTTGATGAACCTCGACGATTTCGTGAAACTTGGCCAGGGGGGCCTGCGTCGCGCGTCGAATCGCTAGACCGAGACTGACCCTTGTGATATGGGGCGCCGCAATGTTGACGAGGCTCGCCAGGTTCCACCTTCCCCGACGACGAGGGCGCGCGCGCTTTGCGCCGACCGCCTAACCCTCGCCGCCGACACCCTCGCTTTTCAGAAAATCTCGCGTCTGGTGCCCATCTTGCGGCTGAGGGATGTCCTCTCGATCAGCCTGTTGGAACCGTGACCTATGTCTTCCTCCTCCTTTGAAATCCACCTCGAAACCAATGGCGACGCTGAGACTTTGTCGCGGCTTTCGGCTGAAGCCTTCGGCCCCGGACGCTTTGCACGGAGCGCCTATCGCGTGCGCGAAGGCGTGCCTCCAGTGGCTTCGCTTTCTCTGTGCGCCGCGCTCGACGGGAAGCTCTTGGGGGGGATCCGCTTTACCGCCATCACGATCGGGACGGAGCGGAATGCTGCTCTGCTTGGTCCCCTCGTGGTTGACCCGATCGAGAAAGGCAAGGGCATCGGCGGCGCGCTTGTCCAGGAAGGCTTAACGCGGGCAGGGACCGAGGGCTTCGGTCTCGTGCTCCTCGTCGGCGACATGCCCTATTACGGGAGGTTCGGCTTTCAGCCGGTTCCCTTCGGGCAGATCACTCTACCGGGGCCGGTCGACCCTACGCGGCTTCTCGCGCTTGAGCTTATTCCCGGCGCCCTTGTAGGCGCAACCGGACAGGTCAAAGCCTATGTGCGCTAGTGACCCTCGCGGAACCAGGTGGCTGCGAGTAGCCCGAGCAAAAGGCCAAGGGCGAGGAAGCCGGTGAACAACGGGAACAGCCGCACGCCCTTGACGTGATAAGCGTCGCGCTTGTGCAGCCCGAGCCAATCGTCGCCATGCATGATGTGGCCGCCGCGAAGCATGACAAGGCGCGGGATGTCCTTTGCCTCCGCATCGTTGCGCCCGAGCCAGAAGCTTCCTCCGCCCGTCTGATCCAGCAGAGGCGAGAGCACCTTGTCGGTCGCGGTCACTGCGGCCAGCTCGCGCGCATTGGCGTTGCCCACGGTGACGACGCTTGCAAGCTTGCCAGAGGCGATGCGATAGACCCCCTGCTCGGAAACGGCCATCGACTTTCGCCACAGCCCGCGTTCGCCCTTGTCGAGCGTCACCGTCTCCTGCTTGCCTGACGGCGCGGTGATGGTGACAGGCTCGATCTCGTCCTTGATCGACCGCCGCTCGATCTGGAGCGTCTGGCCGCGACTCGTCGCCTTCAGCGTCTCCTCTTCGAGGTCAGGCTCCTTCATCAACCAGTGCGCAAGGCGGCGAAGCAGGTCGGTATAAGGCCCTCCTCCCTCGTAGCCGCGGGCCCACAGCCAGGCGTGGTCGGAGAGGATCATGCCCACCCGACCCTGCCCGCGCTGGCCGATCACGAGCAGAGGACTGTTCTCAGCGCCCTTCATCAGGACTTCGGCATCGCGCGGTTCGGCATCGACAACGCGGAACCAGCGGCCCCAACTAGGCTCTGGGCCGCTAGAGCCGGGCAGATCGGTCGTCACGGGATGCTTCTCGCCAAGCTCGGTGAGCATCGGCTTGAATGGCTCTTCGACTACGCGGCCCGAAGGCACGGCGGGCAGGATCTGGCCGAGCGGAGAGCGATAGAGGCTGAGCGGCGAGGCGTAGTCGTCGCCGGCCGACACCAGCACGGCGCCGCCCTTCTCCACATAACGGGCGACGTTCTCGAGATAGAGCAGTGGTAGGACGCCGCGCCGCTGATAGCGGTCGAAGATGATGAGATCGAATTGGTCTAGCTTCTCCTGGAACAGCTCGCGCGTGGGGAAGGCGATCAACGACAATTGGTTGATGGGCGTGCCGTCCTGCTTCTCCGGCGGCCGGAGAATCGTGAAATGCACGAGGTCGACCGAGGCGTCGGACTTCAGCATGTTGCGCCAGGTGCGCTCGCCGGCATGCGGCTCGCCGGAGACGAGCAGCACGCGCAAATTCTCGCGCACGCCCTCGACAGTCAGCACGGCGCGATTGTTAACGGTGGTGAGCTCGCCTGGCGCAGCCTCTGCCTCGATCTCGACGATGTTTGGCCCCGCATGTTCGATAGTGACGGGCACCTCGACCTTCTCGCCGACGCGTACGCTTCTCGTGGTGGGTGCCTGGCCTTGATGGGTAACCGTCAGCTTCACGGGCGCTGTGCTCGCATTCGTCGTGTCGACGACCTTGACCTCGATGTTCTGCGAGCTGCCGACAATGCCGAAGCGCGGCGCGCTCAAGACCTGAAGCCTGCGGTCGAACTCGTCAGGCTTGCCGGTGAGCAGCGCATGCACTGGGGCATCGAAGCCAAGCGCAGAGGCTGAGCCCGGCACGTCATGCACTTCGCCATCGGTGATAGCGATGACGCCGGCGAGCCGGTCGGGCGGCACGTCGGCAAGCGCCTGGCCAAGGTCGGTGAACAGCATGGTGCCGTCGCGCTCGCCGTCGGCAGAGGTCGAGGTCGAATGCACCCAGCGCACATCGAGATTGGGGACGGCCTTGAGCTTGTCTTCAAGCGACTTGCGAATCGCCTCGGTGCGCTCGGTGCGGCCGGCAATCGCCTGGCTCTGGCTGTCATCGACTACCACGGCGACGACATCGTTCAGCGGCTCGCGATCCTCCTGCTTCAAATGCGGGTTGGCGACGGCAAGCAGGAGGAAAGCGAAGCTCAGCGCACGCAACACGGCGCCGCGGCGCGAGCGCCAGAACAGCAATGCGAGCAGCACGACACCGAGTGCCACGAGACCCCAGAATACAGGCCACGGCACGAACGGGATGAACTCGACCGACCAGCTCATGGCGTCATTGTCCCAGACGCTCGAGCAGGGCAGGGACGTGCACCTGGTCGGCCTTGTAGTTCCCAGTCAACGCGTACATCACGATGTTGACCCCTGCGCGGAACGCCATCTCGCGCTGCACCTCGCCGCCCGGCACGGTTGGGTAGATCGGCCGGTTAGATTCATCCAACGCCCAGGCACCAGCGAAGTCATTGGAGGTAATCACGATCGAGCTCACCCCGTCGGTGCGGCGCGAGCGCTCCGTCCGCTCAGCCTCGTCCTCGGGCTCTGCCTCGACCCACAGCGAGCCTCCGTCGAACCGGCCGGGGAAGCTCCGCATCAGATAGAAGGACTTAGTGAGCACGTGGTTTTCGGGCACCGGCTCGAGCGGCGGGATGTCGAGCTGCCCGATCAGGCGGGTCAGTGCCTTGCTTTGCGCGCCGGCGCCGGTGAGTTCTGTGTCGTGGTCGCGCGTGTCGAAGATGATGAGGCCGCCCTGCTTCATGAAGGCGTCGATCTTAGCGAGCGTTGAGTCCGAAAGCGGCTTCGTGTCCTCGCGCACCGGCCAATAAAGAATCGGGAAGAAGGAAAGCTCGTCCTTGTCGATGTCGACACCCATGGGGTCGGCCGGCTCTAGCGCCGTGCGAGCGCGCAGAACCTTGCTCAGCCCCGACAGGCCTTCTTCGCTGGTGCGGTCGATCTCGGGATCGCCGATGATGACATAGGCGAGGTGGGTCTGGAGGGAGGCCTTCAGCGCAAAATCGTCGGCTGGGGTCGCCCCCTTAGGCGCCTCCTCGGCCCACAACGGAGCTGGTGCCTGGGGCAAAAGCGCAAATATAAGCAAAATGACCGCGCCTGCCGCGGCGGCGCGGCGGCCCAGCCTCCAACCTGAGCTCAACACCAGCATGGCAAGGATGTCGGCGGTGAAGAGGGCAAGCGCCGCAAGATAGAGCCACGGTTCGAGCGCCATGGGCTTCTTCAACGTGTAGCCGCCCATTTCGGTCGCGCCCTCGATCTTGGGCAGCGGCTTGAGCACGGTCTTGGCGGTGATCAGATTAAAGGCGCGCGCCGCGCCCGACGGGCCGTAATAGCCGGGGGCATGATCTGGGCCTGGAGTCGTGGTGTCGAGCTTGTCTGGTGCGATCGGCGCAGCCCGGAGCGGCGGAGAGCCGAGCTGGCCATAGCCGTCGAGAGTCTGAACCGGGGGAAGCGCGCCCGAAGAGGACACGCTACCCGACGCTTGCGCTTGCGGCTTCGCTTCCATGGTCGCCGCAGCTTGGTCGCCGCCCTCGATCGAGACCTGGCTTGGCCCGAGCGTGACGACGCGGCGCAGCATCTCGACAAATAGGCCCGACAGCGGAAGGTTCGACCAATCTGAGTTCGCCGTTACGTGGAACAGCACGATGTAGCCTTGTCCCTGCTTCAGCGCGGTGACGAGTGGCGTGCCATCGGCGAGCGTCGCCCACACCTGGGCATCGGATGCGACCGTCGGATCGGCAAGTACCTGGCGATTGATCTTCACGTCGTCAGGCACGGCGAGGCCGCGAAATGGACTCTTCTCGTCGAACACGGCGAGCGGCTGCGGCGTGCTCCAGGAAAGCGAACCTCCGAGCGAGCGTCCGCCGCGGCGCAAAGCGATCGGCAGCAGCTCGTCGCCGCCTTGCTCGAGTCTTGGACCCGCGAAGCGGATCAGCACGCCGCCAGCCTTCAGCCAGGCGCCGAGCTCTTCCTGGGTGCCGACGACGAGCTTGCCGATATCGGCGAGCACGATGGTCGATACCTTCTGCGAGATAAGCTCGTGCACCGCGTTGGCAACATTGCCATCGTTGGGCGTGACCACGTCGGCGTAAGGGGAGAGCGCGCGCTGCACGTAATAGAGTGGCGAGAGCAGCGGCTGCGCCGCCTCGCGCGACTCGCCCGACACGATGCCGACTCGGTGCCACTGCGAACGGGCATCGAGAAGATGGACGGCACCTGCGGAGCGTTCGCCGGCAATCTCGATGCGCGCCACCTGATTGCGAATCTCGAGCGGAAGATCGAAGCGGGTCGCGGTCTCGTGCGCGCCCTCGACGATGGAGAACTGGGCTTCGCCGAGAGGCTCGCCACGCCCGGTCAGCGCCTTCACCGTACCTGAGCGAGGGCCGTCGTCGGCGCTCAGCACGCGTGCGGTCAGCTCGCCGCCGTCGCCTGACGCCTGCCCGAGAGCAAGCGCAGCATTCTCCTTCTCTGGTCGCAGCACAGCGAAGCTTCCGGAAGGACCAGCAAGCTTGCGCAGCGTGACACCGAAAGAATCGCCCTCGCCATAGTCGAGGCCGTCGGTAAGCCAGAACACTCTGAAGCCGGTCTTGCCACCAAGCTGCTTCTCAAGTGTCGCCGCCAACGCTGCGCGGTCCGGCGCGTAAGGCTCAGGCGCAAGGCCGCCGACGCGCTCACGCGCCTGATCGGGGCTCAACGGATCACTGACCGGCTGGCCCGGCGCGGTCGGTGCCAGCACCACGGTCGAGCCGTCGCGGCCGGCGCGGTCGATGGCCGCCTCGATCGCCTCGCGCCGCTCTGGCCAATGCGTCGCCGAGGCCCAGCCATTGTCGATGACGAGGAGGACGGGACCTCCGCCCGTGAAGGTTTGGCGGTCAGGATTCAGCACCGGACGCGCCAGAGCGAAGATGATCACCGCCGCCAGTAGCATGCGCAGCGCGGTGAGCCACCATGGACTGTGCGCCGGCGTCTCCTCGCTCGACTTTAGGTCCTTCAACAGCCGCGTCGGCGGAAACACCACGAGCTGCGGGCTCGGCGGCGTCATGCGCAATAGCCACCAGATAGCTGGAAGCGCAGCGAGCGCCGCCAAAATCCAAGGCTGGAGGAAGCCGATTGTGCCGATCGTGATCATGGCTGCTGGCTCGCGGCTCTCTGGCCGCTCACGACGGGACGCGGCGGACGATAGCGATAATCACGCTCAAGCCCCGCGAGGCGATTATGGATAGCGAGCACGACCTCCTCGGCAGGTCGGTCGGTGTGATGCACCACGAAAGACCACCCGAGCCTGCGCGTCGTCTCGATGAGATCGCGGCGATGCTGCTTGAGCCTCTCCTGGTAGCGCTCGCGCAAGGTCTCGGCGCGGCCGGCGATCATTCGGTCCCGGCCTTCGCTCGCAGTGAACTCGGTGCGGCCCGCGTAAGGAAGCGTCTCCTCGGCAGGATCGAGTATCTGCACGAGATGGCCGCGTACCCCCTGCGCCGCGATCGCTTTCAGGCTTTCTGCCGTCTCGGGCACTGGCTCGAGAAAATCGCTGAAGAGAAGGCACTCGGAGAAGCGGCTTAATTTCGCCGGTTCTGGCAGGCTCGCCTCGCCGGTATCGCGCATCAGAACTTCGGCGACACGGCGCGCGGCGTTGCGCCCCCGAAATGGCTGGTCGCCGAGCATGCCGATGCGCTCGCCGCCGCGGGCGAGAAGTTCGGTGATGGCGAGCGCGAGCACCACGGCGCGGCTCTCCTTCAAAATCTTGGCGAGCGACGAGCGGAAGCGCATTGAAGGCGAGAGGTCGACCCATAGCCACGCAGTGTGCGCAGCCTCCCATTCGCGCTCGCGTACGAAGAGATGGTCTGAGCTTGCCGAGCGCCGCCAATCGATGCCTGATGCCGGATCGTTCTGGTCGTAGTGGCGAAACTGCCAGAACGTTTCGCCAGGCCCGGCGCGACGGCGGCCATGGGTGCCGTGAGCGACGGTATGGGCAACGCGCGACGCCTCGATGAGGAGCGCCGGCATCCGCGCGGCCAGCCCATGGGCCTCGCCTTCCTCGACTGGAAATGGCTGAAAAATTCTCTCTCGCGCGTCGGCCAAGGTTCAAATCACCCTAGCGGCTCGACCAGTCTCGCCACGACGTCGCTCATTTCCACCTTCTCGGAGCGAGCGGCGAAGGTGAGCGCCATGCGGTGCTCGAGCACGGGCTCGGCGAGATCGACCACGTCGTCGATAGAGGGCGCAAGCCGCCCCTCGATCAGCGCCTTGGCGCGGACGGCGAGCATCAGCGCCTGGCTTGCGCGCGGGCCTGGACCCCAAGCGATCATGTCATCGAGTTCCTCGTCGATGCCGGTGCCGGGCCGAGCCGAGCGGACCAGCTTCAGAATGGCATCGACCACCTGGTCGCCGACCGGGATCTGACGCACCAGTCGCTGCGCCATCATCAGTTCCTCGGCCGAGAGGATGGTCTTCAACACGCGGTCCTCGACGCCGGTCGTTGCGAACAGCATGCGCCGCTCGGCGACGACGTCTGGGTAGGACACATCGATCTGCAGCAAGAAGCGGTCGAGCTGAGCTTCGGGAAGGGGATAGGTGCCCTCCTGCTCCAGCGGGTTCTGGGTAGCGAGTACATGGAAGGGACGCGGCACGTCATGCCGCACGCCGGCCACCGTCACGTGGTGCTCCTGCATGGCTTGAAGCAGAGCGGACTGCGTCTTGGGGCTCGCGCGGTTAATCTCATCGGCCATGAGCAACTGGGTGAAGATCGGGCCTTTGACGAAGCGGAAGCTGCGCCGGCCGCCAGCGCCTTCCTCCAGCACCTCGGAACCGACGATGTCCGACGGCATCAGGTCCGGCGTGAACTGGATGCGCTTGTTCTCGAGCCCTAGCACCGTGCCGAGAGTCTCGACGAGGCTCGTCTTGGCGAGGCCGGGGACGCCGATCAAGAGCGCGTGCCCGCCGGAAAGTACCGTGATCAGGGCGAGGTCGATGACGCGTTCCTGGCCGAAAATGACCGAGGCCGTGGTCTCGCGCACTTTCTGGATCTTGGCACCGACCTCCTCGATACGGTCGACAAGCTGGCTCTCGTTAGGGGCAAGTGTTGTCATGGCTTAAGTTTCGCTCGATCCTGGGGGCTAGAGGACTATAGGGCCAAAGGGCTCTGGAGGAAGAAACACTTTGCGGGACAATTCGGTCACAATCCTGTTTGGTCAGGGCAACTTCCACCAGGGTCCGGTGGCGCAAGGATTGGCGGTCGAAGGCGGCCGAAAACATGCCTGACCAGGACGAAAGAAACGTTCTCGTAGCACTTGAAAAGGTTCGCGGCAAAGGGCGTTCCACTGCATTGCCAAACATTAATCTTTGCGGGGATATCGGGCTCAAAATAGCCCGTGACGGGACGTGGTGTTACCGGGGCAGCCCGATCCAGAGGCTGCCTCTGGTCAAGCTGTTTGCCTCGGTGCTCCGCCGCGAGAATGACGGACGTTATTACCTCGTCACTCCGGTCGAGAAGGTGCCGATCGAGATCGAGGGGATGCCATTTGTAGCTGTCGAGATGAAGCGCCGCAGGAGCGGAAAGAGGCAAGTCCTCACCTTCCGCACCAATGTCGATGACATAGTCACGGCGGACGCCGAGCACCCGATAGGCTTTCAGCCGGGAAAGTTGGGAGGTTTTGTCCCTTACGTCGCGGTGCGGGATGGCTTGGCCGCGCGGCTCGCCAGGCCCATTTATTACGAGCTCGCCGCTTTGGCGGTCGAAGTCGACGGTCCGGAGAACGCTGGGGTGTGGAGCGGAGGTGCGTTCTTCCCTTTCCCGAGCCCCGAGCCAAGCATCTAGCTCGATTTATACGGCCGCCGCCGCTATGGTGCGGGAGTTTTCCGTAAGAAAGGCTAAAGCCCCGCGATGTTGCGCATCGCTCTCATCGATATCGTCCTGTTCGCGCTGCCGTTTCTGGTTTACGCGGCCTATATGCTCGCGGTGAAAAGGGTCGCGCCGGCGGGCATTTGGCAGGGCGCGCCAGTTCTTTGGCTGCTCGCGGCAGGATGTGGACTGCTGATCGTCACTATGGCGACGCTTATCCAATTCTCCGGCGGCAAGCCTGGCGGGACTTATCACCCGCCGACGCTCAATGACGGCCTAGTCAAGCCAGGCGAGATCGACTGACGGCGCTCCTCGACATGACAGAGCCAGCCATCAGTTCCGCAGGTGGGCTCCCTTCGCTCAAAGACGCCGAGTGGCTCAAGCGACCCGAGACCAAGCGCGTCTTCGCTGCGCTGAGCGGTGATGGCGTGGAAACTCGTGCCGTGGGCGGAGCCGTGCGCGATACGCTACTCGGAGAGAAGGTGAAGGAGATCGACCTCGCCACCACAGCCAAGCCCGAGCAAGTGATGGCGCTCGCGAAGAAGGCTGGATTAAAGCCCGTGCCGACCGGTATCGAACATGGCACGGTGACGGTGATCGCCGACGGCGTCCCCTTCGAGGTGACGACGCTTCGCTCCGACGTCGAGACCTTCGGCCGGCATGCCACCGTCGCGTTCACCAAGGATTGGGACGCGGACGCCCGCCGGCGTGACTTCACGCTGAACGCGCTCTATGCCGGAAGCGACGGGACGGTGTTCGATCCACTCGGCGGCTATGGTGATCTCCTCGCTGGCCGCGTGCGTTTCATCGGCGACGCCGAGGCGCGCATCAAGGAGGACTATCTCCGCATTCTACGCTTCTTCCGCTTCAACGCCTATTACGGCAAAGGCCCTCTCGACGAGGAAGGGCTGAAGGCCGCTGTGAAGCTTTGCTCAGGACTCGACCGACTCTCGGCCGAGCGGGTGAGCGCCGAGCTGCGGAGTCTTCTCGTCGCGCCGCAAGCGGTGCGCGCGGTCGAGGCTTTGTTCGATTGCGGTCTGCTCGTGGGATTGCTTGGCGGTGTGCCGCGTCTTGCCCGCTTCGCGCGGCTCGTGGCGATAGAGGAGGCGGTTGGTCTCGAGCCTGACGCCATACTCAGGCTCGCGGCGCTCGGCGTGTTTGTGAAGGAGGACGCCCCGCGGCTTGCCACGCGGCTCAGGCTCTCAAATGCCGAGCGCGCTGTGCTCGAGCTTGGCGCAGCCAAGCCTGCCGGGCTGCCGGACGAAGAGGGCGCCAAACGCGCGCTGTACCGACTCGGCGAAAGTGACTTTGCGCGTCACGTGCTGCTTGCCTGGGCCGACTCGGGCGCGAGTTCCGAGGACAAATCCTGGCGCTCGACTCTTACTCTGCCTCAGCGCTGGAAAGTCCCCGACTTTCCGCTGCGGGGCTCGGACATAATGGCGCTCGGCAACCTCACAGGTCGAGAGGTCGGCGAGACACTGCGGACGCTTGAGGCGGAGTGGATTGCCGGTGGATTTGCCGCATCCCGCGAAGAGTTGCTCACGCGTGCCGGCGCACTCAGCCGAAAGTCACCCAGGCAAGACCGATAAGCGTCGCCGCGAAGGCTAGCGACACCTGGATCAGCGCGGTTTCGATGAGAACGTCGCGTCCGCTCATCTTGCCGCCGGCGATGCCGATCTCGCTGTCGAGGAATTCGCGTAAGCGGGTAAGTGTGGCGTGCGCGAGGGCCAGCGCAGATCCTCCACGCTGAGAACATCACGAAGAACAGCGTCACGATCACGAGAAGGTAGCTGATCTCCGAACCGGCAAAGGCGAGCCAAACTACGACGATGAAAGCGCTGCGGCAATCGCCGTTTTGACGACAATCGGATGGACGCCGGCTTAGCTCGCTTCCTGTCTTTTAGCGTTGCTCGCCAATGGCTTGCCCGCGTGGACTTGGCGAAAGTGTCCGTTCGCGATCGTCGAGCGCCGTGGTGATGGTCAGTGTCTCTGGTTCCACAATCTTGACATATGGCCTCCAGATGCGGCCCCACGTCAGCCAATCAATTGTCCCCAAGGGGTGTGGCAAGCGATGGTTCTCCCTCGGTCGCGACTATTGCGACTCGGGGAGAAGAGCGGCGCTAAGGCAGCCGTTCGATCAAAGCCATGGCACCGGCGGGAGCGCGCAGTTTGCCTTCATGGATGAAGTAGATGAACACGTCGCGCGGTTTTGTCTCAGTTTTGTGTGTGGCATCGACCAGAGGAAGATCGTCCGGTATGCCGCCAATTGCCCAGGTCCGCGCGCGCACCGCCCATTCATCGAGCGCTTTTGGCGGGTAGGCGGTGGGGATCGCGTCGTCCCCCCTTTGCAGTCGCGCGTAGACCACATCGCCGGTGAAATCGGCAATCGACGGGAAATCCTCCGCCTCGGTGAACACAGCCCCGACGCCAGACTCGCGCAGCAGCTTGATGAATTCAGGGGTGCGGAAGCTCGGATGCCGCACCTCCACGACATGATTGAGATTCCGCCCGTCAAGCTCACGCGGCAGGTGATCGAGGAACTTGCCGAAGTCGCTCTGGTCGAACCGTTTGAACGGAGCGAATTGCCATAGCACCGGCCCGAGCTTTGGCCCGAGCTCCGCAAGCCCCGAATTGATGAATCGTTTGATGAAGGCGACGGTCTCGGCCAGAACCTTCTGCTGCGTGACGAGGCGAGGTCCCTTCACCGAAAACACAAATCCGTCGGGCGCGGTCTCGCCCCAGCTGCGGAAGCTTTTGGCGCTTTGCAGCCGGTAATGCGTGGCGTTGATCTCGATCGAGGTGAGGTGCGAGCTAGCATAAGCAAGCTCGTCAGCCTGCTTCAGTCCTTTAGGATAAAACAGGCCGCGCCAGGGCGCATAAGACC
>Ga0182039_10001038_pt1 | contig 14649 bp, 16 predicted proteins | sample sta12Can44000111_FD_125975 | JGI IMG/M metagenome (GOLD analysis project Ga0182039, IMG submission 125975) | Lab enrichment of tropical soil microbial communities from Luquillo Experimental Forest, Puerto Rico - statanox.12C.anox.44.000.111 | ecosystem: Environmental > Terrestrial > Soil >...
AGGAGTGGATGGCGAATTGGAAGGACCTAGTCGAGTTCGAAGTTTATCCGGTAATTACATCAATCGAGGCTGCCGAGAAGATCGCGCCGCAATTGTAGGACTGAGACGGTTCTGGCCCGAGGGAACTCCGCTTTTCACCGATTCTACCGATTCGGGCAAAGTGACCCCCTTCTTGGGACAAAACTGTACAAAACACTCGCACTTCGCTGCTTGTAAAGGAGATAGCGAGCAACACCGAGTTCGCGCGAATGCCTCCCGATGCTGTCGCACGACTTTATTCGTTCAACTGCCAAATTCCGACGTTCCGTGCTGTATCCCTGTCCCTTTTTTCGATCGACTTTTCAACACGTTACGCGCAAGTTGTCTAATACAGAAGTGTCTCACTCCAGGGGGGCACTCCACCACGTAGAACTTGAACCGACAACTGCACGGGGTGAACCCCTGGTTGAGACACTTTTATGGGTACACTGTCTCATTAGCTGCCCAGACGATGCGCATTTGGCGATTGTCGCCGCTTCCTAACTCCTTCTCTGGGCGATCGATAGCCCAGCGCCGAATGCAGCCGACGCCGGTTGTAGTACTGCTCGATAAAATGCCCGATCCGCTGGGCCAGGTGCTCCATATCACGTTAGTCGTTAGCGTGGATCTCTTCGCGCTTTAGGGTCTTTAGAAAACTTTCGCAACTAGCGTTGTCACGTGGATGCGCCGGCCGACTCATGCTTGGAATTATCTGGTACTCGCGAAGCATCTGGATGTAAGCCTCGCAGGCATGGCTGCCTACTCGAAATCGTTTGTCTTAGAGCGCCGAGGGGTAGCCTGACCTGCAAAGTTCGATCGAGCGACCAGCCTACTACCTTCCGAGAGAAGGCATCCAGGACCACCGCCAGATAAACAAACTCGGTCGTGAGCCGGATGTAGGTGATATCCGCAATCCACAGCTGATTGGGACCGCCAACCTTCAAGCGGCTTGCAAAGTTGAGGTAGACCTCCAGCTCGCTCGCCTGATCTGTTGCACACAGCAATTCAGGGTGTCGGATCGTCAAGAGGTTGTCGTCCCGCATCATTCGTACGACTCGTTTGTGATTCACGTTCATCCCACGCTGCCGAAGTTCCGCTGCGACGCGGCGATAGCCGATTATCTCCGAGTTTCGCATGGACCTTCGGCGCACCCATCGCTATGAAAATTAGTCAGAGTCGGTGGGGTACGATTAAGTGGGCGTGGGACGGTGAACGTCCAGGCAACTCCGGGATGAAATGAGGCCCTTTCCGAGTTTGACCTGGAGCGCACGTTTTGGACCAAGACCTGGATCTGGTGCGCCACCGCTCCTTTCGTGCAGTTCTTGTCGAATGCCGTAGGCCTGCCTTGAGATGCTATGGGAGCCATCCAACCGTTAAATCTCCATTTTTGGCGCATACAATTACGACACCTTTCGGCGACCATCCACACAATACCAACTCTTGCTGTGAGGAGGCATAAAAACTACGGCAGCGTGCAACTGGCCTGTTGGCGCGCGGACGGCGCTGGTTCGTTTTCCAAATGAAGCGTCGCTCCGCGGATTCTGGAACTCTCCGGAGAACGCGCCGATGAAGGAATTGCGCCACGGAACAGCGACCAGCCACGTAGCGATGTGCATTTCAGTTCCAGGCGATAATCCGCCAAAGTAAACCCCGCTACCGGAGCTACAGGGTGCCATGGAGGCGCGGTTCTTCGGAATTGATAGCGTCGAGGATTTCTGGACGATCGGTGCCAAGGTTTCTGAAGATTCTTCGTGGCAAGCACAGTCGACGATTGTTTGGAACCTACGCTACGGCTCGAAACGATTTTGTGAAATAAGAAGAACGTTGAGTTTGGGAGGAGGATTGATGAGCATCATGAAGTTTGAGATCAAAACGGATAGCGGCTAGAGAAGAGAGAAGCGGTTGCCGGTTATTCAGCGCTGTTCCTTCGGCGGGACGAAGGTAGGGCCGGCATGGGCTGTCTCGAATCATTTTCAGGACGGGACTTTGATTGAGTACCCCTTGAGATGTGCGAGCGCCTCCGCGATGCTAGTTTCGACGGTTTTGCTGCTCCTCTTTATTTTGCCCATGAGCATCGCGCCTTGGATCGACGAGATGCAGAAGTCAGCCATGCGCTCCGGGTCGGCCTGCTTGGCCAGCTTTCCCGTGGCCTTTTCTTTGACGAAGAACGCCGCCAACTTGTTTTTAATGACTTCGAAAATGAGGCTGACGTCTTGGCGGATCAGCTCATCATTCACAGTCGCTTCGTTCCCTAGGGTCCCGAACGGACAACCGCGTGTCATTTCGTAATGCTTTTGCAGTTGCACATGAGCGCGGAACCATTTTTCCAAGTCGCGCCACGAGCTGATTTCGTAGTCGACCGGCGCAGCGCCACTTTTAATCTCGTCAAGATACGTTTGGAGCACTTCGTGAACGAGACCTTCCTTGCTTTTGAAGTAGTGATAGAACTGGCCTTTTCCGGTTTGCGAAGCCTCGATGATCTCATCGGGGCTGGTCGCACGCGCTCCCTGCTTGTGAAACAAGTCCGCTGCTGTGCGAATAATTCGCAAGCGGGTTTCCGAGCCCCTGACGAAACGTGCCTTCATACCTGCTCCTCCAATCTGTACCAGCAAGTACAATCTAAGTTGCACGCGATAGCGGGCAGCATTTCCCCATTTGTTGCATCTTTGTACTTGTTTTCTGTATCAGAATACAGTAACAAATTGCGTTTTTGGTCCGCCGCCGGACAAGCGGTTTCGAGTGTTTCCTGGTGACAATTTCTTGACAAAAACTTGAGATTGTACCGGTCAGTACCGTGAGATAGTACCCCCGAGCGGAGCTTATGAGCAACGCGCGGTCTTTCAATGCTTGCACGAAGCTGACTCACTCGACAAGGGAGAGCAAACAATGGCAAAGCCGGTAATCGCGGTGATCGGTGGTAGCGGGAGACAGGGCGGCGGCGTGGTCGACGCCTTGCTGACCTCGGGCAAATTCACGGTTCGCGCCGTCAGTCGCGACCCTGTCGGCGCTGCAGCTAAGGCACTCAATAAGCGGGGAGTCGAGGTCATCAAGGGCGACCTGCTCGACGCGTCCAGCCTGCGTTTGCCGTTTGAGGGCACGTACGGTGCCTTCGTCGTGACGAACTTTTGGGATCCCACGCAGATGCACCGCGAGACGGAGATCGGCGCCGCTGCAGTGCGGGCGGCGCATTCGGCGGGGGTAAAGCATCTCGTCTGGTCGACGCTTCCCGACTGCGAGAGGATAAGCGGCGGGCGTTTCAAGGTTGCGCACTACACGGACAAGGCGCGCGTCGATGCGGTAGTCGAAGCGGCCGGGTTTCTGCGCTGCACGTTTGTACATGCGCCAATGTTCTTCCAGAATTTCCTCACGATGAACGCCCCGCAGCCGTTGCCGAACGGCGGTCGTGGCTGGGCGGTCCCCATGGACCTGGCGGCGCGTGTCATGCACACCGGCGATCCCACCGAGGTCGGCCGCGCGGTGGCTGCCGCGTTCACCGCCGGCGATAAGCTGCCGAACGGCAGTCACCTCGCCGTTTGCGGTGGCGTTTACTCGTGGAACGACTTTGTTGCCACGCTAAACGCGCAGGGGCACCAGCTGCAGGCGGTTCGAGTCGAGCCACCTGGAGCCTACGACACCTTCTTTCCGGGCGCGCAAGAAATGCGCGAGATGTACCAATACTACGAGGAATATACGTACTTCGGTCCCGAGCACGAGAAGCGCACTGCCGCGGCCAATGCTTTGGTCCCGGGCGGGTTCACCAGTTTTGCCGACTGGGCGAAGGTCCACATGAAGCCGACCTGACCTTTTGCTCGCTCGTCAAAGCAATGCGGCAGCCCAGGGCGCCGTGGAGTGACCGAGTATGAGGATCACGCCACAGATTCCTGCGTCGCATCTTGTTCCTCGCCAAAATCTCATCCGTTCCAAGAATAGTTAGGTTTCGCTAATTCCCATCGCGAGCATCTGAATGCCACACGCGAATTGGACCGGCAAGCCTCCGCAGGGCGGCCCTGTCCCTCTGTTGGCAACAGCCCATATATAAGGATGGAATGATGGCAACCTGGCTTTCGCAGCGCGATGTTGAAATCAGGTCAGGCGACCCGATCATAACGATAGTGCAACCCGCCCAGTCGCGGCTGTGACCATATTTGACCGAAAGGCAGGGAGCGAGTTCTGCCGCCGGGTCGTGTGACGTTGCAGTGCAAGATACGCCGGCGATCATGGCTAATGACGAAGAAGCAGTAGAGCACGGAGAAGGTGACCGTGGGAACCGTGAAGAAATCCATCGCGGCAATGGCTTCCCGATGGTTACGGAGAAAAGTGAGCCAACGCTTGGATGGGTCTGGATCTCTCGAGGCTCGTTTCATCCAGCGGGAAATGGTTCTTTCGGAAACGTCAAAACCGAGCATGAGAAGTTCTCCGTGGATGCGGGGAGCTCCCCAGCTGGGGTTCTCGGCCATCATTTGGAAGATGAGATCCCGAACCTCTTTCGGTGTCTGTCTTCTACCGATGGGCTTTCTGACCTTCGAAATCATTCTCCAGTACCAACGGAATCCCGCACGGTGCCAACGGATAACGGTTTCGGGCGTGACGACGAGGAGTGCCTGTCTCCAGCCTGACCAGCATCGACGAACCAGCAGCCAGAAGAGTTTGTCGGACAAATTCAGCTTTGGGCGCGGATGACGCCTCTTAAGCACGGCGAGCTGTTGACGAAGTGCCAGATTTTCGAGAAGGAGACTGTGACGCGACCGAAGGAGACGAACTAGCGTTCCGAAACAGAGTCTAAGGAGACGAAACATGGCGGATAGTTATAACAGGCCGGTGGTGGAGACGAAAGCGGCTAAGTTATTGATTCCACAGTTGGCCAGAGTTTTGGCGAAGAACAGGTCATTCGCGGCACCAGCTTGAATAAACAGCACCTCCATAGCTCAACGCAATTCAGCGCAATGGAATCCGATACAGGTTGCGTTGCACTGTCTGACGGGAATAAGCGTAGATTCCCACTGTAGGTCCAGGATAAACGTCGGCTGCTTCGATCACGCGAACACCAGGGAGTCTCGCAATCTCGCCCTCTGAGCGAAAGCCACCCGCTGGCATCGGCGGAAGCAATCGGTCCGGAGATACGGGAATCACATAAGTGCGGCCGAACGCCCCGGCAGAATTCATTCCCTCATATACCGATAAATAAAGAAGTCTCCCATCTTTTTGCCACAGGAGAAAGCAGCTCGCGTCTAGAATCGAGATGGGTGCGCCTCCAAATGTCGAAATCGCTTTAGTCGAAGTGCGGCTCTCAGCCCGATTCCAAACAACCACGAATCTACCATCGGGTGACACTCCGTGGAGCTCATTGGTCTCGCTCTCGGTCAGTTTCCGCTTTTGGGTTCCGTCCTCATGGATGCGTATGGCGAAATTGGAGCCCTTTTCGGTTTCATGAAATACCACTTCGCCAGATCCCAAGAAAAACGGCATGTCGCCTTCTGCGTTCGGGATCTGCTTCGGTATGTCACTGCGGTCCACTGGAGCGATCCACAACCGACTGCGGCGGTCAGAGTCAACTGACGAAAAGACTACTCTCTTACCATCCTGGGAGAGGTCGTAACTTGTGACAGCAATGTCAGGGAGAAGAGGCTCGTTACCCCCCGAATTAAGGTTTGCCACCCACAACTCACTGGCACCAAGCGCGGGCGAAGTACCGCCGTTCAGCACGCGGTAATAAACTCGCTTCGCATCGGGGGAGAGGGAGGGCCGGTAAGCATATCCTTCCAGCGAAATTCGGCGTTCCTCATTCCCGAGGTGTAGCGAAACAGTCCGCTGACGCAACCCCATAGACGTGATTAAGGAGAAGCCATCAGGTTCGAACGTTAGTCCTTCCTCTTCCGCGGGTCCAGACGAGATTTGCTCGAGTTGCCCATTCGCAAAGGGTTGGCGCCAGATGTGGAAGTTGTCCTTCCCATGCAGGCTCAGATAAATCCACTTGCCATCCGGTGACCAGGCAGCTCCAGTACATGGCGCATCGGGAAGCCCAACCCTGTGTCCTGGATTCTCGCCGCTAAACGGAACTACACGGCAGGGTAACCACTCGCCGTTGCCCATCTCTGCAAGCAGCACCCATTTTCCGTCAGGCGAAAGATAAGATCGGTGGGCCATGCCTCGCTGTGTAGGAGGAACATAAACATCACGCAACTCAGTGCGCGACTCTGTCGAGGTGACAATGGCCATGTGTTCGCCCAACTTGATTTCCGAAAAGAGTACCTGATGCGGGCTGACCCAGGTCAGGCCCGAAGCATTGGGCAACCATCGCTCAGGTTCGCCGCCTAGCACAGGCACCACCCACGTATCCCAACTCGATCCGCTGAGGGCGGTGTATGCGATGCGAGAACCGTCTGAGGAAAATACAGGGTTCATCTTGGGAAGATTGTCATGCGTAAGCCGCACGGGCTGACCCGATGGCAATATCTTGACGTAGACTTCCCCGGGGGCGAGGAACGTGCTGAAACCACGTACGAATGTCAGCATACGGCCGTCCGGAGAAAGAGCCGGTTGGGTGACGGAGTCGGGGAAATTCGTAAGTTGAACCCATCGAGTGTTCTGGGTGCTTCCATTTCGCTGGCGTACCCAAAAAACCGTTAGAAGCGTCGCAACTATCGCAGCGCCTGCGGCGACGTATATCCACCGTCGCGAAAACAGAGCAGGAATCGAGGAGATTGTCGGTGAAGCGCCCGTGTCTGACAACGCTTCTAACGCGAACGCTAGATCGTGTGCTGATTGAAACCGTTCCTCCGGGTTTTTCTCTAAGCAACGCTGCACAATACGTCGCAGCGCCAGCGGAACGGTAGGCACTAGCAAAGAAATGCTCGGAGGCTCATCGTGGAGAATAGCGGTCATCGTTTCCGCCGATGTCGGCTTCTGGAAAGCACGCCTTTTTGTCACCATCTCGTACAGAACCGCACCGAAAGCGAAGATATCAGCACGATGATCGGCCCTTTCCCCGCTCACTTGCTCGGGTGACATGTAGCCGGCCGTGCCCATCACTACACCGGGCTCGGTCCCGTCGGTTAGCGTGGGCGCTCTGCTGTCCGCGGTCGATTGCCGCTGCGTGAGCTTAGCCAAGCCAAAATCAAGAATCTTCAAACGTCCTGTCGTTACGAAGAGGTTCTCCGGTTTCAAATCGCGATGCACGATTCCTTTCTCGTGAGCGGCTGCCAAACCCCGCGCGATCTGCACGCCGTAATCAATGACTTTTCGAATTGGCAGCGAACCTTGCGCCAAGACCTCCCTTAGTGTGCGGCCTTCTAACAATTCTGAAACCAGATACGGCGCACCTTCGTGTGTTCCCATCTGAAATACAGCAAGGATATTGGGATGATTCAGAGCGGCTGCAGCCCGCGCCTCGTGCTCGAAACGCCTCAGACGATCGGGATCATTTGAAACAAATGTGGGCAACACCTTGATCGCGACCTCGCGCCCTAGTCTCCAGTCTCTCGCCCGATATACTTCGCCCATCCCGCCAGCACCTAGCGGTGACACAATTTCATATTGCCCAAGCCTGGTACCTGGAGTGAGAGGCATAATTGCCAGAAGTATAATCCCGTCGGTTCCCCAAGTCCTGATTAACAAGCTTCCCCGTAACTTGAGAAGTACGGGCCGCAAAATAGGGTTGAAGCTGTCCAAGCGCGATGGCGCGTCTACTCACAGGTTATTGCGGATGTCCCGCAGGAGAATTTGGTACGTAGGGTCAGAAGGCTCGCCTTCAATGGTGTAGGTCGTGCGACCTCCGGTTCACCACTTACCGGCGTGCGCGCCACCATCCACATGCAAGATCTCCCCGTTCACGAAAGGGGCGTTCTCTAAGTACCGTAGAGCGTCCACGATTTCTTGCACTGTTCCGAGCCTGTGAATCGGATGAAGATTCTTCAGCATATCGTGGGCATCCGGTTTATGCATTGGGGTGTCGATGATCCCGGCGCCGATGGCATTGAACCGAATGTTGCTGTCCGAATACTCGATGGCCAGACTCTTCGTAGCTGCATTGATCGCGCCTTTGCTGAAGTACGTCCCGAACGCGTTGACACCCTTCACCGGTTGCACGGCCAGAGTCGTCGAGATGCTCACTACGTGGCCGTGGCCCTGCCTCAGCATCTGACGGACAACGGGTTGGGTCGCGTAGAAGAAGCCATCCGCGTTGGTGGACATGATCGAGCGGTATTGCTCCTCCATATACTCGTGGAAGTTTCCCGGCAAGAAAATTCCCGCGTTATTCACAAGTAGATCGATCCTGCCTGTCCTCGTGACAGCTATTTCGGTCAATTGCTTGCCCAGCGCCTGGTTGGCCACATTCCCGTCCACCAGAACGCAGCGTTCGGAAGATTCGAGCACTCCAGCCTTCGAGATGTTTCTTGCCGCGGCAATGACGTGATAACCGTCCTTCAGCAGCGCTTTGGCGATACCTAGCCCAATCCCGCTTGAGGCACCGGTGACGATTGCAGTCTTTGAATCCATAAGAAGCTCCTGACGTTTAGTCTTTGACCTTTCACATGCCAGTTTCACGTTAGCGTGTACATCCCTCTTGATCAAGTACGCACCTTTTGGTAATAATTGGACATGCCAAAGAAACGTCAGAAGGCCAATCTTTTTGACCCGAACTGCTCTTCCCGCGACGTCCTAGACCTGATTGGGAGTAAATGGAGCATGCTCCTCCTCTGCGCCCTCTACGACAACAAGACCCGTACTGGGCAACTGAAAAGAAAAGTACAGGGCATTTCCCAGAAGATGCTCACGCAGACCCTGCGAGAGATGCAGCAAAACGGGATCGTGAAAAGAATCAGTTATCCCGAGGTTCCACCGCGAGTCGAATACGATCTCACCGAACTGGGCCACTCTTTAGCGGAGCTGGTGGTGAAGATGGAGCAATGGATCGTGAAGCACTACCCAATCATCCTTAAGGCGCGGGAGAAACGCTTGACGGTGAAAAGCGGAGACGGTAGTCAATAAATCCGCTGGAGTTTAGAACGTGACAGGCAATCGAGTTGGTCAAGGCCGCGGTAAACGCGCTTACCGCCGAGGTAGATTTTGTCGCGACCCTTGCTGGTTTCGGAAAGGCCCTGACTAGGCAGGCCGCGTCTCTATGAGAGTTTGAACGCCGCGCCGACCATCGGCCAAATGTTCTCACCGATTCTACCGATTCCGACGAAGCGACTCCCTGTTTGAGACAAAGGTGTACGAAACATCCGCAACACGCTGGTTGTAAGGAAGATAGCAAGCCACACTGAGTCGAGCGAAAGCCTGCTGATGTCATCCCATCCGTTCTAATCGTTCAAGTGCACGACGCCGAAATTCCGCGCCGTATCGCCGCTCCTCTTGACGGTCCACTTTTCAACGCCTTACGCGCAAGTTGTCTGACGCAGAAGTGTCTCACTGCAGGGGGTCACTCCACATATTGTGGTAATATAAACTAACTGAGTAACATAAGGAGCTAGGCTCCTTTGGCCGACTTCCCGGTGCCCGACTGCCCTATGGCATAGCGAACCGACTGTGGAGGGTGCGACAATGCCAGGCCATGGATAAGTTTCCTAAATTCATGAGGCATCCCGCTAACAGGATTGCCCGATCCAGTCAGGCCACTCCAAGTGTGGAGGGTTACGTGTTCGACGGAGCCAATGGACACCAAATGGCGTTCTGGACATGTGCTAGGGCGAGCACCTGCTTTGCAAGCACGCTTTCATCTTATCTAAGTCGTTGAATCGACGTCGTCAAAGTGCAAAAACCCTCTCGTACTTGGGCTACTGACTGGGCTACGAACCTTCACGCCGGATGGAGACATAATTTTCGGCTAAGGGCGGTGTGACTTCGATCTCACCGCCCCTGCCGAAATTCCTGATGATTCCGTTGGCCTCAGTCCACCGAAAACCAAATTCTCGATCCAGGCTACTTGGGATGATGCTGCGCACCTCTCCGCTGAAGCGAAAGCCAAACTGCTAGCCTCAATCCCGCCATATCAGCGTGAAGCGCGTTCCAAGGGCATTCCGCGGCTGGCCGCCAGAACGGATGAAGCAGAGGCGGAAGCTGGTTCTCTGCTCGGTCTGCGTGCAATCAGCGGCAGAATCAATGAGCAGAGCATTACAACCGTGATTACATCGATCGCCGGGGCATACTTTCCGATGCTCTGGTGAATGTGAGCGATCATGATCGGCGAGGGAATCGCAGCCAGTCCCCAAGCCAGCAGGATAATGCCATAGATGCCGCCCATCGATTTGGCCCCGAAGAAATCCGCGGTGAATGAAGGCATTGTGCCGAAACCGCCTCCATAGCACAGGCCGATCAGGGCGAATGCCACGCTGAACAGCGTCAAATCGTGGATGCGTGGCAGCAGGAAGAAGATGATTACCTGGATAAGGAACAGCAGGAAATAAACGCGAGCCCGCCCGATATGGTCCGAAACCCAGGCCCAGAACACGCGGCCCAAACCATTGCACAGCGATATTAGGCCGACCATGCCCGCGGCCTTTATGACAGTCATGCCGACCATTTCCTGGGCCATCGGAGAAGCTTGGCTGATGATCATGATGCCCGCCGAGACGTTTAGGAACAGCAGGAGGAAAAGCACATAGAACTGCCAAGTTGTCAGCGCCTCCCCCACGGTGAAGTCGTACGTGGTGGCAGCCCTGGCAACAGCGGTGTGGGGCTCCCAGCCTTGCGGCCGCCATCCCTGCGGAGGATTCGCATAAAATTGAGCGGCGGCAAAGACGACAATCAAATACACGATGCCGAGGGTCCAGAAGGTCGCCGGAATTCCATACTTGATGATTCCCCATGCAGCAAATGGGCTCATGATCAAAGCGCCGAATCCATAGCCACATACGGCGACGCCGGTCATCAGTCCGCGCTTGTCGGGAAACCATTTCACAAGTGTTGCCACGGGGCAGATGTATCCCATGCCCATGCCAATCCCGGTCAGGATGCCATAGCCCAGGTAGAGTCCGTTGAGGGAGTGGTGGCTTGCCGAGAATCCTGACAACATGTAGCCAATTCCGTAGATTATGCCGGCCGCGGACGCCACCTTGCGCGGCCCGGCTTTGTCTTGCCACAAGCCGCCAATGATCGTGCCCACGCCCAAAAAGAAGATGGCAAGCGTGAAGTTCAACTGGACCGCGGTTTCTGTCCAGTGCTCGACGCCCATTAGTGGCTTTTTGAATACGCTCCACCCGTAAACAGCCCCAAGGCAGATTTGCATCAACACGGCAGCCAAGGCGATGCCCCAGCGGTTGGGAAGTTTATCGTTGGCCATGGGAATCTCCTTCCGATGTAGGCCCGATCGGGCCGCGAATGAAACCTCAAGTCATGGAGAACCGAAAATTCGAACCAGGCAAACCGCCTGAAAGTGCGTGTACAATCGCGATTTGCCCTATCAATGCCGCTCGGAAACAACTTCTACGACCGCGTTGTAGTCCGGAACCCCGCTAGGATCCAAGCAACCGGCAGCGACAAGAACATTCAGTTCCGGCCAGTGCCCCTGGACACAACCGGGCTTTATCCGGTCGATCTTGACGCGGCCCCGAAATTCTCCACGATCGTTGCGTAGACAGATTGGATCACCCTCCTTCAATCTCAGCCGATCAGCGTCCTGGCAAGAAATGAAGATCGAATCGCGATGCGCGCCCGTGAGAGGGTCAATTTCGTCGTGAATCAGACTGTTGAACTGTTTTCCACGCCGCGTCGCAAGCAGAAAGCTGCCATCAGGGACTCGTTCCTCTGGTAGCTCGATGGCGGAGAAATGTCCCTTGCCGTCGGCGGTAAGGAAGCGATCCGCCAGCAGCCTCGCGCCGCCGTATTGGAATTGATCGCCCTTCTTTTGCAGACTGGCGATGCCACTATAGGTGGGACACACGCGGTCAATCTCGTTGCGGATGTCCTGCGTGTCGCGCCATGGAAAAATACTCGTGGCTTTCACTGGGTCGGCATGGCGCGCGACGAGAACTGGGATTAACCATTCATCCTTTGCTTCTTCAAGGCGCGGCCCGGGGATTTCTGGAGTGTAGATGACCCGCCGCTCCGTGCTGGTTTCTGTTCCGCCGCCTCGCTGCTCGTAGCGCGTTCGAGACGGTAAGAGAAGGACGGTATCGGCTGGGTCCACCAGCATGTTGGAACTCAACATGATGTCTTGATGGATGCGCAAGCGTATGTTGCCGACAGCGCGCCTAACCCGATCTGGCTCCGGCAGGGTATCGATGAAGTTTCCGCCGCACTGCCAAATGGCATCGATTTCATTGCGTTCAGCGGCCAGAATCATTGCGGTTGCCGTGAGGCCCTTCCAGGTAGGTGGCTCAAAGCCCCAATATTCCGGTTGCGCGAAGCGGCGTGCATTTTCCTCGTTGACCGGCGCATCGATCATGTAAGCGCTCGGCATGCCTCCCATTTCCGCACCGCCCTGCACGCCGCTGTGGCCGCGGACCGGCATGAGGCCCGTGTTCGGGCGACCGACATTGCCCTTAGCGAGTTGCAGGTTGACGATGGCTCGGACGTTGTCGCTGCCATAGCGATGCTGGGTTATACCCATGCTCCAAACAATGATGGCCGATCGGGCTTTGCCAAATGACTCAGCAAACCGGTACATGTCAGTACGCGTCAGCCCTGAACCTTGCTCCAAAGCGTCCCAGGAGAGGCTGTTTGTCTTCGTGGCCGCGGCGTCCCAGCCCACGGTTCGAGTAGCGATGAACTCGCGATCGACCCAGCCGTTCTCGATCAAGTGCTTGAGCACCCCATAAAAAAACGGGATGTCGCCTCCAACATGGATGGGGAAGAAGTCGTCGGCAAAACGCGTCCCGAATAGAGCGCTTTTTGGAACCGAGGGCACCCAGTAGCGCTCGAGCCCCGGCTCGAAATAAGGATTGACGACAAAAACTTTCGTCCCTTTTTGTTTTGCGTAGTAAAGGTACTTCGTCGCGACAGGCTGATTGTTGGCGATGTTAGTGCCGACAAGAACTAGCAAGTCGGTGCCCATCCAGTCGGTGTAGGAGCAGGTGGTGGCCCCGCAACCAACGGTTGCGCTCAAACCTGCCGTACTCGGGGCGTGGCAGATGCGCGCGCTCGTATCCACATGGTTGGTGCCGAAAAATCGCGCCACCTTCTGATGGGCGTAATAGGCCTCGTTGGTCAACCCGCGCGAAGTCAAATACCAGGCAATGCGATGCGGGTCGGTAGCTTTCAAACCTTCGACCGCAAGCTCGATGGCTTCATCCCATGAGATGCGCCGAAAGCCCTTTTCGCCGCGCCGGCGCACCATCGGGAGGGGCAGGCGGCCAAGTTTTTGAAGATTGCGCGAAGGAAGCTTGCGCAAAGCGTCGACGTCTTCCAACAGGTGCCAGTCCATCGCAGGCATTGTGTTCAGACGGAGCAGCTTCAGACGCAGCGCGCAGAGGTGAATGCCGTTCATTGTCCAATCGTGCATTCCCGAAGTGCCGAGGGAGCAGCCGTCGCAACAACCGTCGTTCAGTATGCGCCAAGCGTAACGGAGATGGTCTTTGTTTTCCCAGAGGGTATCGACGATGTCTTTGTAGGCGTTCGGGTGCTGTTCGTTGAGGCCGTAAGGAACAAGGCTCACCCAATTGCGGGGATTTCCATTCTTACTGTCAGAATTGTCCTTTGCCAACTGCAACGGTGAGCACCAACCTAGGCAAGGCATTTCGCACCATCACGAACCGAGACTATCCGGGCAAGTGGAAGTGCGCTGGACGTCGGCCAGCAGCGGGAAGGGGAGATCATCATCAAATTGACTTCGTTCACCTTTTGTCTCCATTCGACTTGGATGAGCTAGTGCGCGAAGCTCGCTTACGGCAGAGCTGAGGCTGGTTCACCGATGCCGTGAGTTCGTGCACTAAGGTTTGGGCTCCGGTGCCACGCTTGCAAAACCTTGGCGCGAAGCTTTCCTTGTCGAGAGATAGTGGGCGACGGCGAAGGCAAAACCCGCCAGGCAAGGCAAATTTTTTTGAAGATCGGTTAGAATAGGGCCACCGTGGCCCCACAATCCAAAGAGGGGAATATCGAGCAACTAATGGCGGAGCTGCGCCAGGGCAACCGGGAAGCCGCAGGGGCGCTGACGGAGTTGTTGTGGCCGGAACTTCGCCGCCTGGCAGCCGCCCAGATGAAGGGGGAGCGGTCGAACCACACCTGGCAGCCTACGGCGCTGGTGAACGAACTGTACCTTGAGCTCATTAATGCCAAGGGGCTCGGCAGCGGCGGCATCCACCGCAATGACAAGAATGCGTTCCTAGCACTTGCGGCGCATATGATGATGCGTCTGTTGATCCATCACGCCCGGCCTCTGCACCGGCGGGTGCGGAGGGTCCCCATCGTGGACGAAGACAAGGCTCCTGAGCTCGCCATCCAGGAACTCAGCAACATTGAAGACTTGCTGTCCGGTCTCGCCAAAATCGATCCCCAGCTCAGAACAGTCGTCGAGATGAAGGTGTTCGAAGGCCGCTCGCTGGAGGAGATTGGCGGCCAGCTGGGTTGCTCGCTCAGGACCATCGAGCGGCGCTGGACGCTGGCCAAGCATTGGCTGGAAAAAGAACTCGGATGAATACTCGTGGACGAACAGCAAAAAGACCAGTGGCGGGCGGTCATGGACCTTTTCGATGC
>Ga0182039_10001043_pt1 | contig 14563 bp, 9 predicted proteins | sample sta12Can44000111_FD_125975 | JGI IMG/M metagenome (GOLD analysis project Ga0182039, IMG submission 125975) | Lab enrichment of tropical soil microbial communities from Luquillo Experimental Forest, Puerto Rico - statanox.12C.anox.44.000.111 | ecosystem: Environmental > Terrestrial > Soil >...
AGACCGCAAAGCGGCAGAATTTCTAAACAACACGTCTACGGAGAACGCGTTCGACCCAAAGAGCTGTCTGGCTACTGATTCCCTTTCATCGCTCGCCACCAACCGAGTCCGCGGGAACCGCGGCAGTTCGCTGCGAAAGATAAAAAATAAAGTGAGCCCCGGAAAGCTGCAACCGAAAGGATAAGGGATAGCCACAAAACGAGGTCTAAGAGCAACTGCCGGAGTGCTTCCGTTGCGCGCGGTTGCGATGTGCTTTTTGTATTTATGGCAAAGCGCGCAGCTCGAACTGACCAAAGTTCAACTGCAGCGCCTCGCGTGCGACATTGAGAAAAGTGTCTGGCGCGTCAGTGAGCGCCACATGCAATCTGCCATTGTTGAGCGGCGCCGCGCGGAGCGATTGTTGGTCCAGCATTTCTTCAACTGCGCGCGCACAATTTTGCGCCGAATCGACAATCATGATCTGAGCTTTGAGCACGCGTGCAATCGCGCCGGTGACCAAAGGATAATGCGTGCAGCCAAGCACAAGCGTGTCGATTTCGTCCGTGAGCAGGGGTTCGAGATAGCGCAAAATCATTCGTTCTGTCACGTCGTCGTAAAGTAGACCCTCCTCAATCAACGGAACCAAGAGCGGACAGGCCTGACTAGTTACCTGGACATTCGCGTCCGCCGCGCGCAGCATCTTTTCGTACGCGCCGCTGCGAATCGTCGCCCGGGTTCCAATTACACCGATATGCCGATTGCGCGTCGCTGCCAGCGCAGCGCGCGCTCCGGGTTCAATCACGCCAATTATCGGCACTGAAAAGCTTTTCATTAACGTCGGCAACGCGACCGATGAAACCGTGTTGCATGCGACCACCAGCGCTTTCGCGTTTTCCTTTATCAACATTTGTGCGAGCTCGATCGCGTAGCGCTGCACCGTCTCCGGGCTCTTCGGCCCGTACGGCACGCGCGCGGTGTCGCCGAGGTAGGAAATGCTTTCGTTTGGCAGTAAATCGCGCAGCGCCTTGACCACGGTGAGGCCGCCTATTCCGGAATCGAAAACGCCAATCGGTCGCTCGTCGCTCATGCAGTGCCAAGACTCACCGCGGTAGCCATTTGTCGCAAGCATCTTTGGCAAGGGCGGTAGACCCAGTCGCCCTGCTCTTGCAATCCACGTCGCGTCCCGGATGATTCCTCGCGATGGCTGAGCTTTCCAAAACCTACGACCCACGGACCGTTGAGCCAAAATGGTATCAATGCTGGATCGACAACCACGATTTCATGGCGGACACGGGCTCGAAGAAGAAACCGTTTTCGATCGTGATGCCGCCGCCGAACATCACCGGCGTGCTTACGCTCGGCCACGTTCTCAACAACACGATCCAGGACATTCTGGCGCGACGTGCGCGGATGCAGGGCTTCGAAGTTCTTTGGCTGCCGGGAATGGACCACGCCGGAATTGGGACGCAGACCGCAGTCGAAAAGTGGCTGCGCAAAAATGAAGGCGTCACGCGACACGATCTTGGTCGTGACAAATTTCTTCGGCGTGTGCTGGAATGGCAGGACAAACACGGCGGCATCATCATTCAGCAGCTTAAGCGCCTCGGGTGCTCCGCCGATTGGTCGCGGCAGCGTTACACGATGGATGAAGGTTACGCGCTCGCGGTCGCAGAGGTTTTTGTCGACCTCTACCGGAAGGGGTTCATCTATCGCGGACGGCGAATGATCAACTGGGACCCGGCCGCGCAAACTGCGTTGTCGGATGAGGAGGTTATCAACAAAGCGCAGCGGGGAATTCTTTACTACGTCCGTTATGAAATCGTTGATCAGCCAGGCAAATTTCTGGAAGTCGCGACCACGCGTCCGGAAACGATAATGGCTGACACGGGCGTCGCCGCTCATCCGAAGGACAAGCGATATCGCGATCTTGTCGGCAAAGAAGTGTGGAGACCGATACCCCGCGACAAGATTCCGGTCGTTGCCGACGACGCGATCGATCCGGAATTCGGCACCGGCGTGCTAAAAGTAACGCCTGCGCACGACAAACTAGATTTTGAGATCGGTCAGCGTCACAGGCTGCCTGTGGTTGATGTGCTGACGCCGAACGGAAAAATAAATTGTCCTGCCGTTCCCGAATTGCATGGGCTGGATCGTTTTGAAGCGCGCAAGAGAGCGGCGGAGTTGTTGGAGGTGAGGGGGCTACTCGTAAAAGAGGAGCCGTACGAAAACAACATGGGTTTCAGCGATCGCAGTGATGTACCGATCGAACCGCGGCTAAGCGAGCAATGGTTTTTGCGTTACCCAAAATGCAAAGAAGCGCTCGCGGTCGTGAAGAAACATCTCATCCGCTTCTTTCCCAAACGCTGGGAGAGGGTTTACGAACAGTGGATCAAGAACATTCAGGACTGGTGTATCAGCCGTCAGGTTTGGTGGGGTCATCGGATTCCGGCGTGGTATCGATCGAAACCGGATAGCGGAAACCGGAAACCGGAAAGGAAAGAAATTTATGTTGGCGTTGAGTCGCCGAAGGATCCGGAAAATTGGATCCAAGAAGAAGACACCCTCGACACTTGGTTTTCGTCGTGGCTTTGGGCGTACGAAACGATGGATCTGAAAACGCGAAAGAAGTTCTATCCCACGTCAGTCCTTGTGACTGGGCCGGACATTATTTTCTTTTGGGTCGCGCGAATGATCTTCGCCGGTCTTGAGTTTAAGCCTGGGAAGACCAAGAAGACTGAAGACAACATTCCGTTCCGCCACGTTTTCTTCACCGGCATCATCCGCGACAAGCAGGGCCGGAAAATGTCGAAGTCGTTAGGCAACTCACCCGATCCGCTCGATTTGATCGACAAGTACGGCGCGGACGGTCTGCGCTTCGGTCTGATGCGAATCGCACCGACCGGGCAGGACATTCGCTTCGACGAAAAACAGATCGAGGAAGGCCGGAACTTCGCAACCAAACTCTGGAACGTTGCGCGCTTCCGGCAAATTCACGGCCCGAGCTCGGCTGAGCCAAAGCTCCAGAAGTTGTCGATCTATGCGATTGAGGTTTTGGCGCGATTGAATGAGACCATCGAGGCAATCGAGAAAGGGTATCGCGAGTACGAATTCAACACCCTTGCGCAACGACTCTACGATTTTATTTGGAGCGATTACTGCGATTGGTTCGTCGAGGCAGCCAAAACGGACATTTTCAGCGAAGACGAATCGAGGAAGAAATCTGCACTCGCAGTAATGGATTACGTTCTATCGGCGATCGTGCGCCTACTGCATCCCCTCATGCCGCACATCACCGAGGAGCTTTGGTCGCTGCTTGGGTTGGGCACCGGTTCGATTCAGTTCGCGCCGCTTCCAAAGAAGCTTGCGCTGAAAGATGTCGATCTTAAGAAGCGGAAGTTGGTCGCAGCGACTTACGAAACGGTTCAAGCCGGTCGCAATTTGCGCGCGCAGGCGCGAATTCCTTCAAATCAGAGAGCGAAATTCGCGCTGCGAGCGAAACAAGACGGAGTGGCGAACGAGCGAGAGACAATGACGCGATTGCTTAACGCGTCTGAGTTGATCATTGACTCCAAATTCCAAGCGAGACCTGGCACCCCGATTGGGACGACTGCACTTGGTGAGATTCTCCTCATCGTGGATGTCGATCTTTCTGCCGAAAGCCAACGGCTCGACAAAGAAATCGGAAAAGTTGAGAACGAGTTGCGTACGGTCGAAGAGAAGTTGAAGAACAGGTCTTTTGTCGATCGCGCGCCGCGGGACGTGGTCGAGCTGAATCGCCAACGACAGAAAGATTATACCGACCAGTTGAAGAAGCTCAAAGAGGCTCGCGACAAGCTCGGCTAAGATTAGTTTAATAAGCGTCCTTTAGAGCCAATGAGCCTTTGGAAAAAACTGCTGTGGATTGCGATGACGCTGATTGGTTTGGCGTCGCTCGCGGTGCTGGCGTTTTCTCGAGGCGAACAAATCAGCGCGCTTTGGATTGTTACGGCAGGATTTTGTGCGGCGGTGATCAGCTATCGGTTCTACAGCAAATGGCTCGCCGCGAAAGTTCTGGTGCTGAATGACGAACGGGCAACGCCCGCCATCGTAAAGAATGATGGCAAAGATTTCGTCCCAACGAGTCGCTGGATGGTGTTCGGTCATCATTTTGCGGCGATCGCGGGTCCGGGGCCGCTGGTCGGGCCGGTGCTCGCAGCGCAGTTTGGGTTTTTGCCGGGAACCCTTTGGATTTTGATCGGCGCGACGCTTGGCGGCGCGGTGCACGACATGATCACGCTGTTCGCATCGGTGCGGCGCGGCGGTAAAACGCTCGGCGCGATGGTGAAAGAAGAAGTTGGTCGCGGCGTTGGTGTCCTTGCGCTGATCAGCGTGCTTGCGATCATGATTATTTTGCTCGCGGTGCTCGCGCTCGTAGTCGTGCAAGCGCTCGCAAAAAGTCCTTGGGGCATGTTCACAATCGCGATGACGATTCCAACCGCGCTGATCATGGGATTCGGATTGCGCAGCGGGAAAGTGAACGTGACTGCGGTCACAATTTTCGGATTGCTTGGTTTAGCGCTTGGCGTTTGGGGCGGACAGTTTCTGGCGAATTTTCCGGCGATTGAAGCGTGGTTCCGGCATGACGCGACGTGGATGGCGTGGGCGATCATGATTTATGGACTGGCGGCGTCGATTCTGCCGGTCTGGATGCTGCTGACACCGCGGGATTACTTAAGCGCGTTCTTGAAACTTGGAACTGTGGCGGCGCTCGCAGTAGCGGTGATTCTGATTCATCCAACACTGCAAATGCCGTCGCTAACAAAATTCATCGACGGCACAGGCCCGGTTTTTGCCGGGCCGGTGTTTCCGTTCGTGTGCATCACGATCGCTTGCGGCGCAGTGTCAGGATTTCATTCACTGATCTCGTCGGGCACGACACCGAAGATGCTTTCTCGCGAGTCGCGTATTCGCGACATCGGTTACGGCGCAATGATCACGGAGATGATGGTCGCGCTAATAGCGTTGATCGCAGCCTGCGTGCTGCAACCCGGCGAATACTTTGCAATCAACACGAAAGGCACACCGACTGAAGTCGTAGAGAAGGTTTCGAGCGCGGGGTTTCCGGTAACGGAAGATGAGATGTCGATCCTGGCGCAGAAGCTCGGCGAGAAAACAATGTTCAATCGCGCCGGTGGTGCGCCGACGTTCGCGGTCGGCATGGCACACATGTTCGCGAAACTTTCAGCCAGTCCGACGGCGCTCGCGCTCTGGTATCACTTCGCGATCATGTTTGAGGCGCTCTTTATTTTGACGACGATCGATGCGGGCACGCGCGTCGGACGATTTTTGTTGCAGGATTTGTTAGGCAACGTGTGGCGACCGCTCGGCAACACGCGATCGTGGACCGCGAATTTCTTAACGAGCGTCCTGCTGGTCGCGGCCTGGGGCTGGTTCCTGTATCAGGGAGTGGTCGATCCGCTCGGCGGCGTGAACACGCTCTGGCCGTTGTTTGGTTTGGCCAATCAGCTTCTTTCAGTCATCGCGCTCTGTTTGTGCACGACGATCCTGATCGAGATGGAAAAGACGCGGTATCTGTTCATCACGGTCGTGCCGCTGTTCTTCATGTGCGCGGTCACGTTCTCGGCCGGTTACCTGAAAATCTTTTCGGCGGATCCAAAACTTGGGTTCTTGAGCGGCGCGCAATCGCTCGCAGAGCAGGCGAGCACCGCCCCAACAAAAGCGCACGAGCTGCTGCGGCAGGCGTGGGTCTGGCAATTCGACGCGATCGTTGCCGGATTTTTTATGGTGTTCGTGTTTCTGATCGTGGTCGGCTCAGCGACGCAGTGGTGGCAACTGATCCGCGGCATAAAACCGGTCGTGCTACGCGAAAGCGAGTTTGTTGCGGTAACTTCCGTTACAACTTCGGCGGCGATTGGATAGCACGGCGTGGCGTCGGTGTTTTGAAATAAGAATTACTTCTTACTGACGGGGGGCAGGAACGTGTGGTCGAAGACGTAGTTGGCGACGTTGCGGCCCTGGGGGGATGGACTGGGTCTTGTCGAACTGCCAGTGGATGCCGAGATAAATCCGGCTCTGGCTGTTCCAACGGTGAATCGAGTCGACGGCATTTTTGGGCGCCTGGTTTGTCGCAACAGAGGGCGCGGGACTGAAGCGGGGTCCGAAGAAATCATGAAAACTGAATGCGTTCGTGTTGTCGCTGAGGGCTAAAACAGAGGGTTCAAAAAAATTGCGAATGATAAGTTCGTAGAAGCCGTCTTTGTTTTGTGAGGCAAACGACAGCAAGAGGATTGCCGTTTTCTGCGTAAAAACTCAATTGAAATCGCCTGAATAGAGTAATTTAGGCAGCAAGATCTTACTCTAATGAATCTCAAAGCCGCCGGACCCGGGCGGGCGATTATTTGCGGCGAAGAGGAACCACCATCTCTCCATCGCGGCGGCCCAAGATTACCCGGCCATTCTTGCGACGAAGGGGCCACGCCCTTACGCTTTCCCAAATCAATGTCGAGAACAAGGAATCCGCGCCTTTCGCCGTGATGCTGGCAGATGTAGCGCGAAACGTGCCCTACGACGGCGCTTTTTCAATCGTGCCCTCTTGGGCGGAACCGCTTCGCTAAGCCGCCGAAATTCAAGCAGCTACCTTGCGTTGATAGCCGAAAAATTCGCGCTCCTTGATGATCTGCGCGACTTCCGGCGGCACCATTTCCTCCCAGCTCCTGTCGCCGGCTTTGAGCTTGGCCAGGACCGCCGGCGGATAAATCCGCAGAAAATCCTGCCGGTAATCGGTGATCTCTTTGATGTGGCGATTGTCGATCAAATATTGAAAGAGTGAACGCAGATTAGGCGCGACCTCGACATGTTTCGCCGTCAAAATCTTGCCCGTCTTTTCGTCCATTATCGGATACACGTAGAGTTTCAGGCCTTGTTTGAACATCCGGCCGAGCGCTTCCAAAATTCCGCCCTCGAGATTGAGGTAGTATTTTTCGTCGAAAATTTCCAGCAAGCTCGGCACACCCATTACCAGGCCGATCATTCTATTGGTGTAACGCGAAAGATAGCCCGCGAGCCGATAATATTCGCCGAACTTCGAGATCAAAACCGTTCGACCAAGCGCGCCGAGGATGTCTACTCGCGCCAGAAAATCGGCGTGATTGAGCTGGCCTTCGGAGAGCAAATTTTCCAGAGTCATCTCCATTAAGACGACCAAGTCTTTTTCCGAAGAAGAGGTTTCTTTCAGGAATTGGCGGCGCGAGCCTTCGAGCATGTCGTTCGTTGCATAAGTCACAGGACGAAAGCTGCCGCGCTCAATCAGGATTGCTTTCTTGTAAAGAATGTCGGACGGCTGGACCATTTCTCCGTCTGCTGTGAACATCACTGCATCGGTCAGCCCCTGGCTCACAAGTTGCAAACTCATCAGGCGATTGTCGATAGCGGCGAACGCCGGTCCGGAAAATTTGATCAGGTCGACCTGAATTCTTCCGGCCGCGAGATTTTCCTGGAGTGACGAGATCAATCGCTCGGGCTGCGGTTGATAGAACGCGCCGTAAAGCAAGTTCACGCCGATCACGCCGAGCGCTTCCTGTTGATCGACGTTCGCTTCATCGAGCATGCGCACGTGAATGATGATCTGGCTCGGCTCACCGCTCGGCTGGTTTTGAAAACGGACTCCAAGCCAGCCGTGCGATTCATTGTGTTCTTTGAAATTTCGTGCCGCAACAGTATCGGCAAAAACGAAAAACGTCTTTTCGCCGCCGAGTTTTCGCTCCAGCCGCTCAATCAAGAGATCATACTCGCGATCGAGCATCGTTTGCAGGCGGCGCCGGCTGACATAGCGATCGGTCGGGCCGTAAATCGCGTCGCTGAACGTCATGTCGTAGGCCGACATCGTTTTGGCGATCGTGCCGGACGCGCCGCCTACGTGAAAGAATCGGCGCGCCACTTCTTGACCGGCGCCGATTTCCGCGAACGTCCCATACTTGTGCCGATCGAGATTAATGTGGAAGGCCTTCCGGTTCGTCCCAACATCCATCTCCGCCTTCATCTAAAAATCTTCCTCTTAGTCTTAATCTTCACGCTAACGACTTGGCGGGTCGCTTCAAGGCGAGGCGGCTGCAGGCGGCCGATGAGCGGGCAGGTACCTTTACAATCTGACCTGCTCAGCGCTGCTCGCCGGCATCCAGCCGCGCAAATTATTGGGCAGCGCTGAGTAAATCCAATCCCCGCGGCGACTCAGGACCTGAATCTCGCTGCCAGCCGGCAAGGTTAACACGCGATTGGCAGTATCGGCAGTCGCCAGGCGCGCTTCCACATTGTCTGTGGTTACAATTGCCAACGCGCGATCATCTCTTCCCTGACTCAGCTGCCAAATCGCCACAACAGAAAACGTCAGGATCGATAACGACAAGATCGACAACCAGATCGCGCTGCGGCGTCGATTAAAAATGAACCCCATGGTCGCGAAGATGCCGATCCAAAACGCAATCGCCGCGGCGATGGCGTATTGATTGGAGTTTGCAAATGCGAACCATCGCTCCCACCTGCTGGGAATCAGTTCGAGTGCGCGCGCTTCATCTCGCACGATCCGCAAATTCGCCTGCGCTTCCGGATGACGCGGGTCGAGCGCGAGCGCGCGTTCGTAGTTGAGGATCGCCCGGCCAAAATCTTTTTGCCTGAAGTAAGCGTTGCCCAAATTGTAAAAAAGATTCGGCGTGTCCTGTGCCGCACGCACGAGTTCTTCGTAGTCGCGGATCGCCGCTTTGAAATCGCCGGCGGCGTATTCCTGATTGGCTTTCGCAAACTGCGCGCCTAGTTGCGCCACTCCGATTGACCTGCCGACCAGGAGAATTGCCAAAACAAAAGCGATTCGCGTTTTCATGCGCGCAAACTTTCCAGGAATCTCAAAACTTCTTCTCGCTCATCGCGTGAAATCGTTTGGGCGCCATTGCCGGTTCCGCTATAACTCAACTCGTCGCTGCGTTCGAACAATTGACGCAATTGTGCTCGCTCGTTTTCCTTCAAATCGAAAGCCCTCGCAACCGTTTCCGCGTCCACCGCATTCGGGTTGATATTTTTGGCGAGCGCCGTTTTCAAGTACACGACGCGCGCGGCTTGTGAAAAATACACTTGCGGCGAAACAGTTCCGCGGCGCAATTCTCGCAGCAAATTGGCGATCTCATGTTGTCTGGCAGCGATCCCCTGTCTTTCGCGGTCCCCGATCTTCGCTTGACGGAGTTTCCAACCAACGAATCCAAGCAACAGAATTAGCGGCGCGAGTTGCGCGAGCCAGAAGGTCGGTCGCTCGAAAATGGGCGTGAACGATCGCACACGGCCGAGTTGACTCATTTGGTACAAAATATCCGCCGGCTTGGCCGCAAGAGCAGGCGTAGCAGCGACCGTAGCCGGTGCTGCGGCCGGTGGAGCTGCCCCAGCACGTGGCGCGGGCGCGGCAGCGCCCTCAACTTGAATTGGCACCGCATCGCTCCGCAATGTGACATAATTCTCCTTGCTTGGATCGAAATAAGCGAAGATTAACGGCGGCACGGCCGATTTCTTTTCATTGGGCGCTAACACCATTTCGAAAGTTTTTTCGCCGCTGATCCCGACGTCGTCGTCCTGTTTGAATTTTGAAGACGGTGGATACTTATGCCAGCCGTGCTCATCTCCGAGTGCGGGCGCGTTCATTCGGTCGAAATTTCCGCGACCTGTGATTGTCGATGTTACCGTGATCGGATCGCCCACTTGCACCGTTGTCGGTTTCGCGTCCACCGCCATCGTAAAATTGCCAACGGCGCCGGAGAAATTCGGAGGCGCGTTTGGAGGAAGGGGTTTGATATTGAGCGCGACGGTCTCGCTTCTGATCGGCAGCTCGGTCCGTTCACCTATGCTGCCAAAAGGATCGCTGAAGAACGGATCGGAGAATGGATCGTCTAAATTAAATAGATCGAACGGTGATCGCGGGCGCGTTCGCGGTGGCGCGCTGGGTCGTCGCGGCAGAACAACCATTGCTTTGGATGTCACTGGGCCAAGCTCAAATGTTCCGGGTCGCGCTGCGGCAATCGCCGTTTTAAAAGTGTAAACGTGGTAGGTTCTACCGCCGATCGTTTCCAAGTTCTCGCGCGGTTCCTGCAACTTTTGCGTAGTGAAGCCCTGGGCCGAAAGTTCTGGCGGTTCTTCCAAGCGGCCATGTGCGCGCGAATCGAGGCCCAGCCGGATTTCGGCCGGAATCATTTCACCGACGTAAGCGTCTTTCTTCGCGATGACTAATTCCGCGAACGCGAGCTTGCCACCAACCGCCGCTTGGCTACTTTGCGATGAACTGCCCGGCCTGCTCGAGCCGCCCGATGATCCTTGCGCCACGTTCAACACGAGCTCAGGCGTTTTTAGCGAATCATTTCCGACGCGAACCGTTTGTGGCGGAATTTTGAAACGTCCGACCTTCAGCGGCAGGATCGTGTAATTGTAGGTCACGCTGCTGCTGACATCGAAATTGTGCATCTCGAACTGCCGAGACGTGCCGGTTTGATGAATTTCGAGCCCGTCGATCGAGATTGTTTCTGGAACGTTCGCGCTGTTCGCGCCGGTTACTTTGATTTCCAACTGCACTATTTGTCCAACCTCGGGTTGTGAATCGCCCAAGACCGCGGTCACGTTCGGCGACGCGGCGAATGCGAAACGATTCGCCGCAAGCGTGACCGCTAGGACACAAAGGATTGCAAAATGGCGGGCGTGGACCGGCATCTTACCTCAGACCGCAAACCTCCTCGAACTTCCGCTACCAGTCATTATAGACATGGCGTCTTACCCTGCGTTCATCAAGCTGAACGCGTTGTTCCTCATCTTTCATCGACTGCAAAAGTAACTCCGCCTGTTTCTCCGTCATCTGTCCTTCTTTGTCCTCCGGCTCGGCTCCGGCGAATTGCGCGGCTTGTTGTTGTGAATCCGGTGACTGGTCTCCGTTCGCGCCTTTAATCACGCCGGCCAGTTTCTTCTGCGGCGTTGCATTCGGCGTCGCTGACGGCGTCGCGTTTTCGTCCTCGCCTTCGCCTGGAGATGGCGACTGCATCTGGTCCTCGCCGCCGCCGCCGGGAGTGGGCGATTCTTCGGGCTGTTCCTGTTTACTAGCCGATTGTCGATCTTGTTCGTTCTCCTTTTTTCCTTGGCCGGGTGATGGCGACGGCTGGTTTGATTGCTGTTGATCTTTTCCTTGTGACGGATTCGGACTTTCGCCGGGTTTCGGTTGTTGAAGTTTCTGCGGCTCGTTCTTTGCCTGCTGCCGGTTTGATTTGTCCTGAGATTTTTGGTCCTGACTCTTGCTCGATTGGTTTTGCGATTGCGCTTCCTGGTTCTGTTGCTGTTGTTGTTGCTGCTGCTGCTGATTCTGATCTTGGCCGCCGGAACCGCTTTGCGATTGCTGTTGCTGGTCTTGCTGGTTCTGCTCCCCGCCACCGCCTTGTTGTTGATCCTTTTTCTGTTGCTTTTGTGGCAGCGGCGGAGTGGGCGTCGGCGTTGGTTTCGGATGCTGCTTCAATCGCTCGATCTTCTTTCGAACTTGTTCGAGATTCGCTTTGGCTGCCTCGTTCTTCGGATTCAGTTCCAACGTCGATTCATAATGCGACGCGGCATCGGTCAGATCTCTCAATGCTTTGGCGTTTGATTGATCCAAATCCGCACGGTCCTCCAATGTTCGTCCGAGATTGAAGTGGCTGTTCTCCTGAAGCTTTTTGTCGGGCGAGAGCAGCGCATTGCTGAAGGATTGGAGCGCTTTATTGTAATCGCCCATTTTGAAAGCGGCGGCGCCAGCATCGAATTCGATTCGCTCTTTTTGCGATGAGTCGGGATGCGATTGGAGATCGTCCTGAAAACTTTGGTAGGCGTCGTTGTATTTCCCATCGCGATAAAGGTTCAATCCGCTGCTGGCTGTTCCAAACGCAGGTCGCGCAAAAATTAGAAGCAACGCCGTCGCCGGGATCGTAATCTTTAACCAACGCGGTAATCGCACGCGGACGCGAACTCGCTTTCGTTCGCTGATCAAGATCGACATCGCAAGCGCGAGCATCGCTGCGCCGAGTGACCATTCGTAGCGTTCAATCGGTGTCCGCGACAACCGCGCATCAATCTCAGCCGCCTTCATATTTGCCAAACCTTGCGAGTAAAGTTGCGCCATGGTTTCGAGCCCGGTTTCGAGATGCAGATAAAAACCGCCCGTCGCGCCGGCAATTTCGCGCAACCGTTTTTCGTCGAGCTTCGATTTCACAACCTGTCCGCCCGAATCTTTCACGAACGCCGTTCCTCCATCATCGCTTGGCACGGGAATAAGGGAGCCCTGCGGCGTACCCACACCAATCGCGAAGATTTTCAGGCCAGCATCGGCCGCCGCTTTCGCGGCCTTCACCGCGTCGCCCGTCAGCTCTTCACCATCGGTGAAAATGACCATGGCACGATTTCCCGCAGCGCTTTTGCCGAAGGTCTGGACTGCGAGATTGATCGCCTCGGAAATGTTTGTGCCACCTTCCGGAATCGTTCTCGTGTCCAGATCGTTGATCGATTCGATCTCCGCTTCGTAATCGATCGTCAATGGTGCCTGCAAAAATGCGCGACCCGCAAATGCAATCAATCCGACGCGGTCGCCTTGAAGTTGGTTAACGAGATCCTGTGCCGCGAGTTTTACTCGCTCGAGCCGGTTCGGCTGCACGTCGTTTGAAAGCATGCTTCGCGAAGTGTCGACCGCAAAAAGCAGGTCGAGCCCTTTTCGTTTTACATCCTGGTAGATATAACCCCATTGCGGGCGGGCCAGACTCACAATCGCCAATGCGATCCCGAGCATTAGAAAACCAAATCGCACGGAGCGACGCGACCGATTCACCGTCGCCGAAAGTTGCGGCAGCAGTTTCGCCGAGACGAACTCGCGTAATCTGATAATTCCGCGTCGTTCCGCACGCATAAACACACCGGCGAGGATCGGAATTGCGACCAATGCCCAAAACCATTCTGGAGCTCCAAAGGTCATAAGATCGACATCTTCCTCACGGGAGTTTTTTCCAGATCGTTTGCGACAACAGAAGTTGCGCGACGAGGAAACTGGCACCGCTCATGATACAGAGCGGAAACAAATCGCGGTACTGCTGATATTTTTTCACCGCCACGGTCGATTTCTCCAGTTTGTTGATGTCAGTATAGATTTGTTCCAGCGATTCGGTGTCAGTCGCCCGGAAAAATTGGCCATCCGCGATTCGCGCGACTTCTTTCAAGCCGGCTTCGTTAAATTCCACGCGTTGGTCTTGATAAAGGAGGTTGCCGAGCACATCGGTCATCGGTCCGCGCTGCGTAAATATGGGCGCCGGTGCAATTCCGTTGCTGCCCGCGCCGATCGCATAGAGATGGATCTTCAACGCTTTGACGGCTTCGGCTGCGGTATTTGGGGAAATCTTCCCGGCGTTATTTTCACCATCGGTTAACAGAACGATCACTCGACTCTTCGAGTGTTTGTCGTTCAATCGATTGGCCGCCGCAGCCATCGCTGAACCGATTGCTGTTCCATCTTCGACCAGGCCGATGCGCACACGCTCGAGGTTTTGCAACAGCCAGTCGTGATCCAGCGTCATCGGACTAACGACATAAGGCCGGCCCGCAAACGCGATGATACCGATTCGATCGTTCGGCCGGCCTTCGATGAACTTGCGTGTAACTTCGCGAATCGTATCGACCCGTGTCGCGCGTTCACCGCCGATCGTGAAATCTTTGGTCAACATCGATCCTGAAACGTCGAGCACGAGCATGATGTCGATCCCGCTCGCTTCAACTTGCGTCAGGCTTTTTCCGAGTTGTGGACGCGCGAGGGCAACGACGAAAATCGCCAGCGCTGCAAAAATCAAAGCGCGCAAGAATCTTCCGGCGCGCGCGGCGCTTTGCTTGCCAATCAGCTCAAGCGTTGAGGTCGATGAAAAGGTAAGCGCTGCGGACGGACCGCGTTTTCCCCGCAAGTAAGCGAGCAGGGGAATTATTAGCAAAAGCAAGAGCAACCACGGACGTGCGAACGTCAGCGCAGTGTTTTGCGGCCACCAATCAAGCCAGCGCAAGGTGCTCTCCCTTCACAAAACGAGTCGCTTCCTCCAACAAAAGTTGGCTGTCTGCGGAGGTTGCTTCGTAACGCGCGAACTTAATCAAGTCGCAGCGATTCAAAAAGTCTTCGAGCAAAGATTTTTCATTGGCCGAAAATGATTTTGACTTTGTGAGCGCAGTTAGAAATTCCACCGAAGTCTGCCGCGTCACCGGCAATGCATATTGGTTTGTCACGTAGCGCCGCAAGATGTCTGACACACGGATGCTAAACTGATAAGGATTAGTGATCTCGATTTCGTCGGCGATCCGCTCGAGTTCTTCCAATGCGATTTCGCGTGGAGCTTTTGGCGGTAACGCCGGTGTTCGCCTTCGCTTCAGTAACCAGACAATCAAACCGATCAGACACAATCCAACCAAGCTCGCGAGAAAAATTGCCCAGGTCGGAAGAAACGAATAATCAACCGGCGGCGCGATCTCGTGATATTGTTGTTGAGCAAGCAGGATCGAGATCATCGGCTAACGAATATTG
>Ga0182039_10001044_pt1 | contig 14559 bp, 12 predicted proteins | sample sta12Can44000111_FD_125975 | JGI IMG/M metagenome (GOLD analysis project Ga0182039, IMG submission 125975) | Lab enrichment of tropical soil microbial communities from Luquillo Experimental Forest, Puerto Rico - statanox.12C.anox.44.000.111 | ecosystem: Environmental > Terrestrial > Soil >...
CTGGCGCGCATTGCCGAAGTGCGCAACATGGTTCCGTCACTTCGTCATGACCGGCGATTTACTGAGCCGGAGCTCGTCACACGTTCTCTCGCGGCTGAGTAGCATCGGGTTCGGTTTCCTCGTAGTAGCATCGAAAGTCATCTGAGCACCGGCAATGAGGTTTCGCTGCCTCGGCTCATTGCCGCCGAGAATTGCGAGCGCCATCTCTGCGGGTGTAGAGTACCGACCGGAGGTCGTGTCGATGATCCTGTTTACGTTGCGTTGTGCTCACGGCCACGAATTCGAGGGGTGGTTTCGTGACGGGGACGGGTTTGAGACACAGCAGAAGGCCCAAGAGATCGCCTGCCCCGAGTGCAGCGACACCTCTGTCGAAAAAGCGGTGATGGCCCCCCGGCTCGGTCGCTCCCGCGAAACAATGCCGGCGATGTCTCCCGCGCAGTTTCGCGCGGCGTTGGTTGATTTGCGCCAGCAAATCGAGACCCATTGCGATTATGTCGGCAATCGTTTTGCAGAGGAGGCCCGCCGCATCCATTATGGCGAGATCGATGCGCACAGCATCTATGGCGAAGCCAGCGAGGACGAGTCCCGCGAGCTCACCGATGAGGGGATTAGCTTTGGCCGCATTCCCTGGATCTTGCCTACCGACAGCTGAACGACAACCGATTTTGATCGCCTTTGCGCCTCTTTTGGTCAGGCGCTCGACTGGGCGAATTCACCGCCGCACGGCGGCGACCATGTAATTTACTTGGAGATCCGGCGAGAGCGACCACTCCCCGCGCCATGGATCGTAGACGAGGCCAGCGAGCCGCGTCGCAACAAAGCCGTTGCGGCGCAATCCAAGAACGAATTCCGATGGACGCAGAAATTTGCGCCAGTCATGCGTGCCCGGCGGCAACCAGCGGAAGATGTATTCGGCACCGACGACGGCGAGGGCAAACGATCTTGGGGTCCTGTTAAGGGTAGCACCAATGAAGGCGCCCCCGGATCGCACCAGCGAGCTCACCGCGGCCAAGAAAACGGCCGGATCCGCGACGTGCTCGATCACCTCGAGGGCGAGCACAGCATCGAAGTGCGTGTCGGCCTCGGCCATCGATTCGGCGGCACCAACCCGATAGTCGATCGCCAGACCCGTCGCCTCCCCATGCGCCCGCGCAGCGTCGATCGCTTCGGCGCCTGCGTCGATGCCCATCACCGTGAACCCCATCCGCGCCATCGGTTCGGCGACAAGGCCGCCGCCGCAACCGATGTCGAGCAAGGTGAGCCCCTCGAATGGCCGCAGTGAGGAAGGATCGCTTCGCAAGTGGGTTGTCAGATGTTGCCGGATAAAACCGAGCCGAGCCGGATTGATGCGGTGGAGTGTCCGGAAACTTCCCTCGGGATCCCACCAGCTTTCGGCTCGTGCAGCGAAGCGGTCGATTTCCCCGGGATCGATGGTGTCGTTGGTCCCGCGCAACACTTCCTATCCTGGTCGGACCAATATATTCGCCTGAATGAATTTAATCGCGGAAAAAAATGATGGGGCTGTGCCGTTGCTTCGGCAATATAGGAGCTGCTCTGGTGGCGCCTTGCAGTGGCTCGCTGCCCGCGGAGAGTCTGTCGAGCGAAGTATGGGTCTCATAGTTCAAAAATTCGGCGGCACCTCGCTCGCCGATGTCGATCGCATCAAGAATGTGGCGCAGCGGGTCAGACGCGAAGTCAATGCCGGGAACGAGGTGGCGGTCGTCGTTTCGGCGATGGCGGGGGTAACGAACCAACTCGTCGATTGGACGCGCCAGTCAAGCCTGGTGCATGACGCGCGCGAGTATGACGTTGTCGTGTCCTCCGGCGAGCAGGTGACCGCGGGTCTGCTCGCGCTCGCGCTACAGGGCCTCGGGGTCGATGCGCGCTCTTGGCTCGGTTGGCAAATTCCACTCCGCACCGACGGCGTGCATGGCAAGGCCCGCATCGAGCAGATCGATGTCACCGGGCTCCGCCGCCGCCTTGCCCAGGGCCAGGTCGCCGTCGTGGCGGGATTTCAGGGCATCGGGCCGCGCGGCCGAATCACCACGCTCGGGCGCGGCGGCTCCGATACCTCCGCCGTAGCGCTGTCAGCGGCGCTCGGAGCAGATCGCTGCGACATCTTCACGGACGTCGACGGTGTTTACACCAGCGATCCCCGTATCGTTGCGAAAGCTCGCAAGCTCGGTAGAATTACCTACGAAGAGATGCTGGAGATGGCGTCGCAAGGCGCCAAGGTACTGGAGACGCGCTCGGTCGAGCTGGCGATGAACCATCGAGTGCGCGTGCACGTTCGATCGAGCTTTACCGATGCTCCTGGAACTCTGTTGGTTGATGAAGACGAAATCGTGGAACATCAGGTTGTAAGCGGCATTGCGTACAGCCGCGACGAAGCCAAGATCACCGTACAGAAGGTCGCCGATCGGCCCGGGGTGGCGGCGGCCATCTTCGGCCCACTCGCGGATAATGCGATCAATGTCGACATGATCGTGCAGAGCTCGTCAGAGGATGGGCAGACAGCTGATCTCACTTTCACCGTGGCCGAAGCGGATCTCGATCGTGCCGTGTCGGTACTGGAACAGAGTCGGGGCGAGCTGGGTTACGTCGCCCTCAAGCCCGATTCGAACGTAGTCAAGATCTCGGTGATCGGCGTCGGCATGCGTAGCCATGCCGGCGTAGCGAAGCAGATGTTTCGGACCCTGGCCGACAAGGGCATCAACATCCAGGTCATCTCGACATCCGAGATCAAGGTCAGCGTTCTGATCGCGGCCGAGTATACGGAGTTGGCTTTGCGGGCGCTGCACACCGCCTACGGACTCGACGCTCCGGGATGACCGAAGGTATCGGCGTCGCCGATGTTGCAGCCGGCGGGGAATGCGCGGCGAGCCAGCGGGACGTCGAACGCGAGCGCGCCTACGCAGAACTCGACCGGTTATGGGCGCGCGGTCGCGAGGTTCTCGGTTGCGATCTCGCCATCATGGGCGGTGCCATGACCTGGGTGTCGGAGCGCAACCTGGTGGCCGCCATCTCCGAGGCCGGCGGTTTCGGGGTCATCGCCTCGGGAGCCATGTCGCCACAGCTGCTATCGGGCGAAATCCAAGCGACCCAGGCGATGACCACACGTCCGTTCGGTGTCAATCTGATAACCCTTCACCCCGAGCTTCTCGAGCTGATCGACGTCTGCGCAGCCCACCATGTTGGCCACGTTGTGCTGGCAGGAGGGCTTCCGAGCAATACGGCTGTAAGTCGAATTAAGCGGAGTGGGGCGCGCGTCTTCTGTTTTGCACCAGCCCTCGGCTTCGCGCGTAAGCTCGTCCGCATGGGCGTCGATGCGATCGTGATAGAAGGCAACGAAGCAGGCGGGCACGTCGGACCGGTCTCGACCGGGGTATTAGCCCAGGAGATCCTGCCGCACCTTACCAGCGTTCCGGTGTTCGTCGCCGGGGGCATCGGCCGGGGCGAGGCAATGCTGGCTTATCTCGAGATGGGCGCGTCGGGTGTCCAGCTCGGCACCCGTTTCGTCTGCGCTCATGAGTCGATCGCTCATCCGCGCTTCAAGCGGGCGTTCATCGGAGCTGCCGCGCGCGATGCTGTCCCTTCAATTCAGCTCGACCCGCGCTTTCCGGTGATCCCGGTTCGCGCGCTTAACAATCCGGCAACCGAGCGGTTCATCGCCGTGCAGCGCGGGGTTATCGATCGGTTCACGCGAGGCGAATTGTCGCAAAAGGCGGCACAGCTCGAGATCGAGCACTTTTGGGCCGGTGCGCTCCGCCGGGCGGTCATCGACGGCGATATTGAAGCGGGTTCGCTGATGGCGGGTCAGAGCGTAGGTTTTGTGACGCGCGAGCAAAGCACCATCGAGATCCTTGAGGAGCTCGTCGGACAAGCATTGGCGGCTCTTGCGGCCCGTAGCGAGCGCACTTACCACTGGACGGCGTGGTTATCACCGGCCTTGTTGGGGAGGCAGGGCGCGCCAGAATGACGGAGGCTGGAGGGAGCATCACCGGAACCCGCCGCCTCCTGCGCCGTCTTCGCGATATCATGGCGGGCTCGGGCACTCCCCAGGAGCGGCTCGACCGCATCGTCCGGATTGTCGCCGCGGAGATGGTGGCCGAGGTCTGCTCGGCTTATGTGATGCGCGCGGGGGAGGTCCTCGAGCTTTTCGCGACCGAAGGGCTTCGGTCGGAAGCGGTCCACCGGACAAGGCTGCGCATCGGTGAGGGACTTGTCGGGGTCATAGCGGCGACCGCGCGACCGCTCACCCTAGCCGACGCGCAGTCCCACCCCGACTTCGCCTATCGGCCGGAAACCGGCGAAGAGATTTACCATTCGCTGATGGGTGTTCCGATCCTCCGCGGCGGCCGAGTACTTGGTGTGCTGGTCGTCCAAAACCGTTCGCTGCGCCATTATACCGAAGACGAGATCGAGGTACTTCAGACGATCGCGATGGTCGTCGCCGAACTCGCTGCGACAGGCGAACTCGTCAACCCGTTGGAGATCGCGCAAAGTCAGGGTGGCGGATTACTGCCCGTCCGGCTTGTCGGCATTCGGCTCAACGCCGGCTTGGCGATCGGACCGGCCGTATTGCACGAGCCCAGATTGCTGATTCGCCAGGTGGTCGCAGAGGATGTCGATGGTGAACTCAAGCGCTTGCGCCACGGGGTCGCGGCGATGCGCAGCGCAATTGATGAGCTGGTCGCGACGAGCCGGGGGCTCGGCATCGGCGAGCACCGCGATGTCCTGGAGACCTACCGCATGTTCGCGGCCGATCGAGGCTGGGTCGCCCGCATCGCTGGCGCGATCCGCAGCGGCTTGACCGCCGAAGCTGCGGTGCAGAAGGTTCGCGATGAAACGCGCACGCGCATGATGCAGGTCAGCGATCCGTATTTGCGCGAGCGCCTGCTGGATCTCGAAGATCTAGCCAATCGCCTCCAGCAGCATCTTTCCGGACGCCCACCGGGCGCCGCCTCGGCGGATCTCCCCGAGGATTTTATTCTCGTCGCAAGGGCGATGGGACCTGCCGAACTGATGGACTATGCGCATCGGCGGATCGCGGGCCTCGTGCTGGAGGAAGGGTCGCCCACCTCACATGTTGCCATCGTGGCGCGGGCTCTGGATATCCCTGTCGTCGGGCGAGTTGATGATGCGGCGAGCCGGATCGAGGCGGGCGACATAGTCGTCGTCGACGCTGATCACGCGCAGGTCCTTATCCGGCCGAGCGAAGACATCCATCAATCGGTGGCCGCGACAGTCGAGGCGCGAACCCGCCGGCGCGCCATTTACGACAGTCTGCGGTCGGCAGCATCGGTCACCCGCGACGGGATCCAAATTAAGCTGCTGCTGAACGCGGGGTTGTTGATCGACCTGCACCAACTCCGAACGACCGGTGCTGAGGGCGTCGGGCTCTTTCGCACCGAGATCCCGTTCATGGTGCGCGATAGCTTCCCTGATGTCGCGGACCAGACCGAGTTCTACCGCAGCGTGTTTGAGCAGGCAGAGGGCTCTCCGGTTGTCTTCCGTACCCTGGATATCGGCGGAGACAAAGTGCTGCCCTACTTGGCCCATGCTATCGAGGACAACCCGGCGATGGGCTGGCGCGCGATCCGCATCGGGCTCGACCGTCCGGCGATGCTGCGACAGCAGCTGCGCGCATTGATCCGGGCGGCGGGAGCGCGGCCCTTATTTGTCAAATTTCCGATGATCGCCGAGATCGCCGAGCTGGAGCAGGCACGCGCGATCTTCGATATGGAGCTCGCTCGAGCCGCGAAAGAGGGGAGAGTGCTTCCGGCGGCGATCAAAACTGGGGTCATGCTCGAAGTGCCGGCGCTGCTGTGGCAGCTGCCGGCGCTATGCGAGCGGATCGACTTTCTATCAATCGGCACCAATGATTTGGTGCAGTTTCTCTTTGCTTGCGATCGTGGTAATCCTCGCTTGGCCGATCGTTACGATCCCCTTTCCATGCCAATGCTGGCTCTCTTTCGCGAAGTCATTGCTCGGACTCGCGATGCTCGGGTGCCGCTCAGCATGTGCGGTGAGATGGCAGGCAACCCGATCGAGGCGATGGCGCTGATCGCGTTGGGCTTCCGCACATTGTCGATGGCATCGACCGCGATCGGTCCGGTCAAGACGATGATCCGCAGCCTCGATGCGGCCGCGGTCGCCGGTTACCTCGACGAGATCTCGAGCCGGCCGGATCATTCGCTCAGACTCAGGCTCGAAGCCTACGCGCGGGATCATAACATCGCGCTGTGAGCCGCTCGATCCGGTGGTCTCGACCCACGCAGCACCTCAGATTGGACAGCGGCCGGCGTCGTTGGTTAAGATGGTGCTGGAGCGGGATCATCGATGGCGTTGTTCCGGCGTTTCAGTACTCCCTTTGAGGAGGATCTGCCCGACGGCGAATCCGCGCCGATATCAGGTCCGCGATCCGCCGGTGATGTGTTGCGGCAGCAGCGCGAGGCGCTTGGTCTCGATCTGGACAACGTTGCGGCGGCGCTCCGAATCAAACCGGACTACTTGGCGGCACTCGAGGCGGGGTGTCCGGACCTCCTTCCCGGCGCGACCTACGCAATCGGCTTCGTGCGTACCTATAGCGATTATCTCGGTTTGGACGATCGCGAGATCTTGCGCCGTTTCAGGGCAGAGTCCACCGGCCTCGATGCAAAGCCCGATCTCGCTTTTCCGATGCCGCTCAGCGAGCGCAGCATTCCCGGCGGGAGCATGGTTCTGGCGGCATTGATTTTGGTGCTTTGCGGTTACGGCACCTGGTACTACCTGTCGACTGTCGAGCGCTCACGTCCGGAACGTGTCGCCGAAGTACCGATCGGACTTCTGGCGCCGGCCTCTGCCCAGCGCGCAATCGAGGCCGTCGCCCCGCCGAGCGCAGAGACCGCAGCTGAAACACTGCCCCCGACGCCGGCCGACACCGGGCTGAGGACACCCCCTCCGACCAGCCCCGAACCGCGTCCGAGGGTAGATTCGGCCGCTGCTCCAGCGATCCCGCCTGCCGCGCAAGTCCCTGCTTTGTCAGCGGCAATATCGGCGCTGCCCCCGGCTCCTCCTCCGGTCTTGGTCGGTCTGGCCCCATTACCCCAGAGCGAGGCGCCCCGCGCCTACGGGATTGTCGACGGAACCGCGCGTATCATTATCCGCGCTACTGCCGACAGCTGGATCCAGATACGCAGCACGGGCCAGTCTTTACTTTTCACGCGGGTGCTGAAGGCCGGTGAGAGCTACCGCGTGCCTGACCTGCCGGGCGTATCCATGCGAACCGGCAATGCCGGCGGTCTGGAAATTAGTGTCGACGGCCAGCCAGCTCCATCGATCGGCCCGAACGGTGCAATCCGGAACGTTCTGCTGGAACCGCAAGCGCTGATATCTGGACCCGCAACCGGCGGGTAAGTTCGCCCTCGATTGTCCTCTGGTATCAAATCCGCCTATAAGCCGTTGATAGGGTATCAACTGCACGAGTGTTGCTGAATGAGCGTCAGGCCCTATCGCGACATCCACCGCCGTCAATGTCGCAGGATCCACGTCGGCAAGGTGCCGGTCGGCGGCGACGCCCCGATTACCGTGCAATCGATGACCAACACCGTCACGAGTGACGTAGGGGCGACGGTCGCGCAGATCCGGGCACTTGAGGCTGCAGGCGCGGATATCGTACGAGTTTCCTGCCCCGACCAGGCGTCCGCGTTCGCTTTGAAGGAGATCGTGCGGCAAGTGACGGTGCCGATCGTCGCCGATATCCATTTCCATTACAAACGGGCTATCGAGGCGGCGGAGAATGGTGCGGCGTGCTTGCGCATCAATCCTGGCAATATTGGCTCCGCGGAGCGCGTCCGCGAGGTGATCAAAGCGGCACGGGATCACGGCTGCTCGATGCGGATCGGTGTTAATGCCGGTTCGCTCGAACGCGATCTCCTCGAGCGCTATGGAGAACCATGCCCTGAGGCCATGGTCGAGAGTGCGCTCAACCACGCAAAGATCCTCGAGGACAACGATTTCTTCGAGTTCAAGATCTCATGCAAGGCGTCCGACGTGTTTCTTGCAGTCGCTGCCTATCAGCAGCTCGCCGAAGCCTGCGACTACCCCCTCCATCTCGGGATTACCGAAGCGGGCGGTCTGCGCAGCGGCACGGTCAAGTCGTCGATCGGGCTCGGCATGCTGTTGTGGTCGGGTATAGGGGACACGATCCGCGTCTCACTGTCGGCAGATCCGGTCGAGGAGGTCAAAGCCGGCTTCGAAATGCTGAAGTCGCTGAACCTGCGCCGCAGAGGCGTCACCGTCATCTCCTGTCCGTCTTGCGCCCGGCAGCAGTTCGAAGTGATCAAGACGGTCGAGCGGCTCGAGGAACGGCTCGCCCATATCACGACGCCGCTGACGGTGTCGGTGATCGGCTGCGTGGTCAATGGTCCGGGAGAGGCGCGCGAAACCGATATCGGCTTCACCGGCGGAGGCAACGGCACGCATCAAGTGTATATCAGCGGGCTGACCGATCACCGCTTGAAGGATGCCGACATCGTCGATCATCTCGTCGAACTGGTCGAGAAGAAGGCCGCCGAAGTCGAGGCTGCACGGCGGGCCACGACCGAGCCCACCTTGGAGCTCGCGAAGTAGCGAGCTCTTCAGGCTGCCGCAAAGCGGGCGGAGCGAGCCTCGCTGCGGGACACGCGGGTGGCTACGGCCACGATCAGCGCCAAGGCGATGAGCGGTGCAACAGGGACATGCAAGACCGCCGCGAGGTCACGAGGACTCAACAGCAACAGAAAAGATGAGGCGAGCGCCGCCTTTTCCCACAGCGGGAATGCGTATTCCCCGCGGGCGCGGACGAGCCAAGCCGCCGCGACCGCAGCCAGCATCAAATCATAAATCAGGATTACCGGGATCGCGACGATGGTCGCTGCCGCGAGGGTTGCCGCCCTGATCGGAAGGGCGAGGCCACAGCGCCAGACGAAGCCCACCAGTAGAGCCGCCGCCAGCGTCCCCCCGGCTTGCACCGCATAGGCCGTCACGGAGCTCCCACCGAGCATCAGTACCGCGCCGAAAGGGCTGACGAGCCCGCCGAACGAGACCCGCCCGGATTCGTAAGTGGCGTGCGAGGCAGCAGCGGACGTGAAAAAATCGCTCCATGTCGTCCAGCCGAAGAGCATCAAGGAGAACAAGCATAGCGCGGCCGCCGAACCGAAGGCTGCAGCGAATGCACGCCAATGGCCACCCGCGGCCAGCGCTACTGGGACCAGTAGGCCGAAATGCGGCTTGTAGCAGAGTGCGCCGAAAAGCAAGCCAGCGATGACCGGTCGACGATCGATATAGAGCGTCCCCGCCGCGAACAACGCCGCCGTCAGAAATGCATTCTGTCCCAATCCGAGGGTCCAGAACACGGCGGGAAATGCCAATATCGGCACGAGTGCTGTTAAACTTCGCTCGTCGAGAACGCGGCGAACAACGATTAGAAAAAAAATGAGGGTCGCCGCCTCGAAGACCGAGAACGCCACGAGATAAGGCAGACGCGCGAGGGGAGCGCAAAGCAGCAGGAAGACCGGCGGGTAGTAGAAGAACCGGTATTCGACGCCGGGCGCGGTTGCCCGCTCTTCGGCTGCATGATGCGCTGCCTGGTCGTATACGAGTTCGGGCGTACCGGCGTCGGCCAGGCTTCCAGCCGCATAGAAACTGACGAAATCGGTGCTCGTAGGGGCGCTGAGCGGCACGATCAGGCCGTGGGTCCCCGCGATGAGAAACAGAAAGCCGCCCACCTCGATCACAAGCAGGATCGCACAATAGGCGATGATGCGACGACGGCTCAGCGAATTGCCCGCCGAGCGGCAAACACGCAACCCCGCCGACATCATAAGCTCTACGACTTCCGTTGCGCGGCCCGAATCGAATCCGAGCGGCAATCGACAAGCTTAGACGCCTGTGCGTTAGAAAAGAATTTAAGGGGGATACCGGAAGAACATCATCGAAGGAATCGATGACTTGCCGCTAGGCCACAATCTATGTCACCTCATTGGACAGAACAGTGGTATGGTTATTGGATCTAGAGCCATCAATATTATCTTTTTCTAAAAAGTTATATGATAGGCTCGAAAAATTAAACATTTAAAAATACTTATGACTTGATATCCGGGAACCACCAAATATGTCGGAGATTGAGATGATGAGCTGCGTATCGTTTTTGCCGAGTTTGATCAAGGAGAAGAGTGCGAGGAGCGGGATCGTCCGCCGCCTGGTGGGGGACAGACGCGGTGTTACGGCAATCGAATATGGGCTGATTGCCGCGCTGATCGCAATCGCAGCCATCGTCATGATGGGACTTGTCGGCACCAACCTGACCAATACGTTCAGCACGGTGGCGAGCGCCCTCTAGGGTCAAACGGATGTTGCGCTGCGGGTCGTGCGGCCCGCAGCGCATTTCCGCGAAATCATATGAGGTAGTGGCCGCGCAGTTGCCGTTCTCGGCAGCGCGGATTTTTGTGAACGACCGAAGAAGGCCGTTGCTCCCCTTGCGACCCCGCGGTTGACGTCGGCCGGGGTGTGCCCTGATCATCGCCCGTCCGCGACTTCCGTCGGCGGGCGATGAAGAGGGGTGCGCCGATGGCGACTTCGACCGGTTTGGCGATGAGCTGGGACGAATGGCAGAAGCACGATGCCCTGGCCCTGGCGGGTCGCATTCGGGCAAAGGAGGTCACCGCTAAGGAATTGTCCGCGCAAGCGGCAGAAGCCGTCGAGCACCTCGACCCCATGATCGAGGCGGTGCTCGGGATTTACGAGGATGCCGTAGCAGATCCGGACAGGGACGGCCCGAGCAAGACCGGACAGCTCTACGGTGTCCCGATGCTGCTCAAGGACCTCGGCTCCGGTCTTGCCGGTCGCACGCAGGAAGCCGGCTCCCGGCTGTTCAAGGAATACGTCGTCAAAGCAACAGACCCGGTGGTTACCAATTACCTTCGGGCCGGGCTGGTTCCAATCGGTCGCTCTACGACACCCGAATTCGGTATGACCTTCGACACGACGACCGATTACCTCGGTCGGGTGAAAGTCACGCGCAATCCCTGGAATCCCGAGCGAACACCGGGCGGCTCGTCGGGCGGCTCGGCGGCGGCGGTCGCCGCCGGGGTGCTGCCGATCAGCATGGCCTCCGACGGCGGCGGGTCGACCCGTATTCCGGCCGCATTTTGCGGGCTGGTCGGGCTGAAGGCGACACGCGGCCGCGTGCCTCGCCCGTTGCCTCAGAGCGAATACATCAGCCGCACCAGCACCGACGGAGTCGTCACCCGCACGGTTCGCGACACCGCAGCGGCTTACGAGTACCTGACCCACATTCCCAATGGCGGAAGCTTCATTCCGATGGGGCAGCCTGCAGGATCCTATCTCGCGGTCGTTGAACGCGATCCCGGACGGCTGAAGATCGGATTGTCTACCGGCGCCTGGGGTCGGCCAACGGCAACCGATCCCGAAGTGGGCGAGCGGGTGCGCACGGTGGCAAAATTGCTCGACGGGTTGGGCCACCTTGTCGAGGAGCTTGATGACCGATCGATCTGCGACTGGGCGGCGCTGTGGTCCGCCTACTCCAGCGGCTGGATAGGCGGCCGGGCGCAGCTGGCGGCGACGGCCAAGGAGCGCGGGCTCGACCCGCGGCGGCTCGAGCAGATTCTCGGTCCGATGGTCTACCGCCACTATCTTGCCGCCGAGCATTACGACAAATTCGACATCTGGAAGATGATGGCCGACAACAACACGGTCACTCGGGAGTTCGGCCGGCTCATGGAAAGGTTTGACCTGCTGCTGGTGCCGACCATGGCGATCCGCGTGCCGAAGGCTGATGGACCCTACTCGCTTCTGCGCGAGGAAGAGCTCGACCCCTGGCTCGAGCGGCTCTGCGACGCTTGCCGCTACACAATGCCGGCAAACGAGACCGGTCTGCCGGCCATTTCGGTGCCGGCTGGCCTCGACCGGGACGGGCTGCCGATCGGCGTGCAGCTTTACGGCAATTTCTGTCGCGAGGATCTGCTGTTGCAGATCGCCGCTCAGATCGAGCGGGCGCGTCCGGAGTGGTTCGGCGCCATCCCAGGGTTACATGTCGGGAGCGGCAGTGCACGGCATTGAGTAGACAATAAGGAGAATAGCCGATGGATCTCCCAGCCAGCGTTAGCGCCCTTGGAGAACAGCTCGGCGGAACGGGCGAGATTGTGCCCGATCCCGCTTTGTTCAACGAAGCCGGCGTCTTCGCCGCCGAGCGCCAGCAGATTTTTTCTCTGCCATGGATCGCGGCCGACCATGCGACGCGGTTAGCCGAGGGCGACCGCTACTTCCGGTTCGATGCCGACAGCCGCTCGATCATCGTGACCCGCGACAGCGAGGGTCGCCTGCACGCGCTACGCAATGTCTGCCTTCATGCGGGCTACCTGGTGTGCGACGCCGAGGACGGCGCTGGCGAAAGGCTGATGTGCCCTTACCATGGCTGGGAATACGCGCTAGATGGTCGGCTGGTCGAGCCTGAACTGTCTTCTCGGATCGATCCGTCGCGACTCCGGCTGACGAGCTATCCGGTCTGCGTCCGTGATGGGCTGCTTCTGGTCGCTCCAACGGTCGGCTCGGCGCCCGATGAAAGTGTCGCCGGCCCCCTACCCGCATGGCTTGCCGCTGGCAAAGTAACCAGGCGGGAGTGCTACAAGACGAATTGGAATTGGAAATTCCTGTTGAACTTCCTCGGATCCCAGCCGCACCTGTTCTCCGCCGGCCCGACCGATGCCGATGGTCATGACAGCTGCTTCGAGTTCGGACCGCTCAGCCGAATAATCGTGAATTCCGAGCGTGCGGTGCTCGTTCGCGTCATCCCGAAATTCGCCGAGCGCACCGATCTGCAACTGATCGAGCTCGCGTCGGAAGATGCGCCGGCCCCAACCCCCTCGCCCTCGGCCGATGATCCTGTGGCGGAGGGGCTTCGCGAGGCCCGCGTGCCTTCGTCGTCCGACTTGGACCGAAAGTTCTTCAGCTGGTACTGGTCGCTGATGTCCCCCGCGTAATCGGAACCTCAGGCGATGAAAATCCGCGAACTGGCGGAAGGCCTGGGCTTTCCGGAGGGTCCGGTGGCGCTCGCCCCCTCTCCGCGAAGCGAAGCTTCCCCTGTCGGCATGGCGCGAGCCGAGCTCGCGCCCGACGACGGCTCGGTGCTGCTCGTCGAGATCTTTGCCGGCACCTTGGCCCGCGTGTCGCCCGACGGGACAAAAACGATCCTCGCACGACCGGGCGGCGGCCCGAACGGGGCCGCGCTCGGTCCGGACGGCAAGTGCTACATTTGCAACAACGGCGGCTTCCGATGGCACATCGAGGGGTCGCACCGGCGGCCGCTGATGCAGGCCGATGATTACAGCGGCGGCCGGATCGAGCGCATCGATCTGGCGACCGGAGCCGTCGAAATCCTCTATCGAACGGCGGGCGTGGTACCGCTGAAGGGCCCAAACGATCTCGTCTTCGACGCGCAGGGCGGTTTCTACTTTAGCGATTTGGGCAAGGTTCGCTCCCGCGAGATGGATCGCGGCGCGGTGTATTACGCCAAGCCTGACGGCTCGTTTATCACTGAAGTCGCGTTCCCTATGGTAACGCCGAACGGGGTCGGGCTTTCACCCGATGAAAAGACGCTCTATGTCGCGGAAACCGAGTCGGCGAGGCTGTGGGCCTTTGACATCGTCGAACCGGGGGTCGTCAACAAGCAACCTTGGCCCTCGCCGCATGGCGGCCGCCTCGTCGCCGGGGTCGGCGGATATCAGCGCTTCGATTCACTGGCGCTCGACGCCGAAGGACGGATCTGCGTCGCCACCCTCGTCAATAGCGGGATCACCGTGATTTCGCCAGACGGCAGACATGTCGAACACCATCCGATGCCCGATTTGATGACGACGAACATCTGCTTTGGCGGGCCTGACCTGAAGACCGCCTTTGTCACGCTATCGTGGACGGGACGGCTCGTCGCCGTCGACTGGCCGACCGCCGGGCTGAAACTCAATTGGTCGAACCGCTGAAGGCGGGAGGCTTATCAACTTCAGGAGGTGACGGTCGCTCGCGCGCGGGGCGCGGATGCGGCACCCACGGGCGGTCGCCGCGGCTCTCGTTCGCGCTTTCGACGGTGATGCCATTTTTATCGAGCCACAGCGCAACTGAACCGCGCCGCCACGAGTCGATCCGGTCGACGACCGGCATCATCGACCGGCAGCGAAACCCTGCTGGCACCTGACTGACGATCGCATCGACGCCACCGCATCTGAGCGGCAACGCGGTCTCGCCGGTGATGATCGCGACCGTGCGGCCGCGCGCCGCGTAGAGGCAGGACGCTTTGGCGCAGTCGAGCCGACCTTCCTCTCCGCTGCCGGCTTCCGGCCAGTCGGCGATCGCCTCGCCGGTCTCTTCCGCAAGAAGGGAGCGCGCCATGCTCTCGCCCTTGTCGGCGGAGACAAAATAATGCCCGTCGGCCGCTCGTGCGGCGACAAACCGCCCGGTATCGGCAATCACAATATCGGGCGGCCGGGTCAGCATCATGCTCGCGAAACCGGCGACGATCGCAAC
>Ga0182039_10001049_pt1 | contig 14551 bp, 10 predicted proteins | sample sta12Can44000111_FD_125975 | JGI IMG/M metagenome (GOLD analysis project Ga0182039, IMG submission 125975) | Lab enrichment of tropical soil microbial communities from Luquillo Experimental Forest, Puerto Rico - statanox.12C.anox.44.000.111 | ecosystem: Environmental > Terrestrial > Soil >...
CGATACCCGCGAGCAAATCGATCGCTACGCTCCGAGCGGGCGCGTGCCGGTGCTGCGACAAGGGCCACTGTGTGTGTGGGACTCGCTCGCCATCTGCGAATACGCTGCCGAGCTCAGCGGCAGCGGCTGGCCACGGGATCGCGAGGCGCGCGCCGTGGCCCGCGCCGTGTGTGCCGAAGTGCACTCCGGTTTCCCCACGCTGCGCTCGCTGTGGCCGATGAACGCCCGCGCGCGTAACCGTCGCACGGCCGTCACCGCAGCGCTCGAGGCCGACATCGAACGCATCGACGTGCTCTGGAACGACTGCCGCGGCCGCTTCGGCGGCGGCGGTCCGTGGCTGTTCGGTGAGTACAGCGTCGCCGATGCCATGTACGCCCCGGTGGTGCTGCGATTCAACACCTACGCGGCGCGTATCTCGCAGGCCGCGCGCTGGTACATGGCGACCGTGCTCGAAGACGCGCCGCTGCAGGAGTGGTTGCAGGCCGCGAAGCATGAACCCTGGACGATCGCCGCCGACGAAGTCGGCTGAGGCGACTGAAAGAAAACGCATGCGTCGCTACTTCAGCGGATGGTCGGCGCTGACCGTGTGCCTGTGTGCCCTGACCGTGTCGGGCGCGCGCCCGGCGCACGCCGCCGCCGGCGCTGCGCCTTTCAGGCCCGAAGACCTGGTGGTGCTCAGGCGCATCAGCGACCCGCAGGTATCGCCCGACGGGCGCTATGTCGCTTTCGTGCAGCGCGACACCGACCTGGCCGCCAACGGGGCGCGTACCACGCTCTGGCTGCTGGCGCTCGCCGCGGGCGCCCGCCCGCAGCAACTCACCGACCCGGGCGGTGGCGATTCGAGCCCGCGCTGGGCGCCCGACAGTCGCACGCTGTACTTCCTCTCGACGCGCTCGGGGAGTCAGCAGGTGTGGCGCCTGATGCTCTCGGGAGCCGAGGCACGGCGCGTGACCGACTTTCCGCTCGACGTCGGATCGCTCCGGGTGTCGCCGCTCGGCAAGTTGCTGGCGGTCTCGATGGAGGTGTTGGCGGACTGCCCGACGCTCAGCTGCACGCGGCAGCGGCTCGATGCGCGGGCAAAGGACAAGGCTGGCGCGCGCATCTACGATCGGCTGTTCGTGCGGCACTGGGACCGCTGGAGCGATGACACGCGCTCGCATCTTTTCACCGTGCCCGCCGATGCGCCGACACCGACGACCGCGGCCGTCGATGTGATGCGTGGCTTCGACGCCGACGTTCCGGGTAAACCCTTCGGCACAGACGAGGATTTCGCCTTCAGCCCCGATGGCCGCACACTGGTGTTCTCGGCACGCATGGCTGCGCGCAGCGAGGCCTGGTCCACCAATTTCGACCTCTTCCAGGTGCCGGTGGATGGCAGCACGGCGCCCGTCAACCTCACCGCCAACAACCCGGCCTCGGACGCCCAGCCGGTTTTTCTCGCCAACGGCGATCTCGCCTGGCTTGCGCAGGAGCGACCGGGGTTCGAGTCCGACCGCTTTCACATCATGCTGCGCCCCGCGCACGGCGCTGCCGCGCGTGCCCTCACCGGCGGCTGGGACCGTTCGGTACAGCACCTGGGTGCGACCCCCGATGGCCGCGCACTGCTTGGCGTCGTGGATGAGCTCGGTCAGCGCGTGCTGTATCGCATCGATCCCCGCAGCGGCGCGACCACACGGCTGACTTCCAGCGGATTCGTGGAGGGGTTCAGCTCGAGCGCGGAACGCGTGGTGTTCGCGCGCGCTGCCCTGGGCAGCCCGGCTGATCTTTTTTCAGTGTCGCTGCGCGGCGGCGAGGCTGAACGTCTCACCGATGTGAACCACGATCTGCTTGCCGCGCGGCAATTGAGCGAGTACCAGCAATTCAGCTTCCGCGGCTGGAACGATCAGACGGTGTACGGCTACGTGGTGAAGCCGTGGGGGTTCGAGCCGGGCCGGCGCTTTCCGATCGCCTTCGTAGTGCACGGCGGCCCGCAGGTCAGCATGTCGAACCTCTGGACCTATCGCTGGAACGCACAGGTATTTGCCGGCGGCGGCTACGCCGTCGTGATGATCGATTTCCATGGTTCGCCGGGCTATGGACAGGCCTTCACCGATTCCATCAGCCATGACTGGGGCGGCAAGCCGCTCGTCGACCTGCAGAAAGGGCTGGCCGCCGCGCTGGAGCAGTTTCCCTGGCTCGACGGCGACCGCGTCTGTGCGCTCGGCGCCTCCTACGGCGGGTTCATGATGAACTGGATCGAGGGCAACTGGCCGGACCGCTTCCGCTGCATCGTCAATCACGACGGCGTGTTCGACCAGCGCATGATGTACTACGCGACCGAGGAGATCTGGTTCCCCGAGTGGGAGTTCGGCGGGCCCTACTACGAGAACCCGCAGGGCTACGAGCAATTCAACCCGGTCGACTTCGTCACGAAGTGGCGCACGCCGATGCTCGTGATCCACGGCGAGCAGGACTTCCGCATCCCCTACTCCCAGGGGATCGCCGCGTTCACGGCTGCGCAACGCCGCGGAATCGAAAGCAGACTGCTGATGTTCCCACAGGAGAACCACTGGGTGTTGAAGCCCGCGGACAGCCTGCTGTGGTACCACACCGTGCTGGAGTGGCTCGATGCGCACCTGAAGGAACAACCTCGCCAGCCGGGCACTCCGTAGAGGGGCGAGCGTCGAGGGCCTCGTCCGGCGCGGCGGCTTCGCCTGCCGGGCAAAGGGAATTTGCGGCGCGTTCAGTGGACCCGGCGGAACTTGTAGTCGCCGATCGTGAGCACACCACCCTCGAATTCAGCCTGGTGCAGGATCGCCCCGTGCCCGGCGTCAGGACAGACCTTGGGATCGTGAGTCGCGACGAAGCCCGCGTCCGTCTTCTTCCACAGCAGCTGACAGGCTTCCGGCTGCACATCCTCCATCACCATGGCGGTGAACATTTCCTTGTTCTGCTGGCCATCGCGCCAGCGCACCGGCTCGGCGAGCGCGTAGAGCGTCTCGACGATGCCGCGCTTCTCATCGATCGCGAACGAGTACATCTTCTGGCTGAACACCCGGCGCGGGTCGTCGGCGGCGGTCTCCTGGGCGTAGTACACGTGGTGTCCGAGGCGCGGCGTATAGACGTGCGTGATGGTGAGTGCGATCGCGTCGGGCGGCGGGCCTGGGTGCGCGCGCGTGTCGGCTTCCACCTGGGCAGTGTTGTCGTAGTGCCCGGGAAACACCGCGAGCAGCTGGGTCAGCTCGTCCTCGTGGACCTTGGTCTGGTCGGTGCAGCCGCCGAGGAGCAGCAGCGTGGCGAGGAAGCACCTGGCGAAGTTCCCCTTGCCGTGCCGGGTGAGCCCGAACTCACCCATAGGAGGCCCGCCACTGTGCGCGGTACTTCAGTCCCAGGTCCATGAGGCGCTCGAGCAGCTCGCCGTACGGCGTACCTGCCGCGCGTGCAGATTCGGCAAAGTCCTCGGCAGTCTCGAGGTTGGGGTTGGCGTTGGCCTCGAGCACGTACACCTGGCCCTGTGGGGTCACCCTGAAGTCCATGCGAGCATAACCGGACATGCCGAGCGCCCGATAGATACGGCGCGAGAGCCGGTCGAGTGCGGTGAGCACCTGTGGCGGCAGGTCGACGGCGGCATGTGTGGTGATGCCGTACTTCGCCTGGTAGCGCTTGTCCCATTTCACCTTGCGCGTCGCGATCGCCGCCAGCGAATCGGGCATCGAGCCGAACACCATTTCCCACACCGGCAGGCGCGTCAGGCGCTCGTTGCCCATGACGCCGACGTACAGCTCGCGACCCTCGATGTATTCCTCCACCAGGGCATCGGACTTCACCTGCTCGTGCACGAATGCGATGCGCTCCTTCAGGCGCGCCGCATCCTCCACCACCGAGGCCTGGGCGATGCCGAGCGAGGCGTCCTCGACCGTCGACTTCACGAACAGCGGGAAGCGCAGCTTGCGTGGCACGTGAAAACGCGCTCCGCGTCTGAACACGGCGAACTGTGGCGTGGCGATGCGGTGAAACGAAAGCAGCTGCTTGCAGAGTGTCTTGTCGCGCGACAGCAGGAGTCCGCGCGGATTGCAGCCGGTGTAGGGCTGGCGCATCAGCTCGAGAAACGCCACCACGTGCTGATCGTACGTGACGATGCCGTCGAACTCCTCGAGCAGGTTGAATACGAGGTCAGGTTCCCAGTCGGCGATCGTACTGCGCAGCTCGGTCAGGCTGTCGAGGACGCCGATGCAGCGCACCTCGTGGCCGAGCGTGCGCAGGTTGCTGGTGACGTCGTACTCGGTGCGCCACTCCTCGATTTCCTTCTCGCCGTGGCCTTCGAGGCTCTCCGGCGGCACCAGGCTCGCGTGCACCACGACGAGGGTGCGCAGCTGCCTCATAAGGGCAAGTGAGGAGTCTCGCCCTGGGAGTACACGGCCGTGAGCCGCTCGAGCATCCAGCGCGAGTAGCGCAGCGCCTCGCGCCGGTTGCCCCGCACGTAGAGGCGGAGTGCGGCGCTGCGCTCGATGAGCATGCGCAGCACCTGCTCGACGCTGTAGCGCTCGCTCGCGAGCGCCCGCGCGACGCTCGCGCTGAGAGCGCGCGCGTGCGTGCGCAGCAGCGTCGTGGCGCGCACCGCGCCGCGCCGCGCGCGCTGCGGCGTGAAGGCGCGCTGCAGCAGCTCATCGGCGAGGCCGCGGCGGATGAGACGGTTGCGGGCGAGCTTGCGGCGATAGTGCTGCGCCAGCGTCCGGGTGTTGCGCTCGAGGGGCTCGATGCGCAGGCGGTTGCGCACCGGGGCGCGCTGCCGGCGCACGCTCGCGATGAGCTCATCGACCGCCTGCAGCTTGTGGAATGCCGGCCAGTCCGCGTAGCTCTTGCGCCAGGGAGAGTTCGGTGCGAGCCACACCGCGAAGGTTTCGGCAAAATCCTCGGTGGGATGCGCCTGGGCGTACCACTCGCCGAGATGGTGCACGTAACCGCGGCTGCCGGCGCGTGCCCGGTAGCGCGCCGGGTAGGGCCGGGAGGCCGGCCCGAACACTTCGCGCCAGCGTCGGCGTCGGCGCAGTCGGTAAGCGTTGTCGACCGCGTGCCCCGCCTCGTGCCGCAGGATGCGCAGCAGCAGACGCGAGTCGCCGCCTTCCGCTTCGCCCATGATGCGCCGCTCGAGCCGTTCGAGTCGCGGATGGGCGAGGTAGAAGGGCACGGCGATGCCCGGCACGCCATCGGGCGAGAACCACTCCTCCGACAACCAGACGTGCGGCCGCAGCGACAGGCCGCGCCGCTCGAGATCCGCGTACATTCGCCGCACGTGCCGGGCGAGCGCCGAACCCTCGATCGAGAGACGCAGGTCGCAGAAGCGCATGCGCAGCAGCTCCTCGTCCGTGCAACGGACCCACGGGCGTGCGCGACGGGCGGCCGGGCGCGGTGCGCGCCGGCGCGCGATGGATGCGGAGCGCCCGCTGGCGCGTGCCGGGGACATGCGTGCTTGGCGGATATTCCGGGGAGACGGTTCGAGGAGCGAGCTTACCCAAGTGAGCGAGCGCTGCGCTACGCCCCCAGGCCCATCAGCGCGTGAGCCAGCAGGCGATCGGCGTGGCTCTCGAGCCAGTGCCTTTTCATCAGGCTGTCCCGCCACGGGGCGGGAATGGCGCCCACGGAATAATGCGCTCCGGCGAGCGCCCCGCATACGGCCGCCACCACATCAGAGCTGCCGCCCAGATTGGCGGCGGCCAGAACCGCCTCGCGGAAGTTGGGAGTGCGGTCGAAGGCATCCAGCGCGGCGGCCAGCACCGCGGGCGCAGTGTCGGGCGGCGCCGGACCCGGTGACTTCACGCCCGGGTCGTCCAGCGAGCGGCCCGCGGCCAGGATGGCCGTTTTCGGCCGCCCGGAAAGCGCCGCATGCAATGCCCGGGCGAGTGCGCGGCAAGAGGCGAGCACGAGCGGCGCCTGGCAGGTGGCGCGCGCGGAGTCTGCCGCCTGCTCGGCAGCGACGGTGGCGCCCTGAGCGAAGAAGTACATCGCGACGGGCGCAACCCGTGAGAGGCTCTCGGGGTCGAGGATTCCGGGGTCGTGCGGCCCGGAGTAAACCTGCCGGCGCCACTGCGCGAGCGCCAGAGCCCGGGCCGTGCCGGCGGTGATCCCGACGCACTGGCCGGTTGCGGACAGGTAGCCCTCCTGCTGCCAGCGCCGATAGCGCACCACCTGGTCCCGCGGATCGAATCCCTGGCGCTCGATCAGGCTTTCGGCGAGACAGAGCGCCATCGCGGTATCGTCGCTCCAGCCGCCGCGGGGCAGATCGAACGGACCGCCTCCCAGCATGTCGCCGACCGGGGTGAAGCGGCCCGGGCGGCGGTATTGAGTCGCGGCCGCGACCGCATCTCCCGTGGCGAGACCGAAGAGCGTGCCCTGGAAGCGGCCGCGCAGCGGGCGGGCCGCGGCGAGCGTCGCGGGTGCGAGCAGCGGATCGGATGCCTCGGACGGCAGCGGCTGCCAGCGCCGCACGTATTCGAACTGTTGGTCCGTTTCCGGCACTGTCGGCCACTGCTCGGAGCGTGCGCTCTGCCGCCACAGGCGGTTGAGCTCAGCCAGCGCTTCCTCACCGGAGAGACCCTGCTCGGCGAGCAGGCAGCCGGCCACCATGCCGGTACGACCGATTCCCGCGCGGCAGTGGAGATAGACCACCCGCCCCTCGCGCAGTGCGCCGCGCAGAGATTGCATGATTTCCGCCATCTCGTCGGGCTCCGCCGGTATGCCGTGATCCGGAATGGGGCATCGCAGGTAATCGACCTCCGTCGGCAGCAACGCCTCGTAGGGGGTGATTTCCTGCGGCTGCGTCAGGTCGAGGAAGCAGTCGACGCCCGCCCCGAGTAGTCGTGACAGCCGCTCACGCGTCAGCTCCGGCGTCGGGGCCCCGGGGTACTCACCGGCCAGGAGGCGCCCGGGCAGTACCCAGTACGAGTTGGGTAACGGCACGGCGACATTGACGGCGGCAGGATGTGCGTCCACGGGACCGACAGCCTAGCGCCGGCCGTGCCGGGTGCGAAACGCCCCGCTCCGCAGAATCTGCCGGTGCCGCTCAGGAGATGACGGCGGCCTCGAGAGGCAGCGCCATCGTGCGCAGAGTGTCGGCGAGCTCGTCCTCTTCCCGCTCGCTCATGGCAGCGCTGCGGCGCAACTCGAGGCCCGCGAAGTCGAAGTGCCGCGGGTCGCCGAGGTGCTCGAGCTCGACGTGGCGCAGCGCCGATGCGATCGATTCGGTGCGACCGGGGAACTCGCGTTCCCAGGCGGCCAGCATGTTCTTCACGGCGACCCGCTGCATGTTTTCCTGCGAGCCGCACAAGCGGCACGGGATGAGCGGAAAGGCGCGGCCGCGCGCGTAGCGGGCGATGTCGCGTTCAGCAAGGTACGCGAGGGGGCGGATGACGATGTGGCGACCGTCATCGGAGAGCAGCTTCGGGGCCATCGCCTTCAGGCGCCCGCCGAAGAACAGGTTGAGGAACAGCGTCTCGACGATGTCGTCGCGGTGATGGCCGAGGGCGATCTTGGTGATGCCGTTCTCGGCGGCGAAGCGATAGAGCGCGCCGCGGCGCAGCCGCGAGCATAGCCCGCACAGCGTGCGTCCCGCGGGGATCACGCGCTTCACGACGCGGTAGGTATCCTGCTCGATGATCCTGAAGGGCACGCCGAGGCCGCGCAGGTATTCCGGGAGCACCTGCGTGGGGAATCCGGGCTGCTTCTGGTCGAGATTCACCGCGAGGAGCTCGAAGTCGACCGGCGCGCTGCGCTGCAGCGACAGCAGCAGGTCGAGCAGTGTGTACGAGTCCTTGCCGCCGGACAGGCACACCATGACGCGGTCGCCCGCACTGATCATGCGGTAGTCGGCGATGCATTTGCCGACCGCGCCGCGCAGCTGCGCGGTGAGGCGCGTCAGGGTACGGGAGGGCTTGGTCAAGGCTCTTCAGGCGGCAGCGATGCTCTCGGCTTGCTCGAGGTACTTTGCCTCGACGTAGCGCACGAAAGAAGTGGCGGAGAGCGGCTTGCCGGTAGCCTCTCTCAGCAGCTCCTGGACCGGCACCTTGGCGCCGAGCCCGTGCACGTGCGTCCGCAGCCACCCGAAGAGGCCCGAGAACTCGCCGTGGGCGAGCTGCTCGTCGAGTGCGGGAAGCTCGGCACGCAGGCTCTCGTAGAGCTGCGCGGCGATGACGGCCCCGAGCGCGTACGAGGGGAAGTAGCCGAAGGAGCCCACGGCCCAGTGAATGTCCTGCAGGACGCCCTCGACGTCGTTCGACGGGCGGATCCCGAGCCGCTGCTCCATGCCGGCGTTCCAGGCTTCGGCGAGATCGCGCACCGCCAGCTCACCGGAAAGCAGCTGCTTCTCGAGCTCGTAGCGCAGCATGATGTGCAGCGGATAGGTGAGCTCGTCCGCATCCACACGGATGAGGCCGCGCTGTACGCGGGTGAGATGGCTGTAGACGTTCTCGACGTCCCATTCGGGACCGGCGGCGCCGAAATGCTTCGCGAGCAGGGGCTGCACGTAGCGGACGAACGGACGGCTGCGACACACCATCATCTCGAGGAGCAGCGACTGGCTCTCCTCGAGCGCCATGCCACGATCTCGCCCCACGGGCTGTTCGCGCCACTCGTGCGGAAGCCCGAGGTCGTACATTGCGTGCCCGGTCTCGTGCAGCGCCCCAAGGAGCCCGATGAACACGTCATCGGGATCGAAGCGAGTGGTGACGCGGATATCGCCGGGAACTCCCTCGGTAAAGGGATGCTCGCTCTCGTCGAGCCGCCCGCGATCGAATGGGAAACCGACCGCTTTCATGACCTCGACCACCAGCGCCCGCTGCTTGCCCGCGGGGAACTTGCCGGTGAGCGGCAGGAACGCGCGCCCCTCCTGGACGTTGATCGCCTCGCGAATCAGCGCCGGAAGCCGCCGCGACAGCGCCTTGAACATGGCATCGATGTCGGCCGTCGTGAAACCCGGGCTGAACTCATCGACCAGCGCGTCGTAGGGGGCGAGATTCAGCGCCTGGCCGAGCAGCGCCGCCTTGTCGCGCACCAGGTGAACCACTTCCTCGAGGTAGGGGGCGAATCCGTCGAACTTTCCCTGTGTGCGGGCTTCGAGCCAGCGGGCCTCGGCACGCGAGGCGGCCTTGGTCAGCCGCGAGACCAGCGTCACGGGCGTGGCGATGGCGTGATCGCGCTGCCGGCGCATCTCACGAAGATTGGCGATCTGCCAGTCGGCGAGGCCCTGGGTGTTCGCCTGCGCCCGGTCCAGCAGACGCGTGATGCGGGGCGCGGTCAGCAGCGCATGGTGCTCGCTCTCGAGCGCCGCGAGCTGGTCACCGCGGACATCGGCGCTGCCTCGAGGCATCATCACCGCCGCGTCCCAGCGCAGCAACGCGAGCGCGCCCCGGAAGGCATGGAGGCGCTTGAACTCCTGCTCGAGCTGCTTGTAGGGAGAGGCAGACATGGATCTCTTCGGCGACGCTGGAACAACAGTAGTTTACCAGCTCCGCGGACTCATCGTCCGGGCCGGAACATTAATACTTCTTATTAATCAATAAGTTAATGAATATGACACTCATTTGACAATGCTCAGCCCTTGACGCCGGCGCGCCAAAGTGCCCCGGCGCCTGCCGAACTGTTCAGGGACCGTGCGCGTGGTGGCCGGCCGCGCTTCATGTCGGGCTGTCCGGCGGCATTGGCTGCAGAGCGGGAGGCGCGAGGGGGGCTCGGTTACACTCGTCGAGGCTATCGCCACAGGTGTGGGTGTGGCCAGCGGGCAACAGCTACGCCTACGCCAATCGAAACAACGACCAGCAACGTGACCGTGAGCCCGATCAAGACCCGGCGCATCGCCGGATCATAACCTCACCACCGCTGCGCAAAATAACCCCGCCGCCGTGCCCGAGAAGTTCGCGATCTGCCTGCTCGCCTCCGAGGTCGAGCCGCTCTCCAAGACCGGCGGGCTGGGGGATGTCGCCGGCGCCCTGACCCGCTATCTGCACCGCGCCGGTCATGACGTGCGGCTGTTCACCCCGGCTTACGATTCCATCGACCGTGTGGCCTGCGCCGCCGAGCCGGTCGCCGGGCTCACGCAGATCCCGCTCACAGTGGGGGCGCGTACCTATCTCTTCTCAGTACTGCGTGCGGAGCTGCCTCAGGGGGCTTTCGCCTACCTGATCGACTGTCCGCCGCTCTACGCGCGCGGTGCGCTCTACACCTCCGATCCCGATGAGCACGTGCGCTTCCTCCTCCTGACGCGCGCGGCCCTCACGGCCTGTCGGCTGCTCGGCTTCGCGCCGCAGATCGTGCACTGCAACGACTGGCATACGGCGTTCGCGCCGCTCTATCTGCGCACCCTCTGCGCGGACGAGCCGCTGCTGGCGCGCGCGCGCACCGTGCTCACCATTCACAACATCGGTTATCAGGGCATCTTCTCCGCCGCGCAGGTGACAGACCTCGAGCTTTCGCCTACTGCGCAGCACCTGCTGTATCAGCCCGATCTCGCCGCCGGGCGCATCAATGCGTTGCGCCATGGTATCCAGTATGCGGACACCATCACGACCGTGAGTCCGACGCACGCGCGCGAGATCTGCACCGACGAGTACGGCATGGGTCTGCAGGACAGCCTGCGCCTGCGTGCGGCCCAGGGCGCGGTGTCGGGCATTCTGAACGGCGTCGATTACGACGAGTGGAACCCGCGGCGCGACCGCTATCTCCCTCTCCACTACGATGCCGACACACTCGAGGTGAAGGGGCAGCTCAAGCGCCAATTCCTCGCGCGTCGCAAGCTCGAGGTGCCGCCGACCGTCCCGCTCGCGGGGATCGTCAGCCGGCTCGCGGTCCAGAAGGGCATCGACCTGATGTTCGATGCCGTGCCGCGGGTCCTCACCGCACGGCCCTGGTCGTTCGCGGTACTCGGCAGCGGCGAGCCGCGGTACGAGCGGTTCTTCACCGATCTCGAGCGGCGCTTCAGCGGTCGCGTCAGCTACCACCGCGGCTACGACGATGAGCTCGCACACTGGATCGAGGCGGCGAGCGACTTGTTCCTCATGCCTTCGCGCTACGAGCCCTGTGGCCTGAACCAGATGTACAGCCTGCGCTACGGAACCGTGCCCGTCGTGCGGCGGACCGGAGGGCTTGCCGATTCTGTCGAGCAGTACGATCCCGCGAGTGGCCGCGGCACGGGGGTGGTCTTCAACCACTTCGACTCAGCGGGGCTCGAGTGGGCGCTCAACACCGCGCTCGATCTTTATGCTCAACCCGCGCACTGGATGCGCATGGTGCGCAACGGCATGCGGTGCGATTTCTCCTGGCAGCACCAGGGGGCGGAGTACGTCGCGCTGTACCGCCGCCTCATGGGGTAATCGAGGCATACTCCTCGAACGGAATGCGCCCGAGGCCTTCTCCCAGAGTGATCTTCCCGGTCAGCCGGTACGGCACCAGAGTCCTCGGCACGTGGGTCAGAAGCCGGAGCAGCGCGCCCGCGAGGTTCGCGGTGACGCTGGTATCGAACTCGACATCGCCGTGTGCCGGCACGACGAATTTCTCCGCGTATGAGCCGCTGGCAGCACTCTGCCCCGCGATCTCGATGGTGTACTCGACGGCCGTGACCGGCAGGTCGCGGTCGTTCGGGTTGTGCAGGCGCAGGCGTATCTTCAGATGCTGCACCCACACCTCGGCGCTCACGACCTGGAGTCCGACGATCGACACCTTCGGGGGCTCGAGTTTCTGCGGCGTCGTGCACGCCGCGAGCCACACGGCGAGTGTCGCGACGAGGCCCGCCGAGGCGGTGCAGCGGATGGCCCTGCCGGCGAGGGACTGACGCGCGACCCTCACGAGCGTCCGAAGACCCGGTTGAGCTGCGCGCAGTGGCGCGCGAGGTCCGCCGACAACGCCCCGGACGGCACCCGCCACAGCCAGTTGCCCTCGGCGGTTCCCGGGGTATTCATTCTTGCCTCCGAACCCAGGCCGAGCAGGTCCTGGAGCGGAAGGATCGCGAGCTCGCCCACCGAGCCGAGCGCCGCACGGTTCAGCACCCTGGGCATCGATCCGGGCGCCACGCGCAGATAGAAGTCCACGCGCCGCCGCGTATCGGCATCGAGCGAGTCGTACCAGCCGAGGGTCGTATCGTTGTCGTGCGTGCCGGTGTAGACCACGCACTCGCGCACGTGCCGGTACGGAACGTGGACGTTGTCCGGCGCACCGTCGAAGCCGAACTGCAACACGCGCATCCCGGGCAGGCCGAAACCGTTCTTGAGCTGGAGCACGTCCTCGGTGATGACCCCGAGATCCTCGGCGACGAGCGGCATGTCGGGAAAAGCCTCGCGCAGCCTGTGCAACAGGTGCTCCCCCGGGGTGCTCAGCCACGCACCGCTGCGCGCGTCGGGGGAACCGGCCGGTATCGCCCAGTACGCCGCGAGCGCCCGGAAGTGATCGATGCGCAGCACGTCGAGCCGTGCGAGCTGCGCGCGCACGCGCGCGATCCACCAGGCAAAATCGGTGTGCTGCAGCGCCGGCCAGTCGTACACCGGGTTCCCCCACATCTGCCCGAGCTCGGAGAAATAATCCGGCGGCACACCGCCGATCGCGGCCGGCTCACCGCTCGGGGTGAGCTGAAACAGCCCGCGGTGCGTCCAGGTCTCGACCGAGGAGGGCCCGACATAGAAGGGCAGATCGCCGAACAGGCGCACGCCGCGGGTGTGCGCGTACTCGCGCAGGCGCTGCCACTGCACGTAAAACGCGTACTGCTCGCGCTCGATGCGAGCGACTTCGGGTGCGAGCTGGCGGCGCGCCTCCTCGAGCGCGGCCGGCTCGCGATCGCGCAGCGGCACGGGCCAGCGCCAGAAGGCTTCGCCATCGTGCGCCGCGCTGAGCGCCTCGAACAGCGCGTAGTCGCGCAACCAGGGGCCGGAGACCGCGAGGAACTCCGCACCGAGCGGTGCGTTCGGGTCGGGCAGCTCCGCCGGGTCGAGGAAGGCCGGGTTGCCGGCGAAATCCGATCGCACCCAGTAGGGGGATCGGTCTGCACCGACAGGCCCCACCGGCAGTATCTGCCATACCGAGAACTGCCCGTCGGCCAGCCAGTCGATGAAGGCACGACCGCCGCGCCCGAGCGCCGCATCGAGCGCCGACATGGGCAACAACACCCCGGCACGGCGCCGGTCGAAAACCGGAAGTCTCACGCTCACCATGGCATTTCGCTCCGCGATCTGCGGTCTGTCTTCAGGCGTTGGCGCGACGCATGACCCCGCCGTGTTCGGGCATGCCGGTGCCGGTTGCGATCGGCAGCGCGAGGACACCCGGGGGGGTGAGGTCGAGCCGCCGGTAAAGCGCAAGCAGCTGGCGGCGATAGAGCCGGTCGAACTGGCTCACGGCATCGGCGGGATTGTAGTCGCCGAACCACCAGAACCAGTCCGAGCTCTCACAGAGGGCGAGCTGGCGACCGGCGGCCGCGCGCCGGGCGGGATCGCTCATCTCGCGCATGACACGGTCGTAGGCCTCCTTGGCATCGCACAGCAGGTCCCAGGCACGGTTCTTCGCCGCATCCCCAACCCAGGTCCCGAGTGTCCCGTGCACCCAGCTGCCCGCGGATACGCGTGGCAGCGGTGCCGGCTGGATGCCGCGCGCCAGACAGTCGCTGAGCGTGGTGAGCTCGAGTCGCGGATGGTCGGCAAGTTGCGCGTACAAGGCGCGCAGAAAGTAGTAGCCGTTGAAGGGGTAATGCTCCCAGGCGTTCTCCCCATCGAGCGCGATCAGCACGGCGTGATTGCCATTGCCGCCCTGCTCGTAGTCGCGGGCGAGCTGCACCAGCTCGTTGACCAGGTTGGCGGCGGCGTCATCACCGTGCCAGGTGGCGTAAGTGAAGCCGATGAGATCCGAGAGCGCATCGTCACGGAAAAAGCAGCTCATTCCAGTGCCGCCGAGGCGGTAGGGACGGTTGTAAGCCTGCGGGTCCTGCGCTGCCGCCGCGTCGGTGAGGGCCAGACTGTTGCGCAGTACGCCGGCGCTGCTCGCCGCCCAGCGAAAGCCGCCGGTCGTGGCGAGCAGCTCGAGCGTCGCGGCGCTGATGGCGCCCTCGGCGGGCCAGCAGCCGGCGGGCACGCATCCGAACGCACGGCTGAACACACGGATGGCTTCCTCGATGTGCCAGCGCGAGCGCGCGGCGCCGCCGGGGTAGGCGGGATGCTTCGGCAGCGCCATGCCCGGCACGGCATCGCGCGCGCATTGGAAGTCCAGCAGCAGCGGAATGATCGGATGTCCGTAGGGCGTCACCGACAGCTCGCACTGGCCGCGCTCGGCGAGCTGGCGGTAGCGCGGGATCACCTGCCCGACGAGCTTGCCGATCAGCTCGAGAAGTGCCCGCCGCTCCTCGACGGTGAAGTCGCGGCCGCGCTCGGTGAGGTGCGCGATGAGCGGATCGACGCGCCGCACGGTCTCTCCGACCCAGGCGAGGTGATACCAGACGGCAAGGTCGTGAACGAACTGGTCGGAGGCATAGCTCACACGCTCGGGCGTGCCGAGCGTCTCGGCGATGGTCGCGAGCTCGAGATAGGGACCGAAGCGCTCGATCATCTGC
>Ga0182039_10001052_pt1 | contig 14539 bp, 12 predicted proteins | sample sta12Can44000111_FD_125975 | JGI IMG/M metagenome (GOLD analysis project Ga0182039, IMG submission 125975) | Lab enrichment of tropical soil microbial communities from Luquillo Experimental Forest, Puerto Rico - statanox.12C.anox.44.000.111 | ecosystem: Environmental > Terrestrial > Soil >...
GGTGGTGGTTGAGGCCTTGAACGCCCCCACTGCGGTCTTCCATAAAGCGGCGAGGTTCGTCACATTCACCGAGCCCAGGCCCGTTGCCGTGTCATATCCGGTGCCCGCTGTCCATGCAGGCGTGGTTGGACTGCTAGGGCTTACCAAGACTCCGTTCACGCTACTCGAAGTACTGCTACAGTTGTTCGTGTTGTTTGCATTGGTCGTACATGGAACGGAATCGTTGCCCTTCGTGATGTCCAGAAAGGCGCAGGAAGTCGGCGGAGGAGTCGCGGGATTGGTGAACGAACTGGAATTGCAGCTGGAAAATGTCTCGCCCTTCGCAATGGTGTAAAGCACAAGATTCGGGTTGCCCTGCCTGCCGTTCTGCTGCTGATCAATCAAGGCCATGATTCCCGCGAAAGCCGGTGAAGACGCTGACGTGCCTCCCACACCGAGGAAGCTGAAGTGTCCTTGCGCGTCGGGCACGCAGGAAGGAGGTTTGCCTGCGGAAATCGCGTCCGCCTGGCAAGCGAGGTAGAAGCTGTTACTACTCGCTCCGTCGCTCGCGAAGAGCGAGACGTCGGGCAGGTCACGATGACCGTCAGCCGGCGTGATACCGGTTTGCCATGGCGCCTGAGTCTTTGTGTACACAGAACTAGGTCCGCCGCTGGCCCCCACAATGTTGTTTGCGGTTGTGCAAACGGTGTTCAACGTGCTGCTGGTAGCGTTTGCCGCGCACGAGTCATTCCAAGGAATCTCTGGGATGTAGCCTATCGCCGACTCGCGCGACCCGGCGGCGTTAGTGGAACTCCAGAACGTGGTCTGTGTGCCAACGTCGTCAAAATCGGTGCCGCCGACCGCGACGTTAAACGGAGTCGAAGCAATGCCACTCACGGCAAGGCCAGCTGCAGCGGTTTTTTCTGTGTTGAAATCATCGCATCCGGCGGAGCCGTTGTCGCCGGCAGAGACCATCACCGAGATGCCCTGAGCGGCGGCTTGCTCCCACATCGCGTTGTAAAACTGGTTGCCCGCGGTTCCTAAGGCCGGTTCGCACACGCCAAAGCTCTCGCTCATCACCGACGCGATGTTGTTGTCAACGATATAAAAAGCCGAGAGATCAATGCCCGCCACAGTCAAGGTGTCTTCCGAGACCACCAGATCGGTAGTCGCTCCCGGAGCGACCATCCCCGCGACCTGTACATCGAGGTCGGCCTCGCCTTCATCTCCGTTTACCCCTGGATCGGGTCCGTTCAAAATGATGTTTGCTTGGGTAAAGTTTGCAGGTAGCCCAAAAAGATTGCGAAAATCAATCACGTCTTGCGCATTGATGTTGGAATCCTCGACCAGCGCAATCGTCACCCCGCTTCCGTCCAGCAACGTGGTTGGGGTCCCGCTCAGACCGTTTGGTACGTTGTAGATTTTCGCAAAGTCCGCGGGCCCCACGACGTAGCAGGGTTGCGCATTGTTCGTGCCACAGCCGGAGGCAGTCGTGAACAAGGGTTTTACGATGCCCTCTTTTGTCCGCACAAAAGCGCCCGCATCCCGCCTCATCGACTTCCTGGGGAAATTGTGCAGCGTCACGATGCCTGCCACCACAGGCGTCAGCGCCGCGGGAATCTGCGGGTCGGTCGAGTTGGCCTGCCTGGTTTGTCCGTTCACCAGATAATGGTGAATCTCGGTGTGAAACGCGTTGCGCACTTGGCCGGCGGTGCCGGAGAACTCGATGACCGTGCGGCCCGCGGCGACCTTGATTGCTTGGAAGCCCTGGCGGGTAAGCCAGCCTGTAACCGTCTGAATATCCGCATCTGCCGGCCCAAATTGCACGCCGAATTGTTGCGGTGTCAGCCAATTATGATAATTCGGCGAATCCTTGACCTGCTGTTCCCCCAGTAGAGTTTCGAGCGCCGCTTCCTGTTCAGGGCTCCGTTGTAGCACCAACAGCATCCGGCTCATCGCCGTCGAATCGGGCACCGGGCCTTCATCAAATTCCCGGCGCGCCAGCGGATGCACGTTGCCTTTCAGACGCACCAATTGCGTCTCATCAATCCCTTGTGTGATGCGGGTTTGCACGAACGAGGATTGTTGGGCGTTCGATTGGGCGGCAACGCGCGGCGTCCCGAGAAATAGCAATGACAAGGGGAGCAAAACGGAAGTGCGAACGAGCAAGGCATGGAGTTTCATGGTCTACCCATTCTGTCTGTAGATTTGAGGTTGAACGCCTAAAAACGCTTCCGGCTGGAAATCGCCCCTGCTCGCAACGCACGATTCTCGAGGAGGCGGCACTTCGCGGACTGGGGAGCAAAAGAGAAGCGGCCCACCCTGTAGCGTCCAAAGGTTATCACACTTCATCGAAAACACTTCTCTGGCGCATAAGGATTCGGCCTGCCCGATAGCCTCCACCCGACGGGCTTAGGTGCACGGCTTCGCATCCGCGACATGCAAATCCCGTTCATTCACTCCGATGCCCATTCAGGGATTCCGGATGCTTTGTTCCCCTTCTTGTGCGCAAGCTATGTCCGTTCTCTGGAGGTGCTCTTCGGTTGTTGCGGCCTTTGACGGAAGTGCCTATGTGTTTGCAGTGGCGTTACGGAATTCTCCGTTTATCATTGACCGCAGCAGTCCTTTGCTTATTCCCATCTTACTTCGGCCATTTCGAGCAAAACTATTATTCCCGCCAGGCGCGAAAAAAGTTCGCGCATCCCCATACAACACAATGGTCCGCGCCAAGTTGCGCTCGAATTTCTGTGGAAAGTGCCGCGTTCGCTGCCGCACCGCTTGAGTCGCCGTTCCTAGGGCTCGCTCCTTTGCCGCACCGCAAAATCCCCGGCCCGGCCCTCTGGAACCACGCGCCAGCCCGGCTTCAGCTCCACCGTCCAGCCCTTCCCGGTCAACGGTGTCGTGTTCGCATCGGTTGGCGCAGGCACTCGAACCTGCACAATCCCACCGTTACCGCGGACAAAGAGCGCTCCCTCCGTCGTTTTTAGCAGTCCCCAAGTATCGCTCACCTGGATTTCGCCTTCATACAGCGTCAATTTGTCGTCCAGGCCCAGCACGGCATTCGGATCGAACGTGTAGTGGAAATCCTGGCCCACGGGCAGCGTCAGCACCGGGCCGTCGAAGAAGGTTTTTCTCGCTGCGGCCACGCGCGCCTGATGTTTTGCTTCGCGTTCCGTCTCGATTGCCACCACTTCGCCGCCGTCGTAGCGTTCGGCGCGTCGTAGTGCTCCCGTCTTGTTCAGCGCGGCCGGAACCTGCACTCCATACGCTTGGGCCAGCAATTGTCCGAGATTCGTTGCCGGCATCAGCCCGGAGCGCCAATTCTTGTTTGCCAGGTCTAACAATCCCCCGTAGGCGGGCCCCGACGTATACGCGAACGACCTGCCATAACTCGGCGTACGCGTTGGCGCCGCACGCAGCCAAGCCGCGACGGTAACCGTATATTCTTGCGGCGACGATGTGCTCAACTTAAAGCCCGTGTATTCCGCCATCCCCTCGTTCATTTCCAGCGCATCTTCGTTGGCTGCGGCTGTTGGAAAAAGCGAACGGCGGTAATTTCGAAAATAGAGGGCATCCGCCACGTCTTGCTTGCGTTCTTCGCCTTGCTGCCAGAACGCGCGCTCGAGCGCGCGCCACTCCATCTGCAGCCAGATGCGTCCTTCGAGTGAGTCCAGGTGCCCGTTTTGCGCATCCTTTCCTTCGAGGCCAATCAGCGTCTGCACACGATGAAAGCACTCGTGCAGCATCAATCGGATGCGCGGCTGCTTGTACTGCGGCACCGGCCACATCACCATGGTCCACTCGACGCCAGCCCATTTCGTCGCCGTATTGGCCACGCCCAATTCCGCGGGCGCGGTCCCGACGAACACGCCGTCGAGCGGCTTCAGCTTGTCTTTTGCGTCCGGCTGGTTCGCGACGGCGTAGCGCGTGCCGTAATCCACAAAAAGCAGAGGTCCGCACAGCTCGACTTTCCATAGCGAGCCGTTGTCTCGGTCGGAGACGGCTTTGGCCTCCGCGAAATACTGGCGTGCTTTGGCCGTATCGATTGCGGGCGTCTCGGCCGCCACTCGACTGGCCGTCGCGAGGATGCCGATAAGCAGAGAAACGCTAACCGCCAGCGCTCCGTTTTTTCCACCAAGCACAAAGCCTCGGCGTGAAGCTCGTTTCATAAACCCGCGTGGCCGCGCCAGTCTTCGGAGTTTGCTCCTTGGCGGCGCGGAGGGCGCCGTGTGCCCGTCACGGAAAAATTCTGGTCATCTTCACACTTGCAAATTGCGAAGGTAGGGAACGCTGGCTTTCATAAAGTCGAGGTTCATCTCGACGAAATAATTCTGGATGCCGCCCCTCTTTGCCGCGCTAAAGATTTTCTTCCAGTCCAAAGTGCCCTGCCCGACAGGTGTTATTTTCTTCGTTTCCGCGGACCAGCCTTGGACGTGCATGGAAATAAAGCGGCCGGGATATTTCGTGAGGTATTCGGCCGCATCGAATCCCTGGGCGATGGTGGACACCTGGAACTGGAACTTGACCAGTTTCGCGTCGAGCAAGCCGAATAACACGTCATACGTGCGCTTGCCGTCCACCATCGAGCACTCAAAGTCCTCATTGTGCAGACCTTGCTGTATTCCTGCTGCGGCCGCCCGTTCGCCCATTTGGTTGTATTCGTCAGCAACGCGCTTCACGTCATCCATCGTGGGATTTTTCGGGCCTCCCAGGCTCGGCACGAGCATTTGCGTCAGGCCCAGTTCCTTTGCCCAGGCGATGCGGCCCGGCTGATCCTTCCGCAGCTCGCCAATGCCAAAATGCGAGCTGACGCACGTCACACCGGCATCGCTCAGAATTTTCCGGAGTTCTGCGGGTGTGTATTTCGCCAGCCCGGCGAACCCCGAATCCGCGTAACCTACCGGTGAGCACAGCTCGATCGACTGAAATCCCCCAGCAGCAAGCACCTTGATGGTGCCGGGAAAATCCTTGGCGATCATTTCCCGGACCGGCCACGTCTGGCATCCAATCGGCAGCCCCAACGGATTTGCCCGCAGCTCCAGCGCGCCCGCGCAGAGCGCGCCAGCCACTGCAGCGTGTTTCGTAGTACTTCTCACGAACTCTCTTCTCGTCATGACGGACATTTGTCCCTCCAGACAGGGTTCCAAGATACACCTCCTCTCGCGCTCCGGCGAAGTATGTTCGTTAGCGAGATCGTAAATCCCATAATCGGACGACGGCGGTCGGATAAGGGTGCCTGCCTTGCACCTAATCGCAAGACGGCAAGGAACTTACAGCGCCATACGCTAAGGCATCCGAGCTGCCTCGAAACCGTGGTCGAGAGAAGGCTGATCCATGCGCAATTGTCTAAACGACATTCGCTTTGCTCTGCGGACGCTTGCGAAAAATCCCGGCTTCGCGGTCCTCGGAATGGTGACCCTCGCCCTCGGTATGGCCGCAAACACCACCGTTTTCAGCGTCGTCAACGGTTTTCTGCTTCGGCCTCTTCCCGTGCCACATCCCGAGCAGATTACGGTGCTCGCACTGAAGCAATCCTCCGTCGCCGGCACCTATCGCTTCTCCTACCCCACTTACGAAGATTTGCGCAACCAAACGGACTCCTTTCGTGACCTCTTCGCTTATCGGGTATCGCTAAGCGCGCTCACCGTGGACCACAAATCCGACCACTGCCTGATCAGTCGGGTTACCAATAATTATTTCACATCGCTCGAGGTCAAGCCCGCCTATGGGCGACTCATCCTTCCGAGCGAGGGCCGCGTTCCCGGCGGCGATCCCATCCTTGTTCTCGGGTACTCCTACTGGCGCAGGAGATTTGCTGGCGATCCCAAGATTGTCGGCCAAAGAGTGCAATTAAACGACCGCCCCTTCACGGTGGTCGGAGTCGCTTCACGCGAATTCCACGGTACGTATCCGGTTATGGATATGGATGCCTATGTACCGTTGAGCGCGGAAACCGGTGAGGATCCGGACAATCCGGCAGAGAGAATCTGGACCAGCCGCGGCTATCGTAGCCTTACCGTCATGGGTCGGCTCAAACCCGGCGTGACCATCAAGCAAGCGCAAACTTCGCTCCCTGTCGTCGCGGATCGCATTGCCGAGGCTCATCCGGACACCGAGAAGGGGATGAGCGTCGAGCTCTACCCGGAAAGGCTGGCGCGGCCTGAGCCAGATGCGGCAAACCCCATTCCCGCTACCTCGATTGCTTTTATGTCCCTGGCTCTGCTGGTCCTTTTGGTTGCTTGTTTCAATATCGCCAACGTTCTCCTGGTGCGCGCGACAGTCCGCCAGCGCGAAATGGCCATTCGCGCCGCACTGGGTGCAGGCCGGGGTCGCCTGATCCGGCAGTATTTGACGGAAAGTCTCCTGCTGGCGCTTTTGGGCGGTGGTGCAGGACTGGTGCTCGCGTCCTGGGCTTCCGCGTTCCTAAGTTCGCTTTCTCTTGGCACGGATCTACCCTTGAGACTGGATTTTCGGCCTGACGCGCGGGTCTACCTTTTCGCCTTCGTTGCGGTTTTGTTTACGGGCTTGTTTGTCGGGATGATGCCGGCTTTGCGTGCCGCTCGCGCGAATGTTAGTGCGGTCCTTCATGAAGCGGGGCGCGGGTCGTCGTCCGGCCCACGCCGTCAATTCGCAAGAAGCGTCCTGGTTGTTGCGCAGGTGGCGGGTTCCCTCGTGCTGCTGATCGTAGCTGGTCTTTTCATCCGCAGTCTCGACAAGGCCGAGAAAATGAATCTTGGCTTCAATCCCGACCATGTGCTTGATCTCGCAGTGGACGTCGAGCAAGTGGGGTACAAAGAACCTCGGGCTCGCGAAGCCTACCGCGATATCGACAACCGAATTCGCGCCCTTCCCGGCGTCGAGTCCGTCGCCGAAGCCTTCACCGTTCCCTTGGGCTACGTGGGTGCCGATGACCGCATTTGGATTCAAGAACATCCCTACGTGGCTGGCCAGCAGCCTGAAGAGATTGCCTTTAACCAGATCACTCCGGCTTACTTCGACACATTGCAAATGCCGCTCCTCGGCGGCCGCAAGTTCTCCGATGCCGACGCCGAAAAAGCTCCGCCGGTTGCCATCATCAACGAAACCATGGCCAAGAAGTTCTGGCCCAACGAGGATGCACTTGGCAAACATTTCGGCACCAAAGGCTCCAGTGGCCCGTTCATGGAGGTCGTCGGCATCGTTCATGACGCGAAGTGTCAGAGCCTGGTAGAGGACCCTCGAGCTTTCTACTATGTGCCTTTTGAGCAAAGTTATAATTCCTTGCGCACCATCCATGTGCGCACAAGCGTGCCTTCTGAGTCTCTGGCTCTCCAGATTCAGTCGGTCATCCACGAAGCCGTTCCCGATGTGCCCATCACCCAAGTAAAAACCATGAACGAAGCCCTCCAGGGCGCCAACGGTTTCTTTCTTTTCCGATTTGGGGCGCAGCTGACCTCAACAATGGGTCTTCTCGGTTTGATTCTTGCGGTCGTTGGAATTTACAGCGTAGTTTCCTACGCGGCCACGCAGCGCACGCAAGAAATCGGTATACGCGTGGCTATGGGCGCTTCTCCCGAGGACATCCTCAAAATGGTTTTGCGCCAGGGGCTGACCGTGGTGGGTGTCGGTCTGGCGGTGGGCTTGGTTCTGGCGTTGGCAGGTACGCGAGTGTTGAGCGGGCTTATCGTCGGCATTAAGCCGACCGATCCCCTAACCTTCGCGGTCGTCGTTTGCCTGCTCACCGCGATTGCCCTTTTTGCGTGTTGGGTTCCCGCGCACCGCGCCACTCGCATCGATCCGCTCACAGCCCTGCACTACGAGTGAACATGGTTCGACGAACAACAAACGAAATCATCTTGTTAAACCAAGGCAAAACCGCATGGAGGGTCGGGTCCGGGCGGACCCGCTCCCTCTGCGCGTTTTGTCGTCTTCGGGTGCGTTAAACCCCAGGGAGGTCTTTCGAGCCACGGTTTTAGCAGTCGAATGAAAGGCCGACCATCGCCGTTTTTCAAAACAGCTTCCCGATTACCAAGCATTTTGGCGCCCGCTCCATCGAGATGGGTTGCACGTCTGCCGCGCTTGGTCTTTCATTTCACCATCGCGGCCGCAGCGGTTTATTACCTTGCAAGCCGGGTGCTCCTTGTAATGGTTGGGCACGTCGGTCCGTGTAGGCTGCTCTACGGCGAACTTGTGTTCCTCTTTATATTCGCGGTCATGCGGGTCTCTGCTCTGGGGCCCGCCCATTTTTCCGTTGCCACCTACGTCACCGGACCCATTGGCCACACCTTTCTGGTGGGACCCTCGATGGTGCTTCCCGTGCGGCGTTTTGCCGTAGCGAGAATGGACATGAATGGGAACCGCTACGGATTCGATGCCCTAGATGGTCCGGAGTGGCCCGCCGTCGTTGCTCGGCCACAGGATCCCTCGCTACGTTCGAGCTGACGGACGGCCTAACTTAAGCAGCTCGTTTAGTGCAACTGCGAAACGTGCGATACGTTGCATGGTGAGCCGTCGAAAGGTACGAGTCATTGTATAATCCGAGGTTGCTTAATCCTCACCTGGAGGCCATATGTCGGAGCCAAGCTATGAAGAACTCAAGGCCCGCGTCGCCGAATTGGAAAAGAAAGGCGTTAGCCGCCGGACCGGCTCGCTCGAATTTCGCGTGGGTGAAAAAGGCGGTGTCAGTGTCTATGGCCTTGGGCGCTTTCCCGTGACCCTGTATTACGAGCAATGGATCCGGCTTCTCGATGCGTCTTCCGACCTGCGCAAATTCCTGGAAGAAAACAAGGCGGAAGGCAAGCTGAAGCTTAAAGAGCGATAGCTTCGATCTGAAGCAGCGGCTTCTCGACGAACCACAGTGTTAGCGCCTTCTCTCGTCCTTCTTCGAGCCGAAAGCTTCCTATTTTCAGTGTGGCCACAGAAAACAGTGGTGCCCCTCGGGGGAGAGGGCCCCGGGCGTCTGTGGGGGTAGGCGCCCGGAGCCGAGGCGAGTACTACAGGGGGGAAGCGAAAGTCCCTTCAAAAACAAACCCCGCGTGCTTATTTCGAAGACTGTGCCACCAGTAAACAGAGCCGGCGCAATTCCTCGTAGGTAAAGACGACTTTCTGGCCCTTGTCGTCGTTCTCTAGGTGACCCAAACCGGAGGCTCGGGAGTAGCGGCGAAGCTCCGATTCCGGCAGTCCCAAGAGCACCGCCGCCCGACGCTCGTCAATTCGATCTTGCATGTGTCCGTTCATGTCAAAGGCTAGGCCTCCAAACGCCTTGGCCAGGCCCAACCGGGATGAACGAGAGCAAGCGAGAGGCCAAAACACGTAGCCTGCTAAGTCTTTAGTTCTCAATGGGAAAGCAGGGGATTTCGCGTGGCTGTCTCTTTTTTTGCACTTTCCATGCCCAGTGGAACCCATCGTGTGCGGAAAATTTCCCGCCGGGCAGAAAACCAAATAAGTGTCGGTCGGGTGATTGCTTCGGTAGGTGTACTCCAATGAGCTAGGGCAGCCAGGGCAGGGCGCTGAGATCGACGTTTCCGCCCGAGAAGATGACGCCGAGCTTGGGCAGGGTGCCGTCAGGGCGAGGCGGCAGGTTGAGAGACTTCACGGCGCCAGGTTTAAGCAGGGGAGCAAGCGCGACGGAGCTCGAGGGCTCGATGATGATTTTCATGCGCTCCCAGACCAGGCGGGCGGTGGCAATAATTTCTTCTTCGGTGACGAGCAGGATGCGGTCCACATGCTTGCGCAGGATCGCGAACGTGCGCGGGGAAAGCGAAGCGCGCAACCCGTCGGCGATAGTGTCGCTCGACTCGATGGATTGCAGCGTTCCGGTAGTGAGAGAACGGTAGGCGTCGTCGGCGCGGGCAGGCTCGCAGCCAATGATTCGAATGTCCTTTCGAATTCCTTTTGCGCCGAGGCAGGTTCCGCTGAGTAGTCCGCCACCGCTGACGGGAGCGAATACGGCGTCAAGGTCCGGTATTTCTTCGAGAAACTCCTTGGCGGCTGTGGCTTGGCCAGCGATGATGCGATCGTCGTCATACGGATGAACGAGATAGGCGCCGGTCTCCGCCTGCACCCGGTCACAGATCTCCTTTCGCGACGAAACCTTGGGCTCACAAAAGGTGACCTTGCCGCCGTAGGCTTCGATGGCCTGGATTTTCACTTTCGGCGCGTTTTTCGGCATGACGATGTAGGCGGGCACGCCGCGCCAGGCTGCGGCACAGGCCACTGCCGCACCGTGATTGCCGCTCGACTGCGTAACGATACCGTGGGCGGCTTGCTCGGAAGAAAGCGACAGAATGGAGTTCGCGGCGCCACGAATCTTGAAGGAGCCGGTCTTCTGGAGGTTCTCGCATTTGAAGAAGAAATGGGCTCCGGCCAGCGTGTTAAGGGAAGTTGAAGTGAGAATGGGCGTGCGGTGAATCCGCGGGGCGATGAGAGCATGCGCCTGGGAAATGGTCTCCCAGGCCGGCGGCTGATAATTCGCGGCCTCGAACGAAACAGCTGTGCTCATGAGACTCCCTCTCTAAAGAAGCTCAATTTTGGCTACTCGTTCAGCTTTATTGCCAGACGCTGTGTTTAGCGCAATTTCCTGTCAAGCAAAAGAGGCATTATGGCCTAGTGGGGAAAGGAGTGAACGCCGCGCTTTACCTTGCATGGAATAGATAGAAGCCGGGTCCGACGCGCATGCTGTGATGCCAGGCGATCGGAAAGGCCCACCACACGATGGAGCCGAGAACCGCTTGCCACATGGTAAGCGGAAGAATGTTGCGTTGCTCAGCGAACAACCAGGCCATTAAGGCGCCGCCGATCAGAGTGAGGGGGACGAGGACGGGATTGGGCCAGTGGAGCAAGGCAAAGAGCGCGCCGGCGAGCAGAGAAACCGTAACCGGGCTGGATACGGCGGCGAGGAGACGATTGGTGACCAGAGAATTTAAGCCGACCTGTTGCAACAAACAGAAGGACATGTAGCCGAAGAAGCGCCTGGGAACGAGAACGTGATGGAGCGAGTGACGCGCGCCGCCAAGAAACAAACCGGTAACGGCGATCGCGATGGCGCAGGGGAAAAAGATGAGTGACGAGCGTTTCGTTGCGTTCCACAAGTTGTCAGCACGCCATCCAAGCGATTGCGGCGTGTCCTTATTCGCCCCGAAGCTGGCTATCAGCCAAACGGGGAACACCATCCACGAGTATCGAGAGACATCCTGCAGCCGCCAGATGAACCACCCGGCAAAGGCGGTGAAGGCAAAAGCTTCGATGAGCGGCAGGAGAGGTGAAGTTTTTTGCGTCATCGCGCGGCTAGTCCCTGAGATTTTCTTCCCCGGGATGGCTCAGATCGAGAAGCTGCAGGGCGCTTTCGAAGAGCTGGTCGATTTCTTTTTCGCTGACTTCCTGGGGGGCAAGGAAGGCGTGAAGATCGAAGTCGGGAAAACCGCGCGTGGTGACGCGCGCGGGAAGAAGCTCGCGCAAGCGGCGGGAATCGACTGAGCCTAGCTGGCAAATCTCCTCGAAGACCACGCGACGCAGAGGATCCTGAAAAACGCTGGGATCAAGCAACCGGCAGATTTCGCCGCGCGTTCCCCCCTTAATCAGGACTGAACACAAGAAGCGGAGGGTATTTCTTTCAAGTAAAGTTCGACTCGCCGGTTCAGATGTAGCCATAAACTCAATCTTGCTTCGCGCTTGCCGGGGCAACGTGCTGCCGGATGAGCGCTTCAACTCGCGACCACGCAGCGGGGTTGCAAGCAATCTGCGTGTGCGTCTTCGCAAAGCTCCAATCGTACCAAGGGTATTCGGGACAATAAATGGGGTGTTCCTTGTATTCGAAACAAAAAGTTCGCAGGGATTTCTGAGCGATCGGCAGCGCGGATTTCCCCGCGCCCATGGTCCATGCCGTCGGGTGGATCGCAATTCGCTCGGCGAGCGATGTAGGGAGGAATCACACGATCATCCACGCCGAAGCGCCTCACGCTGAACAGCAAGAAGAACGAGAATCCTGTTCTTCTCGAATTTGCGGGCAAGCTCGACCATTGCCGAACCGCCCCGACTGTGACTATAAAGAATGATGCGCGCCTGCCGGTTCTGATCTTCTGAGAGCATCCCGGACCGATCGGCGCCCAATTGTGTGAGAATCGCCTGGATGGCTCTTTCGCGAGGGCCATGCTCGGAGGTTTGGGCGCGCACACTGACGGGACCTTCGGTCCGGAGATGCTCGGCAAGTTTCACTTCGCTGCGGATGGGATCGTCATGCTTCACTACGCCTCCGACGAAGCCAACAACGATCAGCTATCACGATAAATGAGATGATGGTCTTTCGAATGGGGTTGCGCTGAGGCGGGGAAATGGAGCCAAAACATAACGTGGTCATTCTCGGCGGAGGATTTGGCGGACTTGCGGCCGCGCAGAAACTGAAGCGGGTGCCAGTGCAGGTCACGCTGATCGACCGCAGGAATTTCCATTTGTTTCAGCCCCTGCTGTATCAGGTGGCTACCGGGTCGCTTTCCCCTGGACAAATTGCAGCGCCGCTGCGGAGCGTGTTGCGACGACAGAAAAATGCTTGGGTGCTTCTCGGCGAGGCAGTGGATGTGGATCCCGAAGCGAAGCGTGTGATCCTGCGCGACGGGGACACGTACGCGTACGATTCGTTGATCGTGGCCACCGGTTCGCAAACGTCCTACTACGGAAATGATTCGTGGCGGGAATGGGCGCCGAGCCTGAAGTCGGTCGAAGAAGCCACGGCCATCCGGCACAAGATTCTGTATGCGTTCGAACGTGCCGAGCGAGCAGCGACGCCAGAGGAGGCGCGCGCCTGGTTGACGTTTGTCATCGTCGGGGCGGGGGCCACCGGGCTAGAGCTTTCCGGGGCGCTTGCGGAAATTGCACGGGAGACGCTGCGGCACGACTTTCGGAAGATTCGACCCCAGGAGGCGCGCATCCTGTTGCTGGAAGGCGCGCCGCGGGTGCTGGGGGGATATCCTGAGGACTTGTCGGGGAAAGCAGAGAAACTGCTCACGCAGCTGGGCGTGGAAGTCATCAAAGGGGTGATGGTAACTCAAATTGCCGCGGAAGGCGTAACGTTCAAGCGCGGGGAATCCACGGAGTCGCTTGCTGCAAGGACGGTGCTGTGGGCCGGCGGAGTGACGAGCACGCCTTTCGGCGAAAGACTTGCGCAGCGCACCAAAGCGGAAACCGACCGCAGCGGGCGCATTAAGGTCAAGCGAGACCTGACCATTCCGAATTATCCGGACGTCTTTATTATTGGCGATCTGGCTCATGCCGAAGACGAAAAGGGGCAGCCGTTGCCGGGAGTTGCGCAAGTGGCCATGCAGGGCGGAGCCTATGCGGCGAAGACAATTCGAGCGCGCCTGGAAGGGAAGCCGCTGGTTCGCCCGTTTCATTATTTCAACAAAGGCGACCTGGCGGTCATCGGACGAGCTGCGGCGGTCGCCAATATTTTTGGGGTGCATATCTCCGGATGGCCCGCCTGGCTCATCTGGCTTTTTGTCCACCTGATGTACATCGTAGAATTCCAAAGCCGCGTGCTGGTTTTCATTCAATGGGGGTTCGAGTATCTGACGTTCAGCCGGGGCGCACGGCTGATTACGGGCACCGCAGCTACTGACTCGGTGATGAAAGTGGAAGCGCTAGGAGATCGTGGCGACGGCAGATAAGTGTTCTTTAGAAGCTGAGCCTCGTGCCCAACTGAATCTGACGCGCGCCAGTGCTAAAGTCCGCCCGCAACGTTTGCGAAGCGGAGTGGCCGAAGACGGTTGTGTCGGCCAGAAGATTGTCGGGCTGAGCAAACTGCACGCGGTTGAAGAGATTGTAGAATTCAAAACGCACGTCGAGTTTCCGACCTGCTTACCCAGGACCACATCGAAGTTGTTGATGCCAGGTCCGCGAAAGTGATTGCGCCCCAGATTGCCGGCAGAACCAAAGGGTGCAATGGAGACCAGGGCGATCGAGGGACCGGTTTGCGTGCGCGGATCGGAGCTCGGCGGGATGGTCACTCCGGTGTTCAAATTCGGCCGCGAAACGAGCCCGGCGTGCTGGGTATCCTCGGGCGTGAAAATATCAAACGGCAGGCCGCTAGAAAACGTCGTAATTCCGGAGACGGACCAGCCGCGAATCAGCGCACCGGCAACGCCTCCGGGCGAGTGGTCGTTGGCGCGCCCGAGAGGAAGCTGCCAAGAGTAGTTCACAACCAGACGATGCGTGACGTCGAATTCGGAGTTGCCGCGCTCGGCGCGCAAGTCGAAAGAGTCTCTCGGATAGGGCGGGAAGAGAATGTTGTTGCTGATGGGAATGAGCGGATCTGCCCCGTCATCAATGGCCTGCGAATAGGTGTAGGCTCCTTGCAGCGAGAAGCCGTGTGAAAGGCGTTTGGTGATGTTTAGTCGAAGGGCGTGATAGATGGAGGTTCGCAAGGGAGCTTCGCAGAGGCGGATTACCGAGAAACGCGAGACCAAAAAAAAACTTACAATTCGAATTCAAACTTGCGGAAACGGCGTTCGAGTTCCCATTGCTGCGCCGCTTTTTCGCTGGACTCCAGGAAAGCAGCGCACGACCTAGAGGCCTTGTCATTTCCCAGAGA
>Ga0182039_10001054_pt1 | contig 14515 bp, 15 predicted proteins | sample sta12Can44000111_FD_125975 | JGI IMG/M metagenome (GOLD analysis project Ga0182039, IMG submission 125975) | Lab enrichment of tropical soil microbial communities from Luquillo Experimental Forest, Puerto Rico - statanox.12C.anox.44.000.111 | ecosystem: Environmental > Terrestrial > Soil >...
GGCGGCCATCGGTCTGGCCATCACCTTCGGCGTCATGGGTGTCATCAACATGGCCCATGGCGAGATGATCATGCTGGGCAGCTACACCGCCTATATGGTGCAGGAAGCCTTCCGCGCCTGGGCTCCGCCCGACTGGATCGGCCTTTACCTGATCGTCGCTTTGCCCGTCGCCTTCCTGTTCACCGCCCTGGTCGGCATCGCCCTGGAGCGCGGACTGATCCGCTTCCTCTATGGCCGCCCGCTGGAAACCCTGCTGTCCACCTTCGGCATCAGCCTGATCCTGCAACAGGCGGTGCGTAGCGTCTTCGGCGCCCCCAACAAGGAAGTCGCCAATCCCGCCTGGATGACCGGCGGCGTCGAACTGACCAGCGACTTCACTGTCACCTGGAACCGCCTGATCATCATCCTGTTCTGCATCGCCGTGCTGGGGGGGCTGGCCGCCTTGCTGCGCTGGTCGTCATTCGGCCTGCAGATGCGGGCGGTGGCGCAGAACCGCCCGATGGCCGCCGCCATGGGCATTCGCACCGGACGCATCGACGCCTTCACCTTCGGCCTGGGCTCCGGCATCGCCGGGATTGCCGGGGTGGCCTTGTCGCAGATCGGCAATGTCAGCCCGAACCTGGGCCAGGGCTATATCGTCGACAGCTTCATGGTGGTGGTGTTCGGCGGAGTCGGCTCGCTGTGGGGAACCCTGGTGGGAGCCCTGAGCCTGGGCGCGGTCAACAAGTTCCTGGAACCCTATGCGGGGGCCATGCTGGGCAAGATCCTGGTACTGGTCTTCATCATCCTGTTCATCCAAAAGCGTCCCCGAGGGCTGTTCGCCCTTAAGGGCCGCTCGGTCGAGAATTGAGGAGCCGGCCTATCATGATCCTGTCGCGTCTCGTCTCTTCGCAAACCGACCGCCGCTTCTGGCTGGGTTTCGTCCTTGTCGCCGCCCTGCTGCTGCTTCTGGTGCCGGCCCTGAACGCCCTGCCCGAGGGGTCGCCCTTGGCGCTGCCCAATTACATGGTGCCGCTGCTGGGGAAATATCTGTGCTACGCCACCCTGGCCTTGGCCCTTGATCTGGTCTGGGGCTATTGCGGCGTGCTGTCGCTGGGGCATGGCGCGTTCTTCGCGCTCGGCGGTTATGCCATGGGCATGCATCTGATGCGGGCCATCGGCACAAGGGGCGTCTATGGCAATGCCGAACTGCCCGACTTCATGGTGTTCCTGAACTGGAAGAGCCTGCCCTGGTACTGGTTCGGCTTCGACCATTTCTGGTTCGCCGCCCTGATGGTGCTGGCGGTGCCGGGAGCCCTGGCCTTCCTGTTCGGCTGGCTGGCCTTCCGTTCGCGCATCACCGGCGTCTATCTCTCCATCATCACCCAGGCCATGACCTATGCCCTGATGCTGGCCTTCTTCCGCAACGAGATGGGCTTCGGCGGCAATAACGGTCTGACCGACTTCAAAGACCTGCTGGGCTTCGATCTGTCGCAACCCGGCACCAAGATGGGGCTTTACCTCGCCTCGGCGGTGATGATGGGAGCGGCGCTGCTGCTGATGCGCCATCTGGTCGCCACCAAGCTGGGCCGGGTGATGGTCGCCTTGCGCGATGCCGAAAGCCGGGTGCGCTTCCTGGGCTATTCCACCACCCAGGCCAAGCTGTTCGCCTTCACTTTGTCGGCCATGCTGGCGGGGGTGGCGGGGGCTCTGTATGTGCCGCAGGTGGGGATCATCAACCCCTCGGAATTCTCGCCCGCCAATTCCATCGAGATCGCCATCTGGGTGGCGGTGGGCGGACGCGGCACCCTGGTCGGAGCCATCATCGGCGCCTTGTCGGTGAACGCCGCCAAGACCTGGCTGACGGGTGCTGCCCCGGAAGTCTGGCTGTTCTTCTTAGGAGCCTTGTTCATCGCCGTCACCCTGTTGCTGCCCAAGGGGCTGATGGGGCTGAGACTCAAAGTCGCCAAACGCTTCGCCAAGGTGGAGGAAGGCCATGTCTGAGACCTATTACACCGAAGCCTCGGGCAGTTCCGACCGGGTGGCGGCGGGCAGTATTCTTTATCTCGACGGCGTCACCGTCAGCTTCGACGGCTTTAAGGCCCTGAACGAGCTGTCGCTGGTGATCGAACCGGGCGAGCTGCGCACCATCATCGGCCCGAACGGAGCCGGCAAGACCACCATGATGGATGTCATCACCGGCAAGACCCGCCCCGACAAGGGCGACGTGCTATTCGACGGCTCCATCGACCTGACCCGCCTGGATGAAAGCCGCATCGCCAATCTTGGCATCGGGCGAAAATTCCAGAAGCCCACCGTCTTTGAAAATCTGTCGGTGTTCGAGAATCTGGAACTGGCCTGCAAATCGCCGCGCGGCGTGTTCTTCACCCTGCGTCACAAGCTGGACGCCGAGGCCAGGGACCGCATCGCCGCCACCCTGAAGACCATCGGCCTGTCGGGCAAGGAAGACTGGCAGGCCGGAGCCCTGTCCCACGGCCAGAAGCAATGGCTGGAGATCGGCATTCTGCTGATGCAGGACCAGCGGCTGTTGCTGCTGGACGAGCCGGTCGCCGGCCTGACCGACGCCGAGACCGAGGCTACCGCCCAGTTGATCCTGGAGCTGTCGAAGCAGCCGGGCCGGTCGCTGGTGGTGGTCGAGCATGACATGGAGTTCGTGCGCACCCTGGGCTCGAAGGTCACCGTGCTGCATGAAGGCTCGGTCCTGGCCGAGGGGCCGCTGGACGAAGTGCAGGAAAATCCCCGCGTCATCGAAGTCTATCTGGGGCGCTAAGACCATGCTGAATGTCGAAGGCATTAATCTTTATTACGGCGCCAGCCAAGCCTTGCGCGGCGTCTCCCTCTCGGCCCGGCCCGGCAAGGTGACTTGCGTGCTGGGGCGCAACGGCGTCGGCAAGACCAGCCTGATGCGCGCCATCATGGGCCTGCAGCCGGCCAAAAGCGGAAAGGTCACTTGGGAAGGCAAGGATGTCACCGGCCTTGCCGCCTCCGAGCGGGCGCGGCGCGGCATCGCCTTTGTTCCGCAAGGGCGCGAGATCTTTCCCCGCCTGACGGTGAAGGAAAATCTGGAGACCGGCTTTGCCCCCCTGCCCCGTTCGCAGCGGAGCATCCCCGACGAAATCTTCGAGCTGTTCCCGGTGCTGAAAAGCATGCTAGGCCGGCGCGGCGGCGATCTGTCGGGCGGGCAGCAGCAGCAACTGGCGATTGGCCGCGCCCTGGTGACGCGCCCGCGCCTGCTGATCCTGGACGAGCCGACCGAGGGCATTCAGCCATCCATCATCAAAGATATCGGCAAGGTCATCCGTATGCTGGCGGATCGCGGAGAAATGGCCATACTGCTGGTCGAGCAGTATTTCGACTTCGCCCGCGAACTGGCCGACGATTTCGCGGTAATGGACCGGGGCGAAGTGGTGGTGGCGGGCTCTGCCGCCGAGCTGGTGGAGGAAGATGTTCGCCGCTACCTTACCGTCTAAGGCTGCTGAACCCGGCATGCAGGGGCTGGCCGAGGTCGCCTTCCGCCATCGGGCGGGGCAGACCCGGCTTGCCCATCTGCATCAGGTCTCGCCGCTGCGGGTGCTGTTCCCCCATGTGCCGGACGAGGAAATCCCCCAGGCCGCCCTGGTCACCACCTCGGGCGGCGTGGTGGGAGGCGACCGGCTGACGTTAAAGCTGGAGGTCGGCGAAGGCTGCCGCGCCCAGTTCATGGCCCAAGCCGCCGAGAAGGTTTATCGCTCTGCCGGGCCCGACGCCCATATCGAGGTCGAGCTGACCGCCGCCTCCGACGCTTGGGCGGAATATCTGCCGCAGGAAACCATCCTGTTCGAGGGGGCCCGCCTGCGCCGCCGCACCCGCCTGTTTGCAACCCCTTCAGCCCGGATGATGGCCGGCGAGATGATCATCTTTGGCCGCACTGCCATGAACGAGCGCGTCACCCAAGGCCTGCTGCGTGAAGCCTGGGAAGTCCGCCGCGACAACCGCCTGATCTGGGCCGACGCCCAGCATCTGGAGGGCGATATCGCCGCATCCCTGGCCGCCCCCGCCGGTTTCGGCGGCGCCGTGGCCACTGCCACCCTGCTGCTGCTCTGTCCCGATCCCGCCCGCCATCTTGAGGCGGTGCGCGAGCTTCTCTCGTCCCAGCCCCGCGCCGCCGCCACGGTGGTGAATGGTCTGCTGCTGCTGCGCTGGCTGTCGCCCGACGCCGCCCTGCTGCGCCGCAGCTTCGCCGAGGCCTGGATGCATCTTCGCTCGGCTGAAGCCGGGCTGCCCGCCCAATTGCCGCGCCTGTGGCATGTCTGAAGGAGCCCCTTAGATGAACCTGTCCCCCCGCGAGAAGGACAAGCTGCTGGTGGCCATGGCCGCCATGGTGGCGCGCCGCCGGCTGGAACGCGGCGTCAAGCTGAACTATCCGGAGGCCGTGGCGCTGATCACCGACTTCGTGGTCGAAGGCGCTCGCGACGGCAAGTCGGTGGCCGAGCTGATGCGCGACGGCGCCACCGTCCTGACCCGCGAGCAGGTGATGGAGGGCATCCCCGAGATGATCCATGAAATCCAGGTGGAAGCCACCTTCCCCGACGGCACCAAGCTGGTGACCGTTCACGATCCCATTCGCTGAGGTGACGCTATGATCCCCGGAGAAGTCATTACCGCCCCCGGCACTCTGGTGCTGAACCAGGGCCGCCCGACCTTGATGCTGACCGTCGCCAACACCGGCGACCGCCCCATTCAGGTGGGCTCACATTACCATTTCGCCGAAACCAACCGCGCCTTGGACTTTGACCGCAAGGCCGCCACCGGCTTCCGCCTCGACATTCCCGCCGGCACCGCTGTTCGCTTCGAACCCGGCCAAAGCCGGCAAGTCACTCTGGTCGCCTTTGCCGGCAGCCGCGAGGTCTGGGGCTTCAACGGTCTGGTCAACGGCAAGCTGGAGGGCTGAAGCATGGCGTACCAAATCGAGCGTAAAGCCTATGCCGCCATGTTCGGCCCCACTGTCGGCGACAAGGTGCGGCTGGCCGATACCGGGCTGGTCATCGAGGTGGAAAAGGATTTCACCACCTATGGCGAGGAAGTGAAGTTCGGCGGCGGCAAGGTGATCCGCGACGGCATGGGCCAGTCGCAGCTGTCGCGCGCCCAAGGGGCCGTGGACACCGTCATCACCAACGCCCTGATCCTGGATCATTGGGGTGTGGTGAAGGCCGATATCGGCCTGAAGGACGGACGCATCGCCGCCATCGGCAAGGCCGGCAATCCCGACATCCAGCCCGATGTGACGATCATCGTCGGCCCCGGCACCGAAGTGATTGCTGGCGAAGGCCGCATCATCACCGCCGGCGGTATCGACAGCCATATCCATTTCATCTGCCCGCAGCAGGTCGAGGACGCCCTGCATTCCGGCGTCACCACGCTGCTGGGCGGCGGCACCGGCCCGGCCGAGGGCACCAATGCCACCACCTGCACCCCCGGCCCCTGGCATCTGGCCCGCATGCTTCAGGCGGCGGAAGGCCTGCCGATCAATCTCGGCTTTTTCGGCAAGGGCAACGCCACCCGCCCCGACGCGCTGATCGAACAAATCAGGGCCGGCGCTTGCGGGCTGAAGCTGCATGAAGACTGGGGCACCACGCCTGCGGCCATCGATGCCTGCCTGTCGGTGGCGGAAAAGATGGATGTTCAGGTCGCCATCCATACCGACACCCTGAACGAATCCGGCTTTTGTGAGGATACCGTGGCTGCCTTCAAGGGCCGCACCATCCATGCCTTCCATACCGAAGGTGCTGGCGGCGGCCATGCTCCCGACATCATCCGCCTGTGCGGGGTGGCGAATGTACTGCCGTCCTCGACCAATCCCACCCGGCCCTTCACCGTCAATACGGTGGACGAGCATCTGGACATGCTGATGGTCTGCCATCACCTCGATCCGCGCATCCCGGAAGATGTCGCCTTCGCCGAAAGCCGCATCCGCCGCGAAACCATCGCCGCCGAAGACATTCTGCACGACATCGGCGCCATGAGCATGATGTCGTCGGACAGTCAGGCCATGGGCCGGATCGGCGAGGTGATCATCCGCACCTGGCAAACCGCCCATAAGATGAAGGCCCAGCGCGGTCATCTGGCTGGCGAAAGCGGCAACGACAATCTCCGCGCCCGTCGCTATATCGCCAAATACACCATCAACCCGGCCATCACCCACGGCATCAGTGCCCATGTCGGCTCGGTCGAGGTGGGCAAGCTGGCCGATCTGGTGCTGTGGAAGCCGGCCTTCTTTGGCGTGAAGCCCGATCTGGTGCTGAAATGCGGCACCATCGCCTCGGCTGCCATGGGCGATCCGAACGCCTCGATCCCGACGCCACAGCCGGTGCATTACCGCCCGATGTTCGGCGCCTTCGGCCGATCCTTGCAGGCCAGCAGCGTCACCTTCGTCAGCAAGGCGGCGGCAGAAGACGGCATCACCGAGCGCCTTGGCCTGCAACGCCAAGTGCTGGCGGTATCGGGCACGCGGGGTCTGACCAAAGCGGCGATGGTCCATAACCATGCCTGCCCCCAGATCGAGGTGGACCCGGAAACCTATGAAGTCCGCGCCGATGGCGAGCTTCTGACCTGCGAACCGGCCCAGGAACTGCCCCTGGCCCAGCGCTATTTCCTGTTCTGAGGCATTGCATGGGACACATCCCTCACCCCCCAGCCCCCTCTCCCGCCTGCGGGCGAGGGGGAGCAGTCGCCCTCCCCTCTCCCGAAATCGGGAGAGGGGCCGGGGGTGAGGGAAATCTGTCGCCGACAATGCCGGGAGACTGCTGATGCGCCGCGCCACCACCGTTCATCCCGCCGGTTCCTGGCCTGCCGAGCAATCCGTCGGCAGCATCACCCTGGCCTATGACGACCGCCATCGCCGCCGGCTGCTGATGCAGGATGACGCCGGAGCCGCCTTCATGCTCGATCTGCCTTCCGCCACGCTGCTGGCCGATGGCGACGGGCTGGCGCTGGAGGATGGCACCTTCATCCGCGTCATCGCCGCCGAGGAAGAAGTGGCAGAGCTGCATTGCCCATGCCCCGAGGAACTGGCCCGCATCGCCTGGCATATCGGCAACCGTCATATGGCGGTGCAGATCATCCCCGGCGGTCTTCGCCTGCCCTGGGATCATGTGCTGGTCGAGATGCTGGAAGGATTGGGGGCCAAGGTCGAACGCCGCCGCGCGCCCTTCCATCCCGAAGGCGGCGCCTATGCCAAGAACCACGACCATGCCCCCGCCCACGGCTATAAGCGGGCCTGAGATGCTGAACGAAAGCGGCCTTCTGCGTCTGATGAACTGGCTGTCGCCGGCCTTTCCGGTGGGTGGCTTCAGCTATTCCCACGGGCTGGAATATGCCGTCGATTGCGGCCTGCTGACCAACCGCGCCCAGACCGAGGCCTGGATCGCTTATATCCTGCGCCATGGCTCGGCCTGGGTGGATGCCGGGCTGTTCCTGGCCGCCCATCGCGCCGTGGTCGGCCAAGGTGACTTGCGCGGCGTCGCCGACTGGGCCGCCGCCTTGCGCGGCACGCCGGAAATGGCCTTGGAGGCAAAGGCGCAAGGGACCGCCTTCGCCAGCGCCCTGCAAGCCTCTTGGCCGGATGCCGGCTTTGCCCGTTGGATGGCCGAGTTGGATCAACCGCCCTCATACACGATTGCCGTCGCCATGGCGGCTGCCTGCGCCGGCATCGACGAGGCTCCGGCCCTGTCGGCCTTCCTGATGGCGGTGGCGGCCAATCTGATCTCGGCGGCGGTGCGATTGGTGCCGCTGGGCCAGACCGACGGCCAGCGCATCACCGCTGCTTTAGCCGAGTTGATCCCCGAGATCGCCCAGGCCGCCCGCGACACTCCCTTCGACGATCTGGGCAGCGCCGCCCCCATGGTCGATTGGACCAGCATGAAGCACGAAACCCAATATACGAGGCTGTTCAGATCATGACATCGACTTCGCCCTCTTCCGGACCTTTCCGCGTCGGCATCGGCGGCCCCGTGGGCTCGGGCAAGACTGCCTTGATGGACCGCCTGTGCAAGCGACTGCGCGACCAGTACAACATCGCCGCCATCACCAACGACATCTATACCCGCGAGGATGCCGAGTTCTTGAACCGCTCGGGCGCTTTGTCGCCGGATCGCATCATGGGCGTGGAAACCGGCGGCTGCCCTCATACCGCCATCCGCGAGGATGCCAGCATCAATCTGGCGGCGGTGGACGAGATGACCGCCCGCCATCCGGGGCTGGAGCTGATTTTGGTGGAATCCGGCGGTGACAACCTGTCGGCCACCTTCAGCCCCGAACTGGCGGACATCACCATCTATGTCATCGACGTGTCGGCCGGCGACAAGATCCCTCGCAAGGGCGGGCCGGGCATCACCCGATCGGACTTGCTGGTGATCAACAAAACCGACCTGGCCCCGCTGGTGGGTGCCAGCCTAGAGGTGATGGACCGCGACGCAAAAAAAATGCGCGGCGAACGGCCCTTCCTGTTCTCGAACCTGAAAGCCGGCAACGGCGTCGAGGAAATCGCCGGCTTCATTGTGACGTCGGGCGGATTGCCGGTGCGGTAGGGGAAAAGTAAAGGCCCTGATTTCACGACGAAATCAGGGCCTTTAAACTGGGTCGCTGAGGCAGACTCTCCAAACGGCAGGGCCATCGAGCGCTTGTCCCGCCCTCCGATGTTAAACTTTCTGCACGTTTTCCAGGAATTGGCCAACCAAGGTCCGAAGATTGTCCGATTCGCGAGCCAAAGACTGGGCCGAAGAGAACGTCAGCTTCGCCGCACCATCGCTCTCGCTGGCAGCACGGCTGACATCGACCATATTCATGCTGATTTCACTGGTTCCGGTCGCGGCCTGTTGAACATTACGGGTGATTTCGGCGGTGGCTTGTGATTGTTGCTCAACAGCAATGGCAATGGCGCTTGCGATCTGGTTGATCTCGCCAATCCGTGTGACGATGGCATTGATCGCAAACACCGCCTCGCCGGTAGCGTTCTGAACCGATCCGATCTGGCTGGTGATTTCCTCGGTCGCGCGGGCGGTTTGATTAGCAAGGTTCTTCACCTCACCCGCGACCACGGCAAAACCTTTCCCGGCCTCTCCTGCGCGGGCGGCCTCAATGGTGGCGTTCAGGGCCAAAAGATTGGTCTGGCTGGCGATATCATTGATCAGGTTGACCACGGCTCCGATCTTGGCCGAACTTTCCGCCAATCCCTGCACGGTCTGAGTGCTGCGCTGAGCTTCCTCGGCAGCGGCTTCAGCCGCCAGGCTGGACTGTTCGACCTGACGGCCGATTTCTCTGCTTGATACGGATAGCTCCTCGGCAGCACTGGCGACGCTTTGCACGCTGCTGGACGCTTGTTGGGTAATGCTGCTGACGGTAATCACCCGATGACTGGTTTGCTCGGCCGTGGCCGACATGGTCCTTGCGCTCTCTTCCAACTTCGCGCTGGCCTGATTGACGGTCTCCAAAGCCTGCATGGCCTGACGTTGGAAGTCCGTGGTCAGGCGTTCAATGGCGGCAGCCCGGTTTTCTCGGGCTGCACGAGCGGCATCCTGTTCCGCCGTCAGTTGCCGAGCCCGGATCAAGCCGTCTTTAAAAACCGCCATGGCGCGGGCCATAGCACCGATTTCATCTTGTTTGTCGGTGGCGGGAATGTCGGCTGACAAATCGCCCCCAGCCATAGTCTCCATGGCCTGGGTCATGCTGACGATGGGACGACCGATTTGACGCCCCAAACGCATGCCGACCAGTGTCAGAATTGCGATGATTGAGATGATGCCCAAGGAATGCAGCAAGACATTTTGCCAAAACATCTCATTGATATCGTTGACATAGACACCTGTACCGATCACCCAGTCCCAGGGCTGAAAGTAAGTGCTATAGGAAATTTTTGGCTTAGTGCGCTCTGTCCCCTTACCGGCCGACAGGTAATGGGTATAGCCGCCGCCGGCCAAGGCATTTTCCACCAAAAGGCGACCATAAGGAGTGCCTTCAGGGTCAGTTTCTCCCATGCGGTTCAGCCCCTCGCGGGCGCGGTCCGCATGAACCTGCACGATACCTTCCTTATTATAGACGAACAGATAATTTCCATCGCCATAGCGAAAGGCTCGCAAGGCGTTCTTCGCTAAATCCTTGGCTTGATCTTCGGGTAAGGCGCCTTTCGCAGCCTGATCGTAATAATATTTGGCAATCGACATTGCCCCGTCCACTGTCTGGCGGACGACCACCTTGCGGTCCTCGACCATACTCGAGTGAAGCTGCGACAAACCAAATACAGCCAGCAAGATCATGCCGACCATCCCAGTCAGGATCAGGATCGTCAATTTCTGAGATATTTTGTTGATTCTGAGCATGTCGCGACTTTCCCAGCAAGGGCAGCTATGGAACACGCCATGGTAGCAGAGTTTCAATTTTCAACGATACGAATTATTCGGCGAAAGATGCTATAGCAATTGATGTAGCCCAAGAGAATTGAGCCACTTCCCATGAGAGCTTTCGGGTCGAATTCCCCTGCTGGATAAGAGCTATCTGCGATGAAGGCTTCTAGTTCACCGACGCGCGAAACGCTTTCACGCCGCAATAAAAAAGTACCGAATAAAAGTCTGTTTTAGCAATCTGCAGAAAGAATGCCCAGCCACTGGCAATGCAACAGGAAACAGCCTGTTCGAACTCACCTTTTTACTGATCCACCCCAAAAGCATCAAGGCGTTAGACCTATTCCGATCTAACGCCTTGATTTCATTTGGTAGCGGAGGAGGGACTTGAACCCCCGACACGCGGATTATGATTCCGCTGCTCTAACCAGCTGAGCTACTCCGCCATAGCTGGAGGCCGGTTTTTTAGCGGCCCAGCCCCAGCTTGTCAACTGACTTTATTGCACGTCCTCGCGCGTGATCCAACCGCCGCCCAAAACCCGCTCTTCGTCATAGAAAACGCAAGCCTGTCCAGGGGCCACGCCTTCTTCAGGCTGCGCCAGCTCCACCAGGGCGCGGCCTTGTTCCAACAGGGTCACTTCAGCTTCGGCAGGTTCGCGGGTCGAGCGGATCTTCACCCGACAGGAAACCACCCTGCCCGCCTCCGCCAAGCCGTCGCCCAGCCAGTTGACGTCACGCAGCGAGATCACGGCCCGGCCCAGCGCCGATTTCGGCCCCACGATCACCTGGGCGCGTTCGGCATCCAGGCGCAGCACATACAGAGGCTCGGCCTCGCCGCCGATGTTCAGGCCGCGGCGCTGGCCGACCGTGTAATGCAAAACGCCCTGATGCCGGCCCAGCACGCGGCCATCCGCCACATGCACGATCTCGCCGGGGCGGCTGGCGCCGGGGCGCAGGCGGTTCACCAGACCGGCATAGTCGCCGTCTGGTACGAAACAGATATCCTGACTGTCGGGCTTGGCGGCCACCGACAGGCCGAAGCGCTGGGCGATCGCCCGCGTCTCGTCCTTATTGGCCATGCCGCCCAAGGGGAAGCGCAGGAACGACAATTGCTCGCGGCTGGTGGCAAACAGGAAATAGCTCTGGTCGCGGCCATGATCGACGCCACGCCACATCTGAGCTCCCTCGGGGCTCTCCTCGCGGCGGACATAATGGCCGGTGGCCATCGCCTCGGCGCCCAGATCGCGGGCCACCCGCAGCAGATCGCGGAACTTGACGGTCTGATTGCAGAGGATACAGGGGATCGGCGTCTCGCCCCGCACATAGGCGTCGGCGAAGGGATCGATCACCTCCTGGCGGAAGCTGCCTTCGTAATCGACCACATAATGCGGAATGCCGATGGCGTCGGCCACCCGGCGGGCATCATGGATATCCTTGCCGGCACAGCAGCTGTTGGCGCGGCAGACCGCCTGGCCATGGTCGTAAAGCTGCATGGTCACGCCGACCACGTCCCAGCCTTCGTCCTTCAGCAGAGCAGCGGTGGCCGAAGAATCGACTCCCCCCGACATGGCGACGACGATGCGCCCCTTGCTCACGGATAATGCTCCTGCAGCGCCTTGCGGGTGCGGGAATGGAATTCGCGCCGCCACAGGATCAGCACCACCGCCGAACTGCCGGCCATGAAGGCCAGCGGATGGATGAACCAGCCCAGCACCGACAGAGCGAAATAATAGCCGCGCAGGCCCTGATTGAAGCTGCGCGCCCCCAGCTCGGTAACGCGGGCGGCCTTGTGGGCGAAGGCTTCGCGTTCCTCGTCGGAATCAGAGGAAGACGGAGCGCCGCCCACCAGGATGCAGCAATAGTTGAACTGCCGCATGCCCCAGGTGAACTGCAGGAAGCTGTAGATGAAGATCAGCCCCAGCAGCAGCACCTTTTCCTCGAACAGCTCTTTCGAGATCAGGGTGAAGGCGGGGATCGAGCGCAGGGTCTCGACACTATGCTCGGCGGAACCCAGCATGGCCGCGACGCCGCCCAGAATGATCACCGTGGCCGAGGCGAAGAAGGACATGCTGCGCATCAGATTGCCCAGCAGGCTGGCATCGACGATACGGGCATCGCGCAGGGTAAGGCGGCGCATCCATTCCAGCCGCTGAAGATTGACCGCCTTGGTCAGGGTCCAATCGACCCAGGGCGAACGCTCCACCAGCCAGCCAAAGCCCAGCCACATCGCCGCCATCCAAAGCAGCGCGACAACATCAAGATAGGACCAGCCGGCCCAGATCGTCAGCATGTCAGGACCGCTCGTCGATCCAGGCCATCTGGATGGCCTCCAGCAGCCGCTCGTTCGAACGCTGCGGATCGTCCTTGAAGCCCGGCAAAGCGCAGACCCAGGCATGCAGATCGGTGTAACGCAGATTCACGTTATCCGCATCCGGGTGCGCCTCTTCCAAGGCAATGGCGATGTCTTGCACGTCGGTCCAGCGCATATCGCCATCCCTCCCAGAAGATTACTTGCCGATATTGCGGGTCGCCGCCGGCAGGGTGACCACCAGGCCGTCGAGATCCTTGGTCATGATCAGCTGGCAACCCAGACGCGAGGTCTGGGTCAGGCCGAAGGCCAGGTCCAGCATGTCTTCCTCGTCCTCGGCGGCTTCCGGCAGGCGATCGAACCATTCGGGAGCAACGACGATATGGCAGGTCGAACAGGCCAGCGAACCTTCGCAGGCACCTTCCAGCTCGATCTTGTTGCGATGCGCGATTTCCAGCACCGACAGACCTTCCGGCGCCTCAACCTCGTGACGGCTGCCGTTGGGTTCCACGAACGTCATCTTAGGCATATCTGCCAAACTCCTGATTATAAAATAAGTTTAGGGCTCTTCAGCAAAAGTCTCGCCCAGCTTTTCCACCGACATGCCGGACAGAGCCCTGCGGATGCCCTTGTCCATGCGGCGCTCGGCAAAGGTCTTGGTGGCGGCTTCCAATGCATCGGCGGCCGCCTGCACGGTGGCGCGGTCGCCTTCCTGACAAGCCTTCTCCACCTCGGCCATCGCCGCATGGATAACGCTCAATTCGCTTTCCGACAAGAGGTCCTGATCAACCGACAAGGCCGCCTGCACCGCCAGCGCGGAACGCTTGGCCTCGACGCGGGCTTCGGCCAGCAGACGGGTTTCCATATCCTCGCGGGCATGGACCATGGAATCGCGCAGCATGGTCGCCATTTCGTCCTCGGTCAGACCATAGGACGGCTTGACCGAGACTTCCTGTTCGACGCCGGTCACGGTTTCGCGCGCCGCCACCGTCAGCAGGCCGTCGGCATCGACGCTGAAGGTCACGCGGATGCGCGCCGCCCCCGCCGTCATGGCGGGAATGCCGGTCAGCACGAAGCGGGCCAGCGAACGGCATTGATCGACCATCTCGCGCTCGCCCTGCACCACATGGATCAGCATGGCGTCCTGGCCGTCCTGATAGGTGGTGAATTCCTGGGCCATCGCCACCGGGATCGGAGTGTTGCGGGGGATCACCTTCTCGACGATGCCGCCCATGGTCTCGATGCCCAGCGACAGCGGCGTGACATCCAGCAGCAGGGTGTCGGAGCCGGCGGTCAGGGCATCGGCCTGAAGGGCAGCGCCGACCGCCACCACTTCGTCGGGATTGATGTTGGACAAGGGCTCGCGGCCGAACAGCTCGGCCACCTTGCGGCGCACCAGCGGCACGCGGGTCGAACCGCCCACCAGCACCACGCCCTTGACCTCGGAAGGATCGATGGCGGCGTCTTCCAGCACGCCCTGGCAGATGCGGATGGTACGCTCGACGAAGGGCAGCGCCAAGGCTTCGAACTCAGCCAGTTCCAGGCGATGTTTGGAAACCTCGCCGTCCATCTCGATGAACCATTCGCCGTAGGGGCTGGCCGACAGACATTCCTTGGCCATGCGGGCGGTCGCCAGCGCCTGCTTCACTTCCGCCGAGGTGACGGAGGCCGAACCACGCTCGGCCAGGAAACGCTCGGCGATGGCATGATCCAGATCGTCGCCGCCCAAGGCAGCGTCTCCGCCGGTGGCCAGCACCTGGAACACGCCCTTTTCCATCTGCAACAGCGAGATGTCGAAGGTGCCGCCGCCCAGGTCATAGACGGCATACAGCCC
>Ga0182039_10001061_pt1 | contig 14485 bp, 14 predicted proteins | sample sta12Can44000111_FD_125975 | JGI IMG/M metagenome (GOLD analysis project Ga0182039, IMG submission 125975) | Lab enrichment of tropical soil microbial communities from Luquillo Experimental Forest, Puerto Rico - statanox.12C.anox.44.000.111 | ecosystem: Environmental > Terrestrial > Soil >...
CGCGTATGTAGATGCATGTAGGAGCCGTAGAACAGTGGATCGCCTTCGCAGATCACGGCGACGACGCGACCGGCTTCGAGATGTGCGGCGATTGTTTCGACGGCCGCGTCGTAGAAGGCTGCGATGGCGTCGCGATAGCCGGCGCTCGTCTTCGGTAATTCGGTGGTGACGGGATAGTGAAGCGGCAGCTCGATGACGCCGGGGCGCAGGTGCTGCGCAACGATGGCGCGCGAATGACTCGCGTTCCCGGCCTTAGCAAAATGCGCGATCACATCGGCCTCGCCGAGCGCCCGCATCGCCTTTAGCGTCATCAGTTCCGGATCGCCCGGTCCGACGCCGACGCCCAGGAGTTTGCCTGCGCTCATAGTCCGGCCCTCGCCAATGCGTTGACGGCGGCGGCGGTGATGGCGCTGCCGCCCATGCGCCCGCGCACGATGATGAATGGCACGCCGCGCGGATCGGCGACCAGCGCCGCTTTCGACTCGGCGGCTCCGACGAAACCGACCGGAATGCCGAGGATGGCGGCGGGTTTCGGCGCGCCGCCATCGAGCATGTCGAGCAGGCGGAACAGCGCCGTCGGCGCGTTGCCGATGGCGACTACGGCGCCGCCGAGCCGGTCGCGCCACAGGTCGAGTGCCGCCGCCGACCGGGTCGTGCCATTCTTTGCGGCCAGCGCGGGCGTGCGCGGATCGTTGAGCGTGCAGATCACGTCGTTCTGCGCTGGTAGCCGCGCCCGGGTGACACCGTGCGCCACCATCTCGGCGTCGCAGAAAATCGGCGCGCCGCCGGCGAGCGTACGCCGCGCCGCCGCGACGACATCGCCGCCGAACACGATGTGCTGCGCCACCTCCACCTGGCCGCAGGCATGGATCATCCGCACCGCGATGTCGGCTTCGTCGGCGGAAAAGGACGACAGGTCGGCCTCGGAGCGGATGATGGCGAACGACCGCTCGTAGATCGCCGCGCCATCGCGCAAATAGGCGGCGCGCTCAGACATGATGCACTCCATCGGCGAATTCGGCGAAGGCGGTGGGCAACTCGTCCGCCGCGATGATTTTGAACGGTGCGTTGCGCGTCGTGCCGCCGGCGACCAGCGCGCAGCCCTGCGGCGTGCCGACGACGGTCAAGGCCGCAGGCGCCGGATGGGCGCAGCCCTTGGCGCAGCCCGAAATGTGAATCTTGAATCCGCCGTCGCGATGCGGCGCGATGGCGGCGGCAATTTGCGGCGCCATGGCGCGCGCGGGGATATTCGCCGATGCACAGATCGGCGCGCCGGCGCAGGCGATGACCTGCCGGCGCGGGTCGTCCGGCCGTGTAACGAAGCCGAGTGCTTCGGCGGTAGCGAGCAATGACGGCACGGATTGCGGTGCAAGGCCAATGATCAGCAGCGCGCGGCCCGGCGCTGCGCGCAAGCCCTTGGCGCCGGCCGCGGCGGCGGCTTCGGCCAGTCGTCGCAACGAAATTGCGTCCGCGTGGCCGAAGGCGAGGCTCATGCCACAAGCTAGCATCCCGCTCCGCAATCGATGGACGCTGACGGGATCGCGCGATGGGCGCGGGGGATGTTCAGTGCTCCGATTAACGACAAGATCGGCAATAGCGGCACGGAACGCAGAAGCACCGTGCTTCGCCACGACGTCGCGGGCGCGCGCGTCGCTGCCGTGCCGGACTAAAGTCTCGAGGAGTCGCAGGACGGCGGCGCCGCCGTCACGCGGAACAACAAATCCGAGTTCGCTTGCGCTTTCGCCATCGCCGCCAATGCTCACGGCAAAGATCGCGCCGCTGTCGCTCGCCTCGGCGCACAACCGCACGTCGGCTGTCAGATGATTAAGGGTGAGCGTGCTGCCGCCGTCGATGCTCACCGAGATCTTGGCGGGCAGTCGTTGCGCCAGGCCGCTGTGCGCCAGCGCGTAACGCACGTCGGCGGCCAGCGCGCCGGCGTCGATCAACTCGTCTGGATCGAGTCCGGTGAGCGGACTGCTCAGCACCGGAATGCCATCCTCGGCAGCGATGCCAAGCGCGGCAATGGTTGAAGCGAAATGCGGTGCCGACGCCATGCTTAGTCCGCGAATCTGAATGCTGCCGCGGGACGTGATTTCCACGACGCCGTTGCCGTAGCGCCGCGCTGCTGCGCACAATTCGCGGAAAGCACCGAGCTCGACTGTGCCGACCGGCAGCAGGCGCACCAGCAATCCATCGCCGGTCGGCATCGGCGCCGACAATCCGGGACAAGCGCCACGGCGATGCGGCAGGGTGAGCGCGGGCGCGGTCATGGTGCGGCCTCCGCGCGCAACGCCGCGAGGCCGGCATCGACATCGTTGCGCCGTGGATGCCAAAAGCCATGCCGCCGCGCTGCGTCGAGCCGATCGGCGATCGCGGCGGCGGCTTGCGGATTTTCGCGAAGCAGAAACGTGCGCACGGCGGCGTCGGCGACGTAAGCATCGTGCACGAGATCGAACAATTCGCTCGGCACCGCATCCGTCGTTTCCGCGAAGGCCACCAAACGGTCGACCGTTTCCAATAGCTCGGCGGCGCCGCGCGGGCCGTGGCGCATCTGGCCGGCTATGAAGCGTGGATTGATCGCCCGCGCCCGCACGATGCGTGCCAGCGCCGCCGACAGCGTCCGCGCCCGCGGCCGCTGCGGGTCGGTGATGTCGAGCATCACCAGGTCCGCTGCGCGGCCGAGCATTCTTGCCGCGGCGGCAAAGCCGCCGACGAACGCAACGTCTTCCGAGCCTTCAAGCAGATCGCGGCCAGGATCGTCGCTCGCATGCAGGAGCGCGTCGGCGCCGGCGACGCGCTCGGTGAACGCGTCCGGTGCGGCGCTGGCCTCGCCATCGGCGCCGCCATAGGTGTGAGATGCGGCGGCCAGATAGGCCGCGCCGATCGCATCGCGATCCGCGCCGTGGCCGAGCAAATTTTCGACGCCCGAGCCATAGGCCCCGGGCGCGGTGCCGAAGATGCGATGCAGCCGCGACGCGCTCGCACCGTTGCTCCTTCGTCGCGCGGCGGCGAGCGGATTTTCGTCGTCGTCCTCGTCTCGGGCGGCAACGGCCTGCACGGCGGCGTCGATCAGCGCGATCTGCGCTGGGAACAGGTCGCGGAACAATCCGGAAATGCGCCAGGTGACATCGACGCGCGGGCGCCCCATGGTCACCGTCGGCCGCACTTCGACGCCGGTGACGCGGCCGCTTGCCGGCTCCCAGATCGGCCGGCAGCCCATGAGCGCGAAGCCTTGCGCGATCTCCTCGCCGCCGGTGCGCAGCGTGGCGCTGCCCCAAAGATCGATGACGACCGTGCGAAGCATCTCGCCGTGGGTCTGCAGGTGGGCGCGGACAACTTCGTCGGCGGCGAGCCGGCCGAGCTCCATCGCGGTCGGCGTCGGCAGGGTGCGCGGGTCGGCGGTGAAGAGATTACGCCCGGTCGGCAGCATGTCGCGCCGGCCGCGGGTCGGCGAGCCGGCGGGGCCCGGTGCGACGCGGCGGCCTTCGAGCGCCGCAAGCAAGGCGTCGCGCTCGGCTGTGGCGCTCGTTTGCCACGCCAGATCGCCAGCGTCGGCCGGCGCGCGGCCATAGACGTGCAGGCCGTCCTTGATGGCGAGGTCTTTGAGGTCGCAGAGCCAGGCGTCGATGCGGCGCAGCGCCTCGTCGGGCCCAAAGGTGCCGTCGACGCCGGCCTCGCGCGCCAGGCCGGTGCGTTGCGCGGTCTCGACAATGAGCGTCGCGAGCCGCTCGCGCCGCCGCCGGTCAAGGCCTTCGGCTTGTGCATATTCGTCGACCAAGCGTTCGAGCTCGCGGGCGTCGCCGGAAAGCCCATCGGCAACGAGCGGCGGCGGCAGGTGGCCGATAGTCAGCGCGGCCATGCGGCGCTTTGCCTGCGCCGCCTCGCCCGGATTGCTGACGATGAACGGATAGATCACCGGCAGCGGCCCGGTGACGATTTCGGGGAAGCATTCTGCCGTCAGCGCGATCGCCTTGCCGGGCAGCCATTCCAGCGTGCCGTGGGCGCCCATGTGCACGAGCGCATCGGCCTTGGCGACGTGCTGCAGCCACAAGCCGAACGCCACGAGCGCGTGGCGCGGTGGCAGGGACGGATCGTGGTAGTCGGCGCGGCGCTGCCCCGCGTCACCGCGATCGGGCGGCAGCGCCACCAAGACCTTGCCGAAGCTCGCGGCGCGGAAATGGAAGGCACCGTTACGCACGTCGGTGTCGTCTGACGCGTTGCCCCATGCCTCGCGCAGTCGTGCTTGAGCGGCATCCGGTAAGCGAGCCAGCAGACGTTCGTATTGCTCGATCGTGAGCGTCGCTCCGCCGTCACCGCGCGCTAGCGCGCTCAGCAAATCGCGGGGCGATGGGGGCACCCCCTGGATGGCGTAGCCGGCGTTGGTGAGATCGTCGAGCGCGGCGATCACGCTTGCCGGAACGTCGAGGCCGACGGCGTAGCCGGTGCGGCCCGGCGCGCCCGGATAATCCGGCATCAGCATGGCGATACGCCGTGCGTTGCGCGGCAGCGTTTGCAGACGGATCAGCGCGGCGATCCGGTCGGCCACCATGGCGACGCGATCCGGCTCGGGCCGGCTCGCCAATGCCGTGAAGCCAAGTCCCTCGTGCGGGGGCAGCGGATCCTTGAAGGCGATGGCGCCGACAAGCACGCGGCCGTCGAGTTCGGGCAGAACGACGTGCATGGCAAGATCGGCAGCGCCGAGGCCGCGCGGGCTGTCGCGCCAGGCGGCGCGCCGCGTGGTTGCGCTCACCACCTGCAGCACCGGGACGCCCGGCCGCTCGAGCGGCGTCGGCTCGTCGGCATTGCCGCCCGCGGCAAAGGCCGTCGTGGTGACGATCAGCGCCGGACCAAGCCGCGTCATCGCCGCGTCGAGGAATGTTGCCGCCTCGCGATCTTTCAGGCTGGTGACGAACAGCGGCGCCGGCGCCAAGCCGCGTGCCGCGAGCGTCTCGTACAGGGTATCGATGGGCGCGGTGTCGGCGGCAAGCAGCAGCGCGCGATAGAAGATGATCGGCACGACAGGCTTGCCTGCGGCGATTGTTGCAGCGAGACGACTGACATCAATGACGCCTTGAGCCGGTATGTAGGCGGAAAAACGCGGCAGCGCTTTCGGCGCGGGGAATTCCAGATCGCGCCCGGCATGGCGCGCCAAGTGGCGCAGCAGCGCCCGCAGATTGTCGCGGCCGCCTTCGCGGAAGAAACGCAGCAGCGTCGCGAGCTCGTCCGCAGCAAGCGTGGACGCGGCGGCTAGGCGAGCGTCATCGCGATCTTCGCCGGGCAGCACCGCCAGCGCGATGCCGCGCTCGTGCGCCAGCGCCGACAGCCGCTCGATGCCGTATTTCCACCAGTTGAGGCCGCCGAGGAGACGGACCACGATGACCTTGGCGTGAACAGCGACGCGGTCGATCCAGAGATCGACCGACATGGGATGGCGCAAGTCGCGCAAATGGGCGAGCCGCACGCTCGGCAGCGCAACGCGCTCTGCCTGCCACGCCGCAGCGAGGCCGGCGAGGTCGCTGTCGGCAAACGACAGTACCGCGATATCGCCGGGCGTTTGGCCGAGATCGACCGCTTCGACGATTTCGTCGAGGTTGGTCGAACTCGTGGTGAGCAGATGCATCGCTCAATCCAAGTTCAGCGCCCGTGTCACCGCGACGCGGTCGAGTCCCTTTAGTCCGATGACGACCAGCCGGCTTTCTCGCGGTTCGCTGGCCGCCCAAGGCCGGTCGTATTGATGGGTCACGCGCGAACCGACCGCCTGCAACAACAGCCGCAGCGGCTTGTTGGCGACCGCGGCAAAGCCTTTCACGCGCAGCACGTCGAATTTTTCCGCCACCGCCGCGACGCGCGCGGCGAGATCGGCCGGATCGCCGATCTCGCCGACCGGCACGACGAAGCTATCGAAATCGTCGTGGTCGTGGTCCGGCTCGTCGTCGTGCCGGGTATGGCGGTTGGCGATGTCGTCCTCGGTGCCGACGCCGAGGCCGAGCAGCAAGCCGGCGTCCACCTTGCCGTCGCTGACAGCGACGATTTTGACGCTGCGCGGCAGCACGTCGGCGATCGCCGCCTGCGCCTTGGCGACGCCGGCCTGGTCGAGCAGATCGCGCTTGTTGAGCACGACCAGATCGGCGCAAGCGATCTGGTCCTCGAAAACTTCCTCGATCGGATCGTCGTGATCAAGCGCCGCGTCCGCAGCTCGCTGCTGCTTGAGCGCGTCGAGATCGTGAGCGACGCGGCCGTCGGCGAGCGCCGCGCCGTCGACCACGACAACGACGCTGTCGACGGTGACGCGGCTCTTGATTGCCGGCCAATGGAACGCCTGCACCAGCGGCTTCGGCAGTGCGAGGCCGGAGGTTTCGATGACGATGTGCTCGACGCCGTCCTTGGCGAGGATCGCATCGAGCGCCGGCACGAACTCGTCGGCCACCGTGCAGCACAGGCAGCCGTTGGCGAGCTCGACGATGTTGTCCTCGGGGCAGGCGGCGTTGCCGCAGCCCTTGAGGATTTCGCCGTCGATGCCGACGTCGCCGAACTCGTTGACGATGACGGCGAGACGCCGGCCTTGGGCGTTGCCGAGCACATGACGGATCAGGGTGGTTTTGCCGGCGCCGAGAAAGCCGGTGACGATGGTGCAGGGGACGCGCGCAAGCGAGCCGGTCATTCGTCCATTCCTTCGAAGCCGGTGGGGGGAACGCGGGCGATCAAGCCGCGCTTGAGGATGTCGGGCCGGCCGCGCCACGGCAGGATGCCGTCGGCGGCGGTGGCGAGGAGGCGGGCGCCCGCGATCAGCGCCTCGGCGCATGCCGCATCGAGGCCGCCGAACACGTAAGTCCAGGAGCCGTTGCAGCGCATGGCGGCGCTCGGGCCGCGATTGCAATTGGCGAGGCAACGCAGCCGGCGGACGCTGACCTCGGTGCCGGCGGCGGCGCGTTCGGCCGCGGCTGCGAGCAGCGCTCCGGGGCGCGGCTCGGTGTCCTCACCGGCACGCTTGCAGGTGGTGCAGACATAGACGGTGGGCGCGACCGACGAAATCGCGTTGTGGGTCAAGCTTGTGCGATCGTCCGAAGCCACCCGCGCCGCTCCAATGGGCGTTCTACGGGTGCCGAAGGTCGACGACCGGCGCCGAGGCACCCCGCCCAGCCCACGACCGAATCGACGGCAGGTCTCCTGGCTCGCGGTTCATCGCCCGTCACCGCCTTCCCGGAACGATTCCAGTGGCGCTATGGTGGTACGGGCTCGCCGCTTACAGTTGCGGGGGCAGCTGCGGACTAGAACCTGAGGTTCGCACCGCATTCCCTGTTCGCTCTCAAGCGAGAGGCCATCGAATGGCTTCGACTTAACGGCTGCGCTCGTACACTTGTCAATGGCGAAGTGCCGGCCCTTGTGCATTCGTATTGACGGTCGCTATAGTCACTGCATCGTTGGTTCCCGCACCAGCGGGATGCAAAAGGGAACACGGTGAGAGCGCGCTCGAAGCCGTGGCTGCCCCCGCAACTGTGAGCGGCGAGTCCTCCGCGATAACCCACTGGAGCGTCTGGTTGCTCCGGGAAGGCCGGGATAGGACGTCGACCCGCGAGCCAGGAGACCTGCCGGCGATAGGGCCCCTCTTGTGCCCTCGGGTGGAGGGCGAAGGAGAACGATATGTCCAGTCTGATCCGGTCGGTTGCGATTCCGGACGAGCGCCTCGAGGCGCTGCGTTACGGCATTGCGGCGATCCTGCTCGGCATCGTCTTCATCGGTGTGACCGGCTTCGCGCCGATCCAGGCAATCCACGACGCGGCGCACAACACGCGGCACTCCGTCAGCTTCCCCTGCCACTAAGGGGGTTTCCATGTTTCGCCGGATTTTTGCTGCCGCGCTTGGCGCGGGCATTGGCGTTGGCGTGCTTATCGCCGCGCTTCAGCACGTAACGCTGGTGCCACTCATTCTCGAAGCGGAAAAATACGAGGACGGCACGCTGTCAGTGCATGAGCACAAGCACGGTGCCATGCCGGCACGAGAGGACGCCGGCATGGCGTCGCTGCTGATCGGGCCGGCCTATGCGCATGAAGGACACGCGCCGGCGTCTTTGGTCGGAGACGACTCGCCGTGGCAGCCGATGTTCACCTGGATCGCGACGACGCTGACCGCGGTCGGATTTTCGCTGTTGCTGGTTGGCGCGTTCGCGGTGAGCGGGCGAGCGGTCGACGCTAAGGAGGGTCTGCTCTGGGGCTTCGCCGGATTTGCAGCGTTCGCGTTGGCGCCGGCCTTCGGTCTGCCGCCCGAGCTGCCGGGGTCGGTGGCCGCCGAGCTTGTCTCGCGCCAGATCTGGTGGATCACAACCATGGTGGCGACTGCAGGCGCGCTCGCGCTAATGGTTTTTGTGCGGGCGGCGTGGACCATTCCGGTGGGGATTGCCTTGCTCGTCGCGCCGCACCTGGTAGGCGCACCGCATCCGGCTGACGGTGCCGGGCTCGTGCCGCCCGAACTCGCGGCTCAATTCGCCGCGCGCTCGCTCGGAGTCAACGCCGTGCTGTGGGCGTTGCTTGGGCTGGCGAGTGGCGCGCTCTATGCCCGGTTTGGCAGCGCCGGACGCGCCTAAAGGCGGCGCAACTTGCTCACGCTCGTTCTCGGCGGCGCCCGCTCGGGCAAAAGCCGTTACGCCGAAAGCCTGATCGCCAAGCTGCCGCCGCCGTGGGTTTACATCGCGACCGCCGAGGCGGGCGACGTGGAAATGGCGGCGCGTATTTCGGCCCATCGCGCGCGGCGCGGACCGGATTGGCGCACTATCGAGGCGCCGCGGGATCTCGCCGGCGCGCTTTCGGCATGCGACGTGGCGCCGGTCCTGGTCGATTGCTTGACGCTGTGGCTGTCCAACCTGATGCTGGCGAATGCCGATATCGATGCCGAAACCGCGCGGCTGGAGCACGCCTTGGCGACGGCGAAGGCGCCGGTCGTGCTGGTCGCCAACGAGGTCGGCTCCGGCATCGTGCCGGAGCACGCGCTCGGCCGGCGCTTCCGCGACCTGCAGGGCGTGCTCAATCAGCGCATAGCGGCGCACGCCGATTGTGTGACCCTCATGGTCGCAGGACTGCCGCTCACTGTGAAAAGCGCCGAGGACTTATCGCCATGAGCGAGACCACCGAAAAAGACGAGGTCGAGCGCCACCGCGCCAAGATGGCCAAGCGCAAGGCCGTGCAGGACGCCGAGGTCGCGAGTAAGACCATCGAGAAGGGCTTGCTCATCGTCCATACCGGCACCGGCAAGGGCAAATCGACGGCGGCGTTCGGGCTCGCTTTGCGCATGCTCGGTCGCGGCCATCGCGTCGGCGTGGTGCAATTCATCAAGGGCGCCTGGCATACGGCCGAGCGCGACGCGCTGGAAACATTCGGCGATCAGGTGGTGTGGCACACCATGGGTGAGGGCTTCACCTGGGAAACCCAAGATCGCGCCCGCGATGTTGCGGCCGCCGAACGCGCGTGGACCAAAGCGCGGGAGTTGATGGCGGATCCGAGTTTCGGCCTCGTCATCCTCGACGAGCTCAACATCGCGCTGCGCTACGGTTATCTCGATCTTGGCGCCGTGGTCGCGGCGCTCGCCGCGCGTCGGCCGGGCCTGCATGTCGTCGTCACCGGACGTAACGCCAAGCCGGAATTGATCGCCGCGGCCGATCTCGTCACCGAGATGACGTTGGTGAAGCATCACTTTGCCGCCGGCGTGAAGGCGCAAGCGGGTATCGAGTATTAGAAAACATGGTCGCGCGCGCGCTGATGTTCCAGGGCACCGGCTCCGACGTCGGCAAGTCGCTGATCGTCGCCGGGCTGGCGCGCGCCTTCACTCGGAGCGGGCTGAAGGTCTTGCCGTTCAAGCCGCAGAACATGTCGAACAATGCCGCCGTCACCGCAGACGGCGGCGAGATCGGCCGCGCCCAAGCGCTACAGGCGCGCGCCGCGCGCGTTGCGTCGAGCGTGCATTTCAATCCGGTGCTGCTGAAGCCGCAGAGCGAGATCGGCGCCCAGGTTGTGGTGCAAGGCCGCGTCATTGGCAGTGCGAAAGCGATGGCCTATCAGCACATGAAGCGCGATCTGCTGCCGTCCGTGCTCGACAGTTTTGCGCAGCTGCGCGGCGGTGCCGATATCGTTCTCATCGAGGGCGCTGGTAGTGCCGCCGAGATAAATCTGCGCGAGAACGACATCGCCAATATGGGCTTTGCCCGTGCCGCCGGCGTACCGGTCGTCCTCATCGGCGACATCGACCGCGGCGGCGTTATCGCGAGCCTGGTCGGTACCAAGGCGGTGATCGCGCCCGAGGATGCCGCGCTGGTCGCGGGCTTTATCGTCAACAAATTCCGCGGCGATCCGGCGCTGTTCGCCGGCGGCCTGGCGCGCGTCGAAGCGCAGACCGGATGGCCGGCGCTCGGGCTCGTGCCGTTTTTCCCGGATGCGCGCCTGCTGCCGGCGGAAGATGCGCTGGCGCTCGATGCGGACCGGCCCCCCAAGCCCAATGCGCGCCTGCGCATCGCGGTGCCAATCCTGCCGCACATCGCCAATTTCGACGATCTCGATCCGCTCGATGCCGAGCCGGCGGTTGACCTCGTTCGGGTGCGACCCGGTACGGCGCTGCCGGGCGATGCTGAACTGATCCTGCTGCCCGGCTCGAAGGCGACAATCGCCGATCTCGCGGCCTTGCGCGCCGCCGGCTTCCACATCGATATCGCCGCCCATCGCCGCCGCGGCGGCATGGTGCTGGGACTATGCGGCGGCTACCAGATGCTCGGCCGCAGCGTCGCCGATCCCGACGGCATCGAAGGCCCGCCGGCGACGGTCGAGGGGCTTTCGCTGCTCGATGTCGAGACGACGCTATCGGGCGACAAGCGCCTCGAGCCTGTCACTGGAACGACGAGCGATGGCGCGCCGTTCACCGGTTACGAAATGCACATGGGCGTGACCGAGGGGAACGATAGCGCGCGGCCGTTTGCGCGTCGTGCCGATGGCGCGCCCGAAGGCGCGATGTCGGCCGACCGCTGGGTGATCGGCACTTACATCCACGGCCTGTTCGCCGACGACCGACAGCGCGCGGCGTGGCTTGCGCGCTTCGCCGCGGGCCCGACCGCCGTGGTCCATGACGATCTGGTCGAGCGCACGCTCGATGGGCTCGCCGCGCATCTTGTCGCGCATATCGATCTCGATCGCTTGCTCAAATTGGCGCGATGAGAAGAGCTGTGGCCGCGACCAGTGCCAGCAGGATCGCATCGGCGCGGCGGTAAAGCCGTAGCGCCCGGCGAATGTCGGCGAAGGTGGCGTCGCGGCGGCCGTCGCCCATGGTGGCGTCCTCGACGGTCACGCCGCCATAGACGCGCGGGCCGGCAAGCGCGAGACCAAGCCCGCCGGCCATCGCCGCTTCCGGATAGCCGGCATTGGGCGAGCGGTGGCGCGCGGCGTCGCGCCGCAAGGCACGCCAGGCCGCGGCAGTGGATGCATCCTTGCTGAGTGTTGCCGCGGCAACGAGCAGCAGCGCTGACAGCCGCGACGCCGGCAGGTTGACGAGATCGTCGAGCCGCGCCGCGGTCCAGCCGAAAGCCTCGTGGCGCGGCGTGCGGTAGCCGATCATACTGTCGGCGGTGTTGATTGCTTTGTAGAGTGTGGCCCCAGGGAGCCCGGCAATGGCGAGCCAAAATACCGGCGCGACGACGCCGTCGGAAAAATTCTCGGCGAGGCTTTCGATCGCCGCGCGGGCGACGCCTGCCGCATCGAGGGTCGCGGTGTCGCGGCCGACCATCTTTGCCACCGCGGCGCGGCCGGCATCGAGGCCGATGTTGTGCAAAGCGCCGGCGACCTCGGCCGCATGGTCGTGCAAGCTGCGCTGCGCGATCAATGTGCTCGCGATGGCGGCAACGGCGAACCATCCGAACGGCAGGCGCAACAGCGCGTGCTCGACGACGAAGGCGATCGTTCCGGCGATGCCGAGAACGATAAGGAGCGCGATGACACCGGCAGCCTTGCGCCAGCGGGGATCGAGGCTTTCCCGGTTCAGTAAGTTGTCGAGAGCAGCGATCAGGCCGCCGATCCAGGTCACCGGATGGCCGACGGCGCGAACGAGCGCGTGCGGATAACCGACGCAGAGCTCGAGCACCATGGCCAAAACGGCAAGCGCGACGGACATTTTTACCTACGACGACGCGGACGAGCCATTACCGCATGGCGGCGATCTTAGCGCCGCGCGGCGGCTATTCCCTGACGCGCCTGAACCCTTCATCGATCTGTCCACCGGGATCAATCCCAATCCTTATCCGCTGCCGCCGCTGGCGGCCGAAGCTTTCGCCCGCTTACCCGATGACGCGGCGGCGGAGCGCCTCGCCGCTGCCGCGGCCGCCTGTTACGGCGCGCCGTCAGCGGATTGTGTGGTGGCGGCGCCCGGCACGCAAATCTTGCTGCCGCTGGTCGCCGGCCTCGTGCGTCCCGGCCGCGCCGCCATTCTGTCGCCGACCTATAACGAGCACGCGCGCGCGGCGCGGCTCGGGGGCCACGATGTCGCCGCGCCGCGCGAGCTTGCCGCGCTCGGCGACGCCGATCTCGCCGTCGTCACCAATCCCAACAGCCCCGACGGCCATCTGCTCGACAAAGATGCGCTGCTAACGTTGGCAACAAGATTGCGCGCCCGCGGTGGGGTGCTCGTGGTCGATGAAGCCTTCATGGATGTCGGTTCCGCCGGCGCGAGCCTGGCCGGCGACGTTCATCGCGGCAATATCGTCGTGCTGCGCTCGTTCGGCAAATTCTTCGGCCTTGCCGGCTTGCGGCTCGGCTTTGCGCTCGCCGACCGGTTGTTGGCGGTCCGGCTTTCGGCCCAACTCGGGCCGTGGGCGGTCTCGGGCCCTGCTCTGGCCATCGGCGCACAGGCCTTGGCCGATGCGGCGTGGATCGAGCAAACACGCACGCGGCTGTCGGAGGCGGCGCAGCGGCTCGATGCGGTCCTGATCGATGCCGGCCTCGCCATTGTCGGCGGCACGACGCTGTTCCGCCTCGCGCAAGCGCCGGCAGCCGGCGCGTTGTTCGACCATCTCGGCCACGCCGGAATTCTGGTGCGCATCTTTGCCGATCATCCGGCATGGCTGCGCTTTGGCCTGCCGGGTGATGAGCAAGTCTGGCAGCGATTGCAAAACGCCATGGCCGAGTTTTGCCGCAACGCGTAGATTGGCCGATGAGCGCCAACCCGATCTCGCAATCCGGAACCAACACTGAGGCGACCCGAGCCGTCAGCTTCGGTCCGGCGGTCCGGGTGCGCCTGCGCGAGCTTCTGATCTGGCGACGTGACGTGCGGCGCTTCAGGCGCGATCCGTTGCCGGCTGGCACGCTCGAAGCGCTGATCGAGCTTGCGTGTCTGGCGCCATCGGTTGGATTGAGCCAGCCGTGGCGCTTCGTCATCGTCGACGAAGGCGCGCGGCGCGCGGCGATCCGGGAGAATTTCGCCACCTGCAATGCGCAGGCGCTCGCCGCGCAAAGTGGCGACCGGGCCGGCTTGTATTCGCAGCTCAAGCTCGCCGGCCTCGATGACGCGCCGTGCCACTTTGCGGTGTTTGCCGACCGCACGACCGCGCAGGGTCACGGCCTCGGCCGCCGCACCATGCCTGAGATGATCGAATATTCCGCGGTCACCGCGGTGCACACGATCTGGCTTGCCGCGCGGGCGCAGGGCATCGGCATGGGCTGGGTCTCGATCCTCGATCCGCTCAAGGTGGCGGCCGCGCTCGACGTTCCGGCCGAGTGGAAATTCATCGGCTATTTCTGTGTTGGTTATCCGCAAGCCGACGAGACGATCCCAGAGCTCGAACAGAGCGGGAGCGGCGCCGCGTGCCGCACTCCGTCATCGTCCGCCGTTAACGTCAATTGTTGACCATCTGCGCCGCCGCGCGAAGCCATATTTGCTCGCGCCTTTGGAGCTGTGCCAAAACAAGGCAGTTTCGCTGGCACCAGCCTTGCTCCCTCTGCGCTGACGCCCGCTGTGTGTCCCGGAAAGACCAATCCGGTCTTGAGGCGACCGGCGCGGGCTGACCAAACGAATGCGCCCGCCAATCACGAAAGCGGTGGCGCGAGGGAGAGTGTGGTGTTCATAGTCAGCCGAGCCAAATCGCTTTGGGCATCGTGGCGGGCCGCGTTCGTCGGCGCGGCCGTGTTAATGCTTTCGGCCGTGCCACTCGCTTACGCGGATGAGCTTTACGTCGGCGGCTGCGTCGGCGCAGGCGCTGCTGGCGGTAGATCGGGCGCGGGCGCATTCAATTGCGTGCTGCGCATCGGGCCCGCCGGCGATCCGTATATCCGCACGGTGCCGCAACCCCAGAACGAAGCCGACAAGGCCCGCCAGGCCGAGCGCGACCATCGCTGGGTCGAGCGTTGCCGGCCGGTCGTCGCCCAGGACCGCTTCGGCGTTCCGCGGTATCACTATGCGGCGCCGGGCTGCGACTTCGGCGTGCTCAACTAGCGACCGCGCCTCGCGCACGGCCGCGCCACCA
>Ga0182039_10001069_pt1 | contig 14425 bp, 16 predicted proteins | sample sta12Can44000111_FD_125975 | JGI IMG/M metagenome (GOLD analysis project Ga0182039, IMG submission 125975) | Lab enrichment of tropical soil microbial communities from Luquillo Experimental Forest, Puerto Rico - statanox.12C.anox.44.000.111 | ecosystem: Environmental > Terrestrial > Soil >...
AAAAAAAAGGTGGCTCCATGCCCAAGCCGCTACACGCCCAGTCCTCGCGCCCCTTGACGCAGGCAGAGCGCCTCGCGCGCAAGGAGTTCTTGAAGAGCGACGCCTCCAAGCTGGAGCGGCAGCTCCGGGACGTCCAGGACCAGCTCGCGAGGCTGCTGGAGGGGTGCGATCACACCGACGCGAGCGGTCGCAGCGCGGTGGTGGGTGGCCGGACGAAGGTGTGCGCCCAGTGCGGGCGCATCGTGGCCGGCCATAACGAGAAGCTCTGGGGCTGAGGCGCGCTCGCCCGGAGCAGCTCAGCCGATCTCCCACACCTTCCCGGCGCGTAGCCCGTGGCCGTCCGTAAGTTGCTGCACCCACGCGCGTCCGGTGCGGCCCTCGAACCAGGACGGGATGACCAGGTGGAATTCGCCACCCATCTGCTCGGCGGCGCTGGCGAAGAGGTGCCAGCGCGAGAGCTGACGCTCGACGTCGCTCTCGTCCGGGAGGAAGACGTCGACGAGCACGGGCCGGCTGCCGGCCCGGGCGGCGAGGCTGGGCCGGTGGCTCCGCACGGTACCGCGCACGACCTCGGGCGCGGTGAACCCGGCCACGTCGGCACGGACATCGGAATACCCCGATCGCGCCAGCACCTCGGCCATGATCTCGACGACCGCGAGCGTGCGCGGGCCGACGGCCTCGTTGTCCTCGGTGTTCGCGGACGCCCACCGCTCCGCCGCCTCTTCAGCGGGGTCGGTGCGATCCCAGTGGAGCCGCTCGCCGACGTCCCGCCAGACGCGGCCGGCCTCTGCGTGCGCGAGCCGCCCGAGCCGGCGCGCCTCCTTCGCCATCCGGGCGCCGAGGACGCCGGCTGCCTCCCGCACCCTTCGCCCGATTTCGAACCCCATCCCGCCTCCGCTCCCGCCCGACAGGAAACAGCCGGCGCGAGCGGAACTCTGCCAGGGCGGGCTGACATCGCCCCCGAACCACCTCGAGGGTGGGCCTCGGGGGTGGACGGTCGGGTCGCGTCGGGGCGCGGACCTGGACGGCGGCACGAACGACTCGGCGAGGCGCGGGGTGTCAGAGGGGCGCGCTAGGAGGACGCGCTGCCTGGAGATCGTCTCGGTGAGGAGGAGCGCATGCATTCGCGCGATACGGCGGAGCAGCGGAAGCGGATCACGGCGGACCCTGTGCGGCGGCGCATGACCTACTTGCCCAGGATCGACGGCGTGACGTTCCGGTGCGAGGCGTGCGGCGCCGACCTGCACGACCTGCGCAGCGTGTTCCTCGCTCACCGCAGCGGCGCGGGCTGGCGTATCGAGTGCGCCCAGCACGAGGACGCCGAGCGGCAGGTGGACGGCGGGACGCTCTTCGGCGGCGGGCTGAACGCGCTCGAGATCTACGCCGAGCTGGCGCGCACGCGCGGCTTCGATCCGGCCGACCTGTTCAAGGCGTTCCTGCGGCTCCGCGCTCAGGCGAGCGGGATCTTCGTCCCCCCGGAGCCGCCCGCGCGCGCCGCGGGTCGCTGAGCCCTACTTACCGCACATGCGCGAGAGGGCGGCGCTGAAGCTCTCGACGTCGAACGGCTTGGCCAGGAATTCGTCCGGCGCGGCGACGAGCTGGAACTCGCCTGGCCGCATTCCGGTCATGGCGGCGACTGGAATGCGCGCAAGGCGCGGATCGGACTTCATCCGTCGCAGCACCTCGTTCCCCGAGATCCCTGGCATGCGGATGTCCAGGACGACGACGTCGGGCGGCGTCGGCCCCTCGATCTCTCGCAGCGCGGCCTCGCCCGAGTCGGCGGCGATGACCTGGATGCCCTGCAGCTCGAGGTACTCGGTGAGCAGCTCGAGAAGCGCACCGTCGTCGTCCACCACCAGGACGCGCCGGCACCGCAGCTCCTCTCCGAGGGACGCTTCTGCGGACATGAGGCGAGGGTGCTCACGCGAGGCGTCGGTGGGTAGCGTCGCCCGCAGGCCGGGATCTCGAGCGAGGGCCCGCATGCTCTGCCGGTGCCCGACCACCGCCTCGATCGCGCGTCGAACGAGGGCGCCCGGCGCGGTCGCGGCCATGCGCTGACCGTGTTACGCGACCGACCTCCCATGGCCCTCGACGCCGCCGAAACGACCGACGCGGGCCGCTCCGGACCTCCGGGCGCCGCGCCGGCCGCCTCGCGCCTGCGCACGGCCGCGTTCACCTCGGCGACGCTGGTCTGCTTCGCCGCGAACTCGCTCCTGTGCCGGGCGGCGCTCCGGCCGCGGCTCATCGACGCGGCCACCTTCACCTCCATCCGGCTCGCGTCCGGAGCCGCGGCGCTCGCGGTCGTCCTCGCCGTCGGGCGGCGCGCGCGCCCGCGCGGCGGCAGCACGGGGTCGGCCATCGCGTTGTTCCTCTATGCAGCCGCGTTCTCGCTCGCCTACGGGCGCATCGGCGCGGGCATCGGCGCGCTGCTCCTCTTCGGCGCGGTGCAGGTCACGATGATCGGGTGGAGCGTCGCGCGCGGTGTCCGGCCGGGCGCCGTCCAGTGGCTCGGGATCGCGGTTGCGCTCGGTGGCCTCGCCTACCTCGGGCTCCCGGGCGCGAGCGCGCCCGATCCGATCGGCTCGCTGCTCATGATCGCAGCCGGGGCCGCCTGGGGTGCCTACTCGCTGCGCGGGCGCTCCGCGCGTGATCCGCTCGCCGCGAACGCCGACAACTTCCTGCGCGCCCTGCCGTTCACGCTCGCGCTCGTCGTCGCGCTCCTGCGCGACCTCGCTGCGACGGGCACGGGCGTCCTGCTCGCGGCCGCGTCGGGTGCGCTCGCATCCGGCGGAGGGTACAGCCTCTGGTACGCGGTCGTACCCACCTTGGGGGCGACCCGCGCGGCCGCCATCCAGCTCGCGGTGCCAGCGCTGGCTGGTCTCGGCGCCACGGTGTTCCTGGGCGAGCGGCTCACGCCCCGCATCGCGATCTCGGGGGCGGCGATCCTGGCGGGCATCGCGCTCACGCTCCGCCGGCGATGAGGCGGACGGGCGGAGCAGGAGCGGGCAGGAGTCCTCGGGCCATCTCGACGGACGACGTCGTGAGGGGCCTCGCGCCTGGCCGTGAAGGGGGAACTCTCAAGGCAGCCGGCCGCTCTCCCGCCCGGGCAGTAGCCTGCGGACCCTACGAACACAGATTCACCCATCGTGGGATTGAAGGACGAGCTCGCCATCGACGCACCCCAGACCGCGCGCGCCCTGGCCGACGCGATCAGGGACCAGGTGCTCGGGACCCTGCGCCGGCGGGGCGTCGTCGTCGGGCTCTCGGGGGGCGTGGACAGCTCGGTCGTCGCCGCGCTCTGCCGCCGCGCGCTCGGCCCCGATCGCGTCCTCGCGCTCCTCATGCCGGAGCGGGCCGGGGAAGACGATGCCCTCCGCCTCGGGCGGCTGGTCGCGGAGCAGCTCGGGATCCCCTATCAGGTCGAGGTGATCGGCCCCGCGCTCGAGGCGATCGGCTGCTACCGGAGGCAAGCGCAGGCGATCCAGCGAGTCGTCCCGGAGTACGACGAGCGGTGGGCCTGCAAGCTCGTCCTCGGCCACGGCGCCCGCGGGCTCGCCGTGTACGATCTGACGCTCCGGAGCCCCGACGGAACGCTCCGATCGGTTCGCCTCCCGGCCGACGTCCTGCTCGAGATCGTCGCGGCGACGAACTTCAAGCAGCGCACTCGCAAGATGCTCGAGTACCACCATGCGGACCGGCTCCGGTACGCCGTGGCCGGCACGCCCAACCGCCTCGAATACGACCAGGGCTTCTTCGTGAAGAACGGGGACGGGGCCGCCGACCTGAAGCCGATCGCGCACCTGTACAAGACGCAGGTCTATGCGCTCGCCGAGCACCTCGGCGTTCCGGAGGAGATCCGAACGCGGCCGCCCACCACCGAGACCTACTCGCTGCCGCAGACGCAGGAGGAGTTCTTCTTCGGAGTGCCGCTCGCCACGCTCGACCTGGGCCTCTACGCGCACGACCACGGAGTGTCGCCGCAGGTGCTCGCGGAGGAGGCCGGCCTCACGCCGGCGGCGACGCACGCGGTCTATCGCGAGATCGAGGCGAGACGGCGCACGAGCGCGTACCTCCACGCAGCGCCGCTCCTGGTCGAGGGCGGGAGGGGTGGCTGAGCCGTGTGCGGGATCGCAGGTCATGTCGCGCTCGGCGGATGGGGGGACCCGCCCGACCCCGATGGACTCGCGCGGATGATGGACGCGCTCGCGCACCGGGGACCCGATGGCTCGGGCACGTATCGCGACGACATTGCCGGGCTCGCCCACACGCGGCTCGCGATCGTCGACCCGGCGCTCGGGGCGCAGCCGTTGTCGAACGCGGCCGGCACCCTCTGGGTCGTCTTCAACGGCGAGATCTTCAACCACGTCGAGCTGCGGCAGGAGCTCGAGCGGCTCGGGCACCGGTTCCGAACGCGCTGCGACACCGAGGTCCTCGTGGCTGCGTACGAGGCCTGGGGGGAGGCGGCCCTGGCGCGGTTCAACGGCCAGTGGGCGTTCGCGCTCTGGGACGCCCCGCGACGCCGCCTCACGCTCGCGCGCGATCCGTTCGGGATCCTGCCGCTCTACTTCTGTGAGCACCGCGGCCGGGTCTGGTTCGCGAGCGAGGTGAAGGCGCTCTTCGCCGGCGCCCCGGAGCTGTCCCGGGAGCTCGATCCGCAGGGCTTGGCCCAGGTGTTCACGTTCTGGACCCCCGTCCCGCCCCGGACCGTCTTCCGCGGCGTCTGCGAGGTGGAGCCGGGCCACGTGCGCGTCTATGACGCGGCGGGCGTCTCGGATCGCTGCTACGCGCCGCTCCGGTTCCCGCCCGAGGTCGAGCCGTTTCGCGGTACGGTCGAGGACGCGGCGGAAGCGGTCCGCGCGGCCCTGCGGCGCGCCACCGCGCTGCGAGCGCTGCGCGCCGACGTGCCGGTGGGGAGCTACCTCTCGGGCGGGCTGGACAGCACGCTCGTCGCCGCGCTGGCAGCCGAGGCGCGCGGCGGGCGGCTCGACACGTTCTCGCTCGGCTTCGAAGACCGCGAGTACGACGAGACGGCCTTCCAGCAGGTGGCGGTGCGGCGGATCGGCTCGGCGCACCACGCCACCGCGATCGACGCCGACGCGATCGCGCGCGCGCTGCCGGACGTGGTCCGACATGCGGAGCGACCGATCCTTCGCACCGCGCCAGCGCCGCTCCATCTGCTCTCCGCGTCCGTTCGTCGCGCCGGCTACAAGGTCGTCTTGACGGGCGAGGGTGCCGACGAGGTGTTCGCGGGGTACGACTTGTTCCGCGAGGGGAAGGTGCGCCGGTTCTGGGCGCGCGCACCCGAATCGCGGCTGCGGCCGCGACTCCTCGAGCGGCTCTACCCATACCTCGAGCGCTCGCCGGTCGCCCGGCGCGCGATGTCCGAGCGATTCTTCGGACGCGACCTGGCGCGGTACCGCGACCCGGGCTTCGCGCACGCCACGCGCTGGAACACCACCCGCGCCGTGCAGCGTCTGTTCTCGCCCGACCTGCGCGCGGAGATCGCGCAGTACGACCCGGCTGCCGAGCTCGTCTCGTCGCTGCCCGCGAGCTTCGCCGCATGGGACCCGCTGGCGCAGGACCAGTATCTCGAGGTGCGGACGCTTCTCTCCGGGTACCTGCTGTCGGCACAAGGCGACCGGCAGCTCATGGCCCACTCCGTCGAGGGGCGGTTCCCATTCCTCGACCCCGAGGTGGTGGCGCTCGCCTGCGCGCTGCCGGCTCACCACAAGCTCCGACGGCTCGAGGAGAAGCACGTCCTGAAGCGCGCCGCGGACGGGCTCGTGCCGGACGCCATCCGTGCCCGACCGAAGCAACCCTACCGCGCGCCCGACGCCGGAGCGTTCGTGTCGGACGGATGTCCGGCGTGGGTCCGCGACGCGCTCGCGCCGCGAGCGCTCGCAGCGGCGGGAATCTTCGACCTGGCCGCGGTGGACCAGCTCTGGCAGAAGTGCCGCCGCACCCGCGCGGGCCAGCGCTTCTCCAACTCCGACAACATGGCGCTCGTCGGCGTCCTGTCGACGCAGCTCCTCCATTCCGAGATCGTCGCGGCGCCGCCCGCGCGCGCCGCGCCCAGCCCCGATTCAGCTGATTGGAGCGGGATTCCAAGCTCCTCGGCCGTGTCGAGCGCCCGCTTCACGTTCTTGCGGTCGAGGGGCGACTGATAGCGAGACCGGTACACGCTCCGAGCGAAGCCCAGGTAGGTGATGCGGGTGACGTGCTCGCGTCCATGCGCCGCGCGAGCAGGACGATGAGCCAGAGCGGCTCGGGCTTCAGGCGCCGCTGGCCCTCGTGCCGGTTCGCTCGAGCCCTGACGGGTCGGCCGGCGCGAGCCGCGGGGCGCTACCGCGCCGCGTGCCGTCATCACTGAGGGTCAATGTCAGCCGGTCGGGGCTCCGCCCGTGTCGATGCAGGCGAGCGCCTGCGCGACATAGCCGTGGAACGGCTGCGTCGTCGATGGGACCGAGGCGGTCGCGGCGTTACCCACCACCAGGTGATGAGTTGGCGGACGTTTTCTGCACTGCGAAGGCGACGTCTACGGGTCGCTTCCCACACCGGGTCGCTTCCCTTTCGGGGATCGCCACATTAAGTCGCGCGCCGCCGACCGGTGGTGTGGCCACGCTGCGTTCGTGCGATCCCCATTCCTCCACGAGTGGGCGCTGGCCCACGCGGAGCACCGGCCCGAGGCGACCGCGGTGTCGACGCCTACGGTCCGGCTCTCCTATGGCGACCTGGCCGCACGGGTGCGTGCGCTTGCGAGCCACCTCGCCGCGAGCGGGATCGGCCGTGGCGACCGGGTGCTGCTGGCGCTACCGAACTCGCCGGGGACGGTCATCGCCGGGCTCGCGATCACCCTCGTCGGAGCCACATCCGTCGAGGTCAACCGCGAGTGGCGGGAGGACGTTCTCGCCGGGGTCGTGGCGCAGAGCCGCCCGAGGCAGGCGGTGATCTGGGGGCGCGACGCCAAGGCCTGGGCGAGCGTATGCGCGCGCCAGCCGCTCGACCGGCTCTGGGTCGTGCACCCCGGGCCGCTTTCGGAGTCGATGCATAGCGTCCTCGGGGGCACGCCGGCAGGGCACGTGCTCGAGGATGGCCGGATGGGCCCGGGGATGGGCTCCGCCCCGCCGGCTCCGTCACGAGAGCTCGACCCCGGGCAGCCCGCGCTCATCCTCTACACCTCCGGCTCCACGGGGACGCCGCGAGGCGTCGTCCAGACGTTCCGCAACGTCGATGCGAACACCCGCTCCATCGTGCAGTACCTGACGCTCGGCGCCGACGATCGCGCCATGCTCGTCCTGCCCCTCTACTACTGCTACGGGCGGAGCGTGCTGCAGACGCACCTGTTCGCGGGCGGCTCGGTCTTCCTCGACAACCGCTTCGCGTTCCCGCGCGTGGTCCTCGAGACGCTCGCCTCGGAGCAGTGTACCGGCTTCGCCGGCGTCCCCTTCGCCTTCGAGACGATCCGGCGGCAGGTGGACCTCTCGACGATCCGCTTCCCGCAGCTTCGCTACCTAACGCAGGCAGGGGGGGCGATGGCCCCGGAGACCATCGCGTGGGTCCGCAAGGCGTTCCACCCCGCCCAGCTGTTCGTCATGTACGGCCAGACGGAGGCCACCGCGCGGCTCAGTTACCTACCGCCGGACCGGGCCGAGGAGAAGCCCGGCTCGATTGGTGTCCCGATCCCCGGCGTGGAGCTGTTCGTGGTCGACGAGGCCGGGCGCGAGCTCCCGGCGGGCGAGATCGGCCACCTCGTCGCCCGCGGCGACAACGTGACGCCCGGCTACCTCGCCGAGCCGGCGGATACCGCGGCCATTCTGCGCGACGGCTGGCTCTGGACCGGCGACCTCGCCTCCCGCGACGCGGACGGCTTCCTGTTCCACCATGGCCGCTCGAAGGAGATCCTCAAGATCGGCGGGCACCGGGTGAGCCCGATCGAGATCGAGCACGTCGTGGCGGAGCACCCGGACGTCGCCGAGGCGGCGGTTATCGGGGTGAAGCACGCCCTGAAGGGCGAGGTCTCCGCGGCGTTTGTCGTCCCGAAGCCGGGGCGCAGCCCTACCATGGACGACCTGCAGCGCTTCTGCCGGGAGCACCTGCCTGCCTACATGGTGCCGGTCTTGTTCACGATGGTCGACGCGCTGCCGAGAAACGAGGCGGGGAAGCTAATGCGAGCGCGGCTGCTCCCGCGCGAGGACTCGCGCTGAGCGCCGTCGCGCTCGCGGAAAGGTTCCGGGGGGGGGAGCCGATGGACAAGGAGACGACGGCGATCGTGATCAGGCCGGCGGAGCCCCGCGACGCGGGCTCCCCTGGCCGATCTCCATTACGCCTGCTCCCTGGCGCAGCCCGGCGCGTTCATGCATCGGCTTGGGCGGAGGTTCTTCGTCGCGTTCTACCGGGTCCTGCTCCGCGAGCGCACGACCGTGATCCTGGTCGCCGATGCGGGGGCTGACGGGCTCGTGGGGCTCGTGTCGGCCACCCTGGAGTCGAAGCGACAGCTCGCGGCGATCCGACGAGGGCGCCTCATGCTCCTCCTCGCCACGCTCCCCGCGCTGATCCGGACCCCGAGCCTGCTGCGGGAGGTGCTAGTCAGGGAGAGATCCCTGTCGGGCGCGCGGCGAGAAGTACGTCGTCTCCTCTGGTCCGCGGATCGGCTACTGGGGCTGGTTGCCGGGATACCCTTCCCACGGGCGCTCCACCTCGCTCATCAAGGAGGTCCTGCAGCGCCTGGAGCTCCTGGGTGCGAGCAGGGTGAGCCGCGAGACCGATCGCTTGAACAGAAGGTGGAGGTGACGCCTCGGTTCCTGGGAGCGCGCGCGGTCAAGGTCCTGACGACGCGGGACGGCAAGGAGCGAACCCTCCTTGAGTACGTGCTGAGCCCGAAGGTCAGTCAGCACGCTACGTGACGACGTCGCGCCACCGCACGCCGCTCAGCTCCTCGGAGAGTTCCCACAGCCTCGCAGCCGCCTCGACGTCGTACGAGGCGTCGGACGCTCTCTTCTCCTTGCAAGCGGAGAAGTACCTCCCGGAGACGCCGTTCAGCTCCGGCGCCGTGGCGACGTAGAGCGAGGTCCTGGCCCCTTCCGCGGGGGAGAGCATGCTGCGGCGCAGGAGATTGCGAACGCGAGTCTTCATCCATCCGTTGTTCCCGCCGAGATTGGTGGCCACCACGCCGGGGTGAACGGCGTTCGCCGTAACGCGCGTGCCCTGCAGACGCCGGGCAAGCCCGTTCGTGAACAGCACGTTCGCGAGCTTGGACCGGGCGTAGGCCTCGAGGCGGTCGTACCGGCGCGTGCTCTGGACGTCGTCGAGGTCCAGCGTGGCTGTCCGGTGGGCGTCGGACGCCACGTTGACGACGCGCGCCGCCGGGCTCCGCGTCAGCGCGCCCATGAGCCGCAGCGTGAGGCCGAAGGGAGCGAGGTGGTTCAGCGCGAGGTTCATCTCGATCCCGTCGGTCGACGTCTCCCGGCGCCCGAAATAAGCACCGGCGTTGTTGACGAGCACGTCGACCCATGGAACCAGGCGCAGGATCTCCTCGGCCGCGCTCCGGATCTCCGCGCGGGAAGAGAGGTCCGCGACGACCAGGTGCGCCTTCCCGGTCCCGATGGAGCGCGCCACTCGGCTCGCGAAGCGGTGGCCCTTGTCGGCGTTCCGCGCGACGAGGATGACGGTGCCACCAAGGCGGCCCAGGCCGAGCGCAGTCTCGGCGCCGATGCCCGAGGTGGCTCCTGTCACGACGGAGATCGGGCCGTTCGCCGAGGCCGAGGCACCACCGCCCGGGCTCGCCGCGCAGGCTTCCGCGAACGGACGGGCAGGACGGGAAGCCTGCGCCATGGGCGAGTCCTCCAAGGGCGGAGTCCGTAATCTGGGTTGGTCTGGCCCCTAGGCTACTCCCCTGGCGGGCGGAACCTTGCCTGTCTCCCCGAGGGTTGGCAGCAGCAGCCATCCTCCAAGGCCGGGGCATCCCAATGACGAGGCGGTACGTGCGCATGCTGGTGGCTCACGCTCTCTCCAGCGTCGCTGACGGGGAAGGCGAGCCGAGGCCGATGTGCTGGGCGCTACCCTGGACCGGCGCCTCAAGACGAGGCTCCCGATGCAGCTGGCGTGGGACTTCAGGCGCGCCGAGGCGGCGGCGGAACACGCTCGCCTTGTTACCGGTACAGAAATCGTGAGGGGTGACGGGGGAGTCTGAGTGGGGCGCGAGGGACTCGAACCCTCAGCCTACGGCTTAAAAGGCCGCAGCTCTGCCGTTGAGCTAGCGCCCCCAAGGTCCTGTTCTTGCCGCCGGAACCGCCGGGTCTGCGCGGCGACCCCCTTCTGCTTCAGGCCTATTCTTGCCCCAATTGTACCGGCTTTCGCCAGCGAGATGACCTCTTCCGGCTGACGACAGAGGTCGACGTCGAGCAGCCGCCGATCCGTGTCGCGGACGGCGTCGGGCCGGACTCTGATACCACAGCTCGGTCGGCAGCTTGCCCCTGTCTCCCGGGGGGAGCCGATCAGCGGGCTAGCGGATCGCGCTCGTCGCCGGAGGGTGCCGCGTCGGAACGGAACGCCTCGACGCCCGACGTGCGGCCGGGCGCGAGGCGCGCCATGGGAAACCCGAGCCTCGCGTTGTCCTCGGAGACGACGGCGTTAGTCCGCCGGAGCACCTGCGTCACAGTCCTCATCAAGATGCGGAGGTCGAGCGCGGACGATCGATGGGCCACGTACCACACGTCGAGGCGAAGCCGCTCTCGGAAGGGGAGCACGTTGCGGCCGTGGACAGCGGCCCACCCTGTGATGCCGGGGCGCACGTCGTGTCGCCGCCGCTCCTCGGGCGTGTACTCCTCGAGGTACTCCGGGAGGAGCGGCCGCGGTCCGACGAGGCTCATGTCACCGCGGATCACGTTCCAGAGCTCGGGCAGCTCGTCGAGGCTGCTCGTCCGCAGGAACCGCCCGAGCCGGGTGACGCGCTCGTCGTTCGTGCGAAACCAGACCTCCCCTGGACACGGCTCCCGCATCGTCCTGAACTTCAGGATGGTGAACGGTCGCTCGCGCAGGCCGATCCGCGTCTGGCGGAACAGGATCGGCGATCCCAACGTCGCTCGAATCGCCACCGCGATCGCGCCGAGCAGCGGCGCGAGCGCGATCAGGGTTGCGGCGGCGACGACGACGTCGAGTGCCCGCTTCGTCGCGTCGCACCATGGGCTGGGCTTGCGCGACCATCTGAACTCGCCCATGCGGTCGGTCACCTCACTCGTGCGCCGAGGCGGTACGTGTCTCGTCCCACGCCCGCTACCCGGTGCTCTGCCGGAACGCGAGCTCTGCGCCCGCGTCCTCCAGGCCCCGCACGCGGCCCCGCGTGGGGTCGCCATCCGACGGGCCGGACTCCGCGAGCCGCTCCAGGAAGATCCGCTGCTTCTCGAGGATCGCGTTGCGATCTCGCTGGCCGATCTTGCGGAGAGGGTCCCCCGCATATACGCCCCACGCCGGCAGGTCGCGGCGAACGACGGTGCTCGCCGACACGGCGGCGCCCTCGCCGATGGTGACACCGGGGAAGATCACGACATTCGTCCCGACGATGGCGTGCTCACGGATCGTCACGTGCGACACTGCGTAGTTGGTGAACTCGCGTGGGATCGTCGGGTTGGTGAGGTATGGCCCCCGGTAGTCGTCGGTCCCGGTGATGACGCGGCAACCCGCGCTCAGCCCGGCGAAGTCCTCCAGGACGAACTCCCCTCCACCGATGATGCTCACGAACGAGCAGACGTGGACGAAGCGTCCGAGGCGGCAGCTCTTTCCGGCGTTGATGAACACGAAGTCGTCGATCTGCGAATACTCACCGATCGAGAAGTTGTCGTCCTTCCGAACGATCTTGACCCAGGGGTGGATCTTCGCGCTTGCGGCAATCGTCATCTCGCCTCTCCTTCCACGATCCGCCGCCCTTCGCCTGGTCAGGACCCCACCCTGCGTAGCGCCTCATCGGCGCGTTCGTCGGTCCCCGTGCGCCGCGCGACGAAGGCGCTCATCCGGGCGATGGTCTCGAAGTTCTCGGGGATGATCTCGGTGTCCGCGATCGCAATCTCGAACCTGGATTCGAGGAACGTCACCACCTCGACCAGGCCCGTCGAGTCGAGAATCCCCGAGTCGAGCAGCGAGTGGTCGTCCCCGACGCCGTCGCGCACCCAGAAGTTCCTCTCGATGAACTCGCGCAGCACTACCCGGATGTCCATGGCTCCCTCCCTCACTTGAGGTCCATCTCCGGTACTCCAGCATCTAGAGCAGGACCTCGGGCGGCAATCGCACCGTGCGGCGCGCGCTCGCCGGATTCTGCTTCCAGCGCAGGGCCTATCACCTCGACCCGGTAGCGAATCGCGAGCTGGTCTGCGACCTGGCGGCCGAGCCGCAGCGCGTTGTCCTCGCCGGCGCGCTCCGGCGTCTGGCGTTCGTCGAGGACGAGCGCGTCCTTGAGGGCCATACCCTCGCGAATCTGCCGTTGGCCCGGCCCCTAGGCTACTCCCCTCACGGGCGGAAACTCGCCTGACTTCCGAGGGCTGGTCCGTTTGAGCGGGTGGAGAAGTCAGGAGCGCTGCGTCACGGACAGTAATAGGTCGCAACTCTACCGTTGAGCTAGCGCCCCGTCGTCCCGGCGGCACACACGCATAGCCATCCGCGGTGCAGCGTCCCCTGTCCTCCCGACCCTCCCGGCGCCGCCCCGTCTCGAGTGAAGCGGCGCCACGCGGCCATGCGCATGATGCGCTGGGCGAGGCCGGGCGGGAATACGCCCGGAGCGGACGCCGCAAGGGGCTGGCGGTGACACGCGTCGACTATCACCTCCACACCTCGCGCTCGTACGACGGGAGCGCCGCCCCGCAGGAGGTGCTCGAGGCGGCGCGGCGCGCGGGCCTCACTACGCTCTGCGTCACCGACCACGATACGATCGACGGGGCAGTCGCGCTGCGCGCGCTCGCGGGTGGCGAGCTCGAGGTCGTGGTCGGGTGTGAGTTCACCTGCGTCGACGGCTCGCACGTGGTCGGTCTCGGCCTGCAGTCGATGATCCCCGAGCGGCGCATCGTCTCTCTCATGGACCGCATCCACGCGCAGGGCGGGCTCGTCCTGCTGCCGCACCTGTTCCGGCGAGGAAGCGGGGTGTTCCGGCGCGAGCTGCGTCGAACGGACGCCTTCGTCGAGGAGGTCCTCGCCCGGGCCGACCTCGTCGAGTGCTTCAACGGCCGCGACACGTTCGATCACAACGCGCAGAGCCGCGCGTTCGCGGCCGGGCACGGCCTGGCCAGCGTGGCGAGCAGTGACGCCCACCGGGCCGCCGAGATCGGGTCGGTCTTCGTCGAATACGACCGGCCCGAGCCGCTCCACGGCCGATCGCCGCGCCGGATCTGGCATCCGCCACAGCGCGAGCTCCACGAGCACCCGCTCAAGCGCGCCGCGATGGAGCTGTATCACCGGCACGCCGCCGCGCTCCCGCCCTTCGTGCGCGCCGGCTACCGCGCGGTCCGGGCGCGCCTCGCGCTCGACGATGTAGCGCGTGGCCGGCGGCCCCCTGTGCTCCAGTACCGGCTCGGGGTGGCGGAAGGAGAGGATCGGGATGCCCGGCACGGTTGAGCGTGGGCGAGCCTTGCAGCTCACCGTCAAGCGAGCGCTCGACGTGGTGGGCTCCGCGGCCCTGCTGACGGCCCTCTCGCCGGTGATGCTCCTCGTCGCCGCAGCGGTGAAGGCGGATTCGAGGGGCGGCGTCATCTTCCGCCAGCAGCGGATCGGGCGCGGCGGGCGGGAGTTCACGATCTACAAGTTCCGGACGATGGTCGAGGACGCGGACAGGTCCGCGCTCGGCAGCTACTGCTACCGCGACGATCCGCGCATCACCCGCGCCGGGCGCTTCCTCCGGCGCACCAGCCTCGACGAGCTGCCGCAGCTCGTGAACGTGCTCAAGGGCGACATGAGCTTCGTCGGCCCCCGGCCGGATCTCCCGCACCACGTCGCGCGCTACGACGCGAGCCAGCGCGAGCGGCTCGTCATGCGGCCCGGCATCACGGGCTGGGCCCAGGTGAACGGGCGCAACGGCATCCCGTGGGCGGCGCGGATCGAGCTCGACCTCGAATACGTCTGCGGGTGGTCTTTGTGGCGCGACCTGAGGGTCGCGGCGTGCACGGTCCCGGTGGTGCTGACGCGCCAGGGGACGGAGCTGCCGAGGAGCGTGGAGGAACGGGTATGGTCGGAGCGGGAGCGCGACGCGAGCTGACGGCACTGGTGACCGGAGCGGGCGCGCCGCCGGGCGTGAGCATCATCAAGTCGCTGCGACAGTCGGCGCTCCGGCCGAGGGTGGTCGCGACCGACGCCGATCCGGTCTCGGTGGGGCTCTTCCGCGCCGACGCCGGCTACGTGCTGCCCCGGGTGACGAGCGATGAGCCGAGGTACCTGTCGCGCCTGGAGG
>Ga0182039_10001073_pt1 | contig 14406 bp, 14 predicted proteins | sample sta12Can44000111_FD_125975 | JGI IMG/M metagenome (GOLD analysis project Ga0182039, IMG submission 125975) | Lab enrichment of tropical soil microbial communities from Luquillo Experimental Forest, Puerto Rico - statanox.12C.anox.44.000.111 | ecosystem: Environmental > Terrestrial > Soil >...
CCCGCTGAACGACGCCGGCTTCGCCCGGCTGCTGGAGGTCTCGGCCGCGCTGTACTTCCTGGGCGCCGTCGTCAGCGGCGTCGCCATCGTCCACCCAGCCGCCGGTGACGGCGCCGCGAAGACACCTGCGCCCCGCGAAGCGGTCAGCGCGGTCTGAACGCTCGGGCGGTCCTCGTCAATCGCCCGACTAAGGTGAGCGCCGTGGCCGAGACCGCATCGCTGCGCGTGCAACTGATCGCCAAAACCGAGTTCCTGGCGCCACCTGACGTGCCCTGGACAACCGACGCCGGCGGCGGCCCGGCGCTGGTCGAGTTCGCCGGGCGGGCCTGCTATCAGAGCTGGTCGAAGCCCAATCCCAGGACCGCGACCAACGCCGGCTATATCAAACACATCATCGACGTCGGGCACTTTTCGGTGCTCGAGCACGCCAGCGTGTCGTTCTACATCACCGGCATCTCGCGCTCCTGCACACACGAGCTGATCCGCCACCGGCACTTCTCCTACTCGCAGCTGTCGCAACGCTATGTGCCGGAGGGGGACTCGCAGGTCGTCGTCCCTCCCGGCATGGACGACGACCCCGAACTGCGGCAGATCCTGACCGCGGCCGCCGATGCCAGCCGCGCCACCTACACGGAGCTGCTGGCCAAGCTGGAAGCCAAGTTCGCCGACCAGCCCAGCGCGATTCTGCGGCGCAAGCAGGCGCGTCAGGCCGCGCGCGCGGTGCTGCCCAACGCCACCGAAACCCGCATCGTCGTGACCGGGAACTACCGGGCGTGGCGGCACTTCATCGCCATGCGGGCCAGCGAGCATGCCGACGTGGAAATCCGGCGGCTGGCCATCGAGTGTCTGCGCCAGCTCGTCGACGTGGCGCCGGCGGTGTTCGCCGACTTCGAGGTCTCCACCCTGGCCGACGGCACCGAGGTCGCCACCAGCCCGTTGGCTACCGAAGCCTGATCCGCAATTCCCATCCGTCACTGCAGACACCAGCCGGTTTCATGTGGCTTTATGCCCGCCCCAGAGCGACAACCGCTTCATGACCGAGCCGTTGTCGCTGTGAGGCGGGCACTTTGGGTCATACCTCGACTTTCCGTGACTCGTGAGGCTGCTGAGACTGATGCGCGCCCGACGACGCGCAACGCGCTCTCGCGCGCGTGCTAATACCCTTGCCGCGGCCAGGTAACCTGAACACCGTGAGCACCGTCGGATTCGACGCCCCCGCACGGTTGGGATCCCTGCTGACCGCGATGGTGACACCGTTCAGCGCCGAGGGCTCCCTCGACACCACCGTCGCGGCGCAGCTGGCAAACCACCTGGTGGACGCGGGGTGTGACGGCCTGGTGGTCTCGGGGACCACCGGCGAGTCGCCGACCACCACGGACGACGAAAAGCGCGAGTTGCTTCGTGTCGTGCTGGAAGCGGTGGGTGACCGGGCCCGCGTCATCGCCGGCGCGGGCAGCTATGACACCGCGCACAGCGTCCGGCTGGCCAAAGCCTCCGCGGCCGAGGGCGCGCACGGACTCCTGGTGGTCACGCCGTACTACTCCAAGCCGCCGCAGAGCGGTCTGATCGCACATTTCACCGCCGTGGCCGACGCGACCGACCTGCCGGTGCTGCTGTACGACATTCCCGGGCGTTCGGTCGTGCCGATCGAGCCCGGCACCATCCGCGCGCTGGCGTCGCACCCGAACATCGTCGGTGTCAAGGACGCCAAAGCCGATCTGCACAGCGGTGGCCAGATCATGGCCGAGACCGGTCTGGCCTACTACTCCGGCGACGATGCGCTGAACCTGCCCTGGCTGGCGATGGGTGCCACCGGCTTCATCAGCGTGATATCGCATCTGGCCGCCGGCCAGCTGCGAGAGTTGTTGTCGGCCTTCGGTTCCGGGGATATCGCCACCGCCCGTAAGATCAATGTCGCCCTCGCCCCGCTGTGCGACGCCATGGCACGCCTGGGTGGGGTGACGCTGTCCAAGGCGGGCTTGCGCCTGCAGGGCATTGACGCCGGTGATCCCCGGCTGCCGCAGATGCCGGCGACGGCCGAGCAGATCGATGCGTTGGCGGCCGATATGCGTGCGGCCTCGGTGCTTCGGTGAGCCGAAGGTGACCCAAAGGGTGGCTGACAAGTGGATGTAGACCTCGCCCCACCGGGTCCTTTGGCTCCGGGCGGGTTGCGGGTCACCGCGCTGGGCGGCATCAGCGAAATCGGCCGCAATATGACGGTTTTCGAACACCTCGGCCGGCTGTTGATCATCGACTGCGGGGTGATGTTCCCCACCCACGACGAGCCCGGCGTCGACCTCATCCTGCCCGACCTGCGCCACATCGAGGACCGGCTCGACGACATCGAGGCGCTCGTGCTGACCCATGCGCACGAGGACCACATCGGGGCGATCCCGTTCCTGCTCAAGCTGCGGCCGGACATCCCGGTCGTCGGCTCGAAGTTCACCTTGGCGCTCGTCGCCGCGAAATGCCGCGAGCACCGCATCAAGCCGGTCTTCGTCGAGGTCGCCGAGGGGCAACGCACTACGCACGGCGTGTTCCAGTGCGGATACTTCGCCGTCAACCACTCGATCCCGGATGCGCTGGCCATCGCGGTCTTCACCGGCGCCGGAACCGTTTTGCACACCGGCGACATCAAGCTCGACCAGCTTCCGCTCGACGGCCGGCCCACCGACCTGCCCGGCATGTCCCGGCTGGGCGACGCGGGCGTGGACCTGTTCCTGTGCGACTCGACCAACTCCGAGATCCCCGGTGTCGGGCCCTCGGAAAGCGAGGTGGGCCCGACGCTGCACCGGCTGATCCGGGGCGCCGACGGCCGCGTCATCGTGGCGTGCTTCGCCTCCAACGTGGACCGGGTGCAGCAGATCATCGATGCCGCGGTGGCACTGGGCCGGCGGGTGTCGTTCGTCGGGCGATCCATGGTGCGCAACATGGGTATCGCGCGCGAACTGGGTTTCCTGCGCGTGGACGATTCCGACATCGTCGACATCTCCGCCGCCGAGATGATGGCGCCCGAGCGGGTGGTGCTGATCACCACCGGCACCCAGGGCGAGCCGATGTCGGCGCTGTCGCGGATGTCGCGCGGCGAGCACCGCAGCATCACGCTGACGTCGGAGGACCTGATCATCCTGTCGTCGTCGCTGATACCCGGCAACGAGGAGGCGGTATACGGGGTCATCGACTCGCTGGCCAAGATTGGAGCCCGCGTCGTCACCAATCAGCAAGTGCGCGTTCATGTTTCGGGCCATGCGTACGCCGGGGAGCTGCTGTTCCTCTATAACGGCGTGCGGCCGCGCAACGTGATGCCGGTGCACGGCACCTGGCGGATGCTGCGCGCCAACGCCAAGCTGGCGGCGCGTGCCGGGGTACCGCAGGAGTCAATCGTGTTGGCCGAGAACGGTGTCAGCGTCGACCTGATTGCCGGCAAGGCCTCCATTGCCGGGGCGGTACCGGTCGGCAAGATGTTCGTCGACGGTCTGATCACCGGCGATGTCGGCGATATCACCCTGGGGGAACGGCTCATCTTGTCGTCGGGTTTTGTCGCGGTGACCGTGGTGGTGAAGCGCGGCACCGGCCGTCCGGCGGCTGCGCCACAACTACATTCGCGCGGATTCTCCGAAGACCCCAAGTCACTCGAGCCCGCCGTGCGCAAGGTGGAGGCGGAACTGGAGCAGCTGGTCGCCGCCAACGTGACCGATCCGGTCCGGATCGCCCAGGGCGTGCGCCGCACCGTCGGCAAGTGGGTCGGCGACACCTATCGCCGGCAGCCGATGATCGTGCCAACGGTCATCGAGGTCTAGAGAGGTCTAGGTTTTCTCCGCGTAGGCCGCCCATTCCAGCTGTGATGCCGGGAGGTTGCGGCCGGTGGGCTGCACGTAGCGCTGCACAAACTCATCGGGCCCGGCCTGCTCCACCAGCCGCCAGCCGTACTCGGCGATGAAGTCCGCGACCGCATCGGGCTCCAGGCCGAATTGCCATATCTGACGACGATCGCGCATGTTGCGGTACAGCGTCCGGGTGCCGTAGCGATTCGTCCCGTCGATGAAGTCACGCCGCACATAGGTGAACGCCAACCGGCTGCCCGATGCGGCCGGGCGCAGTCCCTCCAGGGTTCGCCGTACACCGGCTTCGGTGAGGTATTGCGTCACGCCTTCCCAGATGAAGAACGCCCGGTAATCGGTGTGATAGCCGTGCTCGGCCAACGAGGTGAGCAGGTCGTCGCGCTCGAAGTCCAGTGCCACCAACCGAACCGAGAGCGGCGGCTCGCCCAGCACCCGCCGGACCGCCTTCGCCTTCCTCGCGATGTTGACCGGGAAGTCCGCCTCGAAGACCGGGACGCGGACCTGGCGGGTCAACCGGTAGGGACGGGTGTCCAACCCGGCGCCCAGGATCACGACCGCGTCGATGGCTTTGATATCGCTGAGCGCGGTGTTGAGTTTGTCGTCGATGAAATGCTTTCGGCAGGCCATGTTGACCCACAGTCCGGGGCCGGTGAACTCCGACCCGCGGATCATCAGGCGGCGGGCCGGCCCCCAGCGCGTCGCGCCGACCAGCCATCGCAGCGGGGCCGGCAGGAACAGTTCCGCGAGGTCGTCGTCCACCAGGCGGCGCCCGGGTGGCTCGTTTTGTTCGACGGCCGCCAAGACCATCGGGCCAAACGCGGTCTGGGCCGCCGCATTTCGTGCCACAGCTGCTACTTATTCAAAAAGCCGGCGTCGACCGGCAATGTCACGCCGGTGATGTAACGAGCCTGGTCGGACACCAGCCATGCCACCGCGTTGGCGATGTCTTCGGCTTGCAGGATGTCCACCGGGAGGGCGTTGCCCATGGCCAATGGCGAATCGGCCGCAGCGGCCAGCTTGGCCAGCCACTCCCGGGTGAACTCGTTGTTGATCATCGGTGTTTCGACACCCGAAGGATGGATCGAGTTGACCCGGATATTCTGTCTCGCAAGCAGATTCGCGTATACGCGCATCAACCCGACCACGCCGTGCTTGGCGGCGGCGTAGCCGACGGAACCGGCATCGGCGCTGCCGACGCCCGCCAACCCCGCACTCGAACTGATCAGCACGATCGAGCCGCCGGCGCCCTGCTTGACCATGGGCGGTATCGCGACCTTGATGGTGTGGTAGACGCCGGTGAGGTTGACGTCGATGACGTCGCGCCAGCCGTCGTCACCGGATGCCATGGGAGCGATCCCGGCATTGGCCACGACGATGTCGAGGCGGCCGAACTCGTCGAGGCCCGCCTGCAGCGCGGCAGCCAGGGATTCCCGGTCGCGGACGTCGGCCGGTCTGGCCACGATGCGCGAGCCGGTGTCCTCGACGAGCTTGACGGTGGCCGCCAGCTCGTCCGGGGTGGCCAGTGGATAGGGGACGCTGGCGATCTGCTGGCACAGGTCGACCGCGATGACGTTGGCGCCGTCGGCGGCCAGTCGGACCGCGTGCGCGCGGCCCTGGCCCCGCGCGGCTCCGGTGATTAGCGCGACTTTGCCTTCCAGCGGCCGGCCCATCAGGGGCGCAGCTGCCCTTTGTCCGGATCGCCCGCGGGAACCGGCTGCAGCATCTTGATGTCCGGCGAGCCGGCCAGGTGCTCGCCGGCCGCCGTGAACATCTTGGTGACGGCCGGGGCGGTGCTGTGGGTCTTGAGCGCTTCGGGATCGGCCCACTGCTCGACGAAGACGAAGGTCTCGCCCGCCTCGTGCAGCGAGTACAACTGGCAGCCGGGTTCGTCGTGCACCTCTTGGACCGCGCGCGTGAGGATGTCGCGGACGGTGTCGACCGATTCGGGTTTGACGGTCATGGTGGCGACGACGACGACGGGCATGGTGGGGCCTCCTGGCAGCTCCGGGGGTGGGTGACGGCACGAGTTTCGTCACCGGTTGCCACCCTACCCACGCGGACTGGCAGTCGGTCTGTCAGTCTCCCGTTCGCTCCAGGGTGATGTCGAGTTGTTGCGCGGGACAGGAATCCGCGGCGTCGAAGCGGATGTCTCCGGTGACTCGCGGCAACGGGTGCGAAACGGGTTGCGGGAGAACGTATTCCTCGTGCTTTACCGTCCCGGCGGTCGTGCCGTTAGGGCAGTTGACCTCGGTGTGCTGATCGAGCGCCCATTTGCCGTTGTTGAACAGCAGCGAATTCACAACCGTCGTCCCAGAGGCGAGATAGGACTTGAACGTCATGCACTGGTCGGTGTTGCGCACGCACATCGTCTGCATGGCAACGCGTCGCACCCCCGGTTTCGAGGATTCGTGAAAAACGCTCGTCTCGTTGTAATGCCCGGCGAGGCCGTCGGGCGCGGACGGCGAACGCGGCGCTTGCGTGCCGGGATCCGCAGCCGAGATGCCCGCGTCGACGTCGCCCGTGCGCGTCACCGTGACCGGCGTTTGTGTCGCCACGGCGCAATCCGGACTCGGGTTCATGGCGACGTAGGAAGTCCCTGTCAGCGTGCCGTCGGGCTGAGGCTGAAGGATCCACGCCGTGAGTGACGGGCCCTTTATGCCGGTGTCGGTGCACGCGCTGTCCTCGCGGAGCGCCGTTTGCCAATGACCATCGACGTAGTCCAGGACCAAATCGAGCGGGGGATCTGACTTCCGCTTCGGGTTGTCGTCTGCCAGTTTCGTCGCCGTCGCGATGCACCCCGAATCGGTGCACGTCGAGCGCAGCGCATAGAAGCGGGATCTCGATTTCGTGGGCTTGGGCTCGCCACCCGCAAGTTGCTGGGTCCCGTCGAAATCAAACCGGTACGTGCCCGCGAAGCTCGGGGCGGACGGCCTCGGAGGCTTCGACGACCCGGTCGAGGAACCGCGTTCAGAACAGGCGGCCAGCACGGCAATGCTGAGCGCAGCCGCGCAGACGGTACGGGAGATCTGCATCTGATTCCTCAAGCTCGGCGGGACGGCAGATTATTGTCCAGAGCCTGGTGGGGCCCCGTCAACGAAACCCGGGCGCGGCCGGCACCGCCGTTACCAGTGTGGCGGATGGTGTAGATGATGTTCTTGCGACTAGGCTGGGCGTCATGCCGAGTAAGACCGTCGCCCGCTCCGGATCACGAACGAGCAGGTCAAAGGCCACTTCGCGCGGCGGGTCCCGCAGTGCGCGACCAGGGGCGCCTCGCAGGAGGGCGGCCAAGCCCGCGAAGCGCCGTAACCGGTCGCTGCTGGTCGGCGCCGGGCTGGCCTGCGGCCGGGCCATGCGCGCCACCTGGGTGATGGCCGCACGGGGTACCGGCGGCGCGGCCCGGTCGATAGGGCGGGCCCGCGACATCGAGCCGGGGCACCGCCGCGACGGGATCGCGCTGGTTCTGCTCGGCTTTTCCGTCGTGGTCGCCGCGGGCTCTTGGTTCGACGCGGCCCGGCCGGTCGGTGCCTGGGTCGACACGCTGCTCCGGACCTTCATCGGCGCGGGTGCGCTGGCGCTCCCAGTCGTCTCGGCCGCCGTCGCGGTGACGCTGATGCGGACCACACCCAACCCCGATGCGCGCCCACGGCTGATCCTGGGCGCCACCCTGATCACGCTTTCGGTTCTGGGCCTGCGCCATTTGTGGTCCGGTTCGCCCGAAGACCCGGAAGCGCGGCGCCGCGCCGCGGGATTCATCGGCTTCGCCATCGGCGGGCCGCTCTCGGACGGCTTGACACCCTGGATCGCCGCGCCCCTGTTGTTCATCGGGTTCATGTTCGGCCTGCTGCTACTGACCGGGACCACCATCCGGGAGGTGCCCGATGTGGTGCGCGGCATGTTCGGTGCCCGGCTGCTCGGCGATGGCGACGAGGCGGACTACGGCTACGGCTACGGCGACGATGTGGACTCCAGCGCACCCGAGGACTTCTCCGACGGTTATTACGACGAGAGTTCGCTCAACCCTGACGACGAGCCGCAGGCCTGGCCAACGACGGACTCTTCCGCGGTTTCCCTCGAGGATCAAGACGACATCCCGACCGTTCCGGAGCCTGCCATCGCGCGTGGCCGCCGTCGCGGGAAACGGCAGACCCAACAGCTGGACCGGGTCGTCGAGGGCCCCTACACGCTGCCCTCGCTGAGCCTGCTGATCGCGGGGGACCCACCGAAGAAGCGCAGCGCCGCCAACACCCACATGGCCACCGCGATCGGGGAGGTGCTCACCCAGTTCAACATCGACGCCGCCGTCACCGGCTGCACCCGGGGGCCCACTGTCACCCGCTACGAGGTCGAGCTGGGCCGGGGCGTCAAGGTGGAGAAGATCACCGCGCTGCAAAAGAACATCGCCTACGCGGTGGCCACCGAAAGCGTCCGCATGCTGGCCCCGATCCCCGGCAAGTCCGCCGTCGGCATCGAGGTGCCCAACACCGACCGGGAAATGGTCCGGCTGGCCGACGTGCTCACCGCGCCGTCAACCCGTCGTGACCACCACCCGCTGATGATCGGGCTGGGCAAGGACATCGAAGGAGATTTCATCTCGGCCAACCTGGCCAAGATGCCGCACCTGTTGGTCGCCGGCTCCACCGGATCCGGCAAGTCGAGCTTCGTCAACTCCATGCTGGTGTCGCTGCTGACGCGGGCCACCCCGGAAGAGGTCAGGATGATCCTGATCGACCCGAAGATGGTGGAACTGACGCCGTACGAAGGCATTCCGCATCTGATCACCCCGATCATCACCCAGCCGAAGAAGGCGGCGGCCGCGCTGGCCTGGCTCGTCGACGAGATGGAGCAGCGCTACCAGGACATGCAGGCGTCGCGGGTGCGGCACATCGACGACTTCAACGAGAGGGTGCGATCCGGCTCCATCACGGCGCCGTTGGGCAGCCAGCGCGAGTACCGGCCCTACCCGTATGTCGTGGCCATCGTCGACGAGCTGGCCGACCTGATGATGACCGCGCCGCGTGACGTCGAGGACGCCATCGTGCGGATCACCCAGAAGGCCCGTGCCGCGGGCATCCACCTGGTACTGGCCACCCAGCGCCCGTCGGTCGACGTGGTCACCGGGCTCATCAAGACCAACGTGCCGGCCCGATTGTCTTTCGCGACGTCGTCGCTCACCGACAGCCGGGTGATCCTGGACCAGGCGGGCGCCGAAAAGCTGATCGGGATGGGCGACGGCCTGTTCCTGCCGATGGGTGCGAACAAGCCGCTGCGGCTGCAAGGCGCCTACGTCTCCGACGACGAGATCCACGCCGTCGTCAACGCCTGCAAAGACCAGGCCGAACCCGAATACACCGACGGTGTCACCACCGCCAAGCCCACCGGCGAACGCGCCGACGTCGACCCGGACATCGGTGACGACATGGATGTGTTCCTGCAGGCCGTCGAGCTGGTGGTGTCCAGCCAGTTCGGCTCCACCTCGATGCTGCAGCGCAAGCTGCGCGTCGGCTTCGCCAAAGCGGGCCGGCTGATGGATCTGATGGAGACCCGCGGCATCGTCGGGCCCAGCGAGGGATCGAAGGCGCGCGAGGTGCTGGTCAAACCCGACGAGCTGGCCGCGACGCTGGCCGCCATCCGCGGGCTGGGCGGATCCGTCGACGACGGGCCCGACGAATAGCGCCGAGTGTGCGGCCAGCCGCATTTTCGACCGCGAATGTGCGGCCAGCCGCATGCTCGGCGGTCGTCATCGTCTAGAGCACCAGTAGCATCCGGGAATTGCCCAGGATGTTCGGCTTGACGTAGCTCAGGTCCAGGAATTCGGCGACACCGATGTCGTAAGAGCGGCACATCTCCTCGTACACCTCGGCGGTGACCGGCGTGCCCTCGATCTCGGTGAACCCGTGCTTGCCGAAGAACTCCGTCTCGAAAGTCAACACGAACAGCCGCTGCAACTGCAGGTCGCGCGCGACCTCCAACAGCCGATCGACGATCGCATGCCCGACGCCGTGGCCGGTGATCGCCGGGTCCACCGCGACGGTACGGACCTCGCCGAGGTCGGACCACAACACGTGCAGCGCCCCGCAACCGATCACGTTGCCTGGAACGTCGGGGTGCTCGGCGACCCAGAATTCCTGAACGGCCTCATAGAGGGTCACCAGGTTCTTTTCCAGCAGGATCCTTCCCGCATACGTGTCGACGAGGTGTTTGATCGCGGGAACATCCGATGTTCGCGCGCGCCGGACCACCGGCCGGTAACCCCGCGAACTTTCGGTCACGGGTAACAGTATCGGCATCTCGGATGGCTGCCCTGGTCAACCGCTATTCTGTTGCCGTGTCGGGGCAGCCTCAAACGGGTCCACTAGCGGGACCGACAGGCCGTGCCCGCATCGCCAACCTCGCCAATATCCTCACGCTGTTGCGGCTGGTGCTGGTCCCGATTTTCTTGTTGGCCCTGTTCGCCGGGGATGGCCACCAAATCGCCGGTCGAATCGTGGCTTTCGTGATTTTTGCGATCGCTGCCATCACCGACCGGTTCGACGGTCTGCTGGCCCGAAATTACGGGATGGCGACCGAATTCGGCGCGTTCGTCGACCCGATTGCGGACAAGGCTCTGATCGGGTCGGCGCTGATCGGCCTGTCGATGCTGGGTGACCTGCCGTGGTGGGTCACGGTGGTGATCATGACCCGCGAGCTTGGGGTGACGCTGCTCCGGTTGGCGGTGATCCGCCGCGGGGTCATTCCGGCGAGTTGGGGCGGCAAGCTCAAGACCGTGGTGCAGGCGCTGGCGATCGGCCTGTTTGTGCTGCCGCTGTCGGGACCGTTCCTGGTGGCGGCATCCGTGGTAATGGGGATCGCGATCGTGCTGACCGTGGTGACCGGCGTCGACTATGTGGCGTCGACCATCAGGACCGTCAGGGAAGTTCGCCGGACCGGCTGACCGCGAACGGGAACCAACACCGCCGCCGCTGGCGTTCACCTAATGAGCGCCTGCCTGAGCAGGCCCGAGTGGACGAAGGAGAGCAGGATGCCGCCATTGGTGCGCGAGGTTATCGGCGACGTGTTGCGCCGCGCTCGAACGTCACAGGGCCGGACGCTGCGCGAGGTGTCGGATGGGGCGCGGGTGAGCCTCGGGTATCTATCCGAGGTGGAGCGCGGTCGCAAGGAGGCCTCCAGCGAGCTGCTCAACGCGATCTGCGATGCGCTGGACGTGCCGTTGTCGGCGGTCCTCACCGACGCCGGCGAGCAGATGGCCAGCCGGGAAGGCGCGGCTGTCGGCGCGTCGGCCACAGGGGCGAGCGGAACCACGATCGACGCCAGCACCAAGGTTGTCATTCCGCCCGTGGCGTCGCTGGCCGTGGCCTGAGTGCCGCGGGGTGGCGGGCGGTCCGATCCGGCGCCAGGGGTGGGGCGATCGTCGCCGAGCCATTAAATTGGGCGACAGGGTAAGCGCAGAGCCAATCCGGGGGCCTCACACGAGGCCCCGCCGGCACACAAGAAGCGAAGGTGGAGCTAACTCATGGCCAATCCGTTCGTCAAGGCGTGGAAATACCTCATGGCGCTGTTCAGCGCGAAAATTGACGAGCACGCCGACCCCAAAGTGCAGATTCAGCAGGCCATCGAGGAAGCGCAGCGCCAGCACCAAGCGCTGACCCAACAGGCCGCGCAAGTGATCGGCAATCAGCGGCAACTGGAGATGCGCCTCAACCGGCAGCTGGCGGACATCGAAAAGCTGCAGGTCAACGTGCGTCAGGCCCTGACGTTGGCCGACCAGGCCACCGGCGCCGGCGACGCCGCGAAGGCCACCGAGTACAACAACGCCGCCGAGGCGTTCGCAGCGCAGCTGGTGACCGCCGAGCAGAGCGTGGAAGACCTCAAGACCCTGCATGACCAGGCGCTGTCCGCCGCGGCTCAGGCCAAGAAGGCCGTCGAACAGAACTCGATGATGCTGCAGCAGAAAATCGCACAGCGCACCAAGCTGCTCAGCCAGCTCGAGCAGGCGAAGATGCAGGAACAGGTCAGCGCATCGCTGCGCTCGATGAGCGAGATCGCCGCGCCGGGCAACACTCCGAGCCTCGACGAGGTTCGCGACAAGATCGAACGCCGGTACGCCAACGCACTCGGTTCTGCCGAACTTGCCCGGGGTACCGTGCAGGGCCGCATGCTCGAGGTCGAGCAGGCCGGCATCGAGATGGCCGGGCATTCCCGGCTGGAGCAGATCCGCGCGTCGATGCGTGGCGAAGCGCTGCCGGCGGGCCGGACGCCCGGGGCCCCCGGGACCACGCCGGCCACTCCCGCGCCCGCGGACACCACGGGTGGCCAGGTTGCCGAGAAGCCCATTGGCCAGTAGCGCGGCGGACGGTCTGCGATGGCGGTGAGATCGACTGAGCGCGGGCCGTGGCGCGCGTTATTGCAGCGGGGATTGGACACCGCTGCCGACCTCTCCGACTTGGTGGCCCGAAGGATCAGCGCCGCCACCGATCCGCGTGCCCGGCTGCTGCGGCGTCGCCGTCGCGCGCTGAGGTGGGGCCTGATATGTGCGGTCGGGTGTCTGTTTTGGGTGGTGGTGACGGCGCTGCTGGCGGCCTGGGGCTGGTTCGCGTTGCTGCTGGAGGTCACCGGCGCCGTCGCGGTCGTCCTGGCAATTCCTGCGACTTTGTTGCTGATTCGGTACCGCTGGCTTCGGTCGGAGCCGCTGCCGGCGCAGCGGCCCGCCAACGCTCGCCGGCTGCCCCCGCCCGGCTCCGCCGCCCGGCCGGCCATGTATGCCCTGGGCGCCTCCGAACGCGGATTCTTCTCGTTGTTGGGCGTGATTGAGCGGGGTTCCATGTTGCCGCCAGACGAAATCCGCGACTTGACCACTGCGGCCAATAAGACCTCCGCGGCGATGGCGGCCTCCGCCGCCGAGGTGGTGTCGATGGAGCGTGCGGCTCAATATTCCGAATCGTCGCGCTCGTACCTGGTTCCGACCATCAACGCGTTCACCGCGCAGTTGGGTGCCGGCGTTCGTCAGTACAACGAAATGGTCACCGCCGCAGCGCAATTGGTGTCCTCGGCTAACGGCGATAGCGGGGCGGCGTTAGCGGATTCGCAACAGCGCTACCGCGCAGAGCTGGTCGGGGCCACCGATCGTCTGCTCGGTTGGGCGCAGGCGTTCGACGAACTGGGCGGAATGCCGCGCTAAAACGTCGCTTTGAGCGAGGGCACTATCACCCCGGCCAGGCCGCGCACGGTCGCCTTGAACATGTCGAAGAAGTCGAAGTAGTCGCGCCACAGCGTGATTCGCCCGTTGTGGACCTCGAACACGCCGCAGACCCAGAACTGAAGCCGTAGCGGCCCGACGATCAGCGCGTCGGTGCGTTCGGTGAGCACCGCGGCGCCGTCGGCGGCGATGCGGTGGATCTTCACCTCGAAGGCGGCGCGGCCCTCCATCTGCCGGAACAGCTTGATAGCCCTGGCGCGGCCGCGAATCGTCGGCAGCCCGACGTTTTCGTAGACCAGGTTGTCGTCCAAAGCGGCCTCGGCGGCTTCAAAATCCTCGTCTTGCAGGGCGTTCAGGAAACCCTCGACCGTGCGGGTGTTCGCGACGGCCGTGCCAGTCAGCTCGGTCATGGTTGCCAGCCTAGGGGTGGGTGTTGTGGCAGGGTAGGGCGGATGCGTGTCGCCGTGGTCGCCGGGCCGGATCCCGGGCACTCGTTTCCCGCGATCGCGCTGTGCCAACGCTTCGGTGAGGCGGGCGATGAGCCCACGCTGTTCACCGGCGTGGAATGGCTCGACGCCGCCCGCGCCGCCGGCATTGAAGCCGTCGAGTTGGACGGGCTCGCGGCCATCGATGACGATGTCGACGCCGGGGCCAGGATCCACCGGCGCGCCGCACAGATGGCCGTGCTCAACGCGCCGGCGCTGCGCGACCTCGCGCCCGACCTGGTGGTGTCCGACGTCATCACCGCGTGCGGCGGGATGGCCGCCGAGCTGCTCGGAATCCCGTGGATAGAGCTCAACCCGCATCCGCTGTACCTGCCGTCGAAAGGGCTGCCGCCGATAGGCAGCGGGCTGGCGCCGGGCACCGGCGTCCGCGGCCGGCTACGCGATGCCATCATGCGGGCGTTGACGGCGCGGTCCTGGCGTGCCGGCCTGCGGCAGCGTACGGCCGTGCGGGTCGAGATCGGACTGCCGGCGCGCGACCCCGGCCCGCTGCGACGGTTGATCGCGACGCTGCCCGCGCTGGAGGTCCCCCGCCCGGATTGGCCGGCCGAGGCCGTCGTCGTGGGGCCGTTGCACTTCGAGCCGACCGATCGGGCGCTCGAGATCCCGCCCGGCTCCGGTCCGGTGGTGGTGATCGCGCCCTCGACGGCCTTGACCGGGACCGCGGGCTTGGCCGAAGTTGCGTTGGGGTGCCTGATACCGGGGGAGACACTGCCGGCGGGATCGCGCCTGGCGGTATCCCGCCTGGAAGGAGCGGATCTGACGGTGCCGCCGTGGGCGGTGGTCGGGCTGGGACGCCAGTCTTCGTTGTTGACGCATGCCGACGTGGTGATCTGCGGCGGTGGTCACGGGATGGTGGCCAAGACGC
>Ga0182039_10001078_pt1 | contig 14385 bp, 12 predicted proteins | sample sta12Can44000111_FD_125975 | JGI IMG/M metagenome (GOLD analysis project Ga0182039, IMG submission 125975) | Lab enrichment of tropical soil microbial communities from Luquillo Experimental Forest, Puerto Rico - statanox.12C.anox.44.000.111 | ecosystem: Environmental > Terrestrial > Soil >...
CATTGACGGCAAACTTAAGTGCCATCTGGGCGGCGACATGAAACTCACATCACGGCCGTACCGCAACAGCATCGCCACTGCCTACATGCACGCGACCGTCGCCTGCGGGTTCAAGCCCTGGCGGCATGAAGGCAAACTAACTGGCTTGTCGGCGCGTGGCACCCCGACGCTGACGCCGGCCTTGGCCGAGCATTTTTGGACCGAACCCGATGGCATCGTAAACAGCGACTTTAAGGACTGGCGCAGCCTGGCTAAAGGCGTGCATAGCATTCTCGACGGGCATGATCGCGAGACCATTGCAGCGTCCATCCAGCAACTGGCGGAGGACGTAATCCTCGCTGCAGTGCGGATCTGGGTGAAACGTACTGGCATGCGGCGACTGGCGCTATCCGGCGGGTTATTCGCCAATGTACGACTTAATCGATTGCTTGCTGAATCGCTGCCGCTCGACGAGGTTTTCATATTTCCGGCGATGGGTGACGACGGAATTTCCGTCGGCAATGCACTTGCCTTTCTGCTCCATCGGGATGGGCTTGCCACCTGGCTGAGGGAGCGCCGGCGCCTCGACGATGTTTATCTAGGCCGCGATTTTGATGGTGCCATCGACGCCTGCCTTGGTGCTGCTGCTGGCGTAAAACGCCGGGGCGGCGATCCTTGTAACCTCGCGACTGAGCTCATTCGCGCTGGCAAGATCGGCGCGATCTATACCGGCCGCATGGAATACGGACCTCGCGCACTTGGCAGCCGCAGCATCATTGCTTCGCCCCATGACTACGCGATCAACGACAATCTAAACAAGCGGCTGGAGCGCTCTGACTTCATGCCGTTTGCACCGTATGTCCTGGAAGAAGACGCGGCGCGGGTGTTTGAGATCACGCCGGTAAACCTCTACGCGGCGCGTTTCATGACCATCACTTGCGCAGTACGATCGGAGTGGCGCGACCGCATTCCGGCAGTGGTGCACGTTGACGGCACGGCGCGGCCGCAGGTCGTGAGTGAAGAAACGAACCCGCTGTTCGCAGGCATCCTGCGGCGGTTCAGAGAAGCCACGGGATTGCCCGTGCTGATCAACACTAGCTTCAACGTGCACGAAGAACCGATCGTCAACCGACCGACGGAGTGCCTCAAAGCGCTGCTTGACGACCGCGTCGACTTTGTAGTCACCAAGCAGGCGGTCTATACGACCTCGTAAGCGCGGGTCGATCCACTCTTGGCTTGGGAATCCACGGACCTTCTTGGCACCGCTGAGGAGGCCGCCCGACGGCTGAACGGACGTCGCTGAAGCTGTCACCTCCGCGAAGGCGAATGATCCAGTAAGCGCCCACAGCCGAGTGTACGCCGAGCTCGCGTGATTACTGGATGCCCGCCTTCGCGGGCATGACACTTAGAGAGTCGCGGCGTCGATCAGCACGAACGCCACCACCGCCGTCGCGTCGGTGCGATTGCTCCAGGCGTGATTGGTGCCGCGCTGGACCAGCACGTCGCCGGCTTTGAGCAGCACCTCGCCGTCGTCCATCATGGCGTAGATCTCGCCCGACAGGACAATGGCGTAGTCGATGGTCGCCGTCTTGTGGAAGCCGGCGTGGCGCGGATTGTTGCGGTCGGTCGCTTGCACGCGGCCGGAGCCATCATCGGGGAGCGTCTCCTCGTGGGCTAAGGCTGCGAGCCGTTCGCGATCCGGCGGATACTCGATGACGCGGAATACCGAGCCGTTCTTCGGCGGCGGCAGGCGGTGACCGCGGGCGATGGCGTCGGCGCTGCCGCGATTGTCGGCCGGCGTGCCCGCCGTCTCCCAGAGCTCGTGGACGATGGCGCTGCCCTTGGTGCGCTGAAACACGTGCGGCGTCGGCGCATCGACGATGAAGATGGAGCGGCCGGCGGCATCGTGCCCGGTCACCACGCGACGAACGGTTTTCGGCATGCTCTTCGACTCTCGTTAGCGGCAGCCTTTGAGCGGGCTCGCCGTGTTGGTCAGTACGAACGGGCCAAGCTCTTTGGCGACATCGGCGGCGTAGCTTGCATCGACCAATTGCTCGACTGGCGCAGTCTTGGCGATCACGCCCTCGCGGTGAAAGAACGCCTGCATGTCGAGGATGCTGGCGACGTTGAACTCGCCGTTGACGTTGCGCGACTGCCAGGCCATACGGTCGAGCAGGGCGCGGTCGGTGCCGATGCGGTTTTTCAGGAAAATGTCGATGATCTCGGCGCGGTTCGCCCCGTGATGATAAGCTTGGCAGTAGTCGCGGCCGGCGCGGCCGAGCTCGACGAACAGCTTCTTCGCGGCGTCGCGATTGTGCTGCGCCCAATCGGTGTTGACGATGTAGCCGACGGATGTCATCGGCTGCGGCCGGACATAGTCGTCGGGATCGATCCACGGCACGCCGATCTTGCCTTCGACGATGCGCTCGGTGAAGGGCGCCACCTCCATGGCGGCATCGAGCGCGCCGTTCACCATTGCGGCCGCCATCTGCGAGAACGCAAGATTCTTGACCTGGACATCTTTCAGATCGAGCTTGGCTGAGGCGAGCACGGCCGCGACCTCGTACATCGAGCTCGAGCCGGCGGAGCTCAAGCCCACCGTGCGGCCCTTGAGATCGGCGGGATTTTTGATCTGATCCTTCAGGTCCGTGCGCACGATGATTTGGTGGTAGGTCGGCGATGAGCCGCTTTCCAGCGCGAGCTTCACCGGCAGGCCTTGCGTCACCGAATTGTAGAAGCCGGCATTGATGCCGCCCTGCGCCACTTGCACTTGGTTGGTGGCAAGGAACGCCACCGCCTTGCCGAGCGAGTCGATGCGCTCGATGTCGACATCGAGGCCGGCGTTGCGGAAGTAGCCCTTGTCCAGCGCCACGTAGGTCGTACCGCCGGGCACGCTCGGCACCACCGCGATGGTGATTTTCTCTGCGGCGGCCGGCGCTGTGAGCAATACGAGGACACAAAGAGCGAAGACGAAACGCATGCCGCTTCTTATCGTCCGCCGCGCAAGCGCGCCAACAATTCCGCCGTCGGATAGGAATCGGCCGGCATGCCGTATTTGACCTGCACGGCCTTGACTGCTTGCCGCGTCTTCTGGCCGAGGAAGCCGTCGATGGTGCCGACGTCATAGCCGGCGTGTGTCAAGAGGGTCTGCAATTCCTTCGCGTCGTTGAACGGCAGCGCCGGCGGCGGCGCGCCGCGGTGCAGTGCCGGCGCACCGGCGATGCGGGTGGCGAGATAGGCCGCTGTCGTCGAATAAACCAGCGAATTGTTCCACTGCAGATAGACTTGGAAATTCGCATAGACCAGGAACGCCGGACCAAAGCGGCCCATGGGCAGCAAGAGCGAGGCCGGCAGATTGTCGGCGGGTAGCGCCCGGCCGTCGGCGAGCGCGACGCCAAGCGAGGCCCATTTCGAGCGCGGCAGTTGCACCGAAAGATCGGCCTGGTCCCACGGCAGATTCTGCGGCACGCGCACCTCGGTGAGCCACGGCTCGCCGCGCTTCCAGCCAAGACCGGCGAGATAATTCGCCGTCGAGGCGAGCACGTCGGGCGCGCTGCGCAGCAGGTTGCGCTTGCCGTCGCCGTCATAGTCGACGCCGTATTGGTAATAGATCGACGGCGTCATCTGGGTCTGGCCGAGCTCGCCGGCCCACGAGCCGATCATCTCCTCGGGCGCAAGGTCGCCGCGCTCGACGATCCGCAGCGCGTCGAGCAGGTCGGCGCGAAAGCGGTCGGCCCGCCGGCAGTCGTAAGCGAGCGACGCGAGCGCGCTCAGCGTGTGCTCCTTGCCCATATTGGCGCCGAAATCGCTTTCCAGCGCCCAGAACGCGACGATGACCGGCGCCGGCACGCCGTATTGCTGCTCGATGCGCGAAAACGCGTTGGCGAGGGCCTTGATCTTGGCCGCGCCGGTTTGAATGCGATAGGCCGCCGCCATACGATCGGAGAATTCCAGAAACGTCTGCGTGAACACGCGCTGGCCCCGATCGATGTTGACGATGCGCTGGTCGTAGGTGAGGTAGGGCGCGACCGCGGTGACGGTGCGCTGCGACACGCCATTGGCAGTCGCTTCACGCTCAAGCGCGGCGAGCCACGCTTCATATGGCCCCGAGGTGCGGCAGGGTGCGGCGGCCGTTGCGGCGCCACTCGTCAGCGCGACCGCAAGAAACAGTGTCGCGCCCGCTATACGGCTTTGGCTTGCAGATACCACTTAAGAATCTCCTCCCCGGTCCAATATACGACGCCGTCGAAACGGCGCGCGTAGTCGTAGATTGCTTCCAGATATTTAATGCGATGCGGCTGGCCGCTCAGATACGGATGAATGGCGAGCGCCAGAATCTTGGCGCGATGCTCGCCCTCGGCGTAGAGTCGGTCGAAGTGATCGATAGCGCGCTTGTAAAGATAGTCGCTCTCGTGGTGCTGCACCGCCATCATCGGGATGTCGTTGAGCTCGAAGGTGTAGGGCAGGGTGACCAGCGGGCCGCGGGTGGTGCGGATGGTGGTCGGCTCGTCGTCATAGACCCAGTCGCCGATATATTTGACGCCGGCCTGCACCAAAATATCCGGCGTCTCCAAGGTTTCGGTCAGGCCTGGACCGAGCCAGCCGACCGGCCGCTTGCCGCAGAATCGCTCCAGCACGTCGAGCGAGCGCGCGATCATCTTCTTCTGGTCGGGCTCGAGGTGGATGGGGCCCTGCTGGTAGGAGTGGCCCATGAACTCCCAGCGGTCGTTGCGCGCTTGCTGGGCGACGCGGACATAGTCTTCGCAGACGCGGGCGTTGACCGCGAGCGTCGGTTGAATCTTTAGGCGCTGAAACAACTCGAAAAAGCGCCAGACGCCGACCCGCATGCCGTATTCGTGCCAACTCCAGTTCGGCACGTCGGGGAGGAGGGTCTGGCCGGTCGGCGGCGCCAGCACCTGGCGCGCCATCGGCTTGCCAATGTCCCAGACTTCGAGATTGACGATGGTCCAGAAGATGAGCCGCTTGCCGCCGGGGAGCTTGAGCGGCGGCCGGTCGACGATGGCGGAAAAGTCGGCGCGCTCCCGCGGCAGCATCGGTTTGGTGCGCTTCTTGGCCGCGCGTTTCGTCATGTGCGCATTCTCCCCCTGCCGGTGCCGCAGACCGGCCCCCGTCGAGCCCGGAAACATATGTCGATTAGCGCATTTACGACAACTTTGCCGCGTTTCGCGCCAGCGTCATGGTCCGATCACATCCTTGTTAGCGGTGGCCCAAGGACATTGTAGTTTGTGGCGGATGGATCATGTATGGAACCAAGCAACCGGGGGCCGATTATCTTCCCAGTCTTTGCGGTTTTCGTCATTAATCCCGCCTTTTGCGGATCACCACAATGGCACATTCCGCCGTTTCCGAGCGCGTTCGCATAGCCGATCCGACGCGTGATTCGGCTGCCGCGCCGCGGTCGGGCGACGATTCGCGGGAGCTTTGGCTCAAGGCGTTCTTGACGGTGCGCACCGAGACCGAGCGCCGCGCGGCGCATCTGTCGCCCGAGGACCAGGTCGTGCAATCGATGCCGGACGCGAGCCCGACCAAGTGGCATCGCGCCCATGTCACCTGGTTCTTCGAGCAATTCCTGCTGCGGCCGTTCGCGCAAGACTACAAGCCCTTCGATGAGCGCTTCGCCTACCTCTTCAACTCCTATTACGTGGCAGCGGGACCGCGCCAGGCGCGGCCGCTGCGCGGCTTGATCACCCGGCCGGGCGCCGCCGAGGTCACCGACTACCGCGCGCATGTCGATGCCGCGGTGACCACGCTTATTCGCTCGGCGAGGGATTTCGAGGCGCTCGTGCCGATTGTCGAGATCGGGCTTCATCACGAGCAGCAACACCAGGAGCTGTTGCTCACCGATATTCTTCATGCCTTCTCCTTCAACGAGACCCATCCGGCCTACGATGCCGATTGGCAGTGGCCGCGCGGCGAAGACGGCAAAGCCATTGCCGGCGCAGCGCTCGCCGGCGTCCACACCATTGGCCACGGCGGTGATGGCTTCTGTTTCGACAACGAGCAGCCAGCGCATCAGATTCTGTTGCGGCCGGTGCGGCTTGCACGGGCGCTCGTCACCAACGGCGAATGGCTCGAATTCATGGCCGAGGGTGGCTACACCAAGCCGACCATCTGGCTGTCGGACGGTTGGGCCACGGTCGAGGCGCAGCGCTGGGACGCGCCCGGCTACTGGCGCAACATCGAGGGCGCCTGGTTTGCGATGACGCTCGGCGGCTTGCGCCCGGTCGATCCGGCGCTGCCGGTGTGCCACATCAGCTACTACGAAGCGGATGCTTTCGCGCGCTGGGCCGGCAAGGATTTGCCGACCGAAGCCGAATGGGAAGTCGCCGCAGCAAGCGGCGCGCTCGATGATGCCTTCGGCATCGTCTGGCAATGGACGCGCAGCGCCTATGCGCCTTACCCGGGCTACAAGGCACCGCCGGGCGCGATCGGCGAGTACAACGGCAAGTTCATGATCAACCAGATGGTGCTGCGCGGCTCGTCGCTGGCGACGCCGGCCGGCCATTCGCGCCCGACCTATCGCAACTTTTTTTACCCGGCGGCCCGCTGGCAGTTCAGCGGCTTGCGCCTAGCGGAATACCAACACTGAGCAACATCATGACGCGAGCTGTCCGAACCGCGCGCCGCGCGGCAGCACCGACCGCGCCGGCGAGCGCCTTCGCCACCGACGTCATCGCCGGGCTGACGGCGAAGCCAAAACGCCTGTCGCCGAAATATTTCTACGATCTCGCGGGCTCCGCGCTGTTCGACCGCATCACGCAACTGCCGGAATACTATCCGACGCGCTGCGAGCTTGCGCTCTTGCAGGATAACGCACCGGCGATCGCCTCGCTGTTTCCGGCGGGCTGCGCTTTGATCGAGTTCGGCGGCGGCTCGAGCCGCAAGGCGCGCATCCTCCTAGGCGCTGCCGCGACGGTCGAAGCTTATGTGCCGGTCGATATATCGGGCGATTTTCTGCAGCAGGACGCCGTGCAATTGCGGCGCGATTTCCCGCATCTTGGCGTTTATCCGCTGGTTGAGGATTTCACCAAGGCGTTCGCGCTGCCGCCGGCGGTCGCGAGGCTGCCGCGGGTCGGCTTCTTCCCGGGCTCGACCATCGGCAATTTCGAGCCGCACGAGGCCTGTCAATTCCTGCGCCACGCCGGCGCCGTGCTGGGCGCCGGCGCGGTGTTCCTGGTCGGTGTCGACCTGGTCAAGGACGCGAAGGTCCTCTACCGCGCCTACAACGATGCCGAGGGCGTGACGGCGAAGTTCAATCTCAACCTTTTGGCTCGCATCAACCGCGAACTCGGCGGCGATTTCAATCTCGGCGCCTTCGAGCACCACGCCTTCTACAATACGCAGCAACACCGGATCGAGATGCATCTCGCCAGCACCCGGCGGCAGAAGGTGCGCGTCAACGGCGCCACGATCGATTTCCGCGCCGGCGAGACCATCCACACCGAGAACAGCTACAAGTACACCATCGAGTCGTTCCAGGCGCTCGCGCGCGGCAGCGGCTGGTCGCCGCTCAACGTATGGAGCGACGGCATGGTCAGCATCCACGCGTTACAGAAGACAGATGTGGGATGACAGACGGCGGAATTGGTCTAGTATTTTCCGTCATCCGTCATCCGTCGTTCTGATCCATGCCAATCCGCGAAGCCGATCCCTGGCGGCTGCAATATTTCGCTCACGTCAAGACCGCCGCCAATATTCCGACCGAGGATAGCGACGCCTGGCAATGGTATCCGGCGCAGCGCTGGGTCTACGACAAGCTCGCCGTCGCGCTGTCGCAAGATCTCGACGCAGGTCCCCACGGCACCACGCCGCCGCGCTTTCCGGTGTTTTCCAAGCCGATCGTCAATCTGCGCGGCATGGGCATCGGTAGCCGCGTGCTGCACTCGGCCGCCGACTACGAGCGGCATTACGCGCCGGGCCATTTCTGGATGACGTTGCTCGATGGCCGCCACGTGTCCACCGACGCGGCGATCGTCGACGGCGAGCCGCGCTGGTGGCGCCATGTCACCGGCAAGCCGTCGGGCGAGGGCACGTTCGACTATTGGACCGTGCACGCTGAGCCAGACGGCGCCATCGAGGCGCAGTGCGGCCCGTGGATTGCGAAAAATCTCGCCGGCTATACCGGCATGCTCAACCTCGAAACCATTGGCGGCACCATCATCGAGGCGCACCTGCGCTTTGCCGACCAGTGGCCCGACCTTTACGGCCCCGGCTGGGTCGACGCCGTCGTCAGCCTCTATGAGACCGGCGATTGGATATTCGACGATGACGATTGCGGCGAGGGCTACAGCGTCGTTCTGTTCGGGCCGACCGGCCGCCGCTATCGGCATCCGCCGCAAAGCCTTGTCGACGAGGTCAAGCGCATTCCTGGCGTCACCAGCGTGCAGATCACGTTTCACGAGGACCGCGCGTCGGAGCGCCACGCCATGCCGCCCGGCGGCTTCCGCTTGGCCATCGTCAACGGCTTCGACCTCGGCCGGGCGCTCTTCGCGCGCGAGCGGCTGAAGGAATTTTTTCTGGCGTAACCGGACCCTCCCCCTGCAGGGAAGGGTGGACTACTATGGCCGGGGGGCTTCCGCGGAAGAGTCACGGCCATTGCGTAGCGTCTTCGCCGGCATCACCGCGCTCGCTGTGGCGTGTTCCGCAGCGTCGCCCGCGTTGGCGCAAGATCAGCTCAAGATCGGCATCGGCTATGGCCTTGCCTTTCTGCCGCTCTATATTTGCCAGGACCTGAAGCTCGTCGAGAAGTACGCCAAGGAGGCACATCTCGACGTCAAAGCAAGCTATCCGCGCTTTTCCGGCGCCGGGCCACTGCAGGAGGCGCTCGGCTCCGGCGCGATCGACCTGGGTCCGTTCGGCATCGCGCCGCTGCTGGCGGCGTGGGAGCGAAGCAAGGATACGCCGCAGCAAATTCTCGCGATCTCCGGCGTCACCACCTTGCCACTGACGCTTCTCACCAATCAGCCGAACGTGACGAGCGTTGCCGATTTCTCACCGAGCGACCGCATCGCCATGCCGTCGCTGACGGCGCCGCAGATGTACGTCCTCGAAATGCAATCGGAGAAAGTCTTCAAGCAATACGACAAATTGCGCGACCTGGTGGTGGCGATGCCGCCCACGGACGCGCTTGCGGCGCTCATCGAAGGCGGCGGGCCGACGGCGTTCTTCGCCTCGCCGCCATCGACGCAGGCCGCGCTGCGCGACGCCAAGGTGCATCGCGTGCTCGACTCCGAAGAGGTGATCGGCGGCAAGGCGTCGTTTCTGATGCTCGGCGCAACGCGCGCTTATATCGAGGCGCATGCGCAAATCGGCGACGTCGTCGACAAGGCGATCGAGGAAGCCGCGCGCATCATCGGCACCGATCCCCGCCGCGCCGCGCAGATCTACCTGACCCACGAGCCGTCGCTGACGCTCAACGGCGCGACCGTCGAGGCGGTGTTGCGGGAGAACAAGGACGCGTTCGGCAGCGCCATTTACGGCGTTCAGGCCTTTGCCGATTTCATGGGCCGGCACGGCGGGCTGAAGACGCCGCCGAAGAGCTGGAAAGACGTGGTGGCGCCGTCACTGCTGAACTCGCCGAGCACATAGCTGCCCCTTGGCAACCCTTTGCCCGCACCTGCTTGACGCTTGGTGCCGCCAAGGCGACTATCGCGCCAAGCAAAAAATTCGCCGAGCTGATGCCCCTCGGCTTATCCGCTTGGTTGGAGGACACGATGCCGAAACGCCGTCGCGCGCCGGATGAGAGCCGCCGCAATTTCCTCAAAGGTGCCGGTCTCGTCGGCGCCGCGGGCGCCGCCGCCGCGGTGACGCCGCCTGTTACCGCCAACGCGTTCCCCGCCGCGCCGCAGCAGAAGCTCAAGGCGGCCGTGCCCGGCCCGCGTCAGGTCGCGGCCGAGACTTTGGCGCCGGCGGCCGACCCGGTGAACCAGAAGACGAGCGGCGGCGATTTCATGACCGACGTGCTCAATTCGCTCGGCATCGAGTACATGGCGATCAACTGCGCCTCGAGCTATCGCGGCCTGCACGAATCCATCGTCAATCACGGCAACAACAAGCCCGAGATCATCACCTGCGTGCACGAGGACATCGCCGTCCACATGGCTCAGGGCTACGCCAAGATCGAAGGCAAGCCGATGGCGATGGCCTGCCACGGCGTCGTCGGCCTGCAGCACGCCACCATGGCCATGTACAACGCCTGGTGCGATCGCGTGCCGGTGCTGGTGATTGGCGGCAACATCATGGAAGCCGACAAGCGCGCCCCCGGCGCCGAGTGGGTCCATGCCGGCGTCGACATCGGCCAGATCGTGCTGGAGGTCACCAAGTGGGACGACCAGCCGGCCTCCTTGCAGCACTTCGCCGAATCGGCCGCGCGCGCATACAAGGTCGCGACCACGCCGCCGATGGGGCCGGTGTTCCTCGCGCTCGACGCCGAGCTGCAGGAAAATCCGATCCCCGATCCGGAAAGCTTGCGCATTCCGAAATTCTCGCCGGTTGTGCCGCCGCAGGCCGATTCCGGCGCCATCGCGGCGGCCGCCAAGATGCTGGTCGAGGCGCAGAACCCGGTCATCGTTTGCGACCGCCTCGCGCGCACGCCCGCCGGCATGGCGAACCTCGTGGCGCTCGCCGAGACACTGCAATGCGCCATCATCGACAATGCCGGCCGCATGAACTTCCCGTCGCGGCATCCCCTCAACCAGAGCTTCCGCCGTGGCATCATCGCCCAGGCCGACGTCATTCTCGCCATCGAGATGAACGACCTGTGGGGCACACTCACCCATTTCAGCGACCGCATCGTGCGCCGCTCACGGCCGTCGACCAAGCCGGGCGCGAAGATCGTCACGCTCGGCGTGCGCGACCTCTACCTGAAAGGCAACTATCAGGATTTCGGCCGCTGGCAGGACGTCGATCTCGCCATCGCCGGCGACGGCGAAGCGTCGCTGCCGGCGCTGACCGAAGCGGCCAAGCGCCTGATCGACGACGGCCGCAAGTCTGCCTTTGCCGATCGCGGCGCGCGGCTCGCCAAGGCCCATCTCGCCATGGTCGAGCAGTCGAAGACCGATGCCACCATCGGCTGGGACTCAAGCCCGATCACCACCGCGCGCATGTGTGCGGAGGTTTATAACCAGATCAAGGACGAGAACTGGTCCGTGGTCGGCACCGCGATCAGGCTTTCCTGGATGCACCGGCTGTGGGACTTCAAGAAGCCGTACCAGTGGAACGGCGTCTCCGGCGGCGCCGGCGTCGGCTATAACCTGCCGGCCTCGATCGGAGCGGCGCTCGCCAACAAGAAGCACGGCCGCTTCACCTTGGCCTTCGGCGGCGACGGCGACTTCATGTTCAATCCCGGCGCGGTGTGGACTGCGGCGCATCACCAGATCCCGATCCTCTACATCGTGCACAACAACCGGGCCTACCATCAGGAATACATGTACCTCACCGCGATGGCGGCCCGCCTCGGCCGCGGCGTCGACAAGATGGACATCGGTACCACGATCAAGGATCCGAACATCGATTACGCCACCGTGGCGCGGGGGCTGGGCGCCCACGGCGAGGGGCCGATCACCGATCCCAAGGATTTGGCGCCGGCGCTCAAACGCGCCATCGCCGCGGTGAAGGCCGGCGGGCCGGCCGTGGTCGACGTCGTGACCGATCCGCGCTGAGGAGATTGCAATGACGAAGTTCAAGCGTATGGCGGTTACGGCACTCGCTGTCGCGGCTCTCGGCGTCGGCGTGGCGGCGGCGCAGGACGCGCCGCAGGGCAATGCCACGAACGGCAAGCGGATTTATCTCGCCGATGGCTGCTTCACCTGCCACGGGCGCTCCGGCCAGGGCGGCGCCTATAACGGCCCGGCGCCGATCCTCGCCCACACCGAGCTGCCGTTCGACGCGTTCAAGAACCAGCTGCGCAATCCGTCCGACGACATGCCGGCCTATTCGGGCACTGTGCTGTCGGACCAGGACATCGCCGACATCTTTGCCTTCGTGACGGCGCTGCCGGGCCAAGGCTCGGCCAAAGACGTCGCAATCCTGAACAATTGACGGGGCGACATATCGTGCTGCTCAGCGGTGCGCGCCGGGAGCATCGGCGCGCGCTTGTGAGCGCAATTTCCGCCCTCTAAACTCCAGCGCTTTCGAATTAATGCAACAAGATCGAAATGTCCGATAACACGCTGAATGTCCTGAGCATTTGCGGCAGTTTGCGTAAGGGCTCCTACAACGCCGCCTTGATGCGCACGCTGCCGTCGCTGGCGCCGGACGGCATGACCATCAAGCCGGCGCCGGCCTGGGACAGGTTCCCCGTCTACAATTTCGACGATCAGCAGAGCGGTGGAATTCCGGCCGAGGTCATCACCTGGGCCGATGCGATCCGCGAAGCCGACGGCATCATCATCGTCTCCCCTGAATACAACTGGAGCATTCCGGGCGGTCTGAAGAACGCGATCGACTGGGCGTCGCGCCTCGACGACGTGCCGTTCAAGGACAAGCCGGTGGCGCTGCAATCGTGCGCCCGCGGCGCGCTCGGCGGCGGCCGCATGCAATATCATTTGCGGCAGAGCCTGACCTCGATCGACGCCGTCCTGTTCGGCAAGCCCGAAATCTTTGTGACGTTCTCCGCCAACAAATTCGACGGCAAGACCCTCGCACTGACCGACCAGCCGACCATCGACATCGTCAAGCAACAGCTCGCCGGCTTTGCAAAGCTCATCCGCCGGCTGAACGGAAGGAAGTAGCCATGGCACGCCTCGACGGCCGGGTCGCGATCCTCACCGGCGGCGCCAAGGGGATCGGCCGGCACTATGCGCACCGGCTCGCCGCCGAAGGCTCGCGGCTGATGATCGCCGACGTGGCCGATGGCAGGGATCTGGCCGAGGAGATCGCCCAAAAGCACGGCGCCAATTCGGTGGCGAGCGCGGTGACCGACGTCAGCGACGAGGGCGCAGTCAAGGCGCTGGTGGCGAAGACCATGGAGCGCTTCGGCAAGATCGACATTCTCGTCAACAATGCGGCGCTATTCGCGCCGCTCGCCGAGCAGAAAGTCACCGACATCGACGTCGACCTCTGGGACAAGGTGATGTCGATAAATATCCGCGGCGTGTTCTTGATGACCAAGCACGTCGCGCCGCACATGATTGCGCAGAAATACGGCAAGATCATCAATATCAGCTCGGGCACGGTGGCCCGCGGCATCCCGAATTTCGCCCACTACGTCACCTCGAAGGGCGCGGTGACGGCGTTCACGCGGTCGGTGTCGCGCGAGCTCGGCGAGTACAACATCTGCGTCAACAATCTGGCGCCGGGATTTACCTTGAGCGATAGCGTCATCAACGAGAACCCGCAGCATTTGGAGCATTCGCGGGCGCCGTCCCTGGCGCGCCGCGCGCTCAGGCGCGACGAATATCCCGAGGATTTGCTCGGCGCCCTGGTGTTCCTGGCCTCCGCCGACTCGGACTTCGTCACCGGCCAGACCATCGCGGTCGACGGCGGGGCGACCAACAACTGAAGCGGCCAGGCGAAGCCCGTTTGGCCGGCGCTGACCGTGCATAGCTGGGGCCGTTTTCACGCCATTTCCGCTGAGGCCGGCTTTGACTATATTCCGGTACAGCAGCCCGATTTTCGCGCTTTATGGAGGACGCCATGGCGGTCGCGACCGCAAGAAAAGCAAGCAACGGCAAGCCCGGCCCGAAGCACAATATCGACGCTGTCCGCGCCGCCTATTACCAGCGCATCGCCAAGCGCAATATGACGCCGCTCTGGAAGGTGATGAACTCGATCGTCACCAAGGAACCAGTGTCGCGGGTTGCGCCGGTGGTCTGGCACTTCGACGACGTCAAGTCGCTGGTCATGGAATCGGGCGGCCTGATCACTACCGAGGAGGCCAAGCGCCGGGTGCTGATCCTGGAAAATCCCTCTATGCCGGGCGAATCCAAGGCGACCAATACGCTGTTCGCCGGCATCCAGATGATCCTGCCGGGCGAGGTCGCACCGGCCCATCGGCACGTCTCTGCCGCTATCCGCTTCGTGCTCGACGGCGAGGGCGCCTACACCGCGGTTGACGGCGAGAAGACCTATATGTCGCCCGGCGACTTCGTCATCACCGCCAACTGGGCGCCGCATGACCACGGCAATACCTCGAAGAAGCCCATGCTGTGGCTCGACGTGCTCGATTTCCCGGCGGTCAACTTCTTCGAGACCTCGTTCGCCGAGAGCTTCGACGAGCCGACCCAGGAGACCACGCGCAAGGACGGCGATTCGCTCAACCTGTATGGCTCTGGCGTGCTGCCCGAAGGGGAATGGACCAAGACCTACACCCCAGTGATCAACTACACCTATAAGCGTACCCGGCCGATCGTCGAGCGCATGCTCCATGCCGGCGACGTCGACAAG
>Ga0182039_10001081_pt1 | contig 14370 bp, 10 predicted proteins | sample sta12Can44000111_FD_125975 | JGI IMG/M metagenome (GOLD analysis project Ga0182039, IMG submission 125975) | Lab enrichment of tropical soil microbial communities from Luquillo Experimental Forest, Puerto Rico - statanox.12C.anox.44.000.111 | ecosystem: Environmental > Terrestrial > Soil >...
GTGGTGTTGCTCGACCGCGCGAGCAAAGCATGGTTCGAAGCGCGAACCATCGAAGGCTGGCGCCACGAAGTCCTTCACAATTTCATCTATCTGGTGCACAGCCGGAACCCCGGCATCGCCTTCGGCGTGTTGGCGGATTCGGCTTCCACCACGACGCGCGTCATCCTAATCGCCGGTTCCCTGCTGGTGATCGGCGTACTTGCGTGGCTGCTGGTCGCCGGCAAAATTCCGAGCCCGCTTGGGAATGCCGGTCTTGCGCTCCTGCTCGGCGGCGCCGCGGGCAACGTCGCCGACCGCATCTTTCATGGAGCAGTGACCGACTTTTTTGAACTGTGGCTCGGCACCTATCATTACCCCGCCTTCAACGTCGCCGATTCCGCCATCACCATCGGTGCCGTGCTCATCCTGCTTGACATCTTATTGGGCCGCAAACAGGAAACGCCCGAGCAAGTTTCCTGAGGCGTCGAGGAGGGAGGCCTCGGCAGAGGGAACCGCCTCAAAGAATCCTGGCTCGCTGCCGCCACCAATAGTGTTCCCCCTCCCCGGCTCGGCTTTCGCGGCCGCATTACGCCCTCCGCACCAGGAAGCTCGCGCCTTGCAACTTCCTTCATTTTGGGCGTGGCCACTGCCGCCCATCCAAGGGAAGGAGGCCTCAGGAAAGGCGGGGCGACGATCGGGTCCGCGCCACCCTCGTTTCGACCTGTACTGCTAGAATCTCCCGCGTGGGTTCTGACTCCGCGCTGGTGATTCGCGAATTCTCGGCTACGCCCGCCGACGCCGGGATCCGTCTCGACCGCTTCGTTGCGGTCGCATGCCCCGAGCTGAGCCGCACCCGCGTGCAAGAGTTGATCAACACCGACCGCGTGCGCGTCAACGGCAGGCCCGCGAGCAAGGGATCGCTACATCTTCGCGGGGGCGAAAAGATCACCGTCGAAATTTCCGAGCGCCCGGCGATCGCCGCGAGACCCGAAGCCATCCCGCTCGAAGTGCTCTACGAAGATGAAGACGTCATCGCCATCAACAAACCCGCGGGAATGACCGTGCATGCCGGTGCCGGAAACGTCTCGGGCACTCTGGTGAACGCGCTGCTTGGACGGGGGCTCAAGCTGTCCCAAGGTGGCGATCGGCTGCGCCCGGGAATCGTGCATCGCCTCGACAAGGAGACTTCGGGAGTCATCCTGGTCGCCAAGAACGACGCCGCACACGCCAAGCTCGGGGAAGCGTTCCAGCAGCGCGAGGTAAGAAAGACCTACCTTGCTCTCGTACAGGGCAGTTTCGAAGAAAAGATCGGCAGGATCGAGCTCGCCATCGGGCGCGATCCCATCCATCGCACGCGCATGGCCACCCCTCGAAAATCCTGGCGCGGAGCGGCCATCGCGAACCTCCGCGCGGCGCGCACGGACTGGCGCGCCCTCGCAAACATCGACAACACTACGCTCGTCGAGGTCGAGCTCCACACCGGGCGGACGCACCAAATTCGTGTGCACTTCTCCGCCCTGAAACACCCCGTGGTTGGCGACACGGTCTATGGAGCAGCGGCCGAATGGCGCGTGGGCAAGGTGACGCTGGCAAAGTTGCCGCGCCATTTTCTGCACGCCGCGCGGCTCGGCTTCGCCCAGCCACGCACCGGCGCATGGACCGAGGTTCGCTCACCACTGCCGCAGGAACTCCGCGATTTTTTGAAGCAACTTTGCGCCGCTGCCGGCCAACCGCAAAGCCGAATTGACGCTGTGCTCCGAGCGTACCTATAATTCTTACATCCATGAATTCTCGTAACACCCCGATCGCGGCTCTTGCGGCGGCTGTGCTCTTGCTTCCCGCCTCCACCATCCGGGCGCAGCAGGCCCCGGCCAGTTCCAAGCAACAACAAGCGCCGCCTTCCACTCCGCCGCCTCCTCCCGGCCAGCAGGGCAACCCGCAGACCGGCCAAACGTTTGTGAAGGAAGTCAACCTGGTCGACGTGCTCTTCACCGTGCTGAACCGCCGCAATAAATTGGTGCCGGACCTCGAAGAGAGCGATTTTAAGATTTTCGACGAAGGCAAGCCGCAGGAAATCCGCTATTTTAGCAAGCAAACCGATTTGCCTTTGCGCATCGGCATGCTGCTTGACACTTCGAACAGCATTCGGGAGCGTATCAAATTCGAACAAGATGCTTCCGTAAGTTTCCTTTTCAGCGTGCTTCGCCACAATAAGGACCAAGCGTTTGTCATGACCTTCGACGACGAACCGCAAATCCTTCAGCCCTTCACCAGCGATGCGGGGGCACTGCGCGACCAGATCATGGGCACGCGCGCGGGCGGCGGCACGGCCATTTACGACGCCGTGTACCAGGCTTGCTCCACACAGTTGAATCATCCGCCGCGCCCCGAGGGGGATCAGCCCGACGTTGTTCGCCGCGTGATGATCCTCATCAGCGACGGCGAAGACAATTTGTCCACGCACACGCGCGCCGAAGCCATTGAACTGGCCCAGCGTACCAGCGTGGTCATCTACACGATCAGCACCAGCACGCAATGGGTTTCCCTGGAAGAAACCGATCCGAACAAAACCAGCGACCGGAAATATCATCTCACCGAAGGCGACAAGATCCTCCAGGACCTCGCGGAAGAAACCGGCGGGCGCGCGTTTTTCCCGTATCACGTCGACGATCTCGACCAATCCTTCCAGGACATCGGCGACGAGCTGCGCAACCAGTATTCCATCGCCTATCAACCCGCCAACTATGTGTTGGATGGGCGCTATCACAAAATCCGTGTCGAAGTGCCGGATCACAAGGGTTACCAGGTGCGGGCGCGCCGCGGATACTACGCACGCGCGAATCGGGGCGCGAATGCCCCGGCGGAACCCGGCTCCGCGCCGGGCACGCCGCAAAGAAACGTGAGGCCTTGATTTTCGATTTCGCCTTCGCAGGCTGTTCCGGAAACTGCTTTATTGTCCTTCAAGGGCTTGCCTCCAACCTCCCCTAATTTCAGCGTTTTTCCGAGCACGATGCCGGCGGGACGCGTAACAAGTTGCCAAAGGCCGTGCCTGAAACGCAACTTGCCGTTCGGGCGTCTCACACTCTAGTCTTACTCGTCTTACGTTTCTAAGCGGTCGGTTCATTTCCATTTCAAGTAAAGTTGGGCCGGATGAAAAGTTGGGAGGCGGATGTGCGAAAGCATAGGAAAGCCTTGTTGATGCTGTTGTTGATCGTGTCCGTGATTCCCCTGCGCGCTCAGGCGCCCGCTGCGGCGGATCTGAACGCCATTTATCAAATCAAAGAGGAAGGCTTCAATCACTCGCAGGTCATGGACCTCATGAGCTATCTCACGGACGTCTACGGCCCGCGGCTCACGAATTCGCCCAACGTCAAACAGGCCGCCGACTGGGCCACGGGCAAAATGAAGGAATGGCAGCTTGCCAACGTACACCTCGAGCCGTGGGGACCTTTCGGGAGAGGCTGGTCGAACGAGCGTTTCTCGCTGCAAGTGATCTCGCCACGGCCATTCCCGCTTGTCGCCTATGCCAAGGCGTGGACGCCGGGCACGAACGGCGTGGTTACGGGGGAGGCAGTGTGGGCGCCGATTCAAAAAGAAGAGGACATTGAGAAGTATCGCGAAAAGCTCAAGGGAAAATTCGTCCTAACGGCGCAGCAGCCGGAGATTCCATCACGCAGCGAAGCGCAATTTCATCGCTACACCGACGCCGAGCTCGTGGCGGAGTCCGCCGAGCCGGTGCCAGCTGCGCGGGCCGAGGACCGGTTCGCCCGGTTTCGTGCGCAGCGTGAGTTAAACGAAAAGATTCAGAAGTTTCTGGTGGAAGAAGGGGTGGCCGTTTGGCTTGAGCCTTCGCTGGGAGACGACGGAACGGTATTTGTTTCGGGCGGCGGAGGACGCGAGGCCAAGGATCCGCCTGCGCCTTCGCGCGTGGCGGTGGCCAACGAAAACTATGGCCGGCTCGTGCGCATGCTCGAGAAGAAGGTTCCTGTCACCTTGCAAGCCGACATTCAGAACAAGTTTTATGATGACGACCTGAACTCCTTCAACATCATCGGCGAAATTCCCGGGTCCGAGAAAGCCAAGGCCGACGAAATCGTGATGATCGGCGCGCACTTTGATTCCTGGCACTCCGGGACGGGCGCCACCGACAACGGCGCCGGCTCCGGCGTGATGCTGGAAGCCATGCGCATCCTCAAAGCTACCGGCGTGAGGCTCCGCCGGACGGTGCGCATCGGGCTGTGGACCGGCGAAGAACAGGGCTTGCTCGGCTCGCGAGCCTACGTGAAGCAGCATTTTGCCGATTGGGAGCCGGAAGGGACGGACAAGGAGAAAATCAAAGTTCTGCCCGAGCACGCCAAGCTCGACGCGTATTACAACGTGGACAACGGCTCAGGGAAAATCCGCGGCATCTATCTCCAGGGCAACGAAGCCATCGCGCCGCTGTTCGCCGAGTGGATGGAGCCGTTCCGCAATTTGGGCATGACCACACTGACGATTCGCAACACCGGCGGCACCGATCACCTGTCCTTCGATGCCGTGGGTCTGCCGGGCTTTCAATTCATTCAGGATCCCCTGGATTACGACACGCGTACGCACCACTCCAACATGGACGTCTACGAACGCATCCAGGAACCGGACATGAAGCAGATGGCGGTGATTGTGGCTTCCTTCGTGTATTTGACCGCCAACCGCGACGAAATGGTTCCGCGCAAGCCGCTTTCCAAAACGCGCCCGAAGCGCACCAGCCCGTTCTAGGCGTTCAAAAAACCGTTCGCGAGCGCGGCTCGAACTCATCCCGGTCTCGGCCGCGATTTTTTGACACCGCTCCAGTCCTGTTCTTTCCGTGCCGGAGATTCCATCGGTGACGAGCGGAGGGCCCCTAGCGTTGCTCCGTTGCAGGGAGGAAAACCGACACAGCCGTCAGTGAGAGATATCGAGCAGCGCCATTCCGAATGCTTTCCGTTCGCATCGGCGCTCGTACGACAACTTCCCTGGTGTAATGGCGGCGCCTTCTCACCAATTCCTGAGGACGCGAAATCCTTCGAAGACAGTCACTTGAACAGGGCCAAACCGCCCCGGAGACGGCTTGATCGCTTCTAGCTTTTCGGCGCGTAGTATCCTCTGCGGGCTAGCGCCTTCAAATCCTTGTCCGTTATTTCCACTTTGATTTTGCGGAAGGTGCCGTCGCGAGCCGCGTTGCTCGGGTAGTACCCGATGGTGTATTCGCTCCGCAATTCTTCGGAAATCTGGTCGAAGGCCTCCTGCAGATGTTTTTCCGAGGAAACTTCGATGACCCGGCCTCCCGTTTGATCCGCGATTTTGTGCGCGATGTCCGGCCGCCAGCCCTGCCCGGGGTCGTGCACCAGCAAGAAGTGCACGACGCTATTGGTGCGCTGCGCGGCTTCGATGGCTTCCTCGACGGTCACCTTGCTTCCAAAATCCTCCGCGTCGGTAATCAGCACGAGCGCTTTGCGCCCGGCCTCGGTGGCCAGTTTATCTCCGCAGGTCACCCAGATCGCATCGTACATGTGGGTTCCATTGGGACCGGAAGGGAAGGTGCCTGGCGTGACCATGGGCCCGCCGGCGTTAATCTGCGAGTGGTGGATGGCGCGCTGCAATTGCGCGCGGTCATCGGTAAAATCGGAGAGAAGGTCCACGTCAAGATCGAACGAGACCACCATGGCCTCGTCGCCTTTGCGCAGGACCTGGTTCAAGAAACGAGAAGCCGCGTCTTGCTCGGCGGGCAGCCGATTCTGTTCGCTGCCGCTGGTGTCAATCAGCAGCGCCAGCGTGATGGGAAGCGTTTTTTCCGCGGTAAAAAAGGCGATCTTCTGCTCCTGGTCGTTTTCGAAGACGCGGAAGTCTTCCTTCTTGAGATCGGGGACGATATGCTTTTTCCTGTCTCGCACGGTCGCGAAAATATTGACGAGGCTGACCTCGGTCTTGATGGACGGCACCTGCTGGTCATTCTGTTGAGCTGGCTGCTGGGCGGGTTCCCGCGACCACGCGGGCCCGGCCAGCGCCCATGCAACCAGCGCCGCCGCGCAGTGCGTCAAAACTGTGATCTTCGAACGCATGTATACTTTCCTAGATACAATGATGCCCGCCAAACGCGCCATGCGGGTCATCGCCGCCCAATAGGATGCCGCTGAGCGCCTCATGGGATGTGCGCGATTGAATCTAACCGAGCGGATACTGTGCAATACGAAGTTTGGCCTGAGGAAGATGAAAAGTCTACGAAAAACCTTTCTGTTGCTTGGCCTGGCACCCCTGGCTCTCCTTTCCCTGCCGCTGCTCGCGCGACCCAGGCGACAAAGCTCGGCGCCTCCCACCCCGGCGCAAACTCCTTCTCCGGCGCCTCAGCAACCCCAGCAACCGCCCGGGCTGCGCGTCCAGGTGAATCAGGTCATCGTGCCGGTTACCGTGAAAGACGGTTCCGGCCGCCTCGTTCCGGACCTGAACCGGGCGGATTTCCGCGTCTTCGAAGACAGCGTCGAGCAGAAAATCGTTTACTTCAGCGCGGAACCTGTTCCGCTATCTTTGGTTTTGCTCATCGACAACGATCTGAAACGCAATGACGCCCGCCAGGTCGCAGCAAGCTTGGATGCCATCGTGGGGGGCCTGAGCATCAGCGATGAAGCTTTTGTCTGCCGCTTCGACCAGTTTTTCCACGAAGGAAAAGGATTTGTGAGCGATCAGGACAAGCTGCTAACCGAACTAAAGCGCACCCGCCTGGATGAACGACCTGCCGCCGGGCCCACCAGCGCTGCCATCGCGGAGAGCCCTACCATCAACGGCCACTCCGCCACCGGCGACGCCCCCAAAACGCCTGAAACCACCATGATCATCAAGGGCCAGTCCACCAAGGCGCTCGACGACGCCGTCTATGACGCGGCGCAACTGCTCAAGGACCGCGACCCGGAGCGCAAGCGCCGCAAAATCATTTTGCTCATCTCCGACGGGGTGAATAATCCCAAGTTCAACACCAACAAGTACGACATCGTCCTCCGGGACCTCCTTCGCTATGACATCGCGGTGTATGGCGTAGGCGTGGGCAGCGCCTTTTTCAACCGAAAGTTCGAGCGCTTGTCCAAGTACGCTCACGACTCCGGCGGCGATGTGTACTACGGACTGAAGAGCGAAGACATGGAAGAGTTTTACTCCCGCGTCACCGAAGAGGCGCGCAACCAGTACACGCTCGCTTACAACCCCGCGGGCACCGACCGCGGGGCGGAATATCATTCCATTGAAGTGCGAGTCAAGCGCTCAGGCCTGACCATCCTTACGCGCGAAGGCTATTACTCGGGCCTAGCGCGGTAGCATTCGGGCGCGTTTTTTGCCCTCTCCCGGTCACCGGCCGAGCTCTTCCTCATGCGCCGGGCAAATCGGCTTGTACGCGCAACTCCGGCAAACGGAAGGCGACGGCCTGGGAGGAAATTGTCCGGCGCGAATATCCGCCGCCACTTCCTGCGCGATCGATTGCGCCTCCTCCAGCTGCTTCGCGTCGCGCTTGGTCACCTGGACCTGGTTGTTCTGCAAGTAGTGAAAGACCAGCCGAACCGGATTCCACTCAAAGACCTCTCGTGCCGCGAGCGCATACAAACTGAGCTGCAAATCCTTTTTGGCCAGCGATTCCTTCTTGGGCCGACCGGTTTTGTAGTCCACGATTTCCACATCGTTCAGCCCGAGCGAATTGACCTGGTCCATGCGGCCGGCGATGATGACGTTGTTTGCCAGGGGCAATTCGAACCGCTTCTCCTGTTCGCAAACCTGAGGCGGTGCGGCCATCGTCAGTTCATGAAAGGCGCGCAACTGCTCGAGGCCGTCTTTCTTGAATTCCTCTTCCTGATATTCGTCTTCGAAGCCCACCGAGCGCCATTCCATTTCGAAAATCCGCTGCACTTCTTCAAAAGGCACGCGGTTGCCCTTGCGCAGTTCGCCGAGGAAGCGCTTGATGGCGTTGTGCATGATGCTGCCGAAACTGAGCGCCGCCCGAGGTCCTTCTTTCAGTGACCATAAATAGCCAAACAAATACTGCTGCGGGCAGCTCCGGTATCCATTCACCGCCGAGGGGCTTAAGGTCAGCGGCTCCGGCAACGGCGGATGGAACGTTTCCGCCCAATCCGCGATCCGCGAGAAAATCTTTGCCGGCCCGAGAGAAGCGGCGAAAAGATTCCCGTTCGCTGGCGCAGAACCGGCCCTGGCTCTGGCGTTCTGCCGGACCGCAGCCGGCTTCGTCGTCATCTGCCGCACGTCCCGCCGCACCGCAGGGTCCATCACAATATCCTCGATAAAGACGGGCACCTTGCCTTTTGGTTCCGTCAGCGTCGTTAGCGTCAACCGCTCTTGCGCTCGCGTCAGCGCCACATAAAAGAGCCGCCGCTCTTCTTGAATGTGAAACTGCTCGGCCGGCTCGCCTTCCTTCATCAGCCGCGCGGGAAACTCGAAAACGCGAGGCCGTTCCGTCGCGGGAAATTTCTTGTTGTTCACGCGCATCAGGAAAACGTTCGGAAACTCGAGTCCCTTCGCGCCGTGCACGGTCATCAGCTTCACCGCATCCGCCGGCGCGTCTTCTTCCAGGGCCACGACTCCTCCTGCCTGCTCGTAAAAGTCCAAATACTCGATCAACTCGGGCAAGCCGCGGGTGTCGCTCTTGGGTTCCCATTCCTTGGCAAACTCCGCTAATCGCGCGACATATTTGTAGTCTTGCTCGTTGGCGCGTTGCCTGACTTCCAGCCATTCGAGTAGACCCGCCAAAATCTCCCGCGCCGTGCGCCGTTTCATGGTCTTGCGCTGCCTGGAGAGGAAGTCGAGTAGTTCCCCAATCGGCGCATGCGATCCGTCAAACGGCAGTTCCGATTGCGCACCCTGCAATGCGTCATAGAGCGCCGTGCCGCGCTTTTTGGCCGTGCGTTCCGCCAGCCGCACCAGGTCTTTCGGTTGCCAATTCCACGCCGGCGCAGAAAGCACCCGCGCGCAGGCAGGGTCATCGAAGGGCCGCGCGAGCAACCGCAGATACGCCAGCACGTCCTTCACCAGCGGATGGTCCAGGATGGAAAGGCGGCTGATGACAAACGGAACCTTTCGCGTTGCGAGCTCGCGCACCAGTTCGTCGCGGTGCGCGTGCTGCCGGTACAGCACAGCAAAGTCCGTCCAGGGACGGCCAGCGGCATGCAATCGCTCGAGCTCGTCTGCCACCCAGCGCGCCTCCTCCTCCTCGCTGGCGAGCTCAACGATGCGAATTTTCTGGCCTTCCGGGCGCTTGGCGGTCAGGAGTTTCTTGGGAAAATCGGCGCTCACCGTGTTCTGCCCGATGACCTGCATGGCCACGCGCAGAATGGTCGGCGTCGAGCGGTAATTCTCCGTCAGGCTGACGCGGAATTTTCCCGAGTCGTTGCCGGGTTTCCACCCCGCGAATTTCTGGAGAAAAAGTTGAAAGCTTGCGAACGAAGCGCCGCGAAAGCGGTAAATGGCCTGGTCGTTGTCGCCGACCGCAAAAATATCTCGCGATTCGCCCGCCAACAGCTCGAGCAGCCGCAGTTGTGCCATGTTGGTATCTTGAAACTCATCCACCAGGATGTACCGATAGCGCCGCCGCAGTGATTCGCAGAGCGCCCCGTCGGTTTCGAGCAGCGCCACCGCCCCGGTAATCAACGACCCGAGAGAGACCCGCTTCTTTTCCCGCAGCAGGTCCTCGCTGGCGCGATAGGCGCGCGCAATTTCCTGTTCGCGGGCCACCGCCTCTTCGCGTTCGGCAAGCGTGTCGTCATCCAGCATGGCCCGGTCCGACTCCAGTTCGCGCGCCAGCAGGTTGGCGTATTGCTGGTAGTCTTCCGCGGAAACCAGTTCATCCTGGCAGCGCGAAAAAAACTCCACGAAATCATTCAGGAATTCTCCCGGCTCCGCCAGCCGTCGGTATTTGTCGAGCTTCATCCGCGCGAGATTACGCCGCAGCAGGATCCAGTGGTCCTCTTTGCCCAGCAACACGCGCTGCGGGTCGGCATCGTTCAGGAGCGTTTCGCAAAAGGAATGAAACGTAGCGAGCGTCACTGCTTTTCCGCGCTCGCTTGAGGTCTTCACCACGCGGGCTTTCATTTCGCCCGCGGCTTTTCTTGTGAACGTCAGTCCCAGGATGTTTTCGCCGGACAGTGCCGGATTCGCATGCAATAGATGCCGGATCCGTTCGGTGATAACACGCGTCTTCCCGGTTCCCGCGCCCGCGATCACGAGCAGCGGTCCTTCGGCGTGCATAACCGCGCGCCGCTGCGCCTCGTTCAGCTTCAGCCCGCTCTCTTCGAGCGGCTCCATCTCAAACAAAGTCGTCTGCATGAGTCAAAAGGGTAGCCGAATTTCCGGTGAACGCGAAATGCTACCGGCGGTTCAGGCGACCGTGGTGTGGTTAGGATTAGGGATCTAGCGCTGCGACTTGCGGCCAGCAGCGACGTCGGCGGTGAAGGCCTTTGACTTGCCGCGCGGAACGCTCAGCGAATCCCATTTGCCGGTGGCCTGGGCCGTGAGATGTTTGGCCAAAAATACGATCTGCCCAAGGTGAGAGGCGTAGTGCGCCATTTGCCGGTTGATGGCCTGCATCACGGAGTGCGGTTCGGTTCGAATCGTCACGGTCCGCGTCAAGTCCCCGTCCGTCAGCGGTTCCAGGGCGTCGAAAAGATATTTCCAGCCGCGCTCCCATAGTTCCAACAACGCCGCTCGCGTTTTAGGGGCATCCTCGAATTCCGTGTCGCGGTTGCGGTCGAGCTTCTCTCCATCGGAGGTCAGAAAATCCGTCCAGCGCGAACGCATATTTCCCGCCAGGTGTTTCACGATGATGGCGATGGAGTTCGATTCCGCGTCGATCACTGCGAAGAGACTCTCGTCGGAACATTGCGCCATGGCACGCTCGCCTAGTTTTTTGTAATAGCGAAACAAGTCGATGGAATCCTTCACATACGAAGTTGTCAATTGGTGCGCCATGACGCCATTTTGTTCCTTCCCAGCGCGCTGTCAACTCCCTTCGAATGATGCAGCTCCCAAAGAATTCCGCCCTTTCCGGCAACCGCTCGGGGGCGCGCCACGAAGGCCACGGGCAACCGAGCAGCTGGTGGCGATTGAGGGTGTTCGAAGTGCATCGATAGGGTCGATAAAAAAGCCCTTGACAATTCGCTTTTTATTCGCCTAAGATGGCTGCCACGCGAGCGGTACACTTGACGACAGGAGATTAAAGCCATGACCATTGGACAATCGCTGCTGCCGGAATTTGATCAGGAAATGCAAAACACGCGCAAGGTGCTCGAGCGCTGTCCGGAAGAGAAATGGAACTGGAAGCCGCACGACAAGTCCGGCACGCTCGGCTGGCTGGCAGGCCATGTGGCCACCATGGTGGACTGGCTGCCTACCACGATTAAGACCGAAGAACTCGACTACGCTCCCGTGGGCGGTCCCAGCTACACGCCGCCGAAGATCGACAATCGCCGACAGTTGCTCGCCGAGTTCGACAAGAACGTCACCGTGGCGCGCGCTGCACTTACCAGCGTCAGCGACGCCGAAATAATGAAGAATTGGAGGCTGCTCGCCGGAGGCCAGGAAATTTTCAGCCTGCCTCGCGCCGTCTGCATTCGCGGCATGGTGCTCAACCACCACATCCATCACCGCGCGCAGCTCACCGTATATCTTCGCCTCCTGAATGTCGCCGTCCCGGGCCTCTACGGCCCCAGCGCCGACGAAATCCAGCCCAAGGCCGCCGCGAATTAGCGAGAGTTCCTGCGAGGGGGCCGCCGTCTTATTCTGAGCACGTGGCGAAGGAATGCGGCGCCGGTCTGAGCTGCCAGCATGGCCCTCGGACCCGCGGCGCCAAACCCGCGTTTTTTCCTTCACCGCCGTTTCCCGATGCCCTTCTCCGGCGTCCCCCGCGACGCGCTATAATAAAGGCCTCCGCTCCTCTGTAGTCCGATTTGGAGGTCCGCCATGAACACCGAAACTCCCGTGATTCTTTCCGCGGTCCGCACGCCCATCGGCAAATTTCAGGGCGGCCTTGCCGGATTCCCCGCCCCCGAACTCGGTGCCAGAGTCGTAGCCGAAGCCATTCGCCGCGCCGAACTCGAAGCAAAGCAAGTCGACGAAGTCATCCTGGGCAACGTCGTCGAGGCCGGCCTCGGCCAGAATCCCGCTCGCCAGGCCGCGCTGAAAGGAGGTTGCCAGCCGCGTGTCGCTGCGATGACCATCAACAAAGTCTGCGGCTCCGGCCTGAAAGCCGTCGCGCTTGCGGCGCAAGCGGTGCAACTGGGCGAATCGGAAATCGTGGTGGCCGGCGGCATGGAATCGATGTCCAACTGCCCGTATCTTTTGTTGCAAGCGCGCACCGGCTACCGCCTTGGCGATGGAAAGCTTGTCGACTCCATGATCAACGACGGCCTTTGGGACGCCCACGAGAGCTTTCACATGGGCATGACCGGCGAACTCGTCGCCGAAAAGTACCGCATCACCCGCGAGGAGCAGGACCGCTTCGCCGTCGAAAGCCATCAGAAGGCGGTTCGCGCGCGCAAGTCCTGCTTCTTCGAAGCCCAGATTCTCCCCATCGAAGTGCCGCAGAAGAGGGGCGATCCTCTGGTCATCCAGTACGACGAGTCGCCGCGCGAAGATACTTCCCTCGAAGCCCTGGCGAAGCTGAAGCCCGCGTTCAAGAAAGGTGGAACGGTTACGGCGGGAAACGCGCCGGGCACCAACGACGGCTCGGCTGCCCTGGTGGTCACGAGCGAGCGCAACGCATCGCGCCTCGGCAAGCAACCGATCGCGCGCATCGTCGCGCAGGCCGTCAGCGGCGTCGAGCCCAAGTGGGTCATGATGGCGCCGGTCGATGCCGTCGAAAAGCTGCTCGCAAAGGCCGGCTGGGACCGCGACAAAGACGTGGACCTCGTCGAGCTGAACGAAGCCTTTGCCGTCGCGGCGATTGCCGTGACACGCCAGCTCAGACTCAATCCTGAAAAAGTCAACGTGAACGGCGGCGCGGTGGCCCTTGGCCATCCCATCGGCGCGAGCGGCGCGCGCATTCTTGTCACCCTGCTCTACGAGTTGCAGCGCCGCAATCTGAAACGCGGCGTCGCCGCCCTCTGCCTCGGCGGCGGAAACGCGGTGGCCTTGGCGGTCGAGCGTTTCTGAACTCCTGTCGAGGGGACGCCGCTAGCGTTCGCGCTTTTTCGTCTGGCCATTGGCTTAAATCTCAGCAAATCGCTAAAATCTCGAGGTTGATTGTCCTGCCCAGCCTGTTGCGGGCCAGAGGAGGCCTGGCGGAGCTCTCATGGGGCAAAAGCCCAATCGGCGCACTTTTCTTCAAACGACCGCGGGGACGTTGGCCTTCGGGTTGGAGGCCATCCCGGCTGCAACACCAGCAAGCGCCGCAGCCGGGGATGAAGCGCCGGCCTTCCCGCCCAGCCAAACGGCGCCCGTGGTGGCCTCGAACCAAGGCAAAAAGCCTCTGCGCCTCGGACTCATCATCGCGATCGGGAAGGATCCCGGCGCTGCCATCGCGAAAGTCCGCGACCTCGGCCTGCCCTCGTGCCAGGTTTTCGCGAGCGATTTGGATCTGAAAGACGCTGCGCCTCTGCGGCAGGCGCTGGACGAGAATAAGATTGAAGCCACTTCTTTTGTTGTCGGTGGCCCGGGCCGCGAAGTGTGGGATTTCTACGACGGCCCGCTCACCATCGGTCTCGTTCCCCGCGAAACGCGCGCCGCGCGCATCGCGCATCTTAAGAAAGCCTCGGACTTCGCCAAGCAATGCGGCATTCCCGCTCTGCAAACGCATTGCGGCTTTATCCCTGAAAACCCCAACGATCCGTTTTACAAGGAAACCGTGACCGCCATGCGGGAAGTCGCCGAGTACTGCAAGCGCAACGGGCAGACTTTTCGCTACGAAACCGGCCAGGAAACGCCCATCACGCTGGTCCGTGCGATTCGCGACGTCGGGCTCGAGAATCAGGGCGTCAACTTCGACCTCGCCAATCTCATTCTCTACGGCAAAGCGAATCCCGTCGACGCCATCGAGACCCTCGCGCCCTATGTTCAGGGGATTCACGCCAAAGACGGCCTCTTCCCCACAAATCCGCGTCAACTCGGCGAAGAAGTTCCCATCGGCAGAGGAAAAGTAGATTTTCCGCTGATCATCGCGCGGCTGAAACAGCTGCAATACGGCGGCGCGGTGACCATCGAGCGCGAAATTTCCGGCCCAAAGCAAATCGCGGACGTCCGCGCGGCGAAGGAATATCTGGGGGCGCTTATCGGGTAGCACGCTGTTTCTTGGAGCGTGTCGGCGGCGATCCGGGAGCGTCGTTCGTGCTTTTTCTTGGCTACCCGTCGCGGCGAAAATCCTAGTAGGATTCTCAGGAACCGTACCGACACGAA
>Ga0182039_10001087_pt1 | contig 14334 bp, 12 predicted proteins | sample sta12Can44000111_FD_125975 | JGI IMG/M metagenome (GOLD analysis project Ga0182039, IMG submission 125975) | Lab enrichment of tropical soil microbial communities from Luquillo Experimental Forest, Puerto Rico - statanox.12C.anox.44.000.111 | ecosystem: Environmental > Terrestrial > Soil >...
GATCCCACAAGTACGGACCGCCGTCTGCTCGGCTGTTGGATCACGCTGCCGCAAGGTGGACGGATAAAGGAGAGCCCCTCGCCGTGAAAACCCTGGCTGGTTAGCCGCTATCTTTTGCTCGGATCCTACGCCGCTCGTGAAATGATGGACCTGATGCCGTCCGCGTCGAGCGATTCGACGATGAGCAACTCGTCGGCCATGGCCTTGACCGCGGCCCGGTTGGCCGCGACGATCTGCCGCGCCGTCTCGTAGCCGCGCATCACGAGGCCGCGGACTTCCTCATCCACCCGCTCGGCAGTCGCCTCGCTGATGCCGGTGCCACGGTCGGCGTCCCAGGTGTTCCGCGCAACGCCAGGCGCGTGGAACGCCAGCGGACCGAGCGCCGACATGCCGAACTCACACACCATTTTCCGCGCGATGTCCGTGGCGCGCTCGATGTCATTGCCCGCGCCGCTCGTGATCTGACCGAGAAAGAGCTCTTCGGCGACGCGCCCGCCCATCAGGATCGCGATCTGCGCGTCGAGGAAGTCGCGCGTGTGAGTATGCCGGTCTCCTTCGGGCAGCTGCATCGTGACGCCAAGCGCGCGGCCGCGCGGGACGATGGTGACCTTGTGGAGCGGATCCGCGTGCTCGAGAAGCGCGGCGACGACGGCGTGGCCCGATTCGTGGTAGGCACACATGAGTCGCTCGCGGTCGCTCATGGTGAGCGACCTTCGCTCGACGCCCATCAGCACCTTGTCACGGGCGCGCTCGAGATCTTCGGCGGTAACGACTGCCCGGCCGGCGCGCACGGCCAGAAGCGCCGACTCGTTGACCAGATTGGCGAGATCGGCGCCGGAAAATCCCGGCGTGCCGCGCGCCACCTGGAAGAGATCGACGGCGGGATCCAGAGCTACGCGTTTCGCATGAATGCGAAGAATCTGCTCGCGCCCTTTGAGGTCGGGAGCGCCGACGGTGACCTGCCGGTCGAACCGTCCTGGCCTGAGCAGCGCCGGATCAAGGATGTCGGGACGGTTGGTCGCGGCGACGACGACGATTCCTTCGTTGGGTGCGAACCCGTCCATCTCGACGAGCAGCTGATTGAGCGTCTGCTCGCGCTCCTCGTGGCTGAGCGAGTGGCCACCGCGACTTCTCCCGACCGCGTCCAGCTCGTCGATGAACACGATGCAGGAGCCGTGGCGCCGCGCGTCCCTGAACACGCGGCGGATGCGAGCCGCGCCGACGCCGGCGTACATCTCCACGAAGTCGGAGCCGCTGGCAAACAGAAACGGCACGCTGGCTTCGCCGGCAATCGACCGCGCCAGGAGCGTTTTGCCGGTGCCAGGCGGCCCAACGAGCAGGACACCCTTCGGAATGCGGCCACCGATCGCGGAAAAGCGCTCGGGCTGGCGCAGGAAGTCGACAATTTCGCGCACTTCTTCCTTCGCTTCGTCCACGCCGGCCACGTCATCGAAGGTCACGACCGGCGCGTTGGAGTCAGCCTCGCGGGTTCTGGTTTCGAGTGTGGGGATGCGTCCGGTTGTCACGCGATAGAGCGTGAGAGCCAGCAGCGTCACGAACAGCCCACCGATGATCAGGGTACCGTAGCCATACGCCGACTGTTCGGCGACGTTGCGCACGTCGATGGTCACGTTCTGTCTGGCGAGGTCTGGCAGAAACGTCGGGCTCGCGGTGACGTAGCCCGGCGGCGCGACAGTGCGAAGCGTCCGGCCGCTGGTCAGGGTGAAGTCCAGCGTGTCTCCGGAAACGACGATCGAGGCGAGCTCCTTGCCCTTGCTGTTCGCGTGTCGCAGGAGATCCGAGAAGGGGACCCGTTCAATGCCGGAGACGTGCCGGACGCGAAAGGCGAAGGCGGTTGCGGCGAGCGCGATCATCGCAACTATCGGGACACCAATCAGTATGCGGCGGGGCCACTTGCGACTCAGAAACACCAAACTCTCCTGAAATGATCAGACTTGCATCGGATCTTGACGCTCGGCGGACTTGCTCGGTCAGCCTACGAGCGCACATGCCGTGCCAGGGCGCCTTCTACTAGAGTCGAATTCTGAAGAATTGATCTCTGCGTGGGGAGCGCAGGCCGTCCTTCGATCCTAACATACGTATCGGACAAGTCGGGCGGGTTCCACAGGCGCGTCAGACGTCGGCGAGCTTGTAGCCGACGCCCCAAACGGTCAGCAGCAACGCTGGCTCCGAGGGATCGCGCTCGATCCTCCGGCGCAAGCGCTTGACGAGCGTGTCGACGCTGCGAACAGTCACGAACGTATCGCCGCGCCAGATCTTGGCGAGCAGCGCTTCGCGACTGAAAACGATGCCGGCGTGCGTGGCGAGCAAATACAGCAGACGGAATTCCTGATCGGTGAGATCGACGGTCCGTCCATCGATGCGCACGCGGCGGCGTGAGGGATCGATCTCGATGCCGTGCACCAGTACCGGGCCGCCCAACTCTGGGGTGTAGCCCGGACCGGCCGGCGAGCCTGTCGACGGGTCAGGACGGATTGCGGCCTCCACCCCCAGGCGCGGAACGCCCTCCCACCCCGGCGCGGGTGCCGCACCGGGCCCCGTCTGGGGCCCCCGGACATCGACCCGGGGCTGTGGATTCAATGACGGCGCGGCAATCTCGGGCGAGAGCCGCGGCCGCCTGAGAAGCGCGCGAGCGCGAGCCACCAGTTCACGCACGCCAAATGGCTTGGTCAGGTAGTCGTCGGCGCCGCTCTCCAATCCGAGGACCTTGTCGGACTCGTCACGACGCGCGGTGATGACGAGAATCGGCACGTCGTGGTTGGTGCGGCCGTTTCGCACGGCTCGCGTGAGCGAGACCCCGTCGAGCCCCGGGATCATGAGGTCGAGAACGAGCAGGTCGAACCGCTCAGCTTCGGCTCGCTTGAGAGCGTCCTTCCCGTCACCTATGCCCTCGCAGGCGTAGCCCTCGTGGCCTAGGTGAAGGCACACCAACTCCCGGATGTGCGGTTCGTCTTCGACAACGAGCACGCGCGGAATCATCGTTTTGTCACCGTTTGTCCACGTGGCATTCACGTCGTTACCGTCCAATCAGATACAAGGAGTAAGCACGATGACGAAGACACTCGGACGCGCCGCCCTGGGCATGTTGGCCGCGGCCTTGGCGGCGACCAGCCTTTCTGCCAGCCCTCAAGATCAGAATACGAACCAACCCCCGCCCCCGTTTATGGGCCCCGGCGGTGGACCTGGACGTTTCGCGCAGGGGGGCTGGTTTGGCGGGCCGATGGGACCGGGAGGTCCACTCGGCATGCTGCGGATGTTCTCCCAACAGCTTCAGCTGACCGATGCGCAGCGCGATCAGCTCAAAGCCATCGCGCAATCACATCGTGACGAATGGCAGGCGCTCGCGGACCGTGCGCGCCCCGCGCATCAAGCGCTCGCCGCAGCGGTGACGGCGGACACGATCGATGAAACCACAATCCGGGCGAGAAGCGCCGACGTTGCGGCGGTCGAGGCGGACATGGCGGTCGCCGGCGCGCACGCGTACTCGGAGGTGCTGCAGATTCTGACCGCTGACCAGCAGGCGAAGCTGAAGGCGCTGCAGGCCGAACTCAGCGCGCGCCGACCGTCACCTCGCGGACGGCAGTAACGATGTGCGCAGCGGAGATCCCGAACCGCTCGAGCAGCTCTTCGGGCTTTCCGCTACGCGCGATCTCGCGAACGGCGAGGCGGTGCACCGTAAAGCCGGCGCCGGCCACGGCTTCCGCGACAGCGTCTCCCAGCCCGCCGGCGGCGTAGTGATCCTCGACCGTGATGATGTGCCCGGCCGTCGCGCGCGCGGCAGCAAGGAGCCCTTCGCGGTCGATGGGCGCGAGCGAATAGAGATCGATCACGCGAATCGGCGTGGAAGAGGACTGCAGGGCGTCGTGCGCCTTCAGCGCCTCGAACAGCGTGACGCCGGCGGCCACGACCGTGGCGACGTCACGCGCACTCTGCCGTAGCACCTTCAAGCCGCCAATCTCGAAGCGCTCGTCGTTCGCGTAGATGATGGGCGTCTTCGGCCGGCTCAGGCGAATGTAGACGGGTCCCGGATGCGAGGCGGCCAGCGCCACGAGGCGCTCGGTGCTCACGCCATCCGACGGGTACAGCACGGCGAAGTCCGGTTGGGCGCGAAACATCGAGAGATCTTCGAGTGCCATCTGGGACGGACCGTCCTCGCCGATCGAGACGCCCGCGTGTGATCCGGCCAGCTTGACGTTCACGCGACTGATGGCGGCCATCCGAATGAAATCCGCCGCCCGCGTCAGAAAACAGGCGAACGTCGACGGGTAGGGAATCGCGCCGCGCGCGGCGAGGCCCATCGCGGCGCCCACCATCACCTGTTCCGCGATGAAGTTCTCGTAGAACCGATTGGGGAGCGCCTTCTCGAAGCGCTCGCTGAAGGTCGAGTTCTTCACGTCGGCATCGAGCGCGACGACGCGCGGGTCGGCTTCGCCGAGCTTCGTGAGCGCAGCGCCGTACGCCTCACGCGTCGCCACCTGATCGCCGATCCGGTACGTAGGAGGGACAATAGCTTGTGGTGCGACGGCGGGTCGCGGCACCGTCGGCGGTCTGGGGATTTGCCTCGCCAGATCGACACCAGCAGATGCCGGCACGAACTGGCGGTCGAGCTCTGCCAAGGCCCGATCCATCTCGTCCTTCTTGAAGGCCCTGCCGTGCCACCCCTCCTTGCCTTCGACGAACGAGACGCCCTTGCCCTTGATCGTACGAGCCAGGATCATCGTCGGCTGACCCTTCGTGGCGCGCGCCCGAGCGAACGCGTCGAGGATGGCGTGCAGATCGTGGCCGTCGATGACAATGGCGTGCCAGCCGAAGGCCTGCCAGCGGCGCGCGAACTGATCCATGTCGTGCTGCCACATGGTCGGGCGGCTCTGACCGAGGCCGTTGACGTCGGTGATCCCGCACAGGTTGTCGAGTCGATCGAGCGCGCCGACGTTCGCGGCCTCCCAGACGGAGCCCTCGGCCGTCTCGCCGTCACCCAGCAAGACGTAGGTACGGTAGGCGGATCCGATTCGACGTGCGTTCAGGGCGGAGCCGATGGCTGCGCAGACGCCCTGGCCTAGCGATCCCGTTGCGACGTCCACGAAGGGCAGGCGCGGCGTCGGGTGGCCCTCGAGATCCGACCCGATCTGACGAAGCTTCAGGAGCTCGCTCCGATCGAACGCGCCGGCTTCCGCCCACGCGGCGTACAAGATGGGCGCGGCGTGGCCTTTGGACAGGATAAAGCGGTCGGCGTCTGGGTTGTGGGGGTTTCGCGGGTCGAAGGACATCTCCGCGAAGAAGAGCGCGGAGGTGACGTCTGCCATCGACATGCAGCTCGTCGGATGGCCGCTCCCGGCTTCGGACGTCGATCGAATCGAATCGATGCGCAGGCGGGTCGCAATGTTCTGCAGCGCGGGAAGGAGCGCAGTGCGATCAGTCATGGAACTTGAGAGTCTAGTTCAAGACGCGCGACACCGTAAATCGCAGCGGACGAAAGATCCGAAGGAATGCGGTGCGATGGTGCACATTCATCTGCCAGCCCGTTAAGGACGCGTGCGGCGTCTGCACGGTAGTCGGCGTCGGGAGCGATGATGGCGCGGCGACGATAGTCGAGGTTGTCGTGAAGGGCGGCAAGCCGGCAGAAGACCCGGGCCGCTTCGCAAGACATCGAGGAGGACGTGCGAGTCATGGCGTTCGGCTCCTGACGAATCCGAAACCGGCGGGCGATCACCATCAACTCTTCTGCCAGCATCGAGTAGGGCAACCTGTCGGTCAGGCTGTACGCCGTGAGCAGCGCGGACGCGGCGCGGATGTGATCGCCAAACGTGCCGATACCGTCGCCCGGGCGATAAGCGCGGCTGACGACCTGTTCGAGGCGATCGATGGCTTCGGGGATGAGCGAGCGATGCGACTCGAGATGCGCGGCGTGGAGGCAGGCGCCGATCGCAGCCGTCGCGTCTTCGACGCTGACCGATGTCCAGGCATTGCGCAGCCGGTGAATGCGCTTGACGATGGCTCCATTCACCCGCTCGTCGTCAGTCAGCGTGCTGGTGTCAACGAAGAGCTCGAGCCATACAGCGCACATGACGGCGGACGACATCTGGGACAGGTGGCTGCAATCTGCCGGCGACTCATCGTCCAGCGCGACGAACGCGAGCGCGAGCGAACGGCCCACCAGCTCGGCGACGTCGTCGCGGCCAGTGGCCTGGTACAGGCGGAGCAGGAAGAGGTGTGCGTGAGGATGGAGGGGTTCGCCGCGCGCGAGGGCGGCGACGACGGACTGCTCGACGATGGCGACGTCGGGATGCACGCTCGTGGCTCGGACTCGAAGCTCGGTACTCGCGGCCCGGTACTCGTTACTCGTCATTATAATTACTGGATGCCCGTCGTCCGGTACGTCGTGCTGGCGGCGCTTGTCGTCTGGCTCGGCGCGATCGGGCAGGCGCTCGCGGGCGAAGCTGTGCGGTATCACGTGATGATCGCGTACGCGTGTGGGGCCGTGATGGTCCTGGGACTGGTCGTGATGAAGTTCGTCGGTCCGCCGCCGGACGCGTTCGCGCCGCGGCTCGCCCTCGTGGCGCTGATGCTCGCCGTCTCGGGGGCGGCGACGATCCGTGGCCAATCGCGCGTAACGCTCGGCGTGACCGCAGGCCTGGGGGCAGTTCTGCTCGGGTGGTACGCGCGGGAGTAATTCGACGACGTTGACGCACACCATTACGTTGATCCCCGGCGACGGAATTGGACCCGAAGTCACTGAAGCGGTCGTCCGCATCCTCATTGCCACAGGCATTTCGATTGAATGGGAGTCCCACGAAGCGGGTGTCCGGGCCTTCGAGCGCACGGGGCAGACGCTGCCGATCGAGCTGGTCGACTCCATCCGGCGAAACCGGGTCGCGCTCAAAGGACCTGTCGCGACGCCAATCGGCACGGGATTCACCAGCGTGAACGTCGGCCTGCGGAAGGCACTGGATCTGTACGCCAACCTGCGGCCGGTATGGAACCTCCCGGGCGTCCACGCGAGATTCCAGGGCGTCGATCTCGTGATTGTGCGGGAGAACACGGAAGACCTCTACGCGGGGCTCGAGCACACCGTCGTGCCGGGCGTCGTCGAGAGCTTGAAGATCATCACCGAACGCGCATCGACCCGCATCGCGCAGTTTGCGTTCGCGCACGCAAGACGGCACGGACGCCGGCGCGTCACCGCCATTCACAAAGCGAACATCATGAAACAGAGCGACGGCCTCTTTCTCGAGAGCGCCCGCCGTGTGGCGCGAGAGTACCCGGACATCGCGTACGAAGAGCGGATCGTCGACGCGGCGTGCATGCACCTCGTCATGAACCCCTCGCAGTTTGATGTGCTGCTGCTGCCGAACCTCTACGGCGATATCGTCTCGGATCTGTGCGCGGGCCTCGTCGGCGGCCTGGGCGTGGTCGGCGCGGCGAATCTTGGGCAGCAGACGGCGGTGTTCGAGGCGGTCCACGGGAGCGCACCGGACCTTGCGGGCAAGAACGTCGCAAACCCGACGGCGCTGCTCCTCTCGGCGGTTTTGATGTTGCAGCATCTCGACGAAGGCGAGGCCGCGTCGCGCGTCATGCGCGGGCTGAGCACAGTGCTCACCGAGGGCAGCGTCCGCACGCGCGATCTCGGCGGAAGCGCATCCACGACGGCATTCGCAGACGCAGTGTGCCGCGCCGTGGAGCGCCAGCCCCCAAAGGTGCGAACGTCCCTGTGAGGCATCCTGGTGGCCGCGCTGGGGGTCGCTGCTCTGGCGGCCGCGCCGGGGTGACCGTGTTACACTCCAACGGTTCAGATGCTAGACGAGATCTCCCGAGCAGTCCTCGCGCGTGAGGACGTCCTGAAGTACCCGCGCGACCGGGTGAGCGAGTATCTGGACGAGTTGCGCACGACGCAGCGGCACGGCCTTTACCGCGCGCTTCAGCACCCGCTGTACCCCATTCTTCGAAAGATCGAGCGCAAGACGGAGAACCTGCATCACGTCACGGCGGCGGTCGGATTGCACCGGATCGTGTACGCGTCGAATCACAAGAGCCACATCGACTATCTCGTCGAGCCGCTGGCGCTCGACGACAACGGCGTTCGACCGCCGCTGATTGCGGCCGGGATCAACCTCTTCGGCGGGCCGCTCGGCTTGATCCATCGTTATGTGACGGGCGCGATCCCGATCCGGCGCAACACCAAGGATCCGGCGTATCTCGTGACGCTGAAGGCGTACGTCAGCGAAGTGCTGCGGAAGCACGATCTCTTCTTCTACCCGGAGGGTGGGCGCAGCTACAGCGGAGAGCTGAAGCCGGCAAAGACCGGGCTGCTCCACGCGGCGCTGCAGTCGGGTCGCGACGACCTCGTGATCATCCCTGTTGCCGTCGCGTACGATCTCGTCCTCGAGGATCACATCCTCGCGCATCAAAACGTGAAGAAGCGACAGCGTCCGTTCGCGCGCGAGCTCGCAGAGATGGTCCGCTACGCAGTTGGGTACCGATCGCGAGCGTTCACGACGTTCGGACCGCCGGTGACCGTCGCGAACATCGACCCGCACTCGCGGACCGAGGTCCTGGAGCTCGCGCGGCACGTCCGCGCGCGCATTGGCGCATTGTACAAGGTACTGCCGACGGCAGTTTTTGCGGCGGCGATGCGCCCATCGATCACGCGTCGCGATCTGGAGGATCGCATCGATCGCGTCATCGGGGATCTTGCCACGCGGCACGCGAACCTCGGCGTCACGAGCGGCGGGCAGGCGGTCGACGAAGCCGCGGAGCTCTTCGAGACTCGTGGTGTCGTGGTCGCAGAGCGCGGGCGGTTCCGGGTGCGCGAGCGGACCGTGCTCCGCTATTACGCGCGGACGATCCAGCACTTGCTGGTGCCCCCGGGTCGGACTCACTGATGTTGGACAGCGCGTCCAAGGCTTTCTTCAATCTCCTCGCCCAAAGCACCCTCCTCAAGCACCTCGGCTCCCGCTACGGCATGCGGCGGCCCGACAGCTTCGCGCGCCGTTTCATCGCGGGCGAACATGTAAGTGAAGCCATCGAAGCCGCGCGCGCCGTCGAAGGCCGGGGGATGACGCACACGCTCGATTTCCTTGGAGAGGGCGTGCACACGCTCGACGAAGCTTATGCCGCCACGCGCGAATACCTGGAGGTCATCCAGGCGATCACGGACTCCGGCATCGGCCGCGGCGTCTCTTTGAAACTGACGCAGCTCGGGCTTGACGTCGACAAGGCGACAGCCGTGGACAACCTGCGGCGAATTCTGGAGCACGCGGAGCCTGCCGGATTTTTTGTCCGCATCGATATGGAGAATTCGCCTTACACCGACGTCACGTTGGAGATCTTCGAGACGCTCTGGCAGCAGGGCCACCGCTCGATTGGCGTCGTGCTCCAGTCGGCGCTGTACCGCACCGAGGGGGACGTGGCGCGCATGAATGCGCTCGGCGCGAGCGTGCGGCTCGTGAAAGGGGCGTACAAGGAGCCGAGAAGCGTCGCGCATCAGAAGATGGCCGACGTCGATGGGGCCTACGAGCGCTTGATGAAGACCCTGCTCACTCACGGACACAATCCGGCGATCGCGACACACGATCCGGCGATCATCGCTGCGGCACGGCACTGGACCGACGAGCATCAGATTGCCGCGGATCGTTACGAGTTTCAGATGCTCTACGGCATCCGCCGCGATCTGCAGGCCATGCTCGCACGCGAGGGATATCGGATTCGCATCTACATCCCCTTCGGGCGTGAGTGGTTTCCTTATTTCATGCGCCGGCTGGGTGAACGGCCAGCGAATGTCATGTTTGTCATTCGAGGAATCGTCAGCGAGACCCGCTAAAGTTGTCAGATCCGCCCCGGACGGCACGTCTCTTGAATCCATGGAACCTGTATGGAAGCGCACAGCATCCAAAAGTGATGGTGCTGTTGCGGTAGAAGGAGCAGGAAGCCATGGTGACTCTCCCAGGGGACCTGACGGGACGTATGGTGGATCGCGTCCGGCAGATGGTCTGCGGACTGCACGGACACGACACGCTGTTGCACTTCGAGCGCGATCGTATGTATCTACGGTGCGTATCTTGTGGTCACGAGACACCCGGATGGGAACTGAATGAGGAGGCCCCCAACCCCGTGTCCCGAACTGCCGCGTCGCACGCCGAAGCCGCCACCCAGCCTCTCGTGCAGCCTCGTCCTGTGCAGCTCATCAGTGAGCGGAGGGTCGCGTAGGAAAAGACAACAGCGCGCGGCCAATCCGACGGTGCCGATCGATCCGGGGCGCGGGGCACATCTGACCCGCGCTCAATCGAGGCTTAACAGAAGCGTGACGCCAAGTCGACGAGTGCATCACGGCATCGCAGGACATCGTCAACAATGACGTACTCTTCTTCGGAGTGGAGGCCGGCGCCTCCGGGACCGAAGAGAACGGAGGGAATGCCCGCCTGATCGAGAACGGCGGCGTCGGTCCAGAAGCTGGCACCTGACATGGTGGGCGTCCCACCTACGCGCTCGAGCGAGGCCGAGAGCGCGCGAGGAAGTTCGTGATCTTGCTGAATTTCGTACCCACCTCGGCTGAACACTTGCCTCGCCCGCGTCCGGAACGTCGTGTCTTCGCGCTGAAGGCCGCCGCAAATTTCTTCAACTTCTTGGATTCCTGCGGTCAGTGATTCACCGGGGAGCGTGCGCCGCTCCACCTGCAGGACTGCGGCGTCCGGATAGCTACTCCACTCGCGCCCGCCGGCAATCGTCGACGCATGCAACGACCGAGTGCCCATCAGTGGATGCCGGGGCCCGCGCTGCAGCTCTCGATCAAGCGCCTCGAGCCGTGCGAGCACTCGGCCCATGCGAAGAATCGCGTCCTGACCCTCCGCAGGACGGCTTCCGTGCGCCGCCTTTCCTTCCACGAGGATCTCGACCCACTCGAAGCCTTTGTGACCGATCGCGATCGTGAGATCCGTGGGCTCCGTCACGACAGCGGCGTGGACGGGCCATCTCCGCGCGCCGGCCGCGCCGCGGACACCGGCAGGCAACCGAGCCACGAGCGCGTCGGCGCCGATGCTCGAATGTTCCTCGTCCACAACTGCAGCAACGATGATCCGGCCTGCCGGGAACCCGCGGGTGGCGAGGACGCCTGCAGCCGCGATCATCGCCGCGAGGCCGCCTTTCATGTCTTGCGAGCCGCGGCCGTAGAGACGTCCGCCGCGCATGGTGGGCGTGAACGGATGGCTCATGCCGGCAACACCGACCGTGTCCGTGTGGCCGCAAAACATCAGGGTGCGGCCTTGCGCGCGGCCTTCGAGCACGCCAACCACGTTCGGCCGGCCAGCGGCGACCGGCTCTACCGACACATCGAGAGAGAGCCCGCGCATTGCGGTGGCAATGGCTTCGGCGATAGCGCCTTCGCCCGCCGCGCCGGGCACGAGTGTCGGGTTGACGGAATCAATGGCGACCAGGTCGCAGAGAAGGCGGAGAGTGGGGTCCACGGGAAAATGGCTGATGGCTGATGTCGATGCCTTGATAGCTTAAGCTGAAAGGATGCGTGTGGTCGCCATTACGGGGGCATCCGCGGGTATCGGGCGCGCGACGGCGCTCCGCCTCGCGCGAACCGGGGGGGCCCTGGCGATCTGCGCCCGCAGGGCGGACCGGCTCGCGGCGGTTGCTGACGAGATTCGCGCGGCTGGCGGCAGCGCAATGACTGTCGTTGCCGACGTCAGGCGCGCGGAGGACATGGATCGCTTCGTTGCCGCGGCCGTCGAGCGATTCGGCCGGCTCGACGTGATGATATGCAACGCGGGCTTCGGCATAGCCGGGGCCATCGACGACATCGCCCCTGAACAGATGCGCAACCTGATCGACGTCAACTACATGGGCACCTTTTTCGCGGCGCGCGCCGCACTCCAGGTCTTTCGCCAGCAGGGTTCCGAGGGGTCGCCGGGCGCTGGCCACATCGTGATCGTCTCGTCAATCGCGGGGAAGCGTGGCGTGCCGTACATGGCCGCTTACGCGGCGACCAAATTCGCGCAGGTCGGGATGGCTGAATGCTTGCGCTCAGAGGTTGCGGGGACGGATATCCACGTGAGCGTCGTGTATCCGATCTCGACCGATACGGAGTTTTTCGACGTCATGTCGCGCGAGACCGGCACGATCGTCACCCGCCGCGGTCCGCGCCAGCATGTGAGCGTCGTCGCCGACGCCATTGCGCGAGCGATCGCGCACCCCGTTGCGGAGGTCTATCCGCATTTTCCATCGCGGGCGCTGGTGTGGTTGAACGCGTTTGCGCCGGCGCTTACCGACCGCGTCGTCAAACGATTTGGACGGAAGCCGGTCCGGCCCGAAAGGCCACCCGCGCCCGCATAGTCATGTCAGTCGAGCTCGCCGGCGCCATCGCGCAGGCCGCCCGCGACGCCGGCGGCCGTGCGCTGATTGTCGGAGGCTGGACGCGCGACCGTCTGATGAGTCGCGAGTCGAAGGACGTCGACCTCGAGGTCTTTGGCGTCCCTGAAGAACGGCTGCGTCCTCTCCTCGAGCGATTCGGACGCGTCGACGCCGTCGGCGAGAGCTTTCAGGTGTACAAGATCGGCGGCCTCGATGTGTCGCTGCCGCGGCGGGAATCGAAGTCCGGGCGCGGGCATCGTGGCTTCATGGTGAGCGGCGATCCCTGGATGTCGGTGGAAGAGGCTGCGCGACGCCGTGACTTCACCATCAATGCCATCGGCTGGGATCCGCTGACCGGTGAATACGTCGACCCGTTTGATGGCCGGGCCGATATCGCTCGGGGGATCATCCGTGCCGTCGATCCGGCGACATTTGGCGATGACAGTCTGCGCGTGCTCCGGGCGGCGCAGTTCGCGGCGCGCTTCGAGTTCGTCCTCGATGAGCCGACGCGGACACTCTGCCAGGGCATCGTGCTCGATGACCTGCCGGCCGAACGCATCTGGGCGGAGCTCGAAAAGCTGCTCTTTGCACGCCGTCCGTCGATCGGTCTTCAATGGCTGCTGGAGCTCGGCGTGGTCGCCAAGTTGTTCCCCGAGCTGGCAGCGTTGGTCGGCTGCGTGCAGGAACCGTCTTGGCATCCCGAAGGCGACGTGTGGGTGCACACGCTGCAGGTCGTCGACCAGGCACGCGCGCGCGTGGACGACTTGACTCGGGCACAACAGATTGCGGTCATGCTGGGGGCTGTCTGCCACGATCTGGGCAAGCCAGCCACAACCGCGTTCCTCGATGGACGCATTCGATCGATCGATCACGAGGAACAAGGCGTCGCGCCCGCCACGGCGCTGCTCGACCGCCTCAACGTGCACTCAATCGAAGGCTACGACGTGCGGCGGCAGGTGCTAGGCATGACGGCACAGCACCTCAAGCCCGGTATGTGGTTCAAGGTGCGCAACGAGGTCGGTGACGGCGCGTTCCGGCGACTGGCGCTAAAGCTGGACCTCGAGCTGCTGGCGCGGCTGGCCAAGGCTGATTGCCTCGGCCGCGCGCCTGGCACGTTCGACTGCAGCGCGATGGACTGGTTTCTGGAGCGAGCGCGATCGATCGGCGCCGACACGGGGCCGCCGCCACCGATTCTGCTGGGACGCCATGTTCTGGACCTGGGGCTCCAACCTGGACCTCGGGTCGGCGAGATTATGAGAGCGGTCTACGAGGAGCAACTCGACGGCGCGATCACGACGCTCGACGGTGCCTTGGCGCGCGCGAAGGAGTTGCTCGGGCTGCGGCGGGAAGGATGAGCAGGCCAAGACACCACGAGTAGAGCACGAGGTTTCGAAAGGCAGGCAGCTCTGCTTCAGCCATGGTGCGATAATGCCGGTTGGGCCCGGCGCGGCATACGCGGTGGGGTGGGTGACTCGATGAGTGAATTGAGCGATCGTCTGATCGCCGAGCTGATCGACGCCGTCCGCGGTCAGCTCCGCAAAGAAGCCGGCGATCGGCTTCGCGACGTCTATCTCATCGGCGACATCGAAAAAGACACTGCGCGCAGCTGCATTGAGCGCCTGCGCGAGCTGGCGGGCGAGAACGACCGCCCCATATCTGTTTACATCAACAGCGCCGGCGGAAACGTCACCGACGGCCTGGCCATCCACGACGCCGTTCGACATATCGTCAGCCGAGGCATCGACGTCACAATCATCGTCCAGGGCATGGCGTACTCGATGGGGTCGGTCGTGCTCCAGGCCGCCAGCGAGGGGCGACGACTCGCATTCCCGCACTCCTGGATCATGATTCATGAGCCGGCGAAGTGGGCAGGCTGGCAGTCGACGAGTGCCGCGGCGCAGCACCTGGAGCGCCTCAAGCAGATGCAGGATCAGATCTACAAGATTCTGTCGTCGCGATCGGGCA
>Ga0182039_10001089_pt1 | contig 14322 bp, 10 predicted proteins | sample sta12Can44000111_FD_125975 | JGI IMG/M metagenome (GOLD analysis project Ga0182039, IMG submission 125975) | Lab enrichment of tropical soil microbial communities from Luquillo Experimental Forest, Puerto Rico - statanox.12C.anox.44.000.111 | ecosystem: Environmental > Terrestrial > Soil >...
ATCCCGCCGAGTTCACCGACGATGTCATCGAGGCGATGGCGCAGACCCTGAACATCTGCCGGGCCCTGCATATGCCGCTGCAGTCCGGATCCGACCGTGTGCTGCGTGCGATGCGGCGGTCTTACCGCGCCGAGCGCTATCTGGGCATCATCGAGCGGGTTCGGGCGGTCATGCCGCACGCGGCCATCACCACCGATCTGATCGTCGGATTTCCTGGCGAGACCGAAGAGGACTTCGCGGCCACCCTTGACGTGGTGCGGCAGGCGCGGTTCGCGGCGGCGTTCACCTTCCAGTACTCCAAGCGGCCCGGCACTCCCGCTGCCGAACTCGACGGTCAGCTGCCGAAAGCCGTTGTGCAGGAACGCTATGAGCGGCTGATCGAGGTGCAGGAGCAGATCTCGCTGGAAGGCAATCGCGCGCTCATCGGGCAAACCGTCGAATTGCTGGTCGCCGCCGGTGAAGGACGCAAGGACACCCGCACGGCGCGTATGACCGGGCGGGCACGCGACGGGCGGCTGGTGCACTTCGCCCCGAACGATCAGGTGCGGCCCGGCGACATCATTACGACGGTGGTCACCGAGGCCGCGCCGCACCACCTCATCGCGGACGCGGGCGTGCTGACTCACCGCCGCACGCGGGCGGGTGACGCGCCCGCCGAGGGGCAGCGCCCGGGCGGCATCGGTCTTGGCATGCCAACCATTGGGCCGTCCGTCGGCCCCGCAGAACCGACAGAATCACTGGGATGTGCGCGATGAAGAAAGAACACACGGACCTCGACGCTTTGCGCGACGAGATCGAGGCCGCAGAACGCCGGGTGGCGCGTGAGATCGACCCCGGCGCAAGGGCACTCGTGGTCGCGATCCTGGTGTTCGTGCTGCTGGGCTCGTTCGTCCTGCCGCACACCGGGAATGTGCCGGGATGGGATGTGCTGTTCGGCAGCCACGGCGCAGGCGCTGCCGCGGTGGCCCTGCCGTCGCGAGTGTTCGCCTGGTTGGCGCTGGTGTTCGGCGTCGGCTTCTCGATGCTGGCACTGATGACCCGGCGGTGGGCGCTGGCCTGGGTTGCGTTGGCCGGGTCCGCGATCGCGGTCGCGGCCGGACTGTTGGCCGTCTGGTCGCGCCAGACCGTGGCCGCCGGGCATCCCGGACCCGGGTTGGGGCTGTTCGTCGCGTGGATCACCGTGATCCTGTTGACGTTTCACTGGGCCCGCGTGGTGTGGTCGCGCACCGTCGTGCAACTCGCGGCCGAGGAGCAGCGGCGCCGGGTCGCCGCACAGCAGCAGTCGATGAACCTGCTGGACAGCCTCGACAACGCGACCGGTCCCGACAGCCCCGACCGGCCCGAAGACTAGGGTCGGCGGGTCAGCGCCTCAGCGGCCGCTTCAGCCCACTGCCGCCATTGTTCGGCGTTGGCTTTGGCCTCTTCGGCGTCCTTGGTCCGGCCGGCCGCGGCCGCCTTCTGAGCCTGCTGTTCGTATTGTTCGGCGCGACTCCGGAACTGCTCGGCCCGCGCCTGCGCCTGGGGATCGGACCAGTCCACCTCGCCGGCGTCGCGCACCTTCTTCTCGACCGCGCGCAGTCGCCGCTCCAACTCGGCGGAACGTTCCCGCGGCACCCTGCCGATCGCATCCCATTTCTCGGTGATCGATCGCAGCGCCGCCCGGGCGGCGTCAAGGTTGCTCGTATCCAGCTTTTCCGCCTCTTGGAGCAGCGCCTCTTTGGCTGTCGCATTGACCCGCAACTCCGCGTCTTTTTCTGCCGTCGCGGCGTTACGGGCCGTGAAGAACGTGTCCTGGGCGGCCTTGAAGCGGTGCCACAGGGCGTCGTCGACATCTCTGGTCGCTCGTCCGGCGGCCTTCCATTCGGTGAGCAGCTTCCGGAATTCCGCGCTGGTCGCGGTCCAGTCCGTCGAATCGGACAACTCTTCGGCCCGCTCGCACAGCTCTTCCTTCGCCTGCCGAACCCCCGAACGCTCCCGGTCCAGCTCGGCGAAATGGGATCCCCGCCGCCGGTTGAAGGTTTCCCGGGCCGCCGAATAGCGCTTCCACAACGCGTCGTCGACCTTTCGGTCCAGCCCGGTGATCGTCTTCCACTCGTCGAGGATCGCGCGCATCCGGTCACCGGCGGTTTTCCACTGAGTCGCGTTGGCGGCCAAGTCCTCGGCCTCGGCGGCCAGAGTCTCCTTGCGGGCGGTCTGGGAGGCGCGATGCTCCTCGCGCCGGGAGCGATCCGCGGTGGCGGTGGCGTCGGCGAGTTCGACAAGGCCGGCCAGCCGCCCCGCGAGCTCGTCGACATCGCCCAGCACGCATGCCGTCGGCAACGTCTCGGCCAGGGCGGACGCATTGGCCTTGATCTTGCGGGCGTCCCCGGTCCCTGACGCCAGCCGCTCCTCCATGAGCGTGATCTCGGTGCTCAGATCGTCGAATCGCCTACCGAAGTGGGCGAATGCGGCCTCGCGGTCGCCGGCCTGCCAGGAGCCGATGACGCGCTCGCCGGCCGAGCTGATCAGCCACACCGTCCCGTCGTCGTCGACCCGTCCGAACCGGTGTGGGTTGCTGGGCGGATGCGCTGTCAGCGGAAGAGCGGCGGGGCGTGGTGTCGGCCGGGGGCCGGGACGCGGCCCCGGACGGGGCGCCGGCTTGGGTGAATCGTTGCTGTGGGGCTCTTCGGCCGTCATGCCGCTCGTCACCTACCCTTCGCGCGGGAGTGTCCCGCGCACCTGCCGCGCGTAGCGGCACCCGTACGGTCGGAAGCCTGGTGGGGGCCTATCGCCAGCGCCAGCTGCTCCTAACCGGTTCCAACAGTATTCAAGCAGCATGGCGGGCGGCGCGCGTCAGCTGGATAACAGTTCGATTGCACCGTTGCTCGGAGCGTGTGGTGCCGCCGCGCGGCCCGGTACGGTCACGGAGACCAGGTGTCACGTCTGTTGCTGGTGGGACCGGAGGGGGAGATCGCAGAGGCAAAGGGTGGCATAGCGCGACCCGGTCCGACAGCTATTGCTTGGGTTTTACCAAGGCCACATACAGGTGCCGCAAAGGCTTCTAGAGTAAACCTTGATGGGCCGCGGCAGCGGGGTCGAGACCGTGGGTCCGTCCCACTACGGTGGCCGTTGAATTGCAGTCAAACAGAACATGCACATACGGCTTTCGGGGGAACGCTGGTCGGAACGCTGGTGAGGGGGTCCCCATGACGAAAGTGGATATCGCGGCGCTGATTGCCTTGTGCGCGGCGCTGGCCTCCGCGGTCGGCGACGTGATCCGCCAGCGCAGCGCGCACGAGATCACCGACAAGAAAGTCGGCCACCTCGAGCTGTTCCGTATGTCGTTACGTGACAAGCGGTGGTGGATGGGCGGTTTGGCGGCGATCGTCAACTACACCCTGCAGGCCGGCGCTCTCGCATGGGGCTCGGTGGTGCTGGTGACGTCGCTCCAGGTGACCGCGCTGCTGTTCGCCTTGCCGATCCACGCGCGGCTGGCCAATTGCCGGGTGACCCGCTGGGAGTGGGTTTGGGCGGTCGTTCTGGCCGGCGCGCTGGCGGTGGTCATCATCGTCGGCGACCCGCAGTCCGGTCACGAGCGGGCGCCGCTGTCAACGTGGATCATCGTGATCCTGGTGATGGGCCCCACGTTGGTGCTGTGCGTGCTGGCGGCGCGGATCTGGTCCGGTCGTCCGGTCGCGGCGGTGCTGCTGGCGCTGGTCGCGGGTTCGTCGTTGGCGCTTTTCGCGGTGCTGACCAAAGGAATCGTCGAGGTGGGCGAAAAGGGCGTGGGTGCCCTGCTGCGCGCGCCCGAGTTCGTTCCCTGGTTGCTGATCGCATTGTGCGGAATGATCTTCCAGCAGTCCGCCTTCCGCGCCGGCGCACTGACCGCGTCCTTGCCGACGATGACCGTGTGCAAGCCCGTGATAGCTGGTGTGCTGGGCGTGACCGTGCTGGGCGAGACGCTCAGCGCCCAAGGACCCGCGGCCGTCGTGCTGGTCTCGGCGGTGGCCTTGGTCATCATCGCGACGGTTGCACTGGCGCGCGGCGAGGCCACCTCGATCGAGGAGGCCGAATCCGAGCACGACCTGAAAGTCGCCGTCTCCCACGATGCGCCGCCGGAACTCATGGCCGGCGAAGGTTTCCGGGCCGGGTGACGCTCGCTTTAAACCTCGAGCGGCCAAGACGTTAGTTTGGTGGCGTGCTCAGCGCCATCGCGATCGTTCCGTCCGCGCCGGTGCTTGTGCCGGAACTCGCCGGAGCAGCCGCCGCCGAAGTGGCCGACGTGACCGCGGCGGGGCTGGCGGCGGCCGCCCTGTTGCCGTCGCGTTGGCTGGCCATCGGAACGGGCCCGTCCGACGAGGCGCTGCGCCCCGATGCGATCGGCACCTTCGCGGGCTTCGGCGCCGACGTACGGGTTCGGCTCTCCCCGCAGGCCGATGACGGCGCCGAGCCGACGGCCGAACTCCCCGTATGCGCCCTGCTGGCCGCCTGGGTGCGCGGCCAGGCCCGGCCCGAAGCCACCGTGCGGGTGCGCGTCTACCGCGACGACCATGACGCCGGCGCCGCGCTGGCCCGCGGCAGGCAATTGCGCGCCGAGCTCGACCGGGAGCCCGACCCGATCGGCGTGCTCATCGTGGCCGACGGCGCGAACACCCTGACACCGGCCGCGCCGGGCGGCTACCACCCGGGCAACGCCGACGCGCAACGGGCCCTGGACGATGCGCTGGCAAACGGCGACGTCGCCGCCCTGACCCGGCTGCCACCGCAGATCCTGGGCCGGGTGGCGTTTCAGGTGCTGGCCGGTCTGGCCGAGCCGGGGCCGCGCTCGGCCAAAGAGCTTTACCGGGGGGCGCCCTACGGCGTGGGCTACTTCGCCGGCTATTGGCAGCCATGAAACGAACCGGGCGACCACTAGCGATCATCGGGCCCACCGGCACCGGCAAGTCGCAACTGGCGCTCGACGTCGTCGAGCGGCTCAGCGGCGAGGTCAGCGCGGAAATCGTGAACGCGGACGCGATGCAGCTGTATCGCGGCATGGACATCGGCACGGCCAAGCTGCCCGTCGAAGCGCGCCGCGGCATTCCGCATCATCAACTCGACGTCCTGAACGTGACCGAGACCGCGACCGTCGCCCGCTATCAGCGGGCCGCCGCCGCGGATATCGACGCGATCTCGGCCCGCGGCGCGGTGCCGGTGATAGCGGGCGGCTCGATGCTGTACATCCAGTCGCTGCTCGACGACTGGTCTTTTCCCGCGACCGACCCCACCGTGCGGGCGCGCTGGGAGCAGCGCCTCGCCGAGGTCGGGGTGGGCCGCCTGCACGCCGAGCTGGCCCGCCGCGACCCGGCGGCCGCCGCCGCGATCCTGCCTACCGACGGCCGGCGCACGGTGCGCGCCCTCGAGGTCGTCGAGCTCACCGGGCGGCCGTTCGCCGCGTCCGCGCCGCAGATCGGCGCTGCCCGCTGGGACACCGTTATCGTCGGATTAGACTGTGACACAGCGATTCTCGACGAAAGATTGGCTCGGCGCACGGACGCGATGTTCGATCAGGGCCTGGTCGACGAGGTACGCGCACTACTGCACGAGGGCCTGCGCGACGGGGTCACCGCCTCGCGGGCCCTGGGCTATGCCCAGGTGCTGGCGGCGCTCGACGCGGGCGGTGGAGCCCACCAACTGCGCGACGCGCGGGAGCAGACATACCTGGGCACCCGACGCTACGTGCGGCGGCAGCGGTCGTGGTTTCGTCGCGACCACCGGGTGCACTGGCTCGACCCTGAAGGAGGAGATGCCGATCGTGCCCGCGTCGTCGACTGCGCGTTGCGGGCGTGGCGGCAAGTATCCTGATCTGGTGATCTTCGCCAAGGGGCACGGCACCCAGAACGATTTCGTGCTGCTGCCCGACCTCGACGCCGAGCTGGTGCTCACCGACGCCCGGGTGGCCGCGGTGTGCGACCGGCGCCGGGGATTAGGCGCCGACGGGGTGCTGCGGATCACCACCGCGGGCGCCGCCCTGACGGCACGCGTGCTCGAGCGCCTGCCCGACGGCGTCGGCGCGAACGACTGGTACATGGACTACCGCAACGCCGACGGGTCGACCGCGCAGATGTGCGGCAATGGCGTGCGGGTGTTCGCGCACTATTTGCGGGCCGGCGGTCTGGAGTCCCGTGACGAGTTCGTCGTCGGATCACTTGCCGGCGCGCGGCTGGTCACCATGCATCACGTCGACGAGACCAATGCCGATGTCACCGTCGACATGGGCAAGGCCAACCGGCTCGGCACGGGGGAGGCGGTCATCGGCGGCAGGCGGTTTTCCGGCCTGGCGGTGGACGTGGGCAACCCGCACCTGGCGTGCGTGGATCCGCGGGTGAGCGTCGAGGAGCTCGCCGCCCTGAACGTGGCCGCGCCGGTTGGGTTCGACCGGGCCCAGTTCCCGGACGGCGTCAACGTGGAAGTGCTCACCGCCCCGGTCGGGGGATCGGTCCGGATGCGAGTCCACGAGCGCGGGGTGGGTGAGACCCGCTCGTGCGGTACCGGAACGGTCGCGGCCGCGGTCGCCGCGCTGGCCGAGTCTGGTGCCGACACCGGGACGATCACCGTGCGGGTCCCCGGCGGTGAAGTCGTCGTCACCATCACCGACGCCACCAGCTACTTGCGCGGGCCGTCGGTGCTGGTTGCCCGCGGCGAGATCAGCGAGGAATGGTGGCGCGCACAACACCGCTAAATCGGATGCACGCCTGCGATTTGGCGTGCACTAACGCTAATTGCCACGCCCATCAATGGGCTGGTGTTGCCAGGAGGGCTGGTATGGCGGACAAGGCGTGTCCGTCTCGCTGCAGAATGCACCGCTGCCCCTTCCGCCTCCGGTCGGTATGCAGTGGCGCACGTGCATGACGCAGTCCGCGTGAGCCTCCGCGGTGCTTGCGAATAGCGTCAATGCCGTCAATCCAGCGATGGCCGCCGTTTGTAATGATTTCCTCATCATCGTTTCCCCATTTTAGGTCGTTTCACCCATCGCCCGAGAAGTTCAACGGGTGACATCCGACAGGGAGCGGGTTGCGCTATCACCAGCGCCAGTCCAACACCACGCGGTCATGGTTGAACACGCGGCTGCCCTTGCCCACCGGTTCGATGGTCACCGACATCAGCAGGTCCACCACGGCCCGGAACCGGCCTTCGGGGAGCCGCGCTATCGCGGCGGCAACCTCGGGTTGGCACAGCGGCAGATCGGCGAACGCCCGCAGGCGCTCGCTGTCCTGCTGGCGCGGGGCGCCTTGAGAGCGCCGCTCTCGATCTGTTCGTAGCGCGGCGCGCGGTCAAGACAGTTCCGGCGCCACCCCCCTAAAATGTGCCAGCCCGGTAGCATTAAACGGGTCAACGGGTGCCAGCCCGAAAAGTTTGCTAGGCATAGGATAACTACGCTGACAGCACTAAGAGACTTTGCTGAGAAAATCGTTTGTGCACAGCACTAGCCTTCCCCATAATTGCTAATTGCCTATGACGTATCCCGAGACTCCCTTTCACGATCAGCCGGATTCGGAACCCAGTGCGGGCGAGCTCGCCCTCGAAGACCGGTCGGCGCTGCGCCGGGTCGCTGGGCTGTCGACCGAACTGGCCGACGTCTCCGAGGTCGAATACCGCCAGCTGCGGCTGGAACGCGTCGTGTTGGTGGGGGTCTGGACCGAGGGCAGCGCCGCTGACAACCGGGCCAGCATGGCCGAGCTGGCTGCCCTGGCCGAGACCGCCGGCTCGCAGGTGCTCGAAGGCCTCATCCAGCGCCGCGACCGGCCCGACCCGTCGACCTACATCGGCTCGGGCAAGGCCCAAGAACTGCGCGAAGTGGTTCTGGCAACCGGCGCCGACACCGTCATCTGCGACGGTGAACTTTCCCCGGCGCAGCTGACCGCGCTGGAGAAGGCCGTGAAGGTCAAAGTCATCGACCGCACCGCGCTGATCCTGGACATCTTCGCCCAGCACGCCACCAGCAGGGAGGGCAAAGCGCAGGTGTCGCTGGCCCAGATGGAGTACATGCTGCCGCGGCTGCGCGGCTGGGGCGAGTCGATGTCACGGCAGGCCGGCGGCCGCGCCGGCGGCAGTGGCGGGGGAGTGGGCCTGCGTGGTCCCGGCGAGACCAAGATCGAGACCGACCGCCGCCGCATCCGCGAACGGATGGCCAGGCTGCGACGGGAAATCAAGGATATGAAGCAGGCCCGCGACACCCAACGCAGCCGCCGCCTGCATAGTGACCTGCCGTCGATCGCCATCGTCGGCTACACCAACGCGGGCAAGTCCAGCCTGCTCAACGCGCTGACCGGGGCGGGGGTGCTGGTGGAGGACGCCTTATTCGCCACCCTGGAACCCACCACCCGTCGTGCGGAGTTCGATGACGGCCGGCCGTTCGTGCTCACCGACACCGTCGGCTTCGTGCGCCACCTCCCCACCCAGCTCGTCGAGGCGTTCCGCTCCACGCTGGAAGAGGTCGTCGACGCCGATTTGTTGGTGCACGTCGTCGACGGCTCGGACGTCAATCCGCTGGCCCAGATCAACGCGGTCCGACAGGTGGTCTCCGAAGTGATCGCCGACCACGGGGTTGATCGCGGCGATGCGCCGCAAGAACTCCTCGTGGTCAACAAGATCGACGCTGCCAGCGATCTGATGCTGGCCAAGCTTCGTCATGCGCTGCCCGGCGCGATCTTCGTCTCCGCACGCACCGGCGAAGGCATTGACGGCTTGCGGCGGCGGATGGGCGAACTCGCCGCCCCCACCGACACCGCCGTCGACGTGGTGATCCCGTACGACCGAGGTGACCTGGTGGCCCGTCTGCACGCCGGTGGGCGCGTCCAGCAGGAGGAGCACAACGCTGACGGCACCCGGATCAGGGCCCGGGTTCCGGTGGCGTTGGCCGCCAGCCTGCGGGAGTTCGCCGCACCTTAAATTGCGCAGGGACCGCAACCACGCACACTCGCGGCCACGCCAACTGCCGACCAACCGTCTGGTTGGTATATGTTGGGCGGCAGAGTTCCCATTCGCCTGGAGGTCAGCGGAGGTCGTCCATGAGCAGTGCCATCAAGTACCAGCGCACTCTTTTCGAGCCTGAGCACGACTTGTTCCGTGAGTCCTACCGCGGCTTTCTCGACCGCCACGTGGCGCCCTATCACGAGGAATGGGAGAAGGCGAAGATCGTCGACCGCGGGGTGTGGCTCGAGGCGGGCAAACAGGGCTTTCTCGGCATGGCGGTGCCCGAGGAGTACGGCGGCGGGGGAAACCCCGACTTCCGGTACAACACCATCGTCACCGAGGAGACCACCGCCGGGCGCTACAGCGGCATCGGGTTCGGGCTGCAAAACGACGTGGTAGCCCCGTACCTCCTGCGGCTGGCCACCGAAGAGCAGAAGCAGCGTTGGCTGCCCAAGTTCTGCAGCGGGGAGTTGATCACGGCCATCGCGATGACGGAGCCGGGCACCGGCAGCGACCTGCAGGGCATCAAGACCCGCGCCGTCAAGCAGGGTGATCACTATGTGCTCAACGGCTCAAAGACGTTCATCACCAACGGGATCAACTCCGACCTGGTGATCGTGGTGGCGCAGACCGACCCGGACAAGGGTGCGCAGGGTTTTTCGCTGCTCGTCGTCGAACGCGGCATGAAGGGGTTCGAACGCGGCCGCCACCTGGACAAAATCGGACTGGACGCACAGGACACCGCCGAATTGTCGTTCACCGATGTGCACGTCCCGGCCGAAAACCTCCTCGGCGAGGAGGGCATGGGGTTCGTCTACCTCATGCAGAACCTGCCCCAGGAGCGAATCTCGATCGCGGTCATGGCGGCTGCGGCGATGGAAGCGGCGCTGGACCATACGCTGCAATACACCAAGGAGCGCAAGGCCTTTGGGAAACCGATCGGCAGCTTCCAGAACAGCCGCTTCGTGTTGGCCGAGTTGGCGACCGAGGCCACCATTGTGCGCGTCATGGTCGACGAGTTCATCCGCCTGCACCTCGAGGAGAAGCTGACGGCAGAACAGGCCGCGATGGCCAAGTGGTACTCCACCGAGAAGCAGGTGTACCTGATCGACCGCTGCCTGCAGCTGCACGGCGGTTACGGCTACATGCGCGAATACCCAATCGCCCGAGCCTATCTGGATGCCCGGGTGCAGACGATTTACGGCGGCACGACCGAGATCATGAAGGAGATCATCGGCCGCAGCCTCGGGGTCTAGCCCATTCGATGGGTCAAACTTGCTCCGCCGTCTCGCCACTCGGGTAGCCCGCAAATACAAATAGTTGAACGGTCCAATTACGTCCCTTGGTCGGGTAGATCGCGAGCGACTAACGGCCTCGCGTACCGTCGGCACATGCGTTTCTCGTCTGTCGACTGCGTGGTCACACAGCACGCGCGGTGGCACCGTCGGTCGCGATACGGGAGTTACTCGGCATCATTTCGACATCGGCGCGGTATCCGTTTCCGTACTATTTCTGATTCGACTTCGCATTTTCTCGTCAGCCGGGGCACAGTTATGCGAGCCCGGCGATAATGCGGGTCGTAATGGGGTTACTTCCCCACAGTGCGGGTACGAGCCGCTCGCAGGGTCTGCAGGGTGCGGGCATGGCCACATATAGGGGCCTATCCAGCGGCTGGGAGGCTTGGTGAACGGGCAGAGAGGTCGAGTGCGCAAGCTCGTTGGGCGCGTGCTGGTCAGCATGGCGACCACGGCGGTGGCTGCCGCGTTGCTGGCGCCCGCTGCTTCCGCGTCTCCGATAGGCGACGCAGAGGCCGCCATGATGGCCGCGTGGCAGAAGGCCGGTGGCGACACCTCACCGCTCGGCGCCAGAAAGGGTGACGTCTACCCCGCCGGCGACGGATTCGCCCTGGACTTCGACGACGGCAAGATGTACTACACCCCGGATACGGGTGCAAAATTCGTCTACGGGCCGATCCTGGACAAATACGAGTCGCTGGGTGGTCCCACCGGCAGCGATCTCGGGTTCCCAACCATCAACGAAGTTCCGGGCCTTGCTGGACCGGGCAGCCGAGTGGCTACGTTCTCCGCCAGCGACAAGCCGGTGATTTTCTGGACGTCCGACCACGGCGCGTTCGTCGTGCGCGGTGCCATGAACGCCGCGTGGGACAAACTCGGCAGCTCGGGCGGGGTGCTCGCTGCGCCGGTCGGGGATGAAACCTACGACGGTGAGGTCACGTCCCAGAAGTTCAGCGGCGGCGAGGTCTCCTGGAACCGGAAGACCAAGGAGTTCACGACCAACCCTGCGGCACTGGCCGACCAGCTGAAGGGTCTGCAGGTAGCAATCGATCCGACCGCGGCCATCAACATGGCCTGGCGCGCGGCCGGCGGCGCCGGCGGCCCGCTGGGCGCCAGGCAGGGCGGCCCATATCCCATCGGCGGCGATGGAATGGCGCAAAACTTCGCGGGCGGCAAGGTGTACTTCAGCCCGGCCACCGGCGCGAACGCCCTCGAGAGCGACATCCTGGCCAAGTACGAGTCGCTGGGCGGCCCGGTCGGGAGCAACCTCGGCTTTCCCACCGCCAACGAGTCCGACGGCGGTATCGGACCGTCCAGCCGGATTGCCACGTTCTCCGCGGCCGACAAGCCGGCGATCTTCTGGACCCCTGACCACGGCGCCTTCGTGGTGCGGGGCGCTATGAAGGCCGCCTGGGACAAGCTCCGCGGTCCCACGGGAAAACTGGGTGCACCGGTTGGTGATCAGGCCGTGGACGGCGACGTGGTTTCGCAGCAGTTCGCCGGCGGCAAGGTCTCGTGGAATCGCGCCAAAAACGCGTTCACCACCGATCCATCGAACCTGGCTCCCTTGTTGTCGGGTCTGCAAGTGTCGGGGCAGAGCCAGCCGAGCACTGCGGCCGCGTCCCATGGCAAGAAGTTCGTCTGGCGGTGGTGGTGGCTGCTCGCTGCCGTTCCGGTGCTGTTGTTGGTCGTGTTGGCGGCCTTGTTCGCGGTTGGGCGGGGTCGGCGTCCCTCCGGCCGTGACAGCGTCGTTTACGGGCCAGAGGGCGACGTGGACGATGGCTACGGCGCCGCCTTCGACGAGCACTGGGGCGCCGATGACGCCGATCTCGCCACCGAGCACCTCCCGGTCGGCGATCTGCACCCAACCGAACACCAGCCACCGTCCGATGCCGGGTCCCCAGCGCGAGTCAGTTGGAGCCGTGAAGCCGGGCCCGTCGTCGGCCCCGCCGACGATGTCGAACCCGTCGAGGCATACGGCGACGAAGAGCTGTCCGAATCCCATGAGGGCGCAGGTGATTTCGAGGGCCCGGTCGGGATCGAAGAGGAAGACCCCGACGCGGTGGACACCGATTCCATACCCGTCGTCTCGGAGGGCGTCCTTTTGGAGACGGAGCATCCCGAGGTCCCCGAGGAAGCCGTCTACGCGGAGGTCCCCGAGGAGGGCGACTACGCGGACGCCGATTTCCCGCCGGCCGACTACGCGGACTTGGCCCACGAGGACTCGGGCGATGCGGACGCTCAGTATCCGGACGTCGCCGTCCCACGTACCCCGCCGGTTGCCGCCTACCTCGGTGCCGCCGCCCCCGATACGGCCGAGCCGGATACCGAGTATCCGGACGTCGCAGTTCCGCAGGCCGCCGCGGATGTCGCTCATCCGGAGGACGCCGTCGCGGAAGCCCACGTCGAACCCACCGTCGTGCCGTATGCCGTCCCGTCCAGCGCCGAGCCGAGAACCGGGCGACACGCGGCGGTGGATGCCGACGACGACTCGGAATGGGGGGATGACGCCGGCCACGCCGGGCGGCCGACAATTCACCTGCCGCTGGACGACCCATACCAGATGCCCGACGGGTATCCGATCAAGGCCAGTGCCAGCTTCGGCCTGTACTACACCCCGGGCAGCGAGCTCTACCACGACACGCTCGCCGAAATCTGGTTGTCCAGCGAAGAAGTCGCGCGAGCCAACGGCTTCATCAAGGCCGACTGAGCCGGGCGCTGAAGCAAGGCTCCGCCGCGGCGCCGCGGGCCTTATATCTTGCGGATGACCGTGACGACCTTGCCGAGCACGGTTGCTTCATTGCCCGGTATGGGGTCGAACGCCGGATTGTGCGGCATCAGCCACACTTGACTGCCCGCGCGCTTGAACGTCTTCACGGTGGCCTCGCCGTCGATCATGGCCGCGACGATGTCGCCGTTGTCGGCGACGTGTTGCTGCCGGACCACCACCCAGTCGCCGTCGCAGATCGCGGCCTCGACCATGGAGTCGCCCACCACCTTGAGCAGGAAGAGCGTGCCCTCGCCGACCAGTTCACGCGGCAGCGGGAAGACGTCTTCGACAGCTTCTTCGGCGAGGATCGGTCCACCGGCCGCGATGCGCCCGAGCACGGGGACAAAGGTGGGTTCCGGCAGGGCGTCCGAGCCGGCGACTTCGGTGAGGACACTGGGCCCGGTGGCGGTGACATCCTCGCTACCGCGGACATCAACGGCCCGCGGGCGGTTCGGGTCGCGGCGCAGGTACCCCTTGCGCTCCAGGGTGCGCAGCTGGTGAGCCACTGAGGACGTCGACGTCAGGCCGACCGCGTCCCCGATTTCCCTGATGCTCGGCGGGTAGCCGCGGCTGGTAACCGACGCGCGAATGACGTTCAGAATGGTGCGCTGCCGCTCGGTCAGCGAGGGGTCCACGGAATGCAACCGGCCTTCTGGGCCAACGGATGAGCTGGTTGAGGGAGTGTCGTTGCTGTCGCTCATGCACTGAATGTAGCCTTACCGCGGCCAAGAATCAAACATGTGTTCGACTGGCGTGTCGAGGCGGCGGCGCCTCCGCCGAATCGCGCCCCGACGAGCCGAATAACAATTGCGTAACTCTCGGGCGGCTTGGGTATTCGAGTCCCATGTCAGAGGTCGCACCGACGAATCTGTCGGTGGTGTGGTCTAGCGTTTCGCTCGTCCGACACGCTTCGCTCAAATGTTCGGCTATCGAACACACGAGCGACTATAGTCGAACACACGAGCGAGTATCAGACGACCGGAGGAACGCAGATGACAACCATCCACGAAGTCTCGCCGCGCACCTGCAGCGTTCGGCGCCCGGTCAACCGACCGGTGCAGGGCATTGGTCCCGGCCGGGATGGGCTGGCCGGCTCACGTAGGCCCGGTCCGTCTAGGCCGGCGGGCGCGCCGCTGCGCTACCGCGGCACCGGCGTCTCGATGTCCGTCGCGCCTCGTCGCAGGCGTCCGGTCACGTTGTCGACGACGTTGGGACTGGCCCTGGTCGCCGGCATGATCACCCTCTGGCTGGGTCTGGTCGCCAATATCGGGCAGATGGACAACGGCGACTCCGCGGCATCGGCCGCACCGGTACCGGACCGGC
>Ga0182039_10001091_pt1 | contig 14312 bp, 11 predicted proteins | sample sta12Can44000111_FD_125975 | JGI IMG/M metagenome (GOLD analysis project Ga0182039, IMG submission 125975) | Lab enrichment of tropical soil microbial communities from Luquillo Experimental Forest, Puerto Rico - statanox.12C.anox.44.000.111 | ecosystem: Environmental > Terrestrial > Soil >...
AGTCGATCCGCCAGCCGGAGCGTCTGCTGGACGGCGGCGTCCACCGCGATCTTCTCCACCTCGTGGAGCACGGCGGGGGGATGGAGACCGAGGAGCGGCGCTCCGAGCCGGTGGCTGTAGTACTCGAACCAGCGCGCGACGTAGGGGCCGACGTTGGTGTTGTAGACGAGCACCTGCGGCGGCGGCACGCCGTCGAGGCCGTGGAGCCCGGCGAGGGGCGTCTCGTGGGCGAGCATCGCCCCGACGTCGCTCGCCATCTCGCTCGAGGCGAACGGCGAGAACCCGTCGGCGAGGGCGAGCGTGATGTACTTGGCGGTGAGGCGGCTCGCGCCGATGAGCGCGGCGTGGTTCTCCGGGAAGTAGGGCGTGTAGCCCATCGCCCGCACGATCTCGACCGGCCCGAAGGTCGAGCACCACGCCACGTTGCGGTTGCGCCCGGCCTCGCCGAGCTCGCGGTAGTAGCCGTGGATGATCTCCCTCAGCTTCGGGGCGCTCTCGAGCGGGACGCGCCCCGCCGGCATCCCGCCGAACGGAGCGCGTCCGGACGGCCGTGACGGGAGCTTCGCCTGGACGGCCTTGACCTCCTCGAGGAGCGCCGCGCCCTTGTCCTGCCGGCGCGACTGCTGCCGCTCACGCGAGTGGATGAACTGCGTGATCGCCCAGTTGAGCGGGGCGGCGAGGCCGAGCCTGTCCGCCTCCGCGACGATCCCGCCGTTCAGCGCGTCCACCTCGGTGGCGAGGCCGCGCGTCAGGTCCTGCCACATCGAGGGGCGGTTCTTCCCGAGCGCCTTCTGCGACCTCACGAGCGGGCGGTAGGGATCCTCCGAGTCCTCGAGCGGCGTGCCGCGCGCCCGCATGACGTTGGCGATCTCCTCGCACATGGCGCGCATGAGCGCCTGGAGGTCGGGATCGTCGAGCAGCTCGCTGCAGCTCATGCCGCTGAGCGCCGACATCGGGTTGATGACCGAGTTGTGGAGGAGCTTCTGCCAGATGGCGGTGTCCACCTCCGGGACCACCTCGGCCGGCATGCCCGCCTTGCAGAACGCCTCCCCGATGGCGCGCACCTCGTCGGTGATCTGCCCGCTCACCGGGGCCATCTGGATGGGCTTGATCCCGGTGCGGTAGCGCATCCGGTTCGGGCCGGTGTGCTGGATGGAGCTGTAGGTGATGCCGGTGAGGATGCGTTCGGTGTTCGCCACCTTGCGGATCCGGTCGACGTTGCCGATCCCGTTCTGCGTCGAGAGAATCCAGGTCTTCTCGCCGATGACGGGGAGCGCGGCGCGCACCGCGCCCTCGGTCTGGTAGGCCTTCACCGCGACGAAGAGCAGATCGGCGGTGGGCTGCCCCTCGAGGCTCGTCACCGCCTTGATCGGCACGTGGCGCTCGCCGCTGTCCGCCTCCGAGAGGTAGAGGCCCTCCTCTCCGAGGAGGCGCGCGCGCGCGACGTTCGCCTCGAGGAAGGTCACGTCCTCCCCCGCCTGGCTCAGGCGCGCTCCGATGAGCCCGCCGAGCGCTCCCGCGCCGAGAATCACGATCCGCATGGCCTGCCTCCGGTGCCGCCGCTTCCGCGCCCTGCTCGCCCGCCGCCCGCAGCGCCCCGATCGCAGGCTTGGCGGACTCGACGACATTCTGGTACCGTTTTACTGGTATTGTCCAGGCCCCCCGAAAAGCTCGAGCGAGAGAGCGTATTCGGCGGGGAAACGTCGCAGCGCGAACGGGAGCCAGCATGATCGTCGGAGTCATCGGGTCGGGCTCGATCGGACCAGACCTCGCCTACGGTTTCCTCACCGCCGTCGCGAAGAGCGGCGGCACGGTGCTCCTGCATGACATCCGCAAGGAGGCGCTCGACGCGGGCGTCGCCCGGATCGAGAAGTACCTGCAGAAGGCGCTGGCGCGCGGGAAGCTCTCGGCGAAGGACGCCGAGGCGACGCGGAAGCAGCTCGTGCCGACGCTCGAGCTCGAGCAGCTCTCGACGTGCAGCTACGTCCTCGAGGCGGCCACCGAGAGGCTGGAGACGAAGCGCGCCATCCTCGGAGACCTCGAGAGCGTGGTCTCCGCCGACTGCCTCATCGGCTTCGCCACCTCGGGCCTGCCGCGGGCGTGGATCGCGGACGGCGCGAAGCACCCCGAGCGGTGCTTCGTCAATCACCCGTTCTTCCCGGCCTGGAAGGCGCTCCCGATGGAGGTCGTCCTCTCCGGCGACGACGCGCTCGGCCGTCGGATGGTGTCGGTGCTGCGCGAGCTCGGGAAGGTGCCGATCGTCACGGCGGACGTCCCCTGCTTCGCAGCGGACGACATCTTCGTGAACTACTGCGCGGAGGCGGCGCGCATGCTCGAGGAGGGGCTCGCCTCCCCGGCCCAGATCGACCAGGTGGTGGACGAGGCGGTGGGCGGCGGCGGCCCGTTCCTCGTCATGGACCTCACCCGCGGCAACCCGCTCAACGTGCACTGCCTGGAGCTCATGCGCGAGGCGCGGACCGGCACCGCCTGGTTCACCCCCTCCGCGAACCTCCGCGCGCAGGGCGTGAAGCCCTGGCACGAGCCGGGGAGGCCGACCCGTGCCCGGTGCGCGCCGGAGGTCGCCCGCAGCATCCGCGAGCGGATCCTGGCCGTGCTGCTGGCGCGCACCTACTTCGTCGTCGACCACGGGATCTGCTCGCCCGCGGAGCTGGACTGGCTCACCCGGAACGCGCTCGGCTTCTCGACGGGCCTCCTCGACCTCGCGGCGAAGCTCGGGGCCGAGGAGGTGCACCGCATCTGTACCGCGTACGCGGCGCGGCACCCGGGCTTCGAGGTGCCGCGCAGCATCCGCGACCGGCGGCTCGCGGACTTCGCTCGAAACGTCGTGGTCGAGCGGGACGGCGACCTGGCCGTCGTCGTCATCCGTCGTCCGGAGGTCCGCAACGCCCTGTCCGCCTCGACGATGCGGGAGCTCGACGCGACCTTCGCGTCGCTGGCCGAGGACGCGGGGGTGCGCGGGATCGTCCTGACGAGCTTCGACGGCGCGATCGCCGGCGCGGACATCGGCGAGCTCGCGTCGCTCCCGGACGCCGCGGCGTGCGAGGCCTCCTCGGCCAGTGGGCAGGCGGTGCTCGCCCGGATCTCGGCCTCGAAGAAGCCCGTCGTCGCGGCCGTCGACGGCCCCGTGCTCGGGGGTGGGGCGGAGATCGCGATGGCGTGCCACGCGCGCGTCGTCGGCCCGCACCTCGTGCTGGGCCAGCCGGAGGTGAACCTCGGCATCATCCCGGGCTACGGCGGGACGCAGCGGCTGCCGCGGCTCATCGGCATCGAGCGCGCCGCGGAGCTGGTGCGCACCGCGCGGACCGCCACGGCGCAGGAGGCGTGCGCGTGGGGCTGGGCGACCGGCGCGCCGGCCCCGGACGTGGTCGCGGCCGCGAAGGACCTCCTGCGCCAGCACCTCGAGGGGCGCGTGAAGCTCGCGCCGGTGGACCCGGCGCCGATCGAGGTGCCCGAGACACTCCCGGAGGTGGATCTCGGCCATCGCTCGCTCGCCATCGATGCGATCGTCGTGGACGTGATGCGTCAGGGGCTGCGCCTGCCGCTGCGGGAGGGCTTGCGAGTGGAGGCGCTCGGGTTCGGCCGCTGCAAGGCGACCGTGGACATGGACATCGGCATGAAGAACTTCGTCCAGAACGGACCGCGCGTGCCCGCGGCGTTCCTGCACGAATAGGGAGGAGGACGCCATGGGACGCGATGCGATCGTGATCGTCGACGGCGGGCGCCGTCTTCCGCGCGCCGACATCCTCGTGAACAACCGTGAGCCGGGGCTGTACTCGCGCTTCTCCACCACCCAGCTCGGGGGCATGGCCATCAAGGCGGCGCTGCGCCACAGCCAGGTCCCGACCGGCCGGGTCGGGCACGTGGTGATGGGCATGGCGCAGCACAGCCACCGCGACTCGATCTACGCCGCGCAGGGCATGCGGTGGCGCGGCGGGCTCCCGCACGACGTGCCGGCGCTCACCGTGGCCCGCATCTGCGGCAGCGGCGCCGAGGCGATCGCGGTCGGCGCGGAGATCATCGCGGCAGGTCTGCGCCACGACGCCGCCCGGCCGTTCGTGGTGGTGGGCGGCGCCGAGAGCATGCAGTACCCGTTCTCGCTCTTCGGCCTGCGCGGGAAGAAGGTCGGCGCCGCCGTGCAGAAGTACGGCCCGGTCGAGGCGCGGACGCTGCCCTCGGGGACCCACCTCACGGATCTCCTGCTCGCGGCCCTCTACGATCCGAGCGCCCGGATGTCGATGGCCAACACCGCCGAGGAGCTCGGGCGGCGTTACCGGATCTCGCGCGAGCAGGCCGACGAGCTCGGCCTGCGCTCGCACCGGAACGCGAGGCGGGCGCGGGACGCGGGCTGGTTCGACGAGGAGATCGAGCCGGTGACGGTGCAGCGGGACGGCGCAGCGGAGCCGGTCAGCGTCCGGTACGACACCCACATCCTGGAGGACGCGGGCGCCGAGGCGATGGCGCGCCTTCCCCCGGCGTTCGAGCCGGGCGGCATCATCACGGCGGGCAACGCGAGCGCCGTCGTGGACGGCGCCGCCGCGATGGTCATCGGCCGCGAGAGCGACGTCGCGCGCGAGGGGTTGAGGCCGCTCGCGCGGATCGCCGGCCTGGGGGTGGCGGGCTGCGCCCCCGAGATCATGGGCTGGGGCCCGGTCCCCGCCACTCGCATCGCCCTCGAGCGGGCCGGCCTCTCCGGGCGCGACATCGATCTCGTCGAGCTCAACGAGGCCTTCGCCCCCCAGGCGCTCGCCTGCATCCGGGAGTTCGAGGAGATGGGGATCGCGCCCGACCGCGTGAACGCGATGGGGAATGCGATCGCGCTCGGCCACCCGCTCGGCGCCACCGGCGCCAACCTGACGCTCACCGCCGCGTACGCGCTGCGGCGCACACGCAAGCGCTACGGCCTCGTCACGATGTGCATCGGCGGCGGGCAGGGGATCTCGGTGGTGCTCGAGTCCGCGGCCTGATCGCTCGCGGATCGGCCGCGCATGGCCGGAGCCCCGGCGCGACGAGGCGCTGCGACTCCGGCCGAGATCTCAGCGGGGGTCAGGCTCCAACCGTCGCAAGCGGAACATCCGGACGCCGATGGCCGACCCCGCCAGCGCGAGGACGAGGAGGGGCAGGACATGTCCGACGAGGACGTGCTCGTGTACGGACAGCGGGCACCAGAGCTCGACCATCACCGCCGCCCAGGCGCCGGCCACGGAGCCGAGGGCCGCTCCCGCCGTCCCGGGGTGCCGCGGCTCCACGCGGCGGCTGGCGTAGGCGAGGGCGGCGAAGGGCCAGGGGGCGGTCAGGAGGGTGAGCGTGAAGCAGCGCCAACCGGTGCGGGTGAACGGATCTTCGTAGGTGGAGTGCCAGAGCATCAGCCACGCCCCGACCAGCAGCGGAACCCCGATGGCGACGCCCAGGAGCAGGCCGCGCGCGGGCGACAGCATCGAGCGCCGGAAGGGGAGCACGAGCCACGTCGTGGCGAGGGCCAGCGCGACCGTGCCGGCGAGGATCCACGCCCCGCTCGCGGCCGGCCGTCCGAACGCGTGAGCGAGGCCACCGGCTTCGCCGAAGAGGGGCGGGCCCCACTGCAACACGGCGGACATGGCCACGGCAGCGAGCGCGGCGAGCGCGATCGTGGGCGGGAGTCGATCCGTCCGGCGCGGCGTCGGCCGCTGCCGGACCGCCTCGAGGACGCGAACCTTCAGGGAGTCGGGGGGCATCATGTCGGCACTCCTCTCTCGCCGACGTCGTCGGGCCGTGGCGCGCCGGGCGTCGGCCGAGTCGTCCGCTCCGGACCGTCACGGAGCCGCCGGGTCATCGCCTCGCGGAGCGCCACGGTGGCGCGGTGGGCGCGGATCTTCACCATGCCGCGGGTGACCCCGAGGACCTCGGCCGTCTCGGCCACCGAGAGGCCCTCGAACTTCACCAGCTCGAACGCCTCGCGCCAGCCGGACGGCAGCGAGGCGAGGTCGCGCCGCGCCTGGGCCTCGGCGCGCCTTCGGTGGAGCGCCTCCTCGGGTGACGGGGCCGCGGTCGGCTCCTCGGGATCGCAAACGTCGTCGGCCCGCAGCTCTTCGCGCACCCGGCGCCGGCCCAGGTCGATGAGCAGTCGGCGGGCGATGGCGTACGCCCACGGGACGACCGCGCTGCCGCGTACGAAGCGGTGGCGGGCGGCGTGGATCTGCAGGAGCGTCTGCTGGACCGTGTCCTCCGCCGCGCTTCGGCTGCGGGTCCATCGGAGCGCGAAGCGATGCAGGCGTGGGGCCAGCTCGTCGTAGAGCTCGACGAACGCAGCCTCGTCGCCGCAGGCATACCGGTCCATGGCGCGGTCGGCGCGCGACGCGCCCACGGCGTCGACGTCGCTGATGCCGTCCATCATGAGCGGAACCTGGCTCATCACTGCCTGCATGGAGGCCTCGCTTCACGCAATACGCACGCAGGTCGGTCCGGTTACAGCGGGCCGGCGCGATAGAAGCAATAGACGGCCCGGTACGGCACGCGGGCCACCGCGCCCACGCTGTCCGGGCCGCACCCCTTGGACGGGGCGGTGCCGCCCGAGGTCGCGAGGCGCTGCACGAACGTGACGTCGGCCATGCGCCCGTGGTCGCCTCGGTGGTCGACCGCGCGCAGGAGGAGCCAAGGGATGGCCGAGGGGTCGGGCGTCGCGGCCTCCACCTTGGCGCCCACGACGCTGCTCCCGTCGAGCGCCTCCCAGGTCGGACCAGCGCCGTGCGTCCCCGCACGCACGCCGCGCCGGTCGATGAGCGCCGCCTCGGGCGCCTGCAATGCCCAGGACGCAGCGGCGCCAGAGGAGGAGGCGCACGCGTAGATCTGCACGCCCTCGGCGCGGAGCTCGAACGCGAGCTCGTTTCCGGCCGGTGGCGCGAGCGCGGGAGGGATCTTTCCAGCGCAAGCCGACGCCGTGGGCCCACTCTCCGCGGACGCCGAGCACGCCGCTGGGCCGACGAGGAGCGCCGCGATCGATGCGATGAGGACGGTTCCCACGTTCGATGACATGTCTTCTCCTCCCGCCCGTGAAGGACGACGACAGACGACGACCTGGAGCCTCACGCGGACATCGCGCCCGCGCCGGCCGCTCGCGAGGCGGCTTCGATCGGATCGCGGTCGAGCGCGAGCAGCATCTCGGCCTCGCCGGCCATGTGCCGGGCGATGAGCTGGTGGTCGCGCTTCGCCTGGTCGAGGTCCCACGCGAACGAGGCGATGCGTTCCGTCACCTCGAACAGGCCGAGAGACACCTCGTCGCGGACCGCCTGGTACGCTGCGAGCGCAGCGTCGGTGCCCGTCACGGCGGCCCGCGCGAGCAGCTCCGCATCGCGCAGGGCGTCGGTGATGCCGTGCGCGGTGAGCGGATCCTTGAAGTAGCCCGCGTCCCCGACCAGCGCCCAGCCTGGTCCCCACGCGCGGCGGAGGAAGCCCGGCGTACCGGGAAACGAGCGGAGCTTCGCGTCCAGCCGCGCATGCGCGACGGCCCGCGCCAGCTCCGGGTCCGCCTCGGCGAGGACGCGCCGGTACAGGGGCTCGATCCCGCCGCGGAGCTCGTGGAGGAACCGCGCCGGTGGAAGGGCCACGAACAGGCAGGTGCGCCCGTCGTTCGTGGGGATCGCGCCAGCGCCGACTCCGGGCCGGTAGTACCAGTGGTAGCCGTCGAGCGCGAGCCCCACGAGGTGGCCGTAGATGACCGCGGTCGCGCTCCGGCCGGCGCGCTCGACCGGAGCGCCCGTCATCCGGGCGATCGGCGAGCGGATGCCGTCGGCCCCGATCACGATGGGCGCCTCGACGCGGGTGAGGCTTCCGTCGCCGTCCGCGAGCACGGCGCCCGAGACCCGGCCGCGCGCGTCGCGGACGAGGCCGACGGCGGAGACGCCGTGGACGACGTGCGCCCCCGCGGCCGCTGCGGCGCGGACGAGCAGCGGGTCGAGCACGGTGCGCCGCGGCGCGTAGAGGGCGTCGATCCCGTCGCGCGGCTTGATGGCGACCTGGATCTCCTCCTCGGCGTAGTGGAAGGTCGCCGACCGGATGGGCGGCGTCCCCGCGGCCTCGAGCGCCGGGAGGAGGCCCCAGCGGTGGAGCTGCAGCACGGCGCCGCGCATGAGGGCGTGCGTCGAGAGCGCGTCATCCCCGAGCCGCGCCCGATCGACGACCAGGACGCGCACGCCGGCGCGGGCGAGGAGCATCGCCGTGGCCGCTCCGGCGACACGAGCACCGACGACGATCGCGTCGTAACGAGCTGGGAAGCTGATCTGGGCTTGCATGGGCGTCTCCGGCACGCGGCCCGTGGTCACGCAGCGTCGACGGCGATCGCGACCTGGACGCCGTTCGTGAGCACGTCGTACACGGCCGAGCGGGCGCGCGACTGCTCCACGATCTCGCGCAGCTTCTGCTCGGACGCGTCGCCCTTGATCTTGAAGCTCACCCGGATGTCCCGATAGCCGTTCCTCACCTCGTCCGAGAGGCCCAGGATCCCGCGCAGGTCGATGTTCCCCTCCACGGTCGACTCGACCTCGTGGAGCGTCACGCCCCGCGCGGCCGCGATGTTGGCGATCCCGGCCGTCAGGCACGAGGCGATGGCGTGCAGCAGGAACTCGACCGGCGTCGGCCCCTGGTCGCGGCCGACCAGGACCTGCGGGTGATCGGCGTCGTACGCGAACTCCCGCTGGTGGGCGTGCGTGCCGCCGGCCCCGTCGAACGACTCGAAGCGGGTGCGGCTGTGCGTGCCCTTCTGCCAGCGGTTGGTCGCGCGGAACGTGAAGCCTGCGAGCTCCGGCTGGGCCTTCACCGCGCCAATGGTCGCGAAGAGCGCCGGCGTGTCGACGCCGTTGAGCGGGATGGGCTTGCGTGGCTGCTTCGCGGTCTGGGTGGCGCTGGTCGTGGTCTGCATTTTGCGGTGCTCTCCTTCGTTCCGACGGCCGGGATCCGGTCTCGTCGCTGGGCGGATGAACGAGGTACGCACCACGCCGTCCCCGGTTACGGCGGCGTCCGAAGTTGGCGACCGTGGCGCGCGCGCACACTTCGATCCGCGGGCCGGAGCGTGAACCGCTCGAGGTGGCGCCTGCGGGGCCCATTCGGGCGATCGCGCGGCACGACCGATCGTGCTATTTTGAGATCCGTGGGCAAGGGCGAACGCACGCGCGCCGCGATCCTCGACCGGGCCATCCGCCTCGGGAGTCAGCTCGGGCTCGAGGGGCTGTCGCTCGGCCAGCTGGCGGAGGAGCTCGATCTCTCGAAGAGCGGCCTCTTCGCGCACTTCCGCTCGAAGGAGGAGCTGCAGGTCCGGACGCTCGACCGCGCCGCGGAGCGGTTCGTGGAGGTGGTCGTCCGTCCAGCGCTGGCCGCGCCGCGCGGCGAGCCGCGCCTGCGCGCCCTCTTCGAGCGATGGCTGGCGTGGCCGGAGCTCGTCCGGCAGCCCGGGGGATGCATCTTCGTGGCCGCCGCAGTGGAGCTCGACGACCGGCCCGGACCGGCCCGGGATCGCCTCGTCGAGCTGCAGCGTCAGTGGCTCGCCACGCTCGCGACGGCCGTCCGTGGCGCTCAGGCGGAGGGCCACCTGCGGGCGGACGTGGACGCGGAGCAGCTCGCCTTCGAGGCCTACGGGATCATGCTGGTCAGCCACCACGCGACGCGCCTGCTGCGCGATCGCAAGGCCGTCGAGCGCGCCCGGAACGCGCTGGAGCGGCTCATCGCCTCGGCTCGGCGCTGAGGCCCAGCTCAGGAGGAGAAGCGCATGCCCGCCCACGCATTGGCTCGAATCGAAAATAGCACGACCGGTCGGTCTGTCGGCCCGTGGCGAGCCCGGGCGCTGCGCGCCGGGGCGGCCTGCCTCTCCGCCGCGGCGCCCGGCCTGGCGGCGATGGCGGCCGAGCGGCTCTTCCTCACGCCGCCGCGCCCTCGTCGCCGCCGCGTGCCGAGGGCGCTCGCGGGCGCCGACGCGTTCGCCCTGACCGCGGCCGGCGGCACGGTACGCGGTTGGCGGATCGGCGAAGGTCCCGCGGTGCTCCTCGTGCACGGCTGGGGTGGGCGGGCCAGCCAGCTGCTCCCCTTGGCGGAGCCGCTCCTCGGCGCCGGCTGCTCGCTCGTGACCTTCGACGCGCCCGCGCACGGTCTCTCCTCCGGGCGGATCGCGTCGGCCGTGCACTTCGCGGCGGCGATCGAGGCGGTCGCGGCGCGGGTCTCGCCGCGCGCCGTCCTGGCGCACTCGATGGGAGCCGCCTCCACGGCGCTGGCGATCGCCCGCGGGCTACCGCTCGACGTCGCGGTCTTCCTCGGGCCGGCGCGCTCGCCCGAGCCCTTCTTCGAGCACTTCTGCGAGGCGCTCCGGCTCCCCGTCGGCGTCAGCACCGAGGCGCGGCGGCGCCTGACGGCGCGGTTGGGCATCGCGATGGAGGACCTCGACGTCGCCCGGGTCGCCGCCGCCGCGCGGGTGCCGCTGCTCGTGGTGCACGACCGGGACGATCGAGAGGTCGCATGGTGCGACGGCGCGGCCATCGCCGCCGCCTGGCCCGGGGCACGACTCGTCACCTCCACCGGCCTGGGCCACCGGCGCATCCTGCGCGACGGGGCGGTCCAGCGCGAGGTGAGCGCGTTCGTGCTGGAGCACCTCGCCCGATGCGGCACCTGCGGGCGGCTCTCGTCGGAGGTCGACGAGCGGTGCGCCGGCTGCCGCCTCGCGGATGAGCTGTACCAGCGGCGAGGACCTCACGTCGGTGGTGCCAGCGCCGTCGGCTAGCCTGGCGTGCGGTTCGTCTCGCGCGGCTCTTCGCGGCGAGGGGCATCCGCGCGGCGCTGGCTCGCTTGACACCTCGCCGCCGCGCCTTATATGTAACCGCGAGAGTTGCCAATGACGAGCCGCTTCACCATGGCCGTGCATGCGCTGGGGATGATCGCCTGCGAAGGCAAGCGCTGCCCCGGCAAGCCCGTGACCTCCGAGGCTCTGGCCCGCAGCATCCAGACCAACCCGGTCGTGGTGCGCCGCGTCCTGGGCGACCTGCGCCGCGCCGGCCTCGTGGAGACGCGCCGTGGCGTGGGCGGCGGCGTGGCGCTGGCGCGCCCCGCGAACCGGATCTCGCTCCGCTCGGTCTGGGAGGCGCTCGAGGGCGGGGAGGAGCTCTTCGGACGTCACCCCTCGGGTCCGAACGACCACTGCCCCGTCGGTCTGGCGATCGCCGAATACCTCGACGAGCTCTACGGCGAGGCCGAGGGGCTCCTCAAGGCTGCGCTCGGCAAGGTGACGCTGGCGCAATTCCAACGCGACATCGAGGCCCGGCTGGCCGCCGGACCCGTTCCCGTCGACTGATTCGGAGACCCCGGATGCACCGCGTCGCCCCCGCCCTGGCCATGATTCGTAACATTTTTGGTTCTCAAACTGGGCGGGGGGCCGCCTTCTGGATCGTCAACCTGCTCATCGCCCTGGTCGTCCCATCGCCCATCGCCGTGCCCGTGCTCATCGCCCGGTTCCGGCGCGCACCTCCACCGCGGCGCCCGTCGACGGACGCGCCGGTCTCGGGCCTTCGCGCCCGCGAGGACGCGCCCGCTCACGCCGTACCCACCAAGGAGGATCACCGCATGTCCGAAGCGTCGCTGTTCGCCCCGACCCAGCTCGGCTCGCTCGCCCTGAAGAACCGCGTCGTCATGGCACCCATGACGCGCGGCCGCACGGTCGGGGCCAACGTCCCCAACGCCCTCATGGCGGAGTACTACGCCCAGCGCGCCGGCGCGGGGCTCATCGTCACCGAAGGCACCTCGCCCTCGCCCAACGGGACCGGCTACGCACGGATCCCCGGGATCTGGTCGCCGGGGCAGGTGGAGGGTTGGCGCCAGGTCACCGACGCCGTTCACGCCCGCGACGGCCGTATCTTCGTGCAGCTGATGCACACGGGGCGCGTGGGCCACCCGGCCAACCTGGCTCCCGGGGCGGAGCTCCTGGCGCCGAGCGCGGTCGCCGCGCCGGGTGTGGTGCACACCGACGCCGCCGGGCCCCAGCCGATCCCCGTGCCTCGCGCCATGACCGACGCCGAGGTTCGCCATGCGATCGAGGAGCTCGTGACGGCGGCGCGCAACGCCATCGCGGCCGGCTTCGACGGCGTGGAGCTGCACGGTGCCAATGGCTATCTGCTCGAGCAGTTCCTCAGCCCGGAGACGAACCGGCGCACCGACATGTGGGGCGGCTCGGTGGAGAAGCGGATCACCTTCGTCGTCGAGGCAGCCCGGGTGGTCGCCGCTGCCATCGGAGGCGAGCGGGTCGGCTTGCGCCTCTCACCGTATGGCGTGAACGCCGGCATGAAGCCCTACCCGGAGATCGAAGAGACCTACGCCAAGCTGGTGGCGGAGCTCGTCCCCACCGGCATCGAGTACCTGCACCTCGTCGACCACTCGGCGATGGGGGCCCCGCCGGTCCCGGCCGCCCTCAAGCGGCTGCTGCGCCAGGCCTGGCCGCGGACGTTCATCCTGGCCGGGGGCTTCGATCGCGCCAGCGCCGAGGCGGCGCTGCGCGACGGCGGCGCCGACCTCGTCGCCTTCGGCCGGCCGTTCCTCGCCAACCCCGACCTGGTGGCGCGCCTTGAGCGGGGCCTCCAGCTCAACCCGCCCCACGCCGCGTCCTTCTACACGCCCGGTTCCAAGGGCTACACCGACTATCCCGCGGCGGCGTGACTGGAGCTGCAGGCCAGCGTAGGGCGCACCTGCAGTCGCCGTAGATCCTTTTCGGCGCTCGTGCGTCTCCGAGGGTGGAGGCTCTCGCATGCGCGCACTCGCACTCGTACTCTTCCTCACCCCGGCCCTCGCCGCCGCCGACATGGACACGCCGTCACGCGTCGAGGCGGTCACGGTCTTCCGCACCGGCGCCCGCGTGACGCGCGTGGCCCAGGTGGAGGTCCCGGCCGGCGATGGGCGCGTGCTGCTGGCGGGCCTCCCCGAGGGTCTCGAAGATGACTCCCTCCGCGTCGAGGGTCATGGCACGGCGCGGGTGCAAATCCATGGGGTCACCATCGAGCGCGTCACCGGGGAGCGTGCGGCGGCGGCCGAGGCGCGGGCCGCGGAGGCGCGGCTCGCGCAGCTGCAGGACGAAGACCGCGCGCTCGACGACCGGGCCAAGGCGGCCGCCGCGCGCGTCAAGTTCGTCGAGTCGCTGCGCTCCACCTACTCCGACGAACGCGCCCGCAACCTGGCCGTCCGGCCCGTCTCTGCCAAGGAGTGGGCGGAGCTCGTCGCCTTCGTGGACCGCACCCTCGCCGCCGCGGCATCGGACGCGCGCGAGGCGACCGTGGCCCGCCGCGACCTGGCCCGACGGCTCGAGGCTGCGCGCGCCGACGTGGAGCGGCTCTCGGCCAAGCGCGGCCTGACCCACAAGCGCGTCGCGGTGGAGATCGCGGCCGAGCAGGCGGGCCACCTCGCGCTCTCGGTGAGCTACACGGTCGCGTCCGCGGGGTGGCAGCCGATCTGGGAGGCGCGGCTCGCGTCGAGGGAGTCGAAGGTGGAGCTCGCGTTCCACGGCTCGGTGTGGCAGCGCACCGGCGAGGACTGGAAGGACGTGAAGCTGGCGGTCTCGACGGCGGCTCCGGCCCGCGGCCTCTTCGTCCCGGTCCTCGAGACGCGCTGGCTCGATCGCAGCGCGCCCCTCCGCCGCGAGGTGGCGGCCGCTTCCGCTCCGCGCGCCGTGCCCGAGGCCGTGCGCTCGAAGGCGTCGCCGGGCGCGGAGGGCGCGGAGGGCGAGGAGGCGGCGGGGGCCGACCAGGAGCTGGTCGCCGAGGAGGCGCAGGCGAGCGTGGAGGAGGGGCTCCTCGCCGCGAGCTTCACCGCGCCCCGGCGCGAGTCCGTCGACGGGGCCGGCCAGGCGCGGAAGATCATGCTCACCCGCTTCTCGCTCGACGCCGAGCTCACGCGCACGGCGGCGCCTCGCCTCGACCGCGCCGCGTTCCTGACCGCGAAGCTCGCCAACGGGACGGGGTACCCCATCCTGGCCGGCACCGCCGGGGTCTACGTCGGTGACCAGTTCGTCGGGCGCGCGCCTCTGCCGTTCACGCCCGCCGGAGGCGAGGTGAAGCTCGCCTTCGGCGCCGACGATCGGGTCGAGATCGACCGCCGCGTCCTCGAGCGCAAGCACGACACGGCCGGCCTCGTGAACAAGGACGACGTCTGGAGCTACCGCGTCCGCATCGGCGTGAAGAGCCGCTGGGCCGAGCCGGTCAAGCTCACCCTGCTCGATCTCGTCCCGGTCGCGCGCGACGCCACCATCCACGTGGACGTGCTCGACGGCTCGACCAAGCCGACCCGCGAGGACCCGGAGC
>Ga0182039_10001092_pt1 | contig 14311 bp, 13 predicted proteins | sample sta12Can44000111_FD_125975 | JGI IMG/M metagenome (GOLD analysis project Ga0182039, IMG submission 125975) | Lab enrichment of tropical soil microbial communities from Luquillo Experimental Forest, Puerto Rico - statanox.12C.anox.44.000.111 | ecosystem: Environmental > Terrestrial > Soil >...
ATCAGGATTGCGCCGAGCGCATTCAGCGCGTTGCTGACAATCAGCGGCAGTAACGCGCTCATGTCGGCCATCACATTCTGGGCCTTGTCCTCCAGCATTGCTTTACCTCGCCACCTGCCACACGCACCGTAAACGCGCGCGGCGAGGGATGCGCACTGCGGGCCAGGCGCCGTTCACATCGAAATCACAAAAGACCGAGAGCGGATTATTCCGCGGCGGTTGAACCCGGCAGGTTTACCGGTCCAGCGACGCTGCGCGCTCTACGTGACGATCCGGTTTATCCGGCTGGAGAAGAGCGATGACCAGGCGCCGCCGTCATGAACCTGGTTCACGAGACATTTCACGCGCGCCAGACAGACACAATGCGCCGCCGCGTCAGCCTTCTTGATCGGCGCCGACGACGAGGTGGCATTCGCGCACCTCCCCGCGCGGGACGCGCAACGTGTCGGTCGGGTTAAGCTGGCGCAACACCAAGGTGTCGCCCTCCCAGCCGACAAACTGCTTGATCAACACGGCGTTGTCCTGCTTGTAGACGACAACGTCGCGGCCGCGCGTCGGTGGCTTGAACGGGTTGACGTGCAAGAGCCAGCCCGGCTCGTAACGCGGCTCCATGCTATCGCCGACCATGTAGATCGCATAGGCCGAGCGCACGCCGCCGAGATTGGCAGGGCGCGGCGTGTAGCCGATCGGTCCATCTTCGAGAAACATCTCCTGATCACCGCCGCCGCGCGCCGCGCTGCGAATCGGGATCTGATCGGCTGCGCGCGCCAGCGCCGAAGGTGCGGCAGAAGAAGACGCTGTCGAGGGCGGACGACCCCGACCGCGCGGCATCGTGCCGGGCGGCGGCGGGGCCGTCGCCTCAACAGCATGGCGTAGCACTTCCTCAGGCGGCACGCCGAGAAAGTCGGCAATTTGAACGGTCTCCAACTGCTTCATCTGGCGTTCCCCCTTCATCATCCGGGACACTGCCGAGGGCGCCAGCCGAAGGTGGCGCGCGAGATCCGCCTGGGTGGCGTGGACCCGTTCCAGGGCCTGATGAAACCAGCGACCGTCCATAATGCGTCCCTAGCAATTTGCTATGTTGACACGACGACTCTCAACGCTACCATGCCGGTGTGATCCTGACAAGCGATTCGGTGCGAAAACGGAGACACTCATGAAGATTTCGACGGTACCGGTGGGATGGGAGGACGATCGGGACGAACCCGGTTGCGCCTATCTGCTCGACGCAGGCGGCGACCGCCGACTCTGTGGCGCTCCGCGAAAGGTCTCACCGTTGCGAAGGGCCGTTTCGCCTTATTGCCCGGAGCATCATGCGCTGTGTTATGTCGCGTATGGCAGCGAGGCGGAAGCTGACCGTATGGCGGAGGTGAAAGCGATCGCGGAGGCTGTCGGCGGGCGCCGCAGCCGTTATGCGGCCGGGCCATCGCCTCGATTCCTGAGGCGAATCGAGCAGGCTGGCCGGACTTCTTTGCGTCCGCATTGTTCATGATTCGTTCGTAATGAAACGCCCTCATTCTCGCCATCTTGCGGTCCCGCTCGGCGAAAGCGTCGCAGTGACGCCGACGCCGGAGCGCCGCAACCACGGCATCGTCGAGCGCTTAGAATGGCCGATCGCCGACGAATCGGGTCGTCCAGCCCGGCCCTATCGCGCTGTCGACACGCTCGCCGTTATGGAGCGTCGCGGCTCGATCACCGCCGGGATGCGCCAGGCAGGCGAAGATTTTCGGGCCCGCTTTGCGACGGCACAACTCGACCCGTTGCGTGCCCCCGATTGGTCGCGCTTAAGAGTCGGTAACGCTTCGGGATTCCGAGTATCGGACGAGCCGGGCCTGCGGATCGAGGCCGCTCGCGATGTCGACTGGCGTGCGATCCTGGCCGTCGGTGGCATCGGATCGCCAGCCGGTTCATGTCTGTGGCACGTCGTCGGTTGGGAGCGGTCGCTGAAGGAATGGGCGCTCGAGCAGGGCTGGAGTGGTCGTCGGGTCAGCCAGGAGGCGGCGTCAGGAATCCTGATCGCGGCACTCGGTGCGCTCGAGGCGCATTTCGGTATGGCTTAGGGTTGCGATGTTAGCATTTCTTGATTGACAAGTCCGGATCGATCTGATAGAAATCATCGAAATTGGCGGAAGCGACGCAGCGGTCAGACACCCGGAAGCAAGCGGCGCTCGCGAGGCACTGCCGATCACCGAGGACGCGGCGGCTTGAGGATCCGGCGGAGGGATGCGGGTGAAGAGCTTGCGCTCGGGTTGGCTCGCTTCGTTCCCCGAAGCGGTAAGAAATGAGCTTGCCGCAGCATTTGCCCCCGCCCAAGCGAGGGCGCTGCTCTATGACTGGTCATTCTGGGCGCGCCCGGCGCAGCTGCCGCCGCCGGGCGACTGGCGGATATGGCTTCTTCTCGCCGGCCGCGGATTTGGAAAGACCCGAACGGGTGCCGAGCTGATCCGGGCACGGGTCGCAGCATCGACGGCGCGCCGCTTGGCGCTCGTCGCACCAACTGCCGGCGACGCCCGCAACGTAATGGTCGAAGGCGAAAGCGGCATCCTTGCGATCTCACCGCCTTGGGACCGGCCCCACTACGAACCATCGAAGCGGCGGCTGACGTGGCCGAACGGGGCCATCGCGACGCTCTACAGCGCCGACGAACCCGAACGTCTGCGCGGACCGCAGCATGATGCTACATGGTGCGACGAGCTCGGCAGCTGGCGCCATCCCGAAGCTTGGGACATGCTGATGTTTGGGCTGCGGTTGGGCACCGACCCACGTGTCGTCGTCACCACGACGCCGCGGCCGACCAAGTTGATCCGCGCCCTGATTGCCGATCCCAAGGCCGTGGTAACGCACGGCACGACCTATGAGAACCGCGCCAATCTGGCGCCTGCGTTCCTCGATCAGATCATTCGCAAATACGAGGGGACGCGCCTCGGCCGCCAAGAACTCGACGCAGAGCTTCTCGACGACGTGGCGGGCGCCCTTTGGACGCGCGGCATTATAGAGGCGGTGCGCTCCTCTACTGCGCCATCATTGGTCAGAGTGGTGGTGGCGATCGACCCGGCTGCGACCTCGACCGCTGACGCCGACGAAACCGGCATCATCGTTGCCGGCAAGGACGAGCGAGGACAGGGCTGGGTGCTCGCCGACTCGTCCGGTCGCTACCAGCCGACCGAATGGGCGAAGACCGCGATCGCGGCCTACCGGGCGCACCACGCCGACCGGGTGGTTGCCGAGGTAAACCACGGTGGCGAGATGGTCGAAGCGACCTTGCGCGTCATCGACCCGAACGTGTCGTTCGCAGCGCTGCGCGCCTCACGCGGCAAGGTTACCCGGGCCGAGCCCGTGGCGGCGCTCTATGAGCAGGGCCGGGTTCACCACGTCGGCGCCTTTCCGCAGCTCGAGGATCAGATGTGCGGCTTTGCGCCCGCGGGCCGCAACGAAGTCGACTTGCGCTCGGGGGGGTCGCCCGACCGGGTCGATGCCCTGGTATGGGCGCTGACCGATCTGATGCTCGAGCCGATGTCCAACCAGGGGATCTTCGAGCTCTATCGCCAGCTCGCTCAAAACCGCCGCACGTAGTCTCTCGTTCAAAGCTCCGCGGAAGGAGATCGTGAATTGACGCTCTTGGTCAAAGACGCGAACACGACGACGCAGCCGATTTCGACGCAGCCCGATGTCGCGGGCAATCTCGTGCCGGTACATGCACCGGCGTCGGTGGTCGGAGGCATTGCGACGCCGGTTGGGCCCGCGACCCCCCTTCCAGTGATCAACACCGGTGGGGCTGCCGCAATCGACGGTAGTGCGACCGTAGCCGCGGGGGGCACGGCGCAGACGCTGTTCGCCGGGGTCGTCCCTGCCAACGGCTACCTCGTCGCCAACAATTCCACGGCCATTCTTTACGTGAGCGACGTCGGTTCTGCGACCTCAGGCGGCGCGTCGATCCCGATCGCTGCGGGCTCCGTGTATGTGACCCCCTCAGGCTATAAGCCTCCAGGTGCCGTCAGCCTTTGGGGCAGTGCCACGGGCCAAGCTTTTGCTGCACGCAGGTGGTGATGCGTCTCCTCTGGCTGGCCGCGTTCGCTTTCGGACTTGGTGTAGCGCTTCCCACCTTTGCGCAGTCACCCGGAAATTTCTCGACATTGTCGACCAGCGGTACGGCGACGCTGAACGCAGATGTGTTGATGTGCTCAGGACGTCCTTGGATCGATGTGCGGTGCAATGGCGCCGTCGGCGACGACAGCCATGACGACACGGCGGCAATTAACAGCACGATCTCGACTGCGATCACCAACAACTGGCCAGTACACATTCCGGCCGGGACCTACAAGGTCACCTCGCCGATTTCGATCGATTATGCCGGCCAGGCGGCCAAGGGCTTTCGGCTGATCTCCGAGGCAGCGACGATCGACGGGCGTACAGTGGCCTCGGGACCGGTTTTGCAAATCCAGTGCAGTGGCGGCTCACCCGCCAGCCCGGTCGGGTGTTTCTACTTCAAGGAAGAGGGAAGCCTATTTGTCAGCGCCGGTACCCCCGCCTATGCTGTGGTTCTCGGTAAGACCGATTTTCTCCGATGCGCATAATTCCGTGAAGGTCGATCATCTGATCGTCAATAATGCCAGCACCGCGCCGAGTGCCGGCGGGTGCCAGTTCAACTATGTTCTCGACAGCGACATTTATGCTGTCTGCGTGTCGGGCGGCGGTGGCGCAGGGATAGCTCTCGAACAAACGCAATTTTCGCGGATCTCGGGCGCCGGCACGGCGCAGGGCACCGGCGGGCGCAGCCTGGTGCTGGAAAACGGGTTCAACTTCAGCAACACGTTCCTGGCGCTCGATCTTGAAGTTTCGCCGACCTGCTTGGCGATCACCTTCAACCACAATGGCCTAAACACCTTCGTCTCGCCCTATTTTAATTGCCAGACCGCGGTCAATGCGACGGCCAGCATCGGCAATGTGCTGATCAACCCGAACTACGGCGGCGCCACCGTCAATTTCGGGCCGTCCTCGACCGGGGTCACTGTGATCGGAAGCGGGTCGCGCAGCCGTTGGTATTTCCCGACGGCCGCAAGCTATACCGCGGCTCCCGTCGACGATGGGCTTAATATCTCCAGCTACAATGCCCCCGGCGCCTCGATGACCGTCACCCTTCCGGCGGTCGCCAGCGTGAACCCGGGCTGGACGATGGGGTTTGCGACCGACAACGGCAAAGGCATGACGGTCATCGCTCCGTCCGGCGCGATTTTGTCTGGCGGTAAGTCAGTGTCGGCGATCATCCTTGGAACCGGTAACTATGAGGATGTTGCCCTGCAGTCGGACGGCAATAATTGGCGAATCATCTCCTCGACACGCAACACGCGCCTCGTCAACGGTTTTGATCCGCCTCCCTGGCCCAGCAATTGGCTTTACCCTTCGACCTCGGGCTACGCCGCGACATTGGGCGACAATGGCAACATCCTGTCGAGCTTCAACACCACCGCCGGATTGAACGTGACCCTGCCAATGACGACGGCGTTGCCAACCGGATGGAGTATGGGCTTTGCGACCGACAGCACCAAGCCGTTGTCGGTTCATGTCAATGCGACGTCCGGCGGCCACATCGTATGGTCCGGATCGGGTGCCGCGGCGACGACATTAACCCTCGCCAATACCGCCCAGGGCGCCTACGAGTTTTTGGTGCTGCAATACGATGGAAGCGGCAATTTCCGAGTCGTCGACGCGACGCCGGCGACAGCGCAGGCAATCGGCATGATCGGCGCCGCCGGGATCAGTCATTGGGCTTTCCCAGCGGTCAGTTCTTACCCCGCGGCCGTCTCCGACAACGGCAGTGTGGTGTCTAGCTTCAATAGCCCGCTCTCATTCTTCGCGGTGACACTGCCATCGACTACTGCGATCCCGATGGGTTGGACGATCGGAATCGCCAGCGACAGCAACAAGACGGCGTCGGTTCAAGTAAACGGCACCTCGGGCGGCCACATCTTGTTTCCGGGCGGCGGTGCCATCGCGACCTCCGCGTCGCTTGCATCCGGCAATTACGAGTTACTGGTGCTGCAGTTCGACGGCAGCAACTTCCGGGTCATCGAGGCCACACCAGCGACCGCGACCCAGATTGGAATTTCCGGTAACTCCCCTGGCATCAACCGATGGAGCTTCCCCTCGGTCAGCACCTACGCGGCTTCGCAAAGCGACAATGGCAATGCGGTGTCGAGCTACAACACGCCCGCTTCCTCGCTAATCGTTACCTTGCCGTCGACAACTTCGATCGCTGCCGGCTGGACCATGGGGTTTGCGACCGACAACGGTAAGACGATGACGGTCCAGGTCAATGGCGCCGTTGGAGAGAAAATTCTGGTTCCGGCGCTCGGCGGCGTGTCGAGCAACTCGATTACCCTGGCGGTCGGTCAGAATTACGAATTTGCGACGCTGCAATTCGACGGCTCGAACTTTCGGATCGTCGAGGCGACGCCGCAGACACTCAACAATCTGGGCGGGCTGATCAGCGCGGGCTCGCCTGCCTCCTCGTCGGCCTGCACGACCAACCAGATCACTCACGACAGCCAGTTCCTCTACATCTGCACCGCGCCAAACACCTGGAAGCGCGTGGCGATCACCGGAGGCTATTGATGATCGCCGCAGCCGCTCTCGACGCAGCCAGACCCACGGGCTTGACTCGGGGGCTGTCGCATCAGGCGTTTCCGCAGGAAACGCCAAGAGCTCGCGCCAAAGGCGCGGAGTAAGCCATGCCACCCGCCGGCGGAAAGCGGACCCCGTTGACGCAACACGCTCGCGAGCCGATCGCATCCTACAGCTGGGGCGGCTGGGGAACTCAGAACGACATCACCCAATTTCGCGAAGTCTTCCAACCGGACCAGGGGATCTTTTCCCCCAGCTACCCGCTGCTGCCTCCCGAGCGAGAGCGGGTGCGACTGTGGGATTTCCCGGTCGGTTACAACACGACCTACACGCCGCGCTCCTACGAGCGAACCGGCTTCGACGAGCTCAGGGCATTGGCCGAGAGCCACGATATCACGCGGCTCGCGATCGAGACGCGCAAGGACCAAATCGAAAAGCTCGAGTGGACGATCAAATCGCGCGACGATCGAAATCCGGCGGCCGATGCAGCATCGCGCATCGAGCGGTTGACTGAGTTCTGGAGCACGCCCGACGGTGAGCAACCTTTCGCGACTTGGCTTCGTGAGGCGCTAGAGGACGTCCTCGTGCTCGATGCACCGGCCTTCGAGATACGCCGCAACCGCGGCGGCGACATTATTGGCCTCGATGTCGTCGACGGATCGACGATCAAGGTGCTCATCGACGACACCGGGCGTCGGCCGCAGCCGCCAGCACCGGCATATGAGCAGGTGATCCATGGACGGCCGTGGCGCCTCCTAAGCGACGCCGAGATGATCTACCTGCCACGCAACCGTCGCCCGCACAAGGCATACGGGTTCGGCCCTGTCGAGCAGATCGTCTTGACGGTCAACATCGGACTGCGCCGACAACTCATGCAGCTTCAACACTTTACCGAGGGTAACATCCCGTCTGGGCTAATGAACGCCCCGGATGGCTGGAACGCGGAGCAGATTCACCAATACCAGGAGTGGTTCGACTCGATCCTGGCCGGCAACACCGGCAGCCGGACACGGTTGCTCTGGGGTCCGAGCGGCGCCAAGTACCAGGCCTTTAAGGAGGCGCCCTACAAAGACGATTTCGACGAGTGGCTGGCACGGATCGTCTGTTATGCGTTCTCGTTGCCACCGACCGCCTTCACCACGCAGGTCAATCGGGCGACGGCGCAGACCGCACAGGAGGCGGCTCTCGAAGAGGGGTTGGCGCCGCTGATGGGCTGGGTCAAGCGGCTCGTCGATAGTGTCATCCAGAGGCGGATGGGACATAGCGATCTCGAATTCGCTTGGTCGGATATGCGGCCGACCGATCCCAAGGATCAATCCGTAGTCCTCACCAGCTATGTAAAGGACGGCATCTTCACCCTGAACGAGGCCCGTGACGTCCTGGGACTCGACCCGGTCGAGGGTGGTGACGCGCCGATGTTTCTGACCGCGCAAGGGCCGGTCCCGCTACGCGACCCGTAAAACAGAGGCCGGCGCGAAGACCGTCGGCGAATAACCGCGGTACCCCTCTCCGGCAAGGGTGTCCGGATTCCGATCGCCCCGGGGCTTTGCCGGCTGAACCCGATGTCGACGAAGATAGGAGCCTCCGATGAGTGTGCTACCATCCGACATCGTCGTTTATGGCTCGGCCGGCATGCCCGAGACCGACGGTGCCACGATAGGCGGCGCAGTCGACTTCACGCGCCGTGTCGCATTCTACGACATTACCCTGGCCGGCAGTGTTGATGTCATCTCTAGCTCACCGACCGATACCGCAACCAGGATTGTCTATTCCGGACGCGACTCGACCGGTGCCATTCAAAGCCAGACACTGACCCTGAACGGGCAGAGCTGGGTGACCGGATCACAACCGCTCGAGCGATTGCTCCACGCCGCATTGTCGGGGACGAGTGCGAACGGACCACTGGCCGACCCCGGCGGTATTCCCGCGGTCGGTGACGTGGCCCTCGCTGCCCATAGCTGTGTCCTGCCTGCAGGCGCGGTAACCACTGACCCGACACTCCACACCGCGCAGACTGGTTCAGCCAATCACAGCGGCACGATGCCAGCGCTGTTCAAGCTGCAATCGGGCGACGGCGAAATGGTCACAACCGGTCAGGTTATTTGGACTCAGGGTGGCACCGGTCCTAATCAATTGCGACAGATCATCGCCACGGCCGGCTACGGCTCCGATGCGGTTGCAGTCAGCCGCGACTGGGCCACTGTACCGGACAACACGACAACCTACAAGATCCTGGAGGGGATATTGTTCGAGATCTTGCCGAACCCAGTGACGTCGGTGATCCGACTGTTCTCGACCAGTGCGGCGGATGTGTCGGCCGGGTCGCAGCGAACCTATTATGAAAAAGTTTTCCTGGTAAACAACAACGCCGCAAAAGCACTGACTGGCGCTCAGATCGAAGTGGTAAACGAGACGCCGGCCCTACCTTCAGGCGCGGTATTGGACTTGGCGCTGACGACGGTGCTGAACGACACCGGCACGGTTGCCGATCGGCAGACCGCGCCCTCCTCGGGTATCGGTGCCTTCATTCCGCAGCCCGCATTCGTGAGCGTACCGAGCCCGGGCAATCTGCCGTCGGGTCCCGCACCGAATGCGACTGGCGCGCAGGGTATGTGGCTGCGGCTGACCTTGCCGGCGGGCGCCACCGCCTACAAAGGCTCGGCCGATTTCCGGATCCGAGGGACGACGACCTGATAGCAAGGGCGACCATGTCATGAGCAATCCTCTCAGCGTCGCCTCATTGGCGACGTTCCCACTCGGACCGGCTCAGTCGACCGACAACCTGACTGCATTGCCGAACGGTCAAGCGAAAGGTCTCGGGGCACTCGGGACGACCTTGGTGCAATATTACGATGACATCGTGGCGCCGATCCAGATCAAATCGGGCTCGGCTGTCAGCGGGTCCGGCACCGTGTCGCTCTATTTAGTGTGCAGCGAGGATGGCATCAGCTGGACGAACGGGCTAAATCCGAACTCGACTTCGGACCAGTCTTCGTTGATCGGGAGCTTAGCATCCCTGACGCCGATGGTAACAGTGGCAGCAAACGCGGCCCTCTATTATTTTCCAGAATTTTCGGTCTACTCACTCCTCGGCTTCATGCCGACCTATTGGTCGATCCTGGTTTATAACCAATCAGGCGCGGCATTCGATGTCACGGCGGCGAATTTCTACGCCAAACACTCGCTGGTCAGCTATGCGTAGGACCCTAGCGGCAACTGTCGCCGCTACCCTGGTCGGTGCGGCTGTTTTTGGCGTCGCACGCTCGCAGGATGCATCGTTCAATCGGATCATAACCCTCGGTACCGGGCTCACCAATCAAGTCGGTGTTTGCAACACCGGCTTCCAGACGATCGGCCCGGCCGGCGGCACCTTGTCGCCGCAAAGCTGCGCACAAGCCTACACGTCAAACCATCCGGTCCTGGTCGGTGACGGCGTGCAGCTCTATCTGGCGAACGGCAACGGTCCCATCACGTTCACCTTGGCGCGCGCCAACGGGTCGACGACGAGCGGTGCAGACGGCGCCGGATACTGCTTCGCTGACCTGTCCCAGCACGGATTCGCCTTATCGACTTCGACCTCGACCTTTTCGGGCTTCCCCGGGGTCACCGGGTCGGCAGCGGCGTTTCAGGCGAATAGCTACGTGTGCGCTAGCTCGGACGGCAACGACCATTGGTCTCTGGCCGTGACGCCAGGGCTGGCGACGATCAACTCGTTCGGCATCCTCAAACCCGATGGCACGACGATCGCGATATCGAACGGCGTAATCAGCGCGACAGCCGCGTCTGGCGTCAGCCGCGTTATCGCGAGCGGCACGACTGACTCCGCGACCACGGCCGACGGCACGATCGTATGGAAAAGCTCGTCGTCATCGGCCAAGACCGAGACATTGCCGCAATGCACCTCGTCGCCCCCGATTGTCGGACACACGTTCTGGGTCAAGGGCGCGAAGGGCGATGAGGCGACCAACACCATTACCGTGCAGGCGAGCGGCGGCTCAATGTTGGACGGTGACGGCATTGCCGTTGTCAATGTGGCCTTCGGTGGGTACGCCTTCCAGTGCGACGCGGCTAGCGGCAACTACAATGTGCTGGCCTACTACTCGGGAAATGGGGTTTTCGGCGCCTCAACGCCATGCGGCGCGCTACAGACGGACTTCTCCGTGAGCACCGGCTGCAACGTCGTCGCTCTTCCGGTGACGATCAGATAACAGGAGCGTAAGACAGTGAAATCGAAAATATGGATCCCGACCCTACTGGTCGCGGCAGCCATGGGTTTTGGCTCGGCAGTGCAGGCCAGCTGTCCCAGTCCGTTTACGGTCAAGGACTCCACCGGCGCGACGCAAAACGTCGCCGACATCAATGATGCGAGCAACAACTGCGTCTTCCCAAACGCCATCACCGACGGTGGCGGCGCCGCGAATCGAGCGGCGGTCAAGGCGGCGAGCACGGCGCCCGCAGCGACTGATCCGGCGCTGGTCGTCGCGATCTCGCCAAACGGCCAGGGTTGCGGCGGCGCCGGAGTGGCCAACACGACGTCAACGCCGATCAGCATCACCGCCAACACCAGGATCATCACAGGAAACGCGTCGAAGCAGACCTATGTCTGCGCCCTCAACCTGATTGTCAGCGCCGCCGACAACGTCGCCATCGTCGAGGGCACCGGCATCACCTGCGGAACCAGCACCGCCGGCATGGCAGGCGGCTCGACCGCCGCGACCGGGTGGAACTTCGCGGCCAATGGCGGTCTGACGATGGGTACTGGGAACGGCCCCGTCATCCGTACCGCCATTGCGACGGACGATGTCTGCCTGCTGGTCAGCGGCGGCGCGCAGGTCTCCGGCAACGTCGTCTGGGCGCAGTTCTGATCCATGCGTGCGATATTGATCTTGCTCGCGTCGCTTGGCCTGGCGGCGCTGATCGGGGTCGCCACGGCGCAGGTGCCGACGACCCATGCTGGTTTGCCCGCCCCCCCTTCCTCGGGCGGTGGGGGACCGATAGCCTTTGTTGCTGGTGGCGATCTGACCAACAACGGCGGCTCGACGAGCAGCCTCAGCGGCTTCTATAGCGTCTCGACAGGGACGAATGAGGGGCTCGTCGTCTGCATTACCGGCGACACGCTGGGCGGTGCCGACGACATCACCTCGGTCACCTACAACTCGATTTCCGCCACGCTTCTGACCAAGTATTCCGGCGCCGCCTTTACCGGCGGCGACCGCTACCAGTACATCTATTACATTCCGCTCGGCAATACGATCGCCGGATCGCACACAGCGACGATCACGGCGAGCTCGACCCACTATATCCTGAGCGTCATCGGCGAGTACTCCAAGATCCAGCAAACGACCACCGCGGACGCCACGGCAAACCGCGCGGTGGGGGGAAGCAGCGACACGATCCCGATCACGACCTCGACCTCGACCAGCGGCGATTGGGTCATGCTGTGCGAGCAGTCAAGCATCGTTGTCACATCGACCGGCTCGGGCGATGTGCTTCGGATCGCCACTGCTACCTTCGCCAATCCGACGCTCTTTGACTCCAATGGGACAGTGCCGGTTGGCGCGAATAATTTCGGCATCAACGCCGCCGGCGGCGCCTCCATCGTGACAGCGGCAGCCGCGCTGAAGCCGGGCTGAGCCGTTGCGCAAGCTCACCACACTCGCCGCCTGTCTAACGCTCTACTCTGGCACTGCGTGGGCGATCGACGGCAACATCCCGACGATCACCTCGGCGGCCGATATCGTGTCGCGCCGCAGCACATTGATCGCCCAGGCATGGGGCAGCCCGACGTTGCCCTCGACATTGCCGACGATCACGACCGGGATCAGCAACCCGTTCCCGAGCTACAACGTCGCGCGGGTCGATCAGTACGTCGCATCGATGTCAAATGGGCAAAGCAACACGTCGAACCTCTATATCGCGAGCTCGCCGAACAACGGACGACTGGTGATCTTCAATCCGGGGCACCAGAATACGTGCGACTGGACGACGTTCTCCGCAGGCTACCGCGTACAGCCGGTGCTCCAGGCGCTGCTCGCTGCCGGCTATTCGGTTTTCGCCTTCAATATGCCGAACTGCGGCGATACAACGGCCCACAATGCGCTGTTCATGAGCTACGGCAATACCACGATGAGATATTTCTTCGAGCCCGCTGTGCAGGCGATGAATTATTGGGATGCCAACAACAGCTTCTCCCAATACGACATGGTTGGGTTGTCAGGGGGCGGCTGGACCACCGGTCTGCTTCCGGCTCTCGACACGCGGATCAAGATCAGCATCCCGGTTGCCGGCAGCTGGCCGGGAATGCAATTCATCGATAGCTGCGCCAACAGCGATGAGGAACAGTGCTGGTCAAATTGGTACGCCGTGGCCGGGTATCTCGATCTCTATATCATGGCGAGCTACGGGCCAAATCGGCGCCAGTTTCAGATCTTGAACTTCTCCGACGACTGTTGTTTCGGCAACTCGCAGTTCATTGCGAGCGGCGGCGGCACGGCCTATGGCGTGGATTACAAGGCCTACACGCGCAATTGGGTTGTCAGCGACAAGCAGCTCGAGCAAGCCGTCATGCCGTTCCGCTATGACGGCATGATCGACTACATCGCGAACCAGCACCAGATCTCGACCAACGCGCAATCGGCCATCCTGTCGATCCTCGCCTCGGTCGGGCCGGGCACGGCCGGCGGCGGCCGGCGCCTACTGCATATGTGGTAAGCGCCCAGGGCGGCGGGGTATGAATGCCAAAGATCCTACGCCGTCGCGCGGCGGAAGGGCGTGCTCGGCGCCTTCTGCAGCCGACGCCGACCGTCAACCTCATCCTACGTCGCCGGACGCCAGACGGGCGTGTTCGCCGGATTTTGCGATCGGCCGCTGCGTCTGCGGCAGCCGTCAGCGTTATAACGCCTGCAGCCCTCGAATCTCTGGCTGGGCAGAGCGGGGATAACGGCGCGCTCCTCGAATGGTTCGGGCCGCTGCCGGCGCCAGTGCGAGTGTCACTGGAGCGTCTGCTTGCCTCTCCAGGCAAAAGACGGCTCCTAAGCACATCTGGCCGCTCGCGCCTTCTCAAGCGGCTCTGAAAGAGGGTGACCGGCGACAGGATCCGGCGTCGCCGTCGCCGTGCCGGTTGGATCGACAAGATCGTGAAAGGGCTCAGGTTATGCGAAAGCGACCCTTTGTTTTCTATCTACTTATGCCGCTCTTGGCGCTGTCGGGATGTGCCGAGGTCGGCAAGCTCGCGACCGCCGATCTGACTAACGCGGCACAGGTCGCGACCCAAGGCGGTGATCCGCAAGGAGCGGCGTGCTGGGTCGCATTGGCTCCCGTAGCCAAGTCGGTCGAGGCTGCACCGGCGCCCGGCTTGGCCTCACTGATCGAGGCCGATCGGCTCTTCGTGGCCGCGACACAAGGGCCAAACGCGCCGTGCAACGCCGTCAGTGGTTTAATATTGTCGATGGTGCTGCGCAAGGCGGTGCCGTTCCTGCCCTGAAATACGCCAGCTGGCTCGGCCTTCTGCTTTAGTTGACAGCCTGCGGACCTCGACACAGGGTTTTCTAAGTTTCCAGCAGCAGCCCCGCTCAGCGACCAATAAGGAACTCGCCAATGCGATTGGCAACATCATTCGATCCGATCGAGCTCGGCGAGATCGACAACTTCGCGTTCGATTTTACCCCGGATATGGGTGCGGCGACGATGG
>Ga0182039_10001097_pt1 | contig 14279 bp, 10 predicted proteins | sample sta12Can44000111_FD_125975 | JGI IMG/M metagenome (GOLD analysis project Ga0182039, IMG submission 125975) | Lab enrichment of tropical soil microbial communities from Luquillo Experimental Forest, Puerto Rico - statanox.12C.anox.44.000.111 | ecosystem: Environmental > Terrestrial > Soil >...
AACGCTTGCCGCGCCAGTTTCTTCGTCCCATCGCATGATCCGGTTGTTCGGGATGTCGCTCCAAAAGAGATAGCGGCCATCGCCAAGCCACACAGGGCCTTCGGCCCAACGAAACCCGGTCGCGAGGCGCTCGATCGCGGCGTTGAAAGGCGGCTTTATGTCGTCGAAGCGTGGATCGAGCGTCCGAACTGCGGGGTCGGGGTAGCTCGCGGCAGGTTCCCAGCTCGTCGGTTGCGCAAGCGGCGTGACCACCCCCAGCGTTGGAGCAGCGGTGGTGTTCATCGCGCCATTCCAGGGACTGCCCCCTCCCGTGCCATCCCCCGCAAAGGGGGATGGGTCAGGTTGGTGGTCAGCTCAGATGATCTTTTCTTCGCGCAGGGCAGCGAGTTCTTGCGCGGAGAGGCCCAAGAGCCGGCCGTAGACCTCGTCGCTATCGGCGCCAAGAAGGGGCGCCGCGGTGATCGGTACCTTCGAGCCGCTCATCTTGACGGGCCAGCCTGGCATCTTGAAATCGCCGCGCACCGGGTGCTTGACGGTCACGAAGATCTCCCGGCGGTTGAGGTCGGGATCGTTGGACAGTTCCATCGTATCCATGATCGCGCCTGCCGGGATGCCCTGCTCGCCGAGCCGCTGCATGACTTCCATCTTGTCGTGATGCTTGGTCCACTCGGCGATCATCTCGTCGACCAGTTGGCGGTTTTGGAATCGTTCTTGCGGGCTGTCGAAGCGCGGGTCGCCGATCAGGTCCTCACGGCCCATGATCTTGAGGAGCCGCTCCCAATGCTGTGGATTGGCGCGCGACGTATAGACGTAGCAATAGTCGTTCGGGCCGCCGCCTTTGGTCGGGTAAGTCTCGCTCGGCGAGTTGGTGCCCATGATGCTCTGATTGCCCATCCGAGGCGCGGCCTTGCCCCAGAGCGCCTGGGCGGCGTAGGAGATGCGGCCGTAATTGATGACGCATTCCTGCATCGCCAGCTGGATGCGCTGGCCCTCGCCGGTGAACTGGCGCTGATAGAGCGCTGCGAGCACGCCAATCGCGCCGTGCAGACCGGTCCCGGTGTCGCCGATTGTCAGACCAGGCTTGATCGGGCGGCCATCGGGCTCGCCGGTAATCGACATCGCGCCGCCTGTTGCTTGGGCGATCATGTCAAAGGCGAGGAAGCTCTTATAGGGGCCATCCTGGCCAAACCCTTTGACTTGGGCATAGATGATCCGCGGGTTGATCTCGCGCACGACGTCATAGCCGAAACCGAGGCGCTCGATGACGCCAGGAGCGAAATTCTCGGCGAAAACATCGGCCTTTTCGATCAGCCCGCGCAATAAGGCGCGGCCCTTGTCAGTCTTCAGATTGGCGGTGACGCTGCGCTTGTTGGCGTTGAGCAGCATGAAGTAATGCGAGTCGACCCCTTTCTTGTCGGTCGAAGCGCCGCGGCCCTGCTCACCCTTGGTCGGCTCCTCGACCTTGATCACGTCGGCGCCGAGCCAAGCCAAGGTCTGGGTCAGGGATGTCCCGGCCTCGAATTGGGTCAGATCCACCACCCTCACCCCATGCAAGGCGCCGCGTTGCGCCACGCTGGTCTGGTCAGCGGCACCGGGCGTTAGGTCGTTAGGCATATGATTCCCTCCTGGTCGCGATCGATTCCCGCAGCGCGCTATCCGATCCCTTTGGTCTTTCGGCGGCGGGCTCAGAACTCAGATTACGGGCCTTCCTGGCAACAGGATCATTTTCTGGACTGTCAGCCTTCTTGGCCGCCCCGTCAACGGCAAATGCCCCTCGTCCCTCCCCTCGCTCCGCCTGCGGGAAGAGAGAGCTGCCGATCGCGTTGGCGATGCGAAGGTGAGGGGCGACGCTACAGTATTAATTCGGCGTCCAGGCTAGAGCGCGAATCTCGCTGAACTCGCGCTGCAGTTTGACCCAAGTGTCGCCGCCATTCCGACTGGCGAAGACCTCGCCGTAATGGCTGCACGCGAGAATGCGATCGGAATTAGCGCGATGTGTCGCGAAAGACCAGATCGGCGAATTCGGCTCGACCGGTAGCGGCAGCATCTGCCAGCTGTGTCCCCCATCCTTGGAGCGCTGGATTGCTCCAGTGCTGCCGAGCGCGCCGTCGCCGGTGGCGACAAACAACACGCTCGGGTCATCGGCTTTCAGTGCCAGGCTGCGGCAATAGGGCAGGCGAAAATGCTTGCCGACCCCCAAGCCCCGCCAGCTCTCGCCGCCATCGGTACTGGCAAAGATCTCGCGCGGCGTGCTGGTGAGCACCGTCCTAGTGCCGTTGCTGCTGACCGCAGTGTCGTGGATGTCGGGGTCGTTGACGCCGTTGATGCGCATCCAACTTTCACCGCCATCGCGGCTGCGGCGAACTCCGTCTACCTCGACGCCGGCCCACACGATGTGGTGGTCCGAGGGGTCGACGGTCAGCGCGGTTACGCGTGGGATGCGCACATTCGGACACTCTTCGGCCATGTCGGCCCGGAGCTTTTCCCAATGGCGTCCGCCATCGCTCGAGCGGAAGAGCGCTGCCGGCCTGGTGCCCGCGAAGATGATCTCTGGGTCGACGGGATCGAATGCGACCTTCCAGACGTGCAGCGCGTTCATTGGCGAATCTAGCCGCTCGAACCGCTCACCCCCATCCTCGCTGCGGTAGACCCCGTCATCCGCGCCGGCCAGTATGGTGCGCGGCTCTTTTGGGTGGACCGCAAATCCGAAGATTCGGCTTTCGGCCCAGAGCCCGCTTCTCACTTGCCGCCAGCTTTCGCCGGCATCGGAGCTAACCCAAGCGCCAGTTCCGACGGTGCCGACACAAATCGTAAAGTTATCGGCCATAGCTGTTTCCTCCCGAAATCTCGTTTATCTCGTTGTGGTTTCCCATCCGGTATGGGAAATGTCGATCACGACGCCGTCGGGGCCGGCCCACTTCATCTCGAAATTGCGATGACCGCCGGCCGCCATCTCCATGTCGAGCCCCTCTTTCTCCTCGAGCGGCTGACCCTCGGCGCGCTTGAGCTTTGCGGCGGCCTCGTCGAGGTCCTCGACCTCAAAGCCGAAATGATGGATCCCGCTATAGTTGGGCCCGTTGGCTCCGACATCGGCCGATTTTTCGGTCTTCCAATTCAAGATCGCGAGGTTGATGTAGCCATCGGTCAGGAAGACCGCCCCGTTTGGGGCGCGTCGGATTTCCTGCATTCCGAAAGCATCTTTGTAGAATGCCGCTACCTGTGCGGGCTCTTTTGTCGTCAACGCGATGTGCTTGATCCGCGGCATGGCTGCCCTCCTCGTTTGCCGTCAACCAGCATGCGCTCGTTCGGACCTTCCAGCAAGGCCAGGGCTGGCCTGCGGCACGCATTTGCGGATCGACCAACGCTTGCGGAGCGCAACATGCTAACATTACCAAATATCAGGAGCACCTCCGGATAGACCAGCCCTCGCGAAGGTTAGGAGAAGTGTTGATGACGGCGGTATGGGTAGGGCAGGACGCACTCACCGAACTCGAACACTGGGTGCAATTGCGGCGTGCGGTGATCGCCAGCACGATCGGTACAACTATCGAATGGTATGATTTCTTTCTGTACAGCACGGTGACAGGGCTCGTCTTCGCGAAGTTGTATTTCCCCGCATCCGATCCTTTAGTCGGGACCTTGCAGGCCTTTGCCATTTATGCCGTCGGCTTTGTCGCTCGACCGATCGGTGCGGCAATCTTTGGTCATTACGGAGACCGCCTCGGGCGGAAGGCCGCATTGATTGCGACCTTGTTGCTGATGGGGATTGCAACCTTTCTCGTAGCCTTTGTCCCCACCTATGCGGAGATCGGCATCTGGGGTGCGATCATTCTGACCATTCTGCGGTTTGTCCAAGGTGTCGGGGTCGGCGGCGAGTGGGGGGCTCGGTGCTGATGTCGATGGAGTGGGCGCGATCCGACCACCACCGCGGCTTTATTGCCGCGTGGCCGCAATTCGGCGTACCAGCGGGGCTGTTTCTCGCCAATCTCGCGGCGCTGGCGTTCAGCGCAATCGCAGGAGACCAGTTCCTGGTCTGGGGATGGCGCATTCCGTTTTTCCTCAGCATCATTCTGATTGGCGTGGGGCTCTATATTCGGCTTGGTATTCTCGAGACGCCCACCTTTTCGCGACTAGTGGCCGAGAACCGTGTCGAAAAGGCCCCCGCTCTCGAAGTAATCCGGAGGCAGCCCAAAGAGATTTTGCTGACCGCCTTGGCCCGGATGGGTGAACAAGCGCCATTCTATATTTTCACCGCTTTTGTCTTTACTTACGGAACGACAATTCTCGGGGTGTCGCGCGATCTGTTGCTGATCGCGGTGCTAACGGCCTCGGTCGTGTCATTCTTCTCGATTCCGTTCTCGGGCCATTTGTCGGACAAGATTGGCCGCAGACGCATGTACTTGTTTGGTGCCGCAGTGACCGGAGTTTTCGGTTTCATCTATTTTGCGCTGCTCAACACAATGGTTCCGGGATGGATCTTTCTCGCCATCATGCTGTCGTTGATCCCACACGACATGATGTATGGCCCGCAGGCGGCACTGATTGCGGAATGCTTCACCGGACGCCTGCGCTATAGCGGCGCCTCGATCGGCTATCAACTCGCCTCGATAATAGCTGGCGGCCCTGCCCCGCTGATCGCGACGGCGCTGTTCGCGGAGTTCAGGTCGGGCTACGCGATCGCGCTTTACATCCTTGTGTGCGCGCTGATCAGTTTCGCTGCGGCTGCATTGTTGCCCGACTACACCAACCGTGACATCTCGCAAGAGTACGACCGAGACGAAGGTGTGACAACGAGCCCTTAGCCGCGAGGCGTTGGCATTCCCTTTGCCCGCCCCCCAAGTTTCTCTGCACGGTAGGTTGCTGGATGGAAATAAAAGATGGGCAATTGCTCGAGCGGCTCTTTCGCAAGGCGCGGACCTTTTCCGCCTGGCAAGATCGCTCCGTTCCGGAAGGAGCGATCGAAACGGCGTTCGCACTGGCTCAACTAGGCCCGACCAGCGCCAACTGCCAGCCGTTGCGCCTCGTGCTGGTCAGGACGCCCGAGGCTAAGGCGAGGCTGCTCTCCTGCGTCTCGTCGGGCAATTTCCGCAAAGTAGAAGCAGCTCCAGTGACGGCGATCGTCGCCTATGAGGTTGCTTTTTTCGATCATCTGCCACGGCTTTATCCGCATACCGACGCACGATCCTGGTTCACGACGGACGATGTGCTGGCGCACGAGACCGCCTTTCGCAACTCGTCATTGCAAGGTGCTTATTTTATTCTGGCACTGCGGGCTCAAGGCCTCGATTGCGGGCCGATGTCGGGCTTCGACGCCGACAAGGTCGATGCCACCTTCTTTCCCGATGGCAAATGGCGCGCGAATTTCCTTATGAATATCGGGTATGGCGACCGCGATACGTTGCGGCCGCGGCTGCCACGGCTCGGTTTTGATGAAGTCGTGAGGTGGGCCTGACCGCCGCCAATGCTGAAAATAGGTGCAGTTTGCGCGACGAATAAGCGTTTACGCCGGGAGCAGTTCTGATTCGCTGTTACAGTGCCGGAGGGCCTATTGGCATGCCCCTTGCGTGGCGAGATGGATGGAGAAGAGGGGAGGGGAGCGCAGGCGCAATCTTGATCGAGGTCAAAGGGGCGGTCTCCATGGAGTTGGGCGTCTTCGTTCCAATCGGGAATAATGGCTGGCTGATATCGACCACCTCGCCCCAATACATGCCGAGCTTCGACCTGAACCGCCAAGTCGTCGAGAAGGCCGAGCGCTTCGGGTTCGATTTTGCATTATCGATGATCAAGCTGCACGGTTTCGGCGGGCCGTCGCAGTACTGGGATCACAATCTCGAATCGTTCACTTTGATGGCAGGGTGCGTTGCCCTACCCATCCGCATTCGGCTCTTCGCCTCGGTTGCGGTGCTTACCATCCCGCCGGCATTGGCGGCACGCATGGCGGTGACGATCGACTCGATCTCGCATGGACGCTTTGGGATCAACATCGTTTCTGGCTGGCAGCGCGCCGAATATACCCAGATGGGGATTTGGCCCGGAGCCGAACATTACGTCCGCCGTTACGAATACTGCGCCGAATATGTCGCGATCATGCGCGAGCTGTGGGCGACTGGCAGATCCGACTACAAGGGTGCATTTTTTACGATGAATGATTGCCGCTGCAGTCCCTTGCCGCAGGCCCCGATCAAGATCGTTGGTGCCGCGCAGAGCGACCGTGGGACCGAATTTGCCGCGCGATATTGCGACTATAATTTCTGTGCGAGCTATGGAGTCAACGAACCAACTCGGTTCGCGCCGAGTGTCAAACGGCTGGTCGAGGCTACCGCCAAGACCCGGCGCGATGTTGGCGCGCTGATTTTAATCATGGTCATTTCCGACGAAACCGACGCGGCTGCAATGGCCAAGTGGGAGCACTACAAAGCCGGCACGGACATGGCGGCGATCGCCTGGCGGGATGCACAGGCAGGAGACGACCCCAACAAGGATCCCTATGCGACACCCAATCGGCGCCAGCTTCAAGGCGATGCAAAAATGCCGGCGACGCACGGGGTACTGGTCGGTTCTTACGCTTCGGTTGCGCGGATGCTCGACCAAGTCGCCGAGGTCGCGGGCGTACGCGGTGTCATGCTGACCTTCGACGATTTTGTCATCGGTATGGAGCAGTTCGGCACCCGGATCATGCCGTTGATGCAAAGCGGCAGCAAGGTGCGTCAGGCTGCATAAGGAAGGCGGCGACCCAAACTGACGCTTTCGCAGCGGATTGCCGGGACCACGATCCAAACCGGGACCGCACGGGTCGGCGAGCGCTGTGCCCATGCCAGACCCCTTCGCGAGGTTGCTGAGCCGAGCGAATCAACGTCAGCAACGGATTTTATAGCATAAGGGTTAATATCGCGGTAGAGAAACTCTGTTACCTGACCTCAAACTGAAAAGAAACCATAATTTAGTGGTGGCCCTCCGTTGGGCAAGATGTCGCAACCGGGAACTTATATGTTGAACAGGTGTTCCGATACGTCATTGTATCGACATAGTTGGTGCCACCATCTTTAACTTTCCGTGTAGCGGCTGGGAGACTGACACTATGCCAACTCCAATCGAAAGAGCCGTCGCTCATCTCAATAAATTAGAAGACGAGAGAAGAGCTGCGATAGCTCTGAGCAAGGAAAAAGCCCAAGAGGCTAAATTGCTCAGAGCACGGCAAGAAGGCTTTCAAGAAGCTTTAGAAATCCTTGACGTCGACATTTCTCTAAAAGGTGAAGAAGTGTCGACTTCTACTATTGGTCAGTTCGACAAAAGGACACGCCGGAATATACCTCAATTTATATCGAATGAACTGTCGTTTTCCGGGAAAGCAATGACAACAAATCAGATCGCCAAGGCGATCGACTACCTTCCCGAGCGAACCGAGAAGGCCTTGGAACGCATGGAAAGTTCTGGCCAGATAATACGAACCGAGGATGGACGGTGGACAGTAGATATTCGGCCAGAAAAAATAAACGGCCACGCTAGGGCGACCGCTATACCTGGTCTTGGCGGTCAGCGTAGCGAGATCGGGGTGCAGGAGTAATTCCCCGGCGGAACGCTTTGACGTCTCAGTCCGGTTCCGTTGACGGGCGGCCTCGAAGCAGGATGCCGCGATCGAGCGCCGGGTCATCGCGGGGGATCAGCACCACGATGGCGTAAAGGAAAGGGAGGAGCACGACGGCTAATAGGCTCATGGCGAACTCGCCGGCAGCGTCCTTCGTAAGTCCCGTTGCGTAAGGCGCTGCGAACACGGCGAGATTGCCGACTGCATTGAGCGACGTGGTGCCGGTCGTGCGGTCGTAAACATCGTTACTCTTTATTAACGAAACAATTTTAACCTTGTTGATTGCTTGGAAACCGCCTCCAGCGTTGGAGAACGGGCGGCATCGTTAATGTCCAGCGATCTTTGGTCGATGAAGTTTTTCCAAAACTTAAGCCGGCAACCGCCGTCCCACCGCAGGCTCATGCTGGTCGGCATCGCGGTCATCACAATGACGGTCGCAGCCGCCGGCCTGACAATCTGGGATTGGCGTAAGGAAGCGATAAAGACTTCCGCCCAGCAGATCCAGAATCTGGGTGTCGTCTTCGCCGAGCAAACATCACATACGCTGCAGGCGGTCGATCTCATTCTCGGCGAGGCGCGCGAGCGGATTGCCGGCCTCGGATTGGCGACGCCGCAAGAATTTGAGCAGCAGTTGGAGGGCGAGGAATGGCATCATTTCCTAGTCGATCGGCTGAAGAATTTGCCTCAGGCCGATGCTCTCGCTCTGGTTGCGGCCGATGGAAAATTGGTGAATACATCGCGCCGTCGGTCGGGCGCCGCCGCCGATCTGTCGGATCTCGGCTTCGCCGAGTACTTCCGTCTGCATAATGAAGCAACGAGCTATTTCAGTAAGCCGGTCAAGACCCGTAATAATGGCGCCTGGAAAATCTTTGTCGCGCGACGCATCAACGGTCTGGCCGGCGACTATCTCGGCACCGTCGTTGCGACTATCCAGACCGATTACCTCGACGCTTTTTATAAAGCGGTTGGCTTGCAGGAAAGCGGATCCGCTTCCGATGCCCAGGCCCTAGCGAATTGGCGGCAAGAGGCGATTTTCATCGCGATCGGAGCGCTCTGCACAATCCTTGGCTTCATCGTTCTTTTCCGAACGCTCGGCGCTCAGCTGCGCGAGCTCGAACGCAGTCGCGCGAGCCTCGAAACCAAGACCTTCCAACTGCAGGAGACGGCCGACGCGCTCCGCGAGAGCGAGCGCCGCCTCGGCGAAAAGTCGCACCTTCTCGAGACCACACTCGAACATATGGCGCAGGGCATCATGGTAGTCGACGCCAATCGAATGGTGGCCCTCTGCAATCGCCGCGCAATCGAGATCATGGAACTGCCCGAAGAACTGATGGCATCCCATCCTCGGTTTGACGATGTCCTCGCCTACCAGACGCGAGAGCAAGAATATGGCCGTGACGAGACTTTGCGAGAAATCGTCAGACGCGGCGGGGCTCTCGAAGAACCGCGGGTCCGCGAGCGGCGGCGGCCCAACGGCCGAATGATCGAGTTCCGCAATGTGCCGCTTCCCTGCGGGGGTGCGGTGAGGACCTTTACCGACATTACGGCCCGCAAAGCCGCCGAAGACCAGTTTGCCGCGGCGCGCCAGCAGGCAGAACAAGCGCGCGCGGCCGCCGAACAAGCCAATCGCGCCAAATCCGAATTCCTTGCCAATATGTCGCACGAAATCCGGACGCCGATGAACGGCATCATTGGGATGAATGGGTTGCTGCTGCAGACGGAACTGACGCTGGAGCAGCGCGAATGCGCAAATGCGGTAGGCCACAGCGCCGAAGCGCTGCTGGCGCTGATCAACGATATACTCGATATTTCTAAGCTTGAGGCGGGCAAGGTCGATCTCGAAATGCTGGATTTCGACCTGCTCGACATGGTCGAAGGCGTCGTGGGATTGCTGGCGCCGAAGGCCTCCGAGAAGGGGATCGACCTTGGGCGTTTGTCGATCCGGCCGCGAGCTGCGGGTTCCGAGGTGACCCGACGCGGCTGCGCCAGATTTTGCTCAACCTCGTTGGCAATGCCATCAAGTTCACCGAGCTAGGCGGCGTCTCGGTCGAAGTGACACTGCACCCCGACTCGACCGAGGAGGTTCGCCGATTGCATTTTGAGGTCGCCGACACCGGCATTGGGATGTCGGAGACCGTCCGCGGCAGACTGTTCGAGAAGTTCAGTCAGGCTGATAGTTCGATTACGCGCCGCTTTGGCGGCACCGGACTGGGTCTGGCGATCTGCAAGCAGCTCGTCGAGCTGATGGGCGGCGAAATCGCCGTCGACAGCAGTCTTGGTTCCGGCAGCCGTTTCCGGTTTGACGTTACACTGCAACCGGCGACCAATCCAACGATTGAACGCCGCGTATTGCCCGCCAAGCTGGCGGGCCTGCGCGTCCTTGTTGTCGACGACGTCGAGATGAACCGGCGCATTCTCGTCCGGCAACTCGCCGCCTTCGGGATAGAGGCGAAGTCGGTCGATGACGGATTTGGTGGGACGGCCGAATTGGAACGCGCGTTTCATCAAGGTAAGCCGTTTGACTTGGTCATCATCGATCAGATGATGCCGGGCCTATCCGGCGAAGCACTGGTCGAGCGAATTCGCGCGGTGCCGTATCTTGCCGAAACCAAACTCCTAATTGCCTCTTCGGCGGGACGGCAGGCTCTCTCGGAGCGGACGTCAGATATCATCGACGCTGTGCTCACAAAACCGGTGCGAGAGCAATCACTGCTCGATGCCTTCGCGCAGCTCTTCGGCTTTCCCGGCCCGCGGCGAGCGGAACCGATCGTGCCGCTGCGGCCACTTCCGGTCCCGGCGGCCCGACCGTTGCAGATCTTGATTGCGGAAGACAACAAGATCAACCAACAGCTCGTCTCGTTGCTGTTGCGCAAGGCCGGCCATCAGGTCGACATTGCCGAAAACGGCGAGCGCGCCGTCGAGGCCGTGTGCGACGGCGGCTATGATGTCGTGCTGATGGATGTGCAGATGCCGATCCTCGACGGCGTCCAGGCGACAAGGCTCATTCGGGCGCTGCCGCCGCCCAAAAACGCGGTGCCGATCATTGCTTTGACGGCACACGCAATGGCGGGCGCCAAAGAGGAATATCTTGCGGCGGAGATGGATGATTATTTGTCGAAGCCGATCGACAAAATAGCGCTATTCTCCCGGCTCAATGCTGTGGCGGCGGGGTTTATCGGGCGATCCGCCGTGGCGCTTCCGATTTCGGATGACTGCATATCGACTGCGACGATCGATCCGGCTCGCCTCGAGATGATCGCCGAGGTTATGTCGGATGGGCAATTAAATGAGTTCGTCGACGTATTTCTGGCTAGCACCGCCGCGCGGGTCGACCAAATCGGCGATCTCTCGGCCCGCGGCAGTCTCGAAGAAATCGGCCGTGAAGCGCACACCTTGTTCGGCTCGGCTGGGAATTTCGGGGCGTTGCAACTGGGTAAGCTCGCTGTTGAGCTACGGTCGGCTTGCGATGCCGGCGATCGCAGTCTCGCACTCGCGCTGACGGGCGAATTGACCGACGCGTTCAATGCCGCAAAGACGGCGATCCTCGCCTGGCTGAACCAGAAGACTGCAGCGTGCGCCGCCTAAACGACCTCGGCCCGAACAAACGGTTGTTCTCTGCGCCCCGCGGCTGCTAACATTCCGCGAAGCAAACGGCTCCCGCAAGGACGGGAGGAAAAAACGGACGGGCATCAAGCATGCCTCAGCCCCGGAGGAAGCCATGACCGCATCTGATATCGCCGCGACGGGCCTTTCGGACATCGAGCACCGTCGGCAATTGAACCGCGCGCTGGTCGCCAGCACGGTTGGCACGACGATCGAATGGTATGATTTCCTCCTCTACGGCCAAGTGAGCGCGCTCGTCTTCGGACCGCTCTTCTTCCCCCAATCCACCCCTCTGGTTGGCGTTCTGCAGGCGTTCGGCATTTTCTTCATCGGGTTTGTCGGGCGGCCCATCGGCGCGGCGATCTTCGGCCATTGGGGCGACCGGATCGGACGCAAGGCAACTTTGATCGCGACCTTGCTGGTGTCCGGCATCGCGACCGTTGCCGTGGGTCTTGTTCCGACCTATGCCAGCATTGGCATCTGGGGCCCTATCCTGCTGACGATCATTCGCTTGATTCAAGGGATCGGCGTCGGCGGCGAATGGGGCGGCTCGGTGCTCCTGGCAATGGAATGGGCGCGAACCACCAAACATCGCGGCTTCATCTCGTCCTGGCCGCAATTCGGCGCGCCGGCCGGCTTCTTCCTGGCCAATCTGGCAGTGCTGGTGTTCAGCTGGGCTTCGGGAGATCAGTTCCTGGTCTGGGGCTGGCGCATCCCGTTCCTCATCAGCATCGTCATGGTAGGGGTCGGGCTGTGGATTCGGCTCGGCATCCTCGAGACCCCGGTTTTCCAGAAAGTGATCGAAGAAGAGCGGGTTGAACGCGTGCCGGTGCTCGAGGTGCTCAAGCGCCAGCCCAAACAGGTCGCACTGACTGCGCTCTTGCGGTTACCAGAGCAGGCGCCAGGCTACATCTTCGGGGCTTTCGTCTTTACTTACGGCACGACCGTCTTAGGCGCTTCGCGCAATTTCCTGTTGATCGGCGTGATGCTCCAAGCCGTCCTGGGGTTTCTCTGGGTTACGGTCGCCGGGCATCTGTCGGACCGCATCGGCCGCAAGCGCATGTATATTGTCGGCTGCATCTTCGTCGCCGTATTCGGCTTCATCTATTTTGCGATGCTGGATACGAAAGTGCCGGAATTGATCTTTATCGCCGTGGTGCTGTCAGGGCTGCCGATCATGACGATGTACGGCCCCGAGGCGGCGCTGATCGCGGAGAGCTTCTCCCCCCGGCTGCGCTACAGCGGCTGTTCGCTAGGCTACCAACTTGCCTCGATCATCGCCGGCGGTCCATCGCCGTTTATCGCGACCGCGTTGTTTGCCGCTTACGCTTCGAGCCTCCCGATCGCATTCTATATCCTTGGTTGCGCCGTTATCGGCATCACCGCGACTGCACTGCTCACGGATTACACGAACAAGGACATCTCGGAAGAATACGACAGATTTCCGGCCGGGCAGCCTCTCCGGGCCACGGCAGATTAGCGCCAGGGGAGGACATTCGATGACCACGACCGAAAGCTCCCCGAATATCCTTTCCGATGCTCAGCACAGCCGGCAATTGCGCCGCGCCGTCGTCGCCGGCACGGTCGGCACGATCATCGAGGCGTATGATTTCCTGCTTTATGTGATTGTCGCCCCGCTGGTCTTCGCGAAATTGTATTTCCCATCATCCGAGCCGCTCGCTGGGACGTTGCAGGCTTTCGGCATTTACGCCGTCGGTTTTGTCGCCCGCCCGCTCGGCGCGGCGCTGTTCGGGCATTATGGGGACCGTATCGGCCGCAAGGTAACTCTGATTGCAACCTTGCTGCTGACTGGGCTATCGACTTTTGCCGTTGGCTTCGTCCCGGGTTACGAGTCGATCGGCATCTGGGGCGCGGTCATTTTGACCGTTGTGCGTTTTATTCAAGGTCTCGGCATCGGCGGCGAATGGGGCGGTGCCACCTTGATTGCGATGGAATGGGCGAGAACCAATGCCCATCGCGGGTTCATCACCTCGTGGCCGCAATGGGGCGGCCCGGCCGGGTTGTTCTTCGCCAACCTCGCGGTGCTCGCGTTCAGCGCAATTTCAGGCGACCAATTCCTCAGCTGGGGCTGGCGAGTCCCATTCTGGCTCTCGATCGTCATGGTCGGGGTTGGGCTCTATATCCGACTCGGCATTCTCGAGACGCCGATTTTCTCGCGAATCCTCGAGGAACGCCGCATCGAGCGCACGCCGGTGATCGAGGTGATCAAACGCCAGCCCAAGCAGATCATCCTGACGGCATTGTGCCGGATGGCCGAGCAGGGGCCGTTCTATGTCTATGCCGCTTTTGTCTTCGTCTATGGGACAAAGGTCTCCGGCATGTCGCGCGACTTCCTGCTGACCGCCGTGTTGGTCGCGACCGCAGTCTCCGGCATAACCACCCCGCTCGCTGGACACATTTCGGACCGCATCGGCCGCAAAAAGATGTACTTGATCGGCGCGGTCACAACCGGCGTGTTCGCGTTCATCTATTTCACGATGATGAATAGCATGGTTCCCGGGCTGATTTTTCTGGCGATCGTATTGTCGTTTATGCCGCACGATATGATGTACGGCCCGCAAGCGGCTCTGATCGCCGAGTGCTTTACGCCGCGATTGCGCTACAGCGGCTCCTCGCTTGGCTTTCACCTTTCGTCGGTCATCGCTGGCGGCCCGGCGCCGCTGATCGCGACGGCGCTGTTCGCGGCGACCGGATCGGGCTATACGGTTGCGCTTTATATCCTGTTCTGCGCGATCGTCAGTGTCACCGCCACAGCGTTTTTGCCCGACTACACCAACCGCGACATCTCTCAGGAGCACGACGCGCTGCAGCCCGCTCCGATTACCGCCGCTTCGTAGAGCTAATGCGGTGAGCAGCTAATCCGTTCGGGGGCCTCGGGGACGCTGCAAGGCCGAAGGCGTCGAGCAGTTCTCCCTTACTCACAGGGTCCGATATAACGGCCGGTTATCCTGCCGGGCGTGTCCAACGGTATGCCGTTCGGACCAGGGATGCGCGCTGTCAGCCTTGCTTCCATATTGTCGCCGGCGTATCGCCCCGACCCAGAAGACTGGATCGCACCCTGCGGCGAGTT
>Ga0182039_10001103_pt1 | contig 14220 bp, 12 predicted proteins | sample sta12Can44000111_FD_125975 | JGI IMG/M metagenome (GOLD analysis project Ga0182039, IMG submission 125975) | Lab enrichment of tropical soil microbial communities from Luquillo Experimental Forest, Puerto Rico - statanox.12C.anox.44.000.111 | ecosystem: Environmental > Terrestrial > Soil >...
CCCCCGGTCTTTCCGGACATAAAGGAATTTTTCAAACCCCCGAAAAGATGGATGAGCCCAGGTATACGTATCGGTCGCCAGCACGTAGGCCGCGCCCAGTCGTTTTGCCTCGAAGGAAAACGCCCCATTCCAGGCACCGACATCCAGCACACTTTGCCCATCCAAAGTCAGCGGGGCAAAAACCGCATCAAACTCCGCCTTCAGCACGCCCAACGTCTTATTGCCTGGTACCAGCGTTCCGTCGGACAATTCGAACGAGTGGAACCAGCTACCGACACCTAGTTCAGATAGTGCCGCAGCTGGCCCACCCAAAGCCGAGATCTGCTCCTCTTTGGCCTTCACGAACCGCTCCACAAAATCGTCCCATTGCAATATATCTAAAGCTGTATGATGCATCGATTTGTTCTGAGGTCCGAATTCGTTTCGGGTGAGGCACAAGATGCTTAATTGAACTGCAGACAAATTTCGCCGCTGGACCTCACTCACCCAGCAATTCAGTGTGATCTCGCTCGGCTCCCGGCCAAGAATGGTCCTTAACGCGTGTTGAACGTCCTGTCTGGAGGCGATCATCGATTTTCTCTGTTGAAAAAGCTCACATAACCGGACGCTGCCGAAGTTCTAGCTTTCTTAGCGGATGTTGAGCAGCCGGTCCACCCGGGCTTTTCTCAAACGCCCGGTACTCGACAATCGAAGCCGCGGCGTGTAGATATCGACGCAATCGGCTTCGCGCTAAGATTCTTCGCACGCGAGTGGCTGAGCGGGTGTAGCAGGCGTCAGGTAGGGGCGATCGGGCCTGATGATGGAGTCGGCGCTACAGGACAGACCACAGAAGGGACGGAGTGACTTGCACCAACGCGATACTGACGTGGACTGGCTTGCTGTCGTCAGAACCTGAACCCTATTGGCAGGTTCTGGTTGGGCCGCAGGAGGTGACTGGCGCTTGCCAGAGCGTATGAGTGGCGTTAGCTCGGTAATCTGATCCGATGATCTTTTTTTCGATTGGTCTGCCGGGGAGATTTGCAGCCTGGTGCGACGCAGCCATCGCGCTTCTTGCTGGTCATTTGGGTGGCACTGTGATGGTCAACGTATGGCCACGGCTCCCCGATATGTTCGGTTACGACACGATGTCCTCGGTGCTCGATGAAGTTGCTCTAAGCTTGATTGCCAGCGGGGCCACGCACCTGGTCATGGGCGCGAGGCAGCCTGACGAAAGGCTGTGCGCGGCGCTAGCCGAGACGAATGCTCGGTTCGTCGTGGCGCTAGACGACCCGCGGTTCGCCGCTGCTGACATCCTGGCAGAGACCAATGCCGAGGCGCGGATGGTTGCACGCGCCGTGGCCAACAGTTACCCCCTAGTGATGCGGTACGCTTCGCTGCCCGGGGCGCTGACATTGTATGGCGATCGTCACCGCGCCGATCCCGCCGCGGCAATCGCGGTGATGGCACACCACCTTGGGATCGAGGTGAGCGATGCCACGGTTAAGTGCATCGTCGACGATCTAGCCGCCACGGGCCATGATGGTCCGCTGACCGGTCCCGATGAGTGGTCTCAGCGTGTTCCGGATGTCGCCCATAAGATGTTGAACGGCGCACTCGCCGGCTATCAGGAGTCTCTCGCCGGCGGCGAGCTAGGCCAGATCGTTTGGACCCGTGATCTTTTCATCGCAGCCGGTCATGCCGGTAGCCTGACCGAGGGCCTCGAAGCATCCAAGGGTAGCCCTATCTGCCCGATTATCTACGGGCCGTATATCCACCTTCCTGCGGGATCGTGGACGGCGCGGGTCGTCCTTGGATTCTCACCGGAGGCTTCGGGCCACACGTTCCTTGTCGATGCCTTTTCCGGGAGACAACTCGGATCTACGAGTTTTCAGCCGGAAAGGGCGGGTGTCTACACCGTGGACATCAATTTCTCACTCGACGAACCCGCCGGTCAGGGGCTCGAGATTCGCGTATGGGTTTGGACTGATCGCGCGCGGGGTCAAGTAGCGTTTGGCCACGTCATTCTCCGCCCTCTCGCTATGCGACAGCCCGATGTTATCGCCGGATCGCAGGATGATTTCAGGACGGTGCTCGACCTTTAGCGTCTGAACTCCCGCCGATCCTCGCATTCCATGGCCGAGCGTATGGAGAGCCAGCCGGACGTGCCTGCATTCCGCGACCTAGTCGACATCCCGATGCAGCGGCGCAAAGATATATCGCGAATGCGCAGAGTTAGGTGAACCGAGCTAATGCTCTATTTTGTCATCGGGTTACCGGGCCGCTTTACCGAATGGTGTGACGTTGCCACAGCAGAGATTGCCCGGCGAGCCTTGGGGCCAACCGAATTCGTCCGTGCCGATACCCTTGAGGAGATTTCGCTTTGGATGATCCGTACCCAGGCGTCGCGCGGCGTGGTGGCTTCGCGGCAACCTGGCGGCCGCCTTCGCTCTGCTCTCGTCGAAGCGGGCCGAGCCTTCCTTGTCGTGGTCGAAGAGCCACAGACGGCTCTCGTGGAAGCCGCTCAGAGACACTCGAACGACGTAGCCGTCGCGGCGCAGCTGGTGGCGAGCAGCTGCGCCGGGATCACGCGCTATGTTTCGTCGCCCGGAGCGCTCGCCCTGTTTCGAGATCGTGACGGCAGCAATCCCGTCACCACCGTGCGAGCAATCGCGCACCATTTGGCTCTCACCATTAGCAACGCCGATGTGGTCGAGATCGTCAACAATCTGGCCGCGGCAGGTCTGACCTTCGAGAAACCCGGCGGAGCAGAGCGCTGGGGCGGGATCGAGGCTGAGGAAAAGCGGGTAGTCGACGGAGCGGTCGGTCCGTACATAACGTATCTCACGAGCGGTAATCTTCCGCCGATTATCTGGGAGCGCGAGCTCTTTTTTCTCGGCGACCGGCCTAGAGAGCGAGCGACGGGTGTCATAGACGTCACCGGACGAGCGCGCCGTCTATTGCATGGGCCCTACATAATGCTGCCACCGGGATCATGGGCGCTGTCACTGAACCTGCTTTTTTCGCGTGAGACCACCGAGCATGACTTTCTATTGGAGGTGATCGTCGATCGGCCGATCTCTTCCCGGACGATCCGGCCGCAAGCCGAGGGTATATTCGAGGTCAGTATCGCCTTTGCGCTCGAAGCAACGACGGATCATCCTGTCGTAATCCGTCTGTCGACCCAGCGTGCGGCTTTCGACGGCACCGTAGCAGTGGTTAGGGCCGTCTTGACGACAGATGGGGCGGCGCTGGCCGGGTACGGATCGGCCGTCATCCCGGCTGCGGCGGGTCTTTTGGCATGAACCTTTCGGTCGCGCTGTTTGGCCCTAAGCGCGCCGAGGCACGGCTGATCCGCCGCGCCAACAAGGCTCGCAACACAGGGGCTTATTCCAAAGCCGCAAAGCTCTATTGCCGGGCGCTGAAGCTCGACTCCAAGCGGACTGACATTCACCTCCAGTATGGCAATATGTTGAAGGAGATAGGGCGCTATGCAGAGGCAGAAGACGCCTACCAGCGCGCACTTTCTCAGTCGCCGGGTGATGGCGAGATCCATCTCCAGCTTGGCCGTCTTTTCGAGCTCACTGGGCGCACAGAACAAGCCTCCAGGGCCTACAAAGAAGCGCGGCGTGCGTTGCCTGGCAGCGCTATTCCCAGTCTCGACTTGCAAAACATCGGAACGAAAATCCCGCAGAGTGGCCCCGACGCGCTGTTGGGCGAGACGGAGTGCGAAACGCATATTCGCGAGGGCGATCGTCTGCGCGATGCGGGGCGCTGTGCGGACGCGGCAGCAGCCTATAAAGCTGCGCTCGCCATCGCGCCCGCGCGGACCGATATCCGAGTTCAATACGGCAATATGTTGAAGGACTCGGGCCAGCTGGCCGAAGCTGAATCAGTCTACCGATCTGCGCTGACCGAGAGACTTGACGATGCGGATATTCACCTGCAGCTCGGGCACTGCCTAAAGCTGCAAGGCAGGCGCCCGGCTGCCTTGGAGGAGTACCTGCGAGCCTCTAGGGCAGCTGAGATGGGACAACTGCCCAAGCAAGGATACTTATTCGAGGCTCAACGACTGGCTGGCGTCGAGGCTCTGACGGTAATCACACATCAGATACTAGAACTGCGCGCGATGCTCAACCGGTTGACCGTCGCGCTGCCAGACGTTCAGGCGCAAGTGGCCTTTCCGGTTAGCTGTTATGACAGCTTTCGAGTATTCTTCGACGTGCCAAGCCCACCTCGAGTAGCGGCTTCGCGCAGTTTCGCAGTTCTCCTGATGGCCGATTCGGAGCCGCTTGAGACCCTCCTCACCCAAGTCGCGGCAGTCAGGTCCCAAACCTACGAGAGCTGGAGATTGTGGGTAATCGGCTCCGATCCCGCTCGAAAGCGGATCGCCGAAAGGGCAGCCGCGAGCGACGCCCGGATCCAGTGGGGGGAAAGAATATCGCAGGAGACCCCCGCGGAGGCGGAACGCCGGATCGCGCTGTCAAGTGGTGGTGACTGGATTATTCTACTGGCGAAAAGAGCGCTACTCCACCCGAGCGCGATCGCATGGTTTGCATCGCTCGCCGGGCAGAGCACCGCTACTGCATTCATTACTGACGAAGAAACTGGTACTAACGAACGCGGCAGTCTTCGGCGATCGTTTCCCCAATTTCGCCAGGCCGTCGACTACGATACCCTTCTTGAAATGAACACTTGCGGCGAAACGGTGGCACTCGAGCTCGCGTCATATGCCTCGGTAGCGGAGCGGCTCGTGTCGACCTCGGTCTCCGCCGCGCGGAGCTCCTTGTTGCTGGCTCTCGCGCGGGACGGCCGTGTCGGACACATCCCCTATCCGCTTGTTTGTCGCGATGGCGATAACGCCGTGGATCAGGGGTCGGTTATTGCGGCACATGAAGAGGCCCTACGAGCCCATCTGGCGCACGCTTCTCTCGGAGAACGTATCCACATCGGTCCGCCAAAGGGGGCATTGCCGCGTTTGGCGATCGTTTGGCGCCCGCGGGATCCTGATAGACCGATCGCACTTATTATTCCGACCCGCGACAATGGTCAGGATATCGTCCAGTTCGTCAATAGTTTGAGAGAGCGAGCTGCGATCCCGGATGCTCTACGAATCGTGGTTGTCGACAACGGCAGCCGCCTGACCGAAACCCACAGCATCCTCGCAGAATTGGAGGCAAAAACACCAGCACAAGTTTTGCTAATGGATGAGCCGTTTAATTGGTCCCGGCTCAACAATCGGGCCGTCGAGCTAGTAGATGCGCCGTTGTTGGTCTTTGCCAATGACGACATGGTCATGCTGTCCGAGAAATGGGACGAGCGCGTGCGCGGTCTTCTCGATCGCCTCGAGATCGGCGCCGTCGGCGCACGCTTGTTATATCACGACGACACTGTCCAGCATGCGGGGGTGCTTTTCGGCTGGAAGGGAGCAGTCATCCATGACGGTCTTTATCAGAGCTGTCTTGAGCCGGGCCCCGGCAGTCGCTGGCAGGTCAGTCGCGCGGTCGGAGCTGTGACGGGAGCTTTTCTCGCCACGCGCCGCGATGTGTTTCTTGCGCACCGCGGGTTTGACGAGCTCAATCTGGCAGTGTCGTATAGCGACATCGACTACGCATTGAAACTACGTGCCTCGGGATTGAAGATCCTCTGGACCCCCGAGATTACGTTATATCATCATGAATCGAAGACGCGTGGCCTAGATCATCTGGATCCAGAAAAGAGCGCGCGTGACGCTGCAGAGCGCACTGTAATGGAGGCGCGTTGGGGAGCCGCGATGTTGGCAGACCCGAGCGTAAACCCGGTTTGGCACATGGCCACCTTGCCCTTTGGTCTTTTATCTGCTCCGTCGCAATCTCGGATTTGGGCTCACATCAGACGGTGCGCCAGTGACAACCCATGGCTGCCGGAAGCGAACGAGACGCCGCCGGAACGATAACCCCGCCGCACTGTGGTTGCGGAGACGGTCGCCACGGGGTGATCCCGCAATCTTTTTCGCTCGGCCGAGCCGCATACCAAGCCAACATTTCTCATGCAGCTGGCTTGATCAGAGCGCAGCGGCGGCTTCGCTGCGCTCCGCCGGAAACATCGCCACATTTGCGAGAGTTTGGATCGACGACAATTCGGAAGCCCGAATCTGCCTTCCACAGGTTCCATCGGAGGTGATCTCATATAGGCAATAGTCCGATTTTTCTACATATAAGCCGAATTCTACGGCAGAAATACCCGATGTTCTCAACAGATTTTCGGGATTTATTTCGACAAGAATCTTTGGCCTGTCTTTCTCAAGTATCCGTCGTGCTCCTTTGAAGACCAAAAGCTCTGATCCTTCAACATCGATTTTGATAAAATCAATGCGACGAGCAATACACACGTCCACCGCTTTTACAACAACAGGCTGTGCTATTATCCCCGGCCCGTCGAAATCGGACAGAACGAGATGCGTGCCGCCGGGATTGACGTCGTGCGAGCTCCAGATCACTTGACCAAAGGAATTTTCAGATCCCAGGGCAAAATTGTGTATCGTGACGTTGGTGAGCCGGTTCTCTGCGATTGTCTTGGTCAGGAGATGCGTCAAGTCGGAGCGTGGTTCGAATGCATCAACTCTTCCATCTGCTCCGACGAGCAGAGCTAGATGAACGGTAAACCACCCCAGGTTTGCGCCGACATCGAGGACGGCCATTCCCTTCCGGACCTGTCGTCTTACAAAAGCAGTTTCCATACCTTCATAAATTTCCGGTTGCCATGGCGGGCGATACATACTGATCGCCGGAAATAAGCCAGAACGTAAGGCCATCCTCGAGTTCTACCATGTAGCGACCGTGGTATGAACAGACGTTCCGTATTTGATTGCCTAGAAACTCCGGTGAGGATATGAATGCTTCAACCAGCCGACGTCGACTCGTTTCGGGATAAAGTTCCACAGCTTGGGGATCCTCTGGTTCACGACCAAGGAGCAGTCTGTAAGCCCATAGAACATACTGGGAAGTTGGGTAAGGATCTTGATCCACGTCAGTGGCTCCAGTAGCTTTTCGAAGCGTTACGTCGGACCGCGGATTAAAGCATATTCCCGGCACAGCACGGTGTCCTCGCGCAGAGAGTTTGGGGCTGGGGAGAGACGACAACCAGCGTCTAACCGATTGGAGGATTAATCTGATTGTGTGCTCCCTTGCTTGCATTCAGCAACCCGGCGGTCGCGTTGCGCGCCGGTCCCACAGGGCCACTTGCCGTTGCTCCGAAGAGCCCGCAATAATCCGTGTTCGAACCAAACGCATAGCCGTACCTTTGACTCGGCACCGCCCCGTCCCAGGCCCCCGCAGCGCCGGAACGTCCCCCGACGATCGTTACGCCGATGTTGTTCCCGTCGTCTATCATGACACCGCTGTAAGTGTTGGTCGCGTCTGTCGGCTTTCCGGCGAAATCATTAACCGCCGCGGAATTACCGGCGGCCATCAAGTTGTCTATGTCGATGTTCTTGCAATTCGAGTTGACCCAAACCCCGTGCCGCACGTTGCCGCCGGCGGTGCAATTTGACAGATGGACACCGTCGATCGGATTGCCGGGAAGACCGTTGACATTCAGTCCTGCTCCAGCATTGCTGGAAAACCACGAAAGCGAAAACCGCACGTTTTGCACTCTACCGGCGCTCGTGTCCGCCACGATTAGAGCTCCATCAGAGCCACAAGTATCGCATTCTAAATTGTTAATGAAAGAATTTATCACTCCCCGTCCGGGGCCTGGGAGAATGCGAAAGGCATTCGCCGCGTAATCAATTATGTCGACGTTGTCTATCGTGAGGCCGCCCGAATTGAACACCGAGATACAGTTCCGGCCGCTATGATTCCCGCCTGATTCCAGGTCCAAAATGATCGTGTCCTGTGGGAATTTCTGCGTGGCATCCCCGACTATGATCGCGTGTTTCGTTCCACTTGAGGCATCGACCAGGCATCGTGAAATCCAAACAATATATTGATTGGGTCCCCCCGTGACCCAGAAATGGGCGTTGAAGCCGCCAAAGGTGTGAACGTTATCGAACTGGTGCTTTTGCCCGTTCAGACTATGTATCGCGGCGCCAGCGGACTGAGACTGAGCTGCGCCGAGGCCGATCCCGAGATCTCTGATCCCGCCTTGGGCACCATTCAGGCTGTCGGCTACGGAGCCGAGGGAAATTACATCGCCAGTCGGATTATACCTTACGGTGATGATCGTCCCCCCGGGACCGTCGCCCTTGAGAACGACTCCTGGAGCGCTCCATGACAGCGCGGGATTCTCGGCCCCTTGTGAACCGGTAAAGGAGATCGGCCCCGGGCCCAGGTGCACCGTCGCACCGCCGATCGACGCCGCGTGCTTGATCGCCGCCTGGATCGGCACGGAGTCATCGCTCCCACCTCGATAGGGATCGGCAGCGGTACCGAAATTCCTGACGTCGATGTACGACCCTGTTTCGTCAGCCGCCTTTGTTCTCGCACCTTTGTGGGAAGCGTTCGGCCGGATGGAATCCGGCACCTGGGAGAGCGCTGGCGTCGTCAGTAGTGTTCCGAGGCTTGCGATTAGCGCGCGCCGTCCGATCGTCTTCGGCATCGGTTTGTAGAGGTGTGGCCTATGCTGATAAAATATCTGTTGCCAATGGTCGTAGGCGGCACGTTGGCGCGGATCGGCCCACATCGTCTCGAAATCGATCTACCGCCGGAGTTCGGCAATCGCCCGCCGGCGACGCAGAACGGCGACGCGCTCTCGTCGCAGCAATGCGCGGTGAATGATGCCTTCTTGCTCAGGGTCCATCATGTTTGCGATAGGGGAGCGTCTCCTCTGATTTCCTACCCCGCTCGCAGTACAAAGAATTCGCATGTAGCGGGATCTCAATGTAGACGGGTATGTCAACGACAAGGCCGCTGCTGTATATCGGGATCGGGACCTCGGCAAGCGGAACGATGAAAGCTCTTGCAAGGACCGTCGCACGTCGCCTCCCGATCGTGCGAGGTCTACTCGACCAACCGAACGCGGCACTCGCCGATCGTGATAGGGCGTTACCCGCTGTCGCCTCGGGCAGCGCCACGCGCGCCAGCACACTCGACGAGCGATACCCACCACGAACGGAGCACAGCAAGATGGCAACGCATGAGGATATCTTTTATTGTTTTCGGCTGTTGCTCGGAAGGAACCCCAACCCTGAAGAATGGCCCGGGCACTCGTCCAGGGTGGGCGAGGATCTCGAAAACGTCGTCAGCAGCTATGTTACTTCCCGCGAGTTTGCCGACCGTGGTCTTTTGAAGAAGACATATCAGGATCATGTCGAATTGGCGCGCTTTCAACGGTTTTCCATATTCGCCTCAAGTGAGGATCTTGCGATAGGGCGGCACGTGCTTCGCGGCCATCCGTACGATGCGGGGATTGCAGCGCTAATCAACCGTTATGTCAAACCAGGTATGGCGGTAGTGGACATCGGGGCGAATATCGGGTGCTTGACAATGCTTTTCGCGTCGCTCGTCGGGCCATCGGGCCGTGTCGTGGCGGTAGAGCCGAACCCCGAGAACATCAAGTTGCTGGAGGCGAGCCGTCGCGTGAACGGCTTTGACCAGGTCCTCGTCATTCAAGCCGCAGCCGGCCGGCACACGGGCCTTCTGACTCTCAACGTTTCCCATTCTAACGGCATGACGGCGGAATTGCCGAGCAAATTGGACGCGATCTTTGGTTCGCGCCTGGTCCCCTGTTTTGCGCTCGACACGATCCTTCCGAAGGATCGACCGATCGGCTTCGTCAAAATCGACACCGAGGGGGCAGAACTCAACGTCTTGATCGGTCTATCCCAGACGATCGATCGTGACCGACCGTTGATTGTGAGCGAGTTTAGCCCCGGCACGTTGCCTGGAATATCCCACTGCACGGGCCCGGAATACCTGCGCTTCCTGATCGGCAAAGGATATGGAATTGGTGTTATCCAACAAGACGGGTCCGAAAACAATTTCGGAGACGATGTCGAGGGTGTGATGAGTGCCTACTCCTGTACCGGGGTCGAACTCATCGACATCATTGCAGCACCGACGTGATTGCTCCTGCAAACGATTGCGCGCCAATGCCGACGAGACCCTGCGGCGTACAAGACCTTCCTATTGACATTCTCTCATCGGCGACTGCTAAACTCTGGAAGCTCCGATGGAACGCCAGCCAAAACTAATTGACAGCGCCCATAGATTTCTTGAAAGGAGGGCCGAACTTTATGAGACTGTACTGAACTCGCCTGAGTTTAAGGCGCAGGGAGTGCAGCTGTATCCTCATGACATCGTCGGCGCAAATTTCCCTATCATTGTCGAGCTTCTACAAACATCAGGATTGTCCGAGTTCCTAGGGGAGAAAGACATTCGCACCGTGCTCGATGTGGGCGGAGCCAACGGCGATTTGGCGTTTGTCTTCGCCGGAGCTGATTTTGAGACCACGCTTGTCGATCTTTCAATCTCCTATCAGAAGTCACCCTTGGTCGCGTCCCTGATTAACGTGCAACTGGGCGCCAATGTCAGAGTAGTCGATTTGTCCGTGGACGGATATTTCAGTTACTCTGACTTAATAGAGCACACGGTAAATTCTGGTCAATTCGAACATCATTATGAATCTGAAACATTTGATCTGGCAATTTGTTTTGGTCTCTTATACCATCTTAAGAATCCTTTTGCTTTTTTGGAGAGCATTAAAAAGTTGTGTCGTTTTTTCATATTAGGAACATGGCTTATGAGCTATTTTCCCGATAATTTAACAAAAGTGAGAGATGTACCTCTGGCATATTTGCTGAGATCGGGAGAGCTCAACAGTGATCCCTCGATTTACTGGATATTTACAGATTCGTCGTTCAGGCGCTTAGCCGAAAGAACAGGGTTCTCCATAATGTCTAGCGCAAGCGCGTTCGGGCGGGCGGACAAAATATCTAATCCAGTCGACATCAACTACGGTGAAAGAGGATTTTTACTTTTGCGGTCGGAATGAATTCTGCGGCTCTCTCGGCTCCGACTTCGACGGCGTCCAACACCTCCATCCGGCATGATCGCGTTCGGCACCCGCCCGGCTACCACCATCTCCGCCGCTTGCCCGCGCTCTGGGCTGTCTGTCCCCACACAGGCAGGCAAAATACATGCGGGTTGTAGTAACTTGCCAATTCGGAAAGATCGATGTTCCATCCGGCCGGTTGCACGGCGCCGTCGTCAGGACTGGGCAGAACCGAGTAGACATACTGCAATGGCGCCAGCATCCCGAACATCTCGGACAGCGTTGCTCTGGGATCCTGGTACAGGAAGTTGTGGATCTCCAGATCAATGATTGGTCGCTGAGAAAGGACCCGCTGCGCCCCTCGCATCATCTGCAGATCACTCCCTTCGACATCAATCTTGATAAAATCCACGCGGATATCCCGCGCAACCTCTTCGTCAAGACGAACGCATTCGACTTCGATGGTGTCGGTTTCATCGGTTTCTTGAGCATCCTGTCGCGCGAGGACCGTGTTGCCGCTATCACTAGCCAGAAGGGGCATGCGCTTACGCTCGTTACCCAAGGCAAACGGTCGGACGATAGCGTTCGTGCACTGATTGAGCGTCAAGTTCTTCTCGATTACGGCGGCGTTTTTCGGCAGAGCTTCCCACGCCCACACACCGCCTGTGGGTCCCACTGCCTTAGAGAAAACGACGGTGAAGCACCCATGATGGGCACCGCAATCGGCTATTTTCATGCCCTCTCGGATATGGGCCAGGCACCAGGACGTTTCTCGCGTGTCGTGGCGCTCACTGCCATTGTACCACGCCTCGGCGACCGGATCGGTAATCCATAGATCATAGGTATGCGGCCCCATTTTGCGGTTGCGAGCCACGTACGATTGGAAGCCTGATCCGCCCGGAAGCGCCATCTCCTCTCGAAGCTCGTCGATCAGTTGAAAAACAGCGGCTGGCCCCAGCACGCTACTCTCTTTTGCATTTGACATCTAGGGTAGTGCGCCAGTCGGTTGCGACACTCCGAACCGCCGCAGGAGCGGGTATTGAACCGGATAAAACGATTGCATGTAGTTGCATAGATGACAGAGATACTATCTTAAATAGATTATGAAATTTCACAGCCGACAGGTGTTGACGTGCCGACCGAGGATGATATGGTCCCAACCGGATGGTATGATCTGCTGTCCGCATCGGAAACCAAGACGTGGGAGGACGGGATGCGCGCAAGAAGCGGTTCTCCGTGCACTGCAACGGGAAGATGGCGATCGTTGGTTTGGGCGGTGGCGGCTGGGGCCGCCGCGCTGCTTCTCGGGAGCGCGGCTTGGGCGGCCCAAGGGCAAACTCCCGGCGACCCCCCGGCTCTCCGCCTGATCAAGATCATTCCGATAAAAGGGACCGCGGGGAGCCCCAACACCCGAATGTTCTCCTTCGACATCAGTTGGGTTGACCCGACGACCGGACTCTACTTCCTCGCCGATCGTTCCAACGCAGCGCTCGACGTCGTCGACACCAAGACCGATACGTTGTTCGGCCAGATCGGCGGCGCTGCCTTTAATTTTGGCGGGGACACGGGCAGCAATATGACCCAGGGTCCCAACGGCGTAACCGTCGCGCCAAATTTACCGTGCATCTTCGTGACAGACGGCCGCAGCCGTGTGGTGTCTATCAACTACAGCGCCAGCTTCGTGACGCCTGCTAGCTCCATCAATACGGGTGGCGGCAGGCGTGCGGACGAGCTGGCGTTCGACCCGAAAGACAGACTGCTCCTGGTGATGAACCCCAACGAGACCCCGCCGTTCGGCACCCTGATCAATGTCTCGTCGAGTTGCGTGCTGAGCCAGCCAAAGACGATCTTCCTTACCGCCGCCAATGGCGTGGACGCGCAGGGCGGCGCCGAGCAGCCGGTGTGGGACCCGGGCACCCAGCACTTCTATGTCTCGATCCCGCAAATAGGCAGCAACGTTCAGAATGGAGGAGTCATCCGGATCAGCACCGCCGGGGTCATCGACGCGGTGTTTCCGATCAACTTTGTGTCGCCGGCCGGCCTCACCCTCGGTCCTAACGGGGATCTGCTCGTCGGCAGCAACACGGTCTTTGATACCTCAGGCAACACGTGCTCCACGGTGGTCCCTGGTTCGGTAGCCTCACCCGTTGGGGTGCCCGCGACGTGTACCGGAATCGCCGCTCCGCAATCAGCGATCTGCAACCCGAGACCGGGACGCAATTGCACGGGAAATGCTCTTGTCGCGGTGCCGGGCATCGGCGGCGGCGACGAGATTTGGTTTAACTCCGGCGACGGAAACTACTACGTGACCGCCAGCAATGACCCGGTCGGCCCCGTATTCGGCGTCATCGCGGCGGTCTCGGGCACACAGACCAACATCCTCACCCAATTGGTGCCGACGCTGCCTCCTGTCCCGGCGGTAGGGACTGCGGGGACGGCGAGTTTTGTGCACTCCGCGGGGACCGTGCACTCGATCGCCGCGAGCGCCGCAAACAACCACGTATACGTGCCGTTGCCGGCTAATAACAGCTACAGCGACTCGTCCGGCAACACCTGCACGCAGGGATGCATCGCGGTGTTCAGCACGCAGTGAGCACCCCTTCTCGCGCTTGGGCCGCTAGTCGCTAACCCGCGCATTTGGTGTCGCGGCCGTGAAGGGCCGCGACACCGCTCCCCTTCCGGACCTCGGCGGAACTGCCAAATATTCCACCGCTGCGCCGTCAACAGTGCGGTTCCTCGTTTGCCACGGGACCGCACCCGGCTCGCCTTCCAGACCTTTCGCGACCCATACTCGACGTCGGCAGCCCACCGCGATAGCATCCGAGCGGATGCGGTGATGGCGCGATCGGGCGCGTTGCAGTCGAAGCTCCTCGACGTATTCGACGAGTTCAGCCCAAAATGGCTCGGCACGACGAATTTAGAATCCATCAGTTCCACTCAGGCTCGTCGGTTGCTGATGCCGTCACAAATTGCATGTTCTTTGTGCAATCGATGTTGGAGAGGCTCGGATTCAAGTCCGATATTTTCGTGGAACACGTGGATCCCGCGCTGTCCGGGCGGATCCGACAGCTGGAGGATTTGCGTCCCTCCGAAAGCGATCTGCTTCTGATTCATCATTCGATGGGTCACGATGCATTCGCTCGGCTGGCAGATCTGTCATGCCGAAAGTTTCTCGTCTATCACAATATTACCCCTCCCCGATTCTTCGAAGAAAATGATCCTTTTCGCTCCTATGGGGTCAAGGGATACTCGCAACTCGCTCAGTTCCGCGAA
>Ga0182039_10001109_pt1 | contig 14202 bp, 10 predicted proteins | sample sta12Can44000111_FD_125975 | JGI IMG/M metagenome (GOLD analysis project Ga0182039, IMG submission 125975) | Lab enrichment of tropical soil microbial communities from Luquillo Experimental Forest, Puerto Rico - statanox.12C.anox.44.000.111 | ecosystem: Environmental > Terrestrial > Soil >...
ACCGTTGGGACCCGCTTTCCGCCCTGCTGGGCGCAAGCCCCGGCTCGATGGCCCAGGTACTGGCGTTGTCGAGTGAATTGGGTGCCGATGTGCAGGGGGTAGCGATCGTGCAGGTGATGCGCGTGCTGTTGATCGTGCTCGGTCTCCCCGCAGGACTGGCGCTGTTCGGCTGGACCATTGCTCCATCCGTATCGACGCGCGCGGGCGTCGACTGGTCGCTCACCGAGCTTGCGCTGCTCGTGGTCGTGTCGACGCTGCTGGCAATCCGCATGCTGCGCATCAGGTTTCCCGGCGGCTTGCTGTTCGGAGCCATGCTCGGGTCGGGATTCTTGCACGGAATGAATCTAATCCACGCCACGCTGCCGTCGTGGGTCGGGAATGCCGCGGTGCTCACGCTCGGAGCGGTCGCCGGCGCCCGCTTCGCCAATACCAGTCCCCGTATCCTTTTGAGCTATCTCGGAGCCGCATTCGGCTCTTTTGCGGTGGCGGTCGCGATTGCCGCATCATTTGCCACGCTCGTCGCGGCGCTGCTTCCGTTTCGCATCGCCGATGTGGTGGTCGCCTTCGCACCCGGCGCCCAAGACACCATGATGGTCCTGGCACTCGCATTGCATCTCGACCCTATCTTTGTGGGCGCTCACCACCTCACCCGATTTCTGGTCGTGAGCCTCGCTGCCGCGGCGGCAGCCCGCCGGCTGGTCCGCCGTACGCCCGCACCACCGCGTGCGCGCTGGAAGCGGCCGCGGCGCGGCGCTTTTGAAGATTGATGTGAATTTTTATAGTGGTATGCGCGGCCCGCCGATCGCACGCCCGCCTCGGCTTTCGAGATTTCTGGCAAGCCGTTATCATCCGCGTCGAACCGCGCAGATCTGCTGCGAAACGCCCCAGTGGAGAGGCAACATGCACGACGTGACAAGCGAGCACTGGCACGAGCCTGAGGGACTGAAGAACGCCGGTTACGGCGCCTGGAAACGACCCAACACCCCGTACGACGACTACATGGAGGGGCAAGGCATACCGATTTATCGCGGCATCGGGGTGCGGCGTGTGCAGGATTTGCCGCTCAAGCCGTGGAAGCGAATGGGCGGCAACGGAACATTCATTCAGCTCTACGGCACCGAGGGCCGCTGGGGCTGCTACGTCGTCGAAATTCCCGGCGCCGGCGCGCTTAATCCCGAGCGCCACATGTTCGAAGAGATCATGGTTGTCGTCGAAGGCCGCGGCACCACCGAGATCTGGACCGATGAGCAGAAGAAGCCTCACACGTTTGAATGGCAGCGCGGCTCCATGTTCTCGATCCCGCTCAACACTTGGCACCGCATCGTCAATGCCGCCTCCGGTCCGGCGCTCATTCTGGTGGCGTCGACGGCCCCGAACGTGATGAATTTGTTCCGCGATACTGACTGGATCTTCAATTGCCCGGTCACTTTCCCGTCTCGCTACGATGGCAGCGAAAACTACTTCAAGCCGAAGGACGACATCGCGCCCGATCCCTTGCGCGGACTGGCCATGCGCAAGACCAATCTCATTCCCGACATTTTCAACGCCGAGCTTTATCTCGATAACCGGCGCTCGCCCGGCTACAAGCGCATGGAGCCGAACATGGCGAGCAACGTGTTCTATGGTTTCGTCGGCGAGCACGTGACCGGCCGCTACTCCAAAGCTCATGCGCACCTGTCATCGGCGGTGCTCGTCTGCATCAAGGGCAAGGGTTATACCTACACTTGGCCGCGGGCGATCGGCATGACGCCCTGGAAGGACGGCAAGACCGATCAGATCTATCGGCAGGACTACGAGCCGGTCGGGCTCGTTACCGCGGCGCCCTATGGCGGCGATTGGTTCCATGCGCATTTCGGGATCAGCAAAGAGCCGTTGCGCCTGATCGGCTGGTACGGCCCCAACAATCACCGCAAGGACCGCGCGGGAGTCCCCGGTGAAAAGGATACCGACGAAGGGGCCATCGACGTCACCGAGGGCGGCACGGCCATTCCGTACTGGTTGGAGGATCCCTTCCTGCGCAAGGAATACGAGGAGACGCTGCGCAAGGAAGGGGTAAGCTCGCGCATGGAGGATTGGCTTTACCGAGCGCCGGCGGCGGCATAGGGCGCAGGACCAACCATGGTCGACAGGCGGCGCCTGTTGGCGATGCTCGCACTTGCCGCCGCGGCGCATTCCACCGCGAACGGTGCCGAGGACGCGAAAAGCTTCTACAGCGGCAAGACGCTGAAAATCATCGTCGGCTTGCCGGCCGGCGGTGGGGCGGATGCTTACGCCCGCCTGGTGCAGCGCCATCTTTCGCGCCACCTTCCCGGCGCGCCGGCGATCGTGGTGCAGAACATGCCCGGAGCCGGCTCGCTTCGATCAGTCACGTTCACCGAGACCGGTGCTCCCGAGGACGGCACGGTCTTAGCCACGTTCAGCGCCGGGCTGATCACCGAAGCCGTGACCGCACCCGAGCGAGTGCGGGTCGATTTCAGAAACTTCGCTTTCATCGGCACGGTGAGCGAGGACATCCGCGTCTGTTACGTCCGACGGGAGACCGGGGTACGGAACTGGCGTGATCTCCTCGCCCGCGATCAGGTCATTTTTGGCGCAAGCGCGCCCGGTGCCGCGGGCACGGCTGATGTGGCCATGCTGCGAAACCTGTTCGGAGTGAAGATTAAGCAGGTTCAGGGCTATGCCGGCAGTGCCGCCAAACGTCTGGCAGTCGAGAAGGGTGAGATCGACGGCGAGTGCGGTGGCTGGACCTCCGTGCCTGATGACTGGCTGCGCGAGCGCAAGATCAACGTGCTGGTTCGCCTTTCCTCGACGCTTGTCGACGGGCTCGACGCGACCGTGCCATTTGCCGGCGATCTCCTTAACGATGCCCGGGATCGAAAGGTGTATGACTTTTTGCTCGCGCCGGCGAAGCTCGGGCGGCTGTTCCTGGTATCCTCGCGAGTTCCCGCAGAGCGCGTGGGCGTGTTGCGCGCCGCCTTCGATGCGATGGTCGCCGACCGCGCTTTCCTCGACGAAGCCGCGAGATTCCGGCTCCTTGTCACTCCCCTCGCTGGCTCTCAGATTGCGCGGGAGGTCAGCGACCTTTACGCGATGCCGGCCGATCTCGTGACGCGGGCCAGGCTGATTGCCGGCGAATAATGGGTCCCCGGCGGCGCCCAGGCACGGCGAATATTCGTCAACGCCGCTTGCATGGGACGGTGCGGCCGTTTCGAGTAAGATCGCAAACCCACTATAGCCGTCGCACTTGGCGCGCCGTGCCAGTTCATGCTGAGGGAACAAATAATGTCCAGAGCGAAGCTCGCGTGCGGATTATCCGCGCTCCTCCTTGCAACCGGCTTGCATTCGGCTGCGCTCGCGGAGGATACGTTGCGTGTCGCCGCGGGCCTTGCCGGAACGTGGGAGAACTCGTTTTCCGAGCTCGGCCAAAACGCCGGCTTCTTCAAACGCCACGGAATCGCCCTCGACGTTTTCTACACCCAGGGAGCCGGCGAAACCCAGCAGGCCGTGATTTCCGGCAGCGCCGATGTCGGAACGGGCGTCGGCGCATTCAACACGTTCGGCGCTTTCATGAAAGGCGCGCCGATCCGGGTGATCGCAGCCACTCACACCGGCGCCGACGATCTCACGTGGTATGTTCGCGCCGATTCGCCGATCAAGGACAAGAAGGATCTGGCGGGCAAGACAGTCGCTTACTCCACGGCCGGTTCGTCCACCTACGCGACCGTGCTCGCCTTTCAGAAAGTATTCGGCGTGAGCTTCACGCCGGTGGCGACCGGCGGCCCGCCGTCCACGCTGACCCAGGTCATGAGCGGCCAGATCGACGTCGGCTGGACATCGCCGCCGTTCGCGCTCGATCTCCTCGCCGCGGGCAAGATCAGGCTGATCGCGCGCGCCAGTGATGTCCCCGAGATGCGAAATCAGACCGTGCGCTTCATGACCGCGAATGCAACCGCTTTAGACACGCGCAAGCCGGTCTTCGTTCGCTATCTGGCGGCCTACCGCGAGGTGGTCGATTGGATGTATTCCGATCCGGCCGCGCTCAAGGCGTTTGCCGACTGGGCTCACGTTTCGGAAGCGATGGCGAAAACCGTGCGCGACGATTACTACCCCAAGAAAAATGTCTTGCCCGACCGCATCGAAGGCGTCGACGCGCTTATGGCCGATGCGGTGTCCTTCAAGTACATCGCCGCCCCGCTTTCGAAGGATCAGCTCGCGCGTCTAATACTCGTTCCTTTGAAATAGCCGACCGGTTGGTCGGCGCGCACTTTACATGAATTAAAACGCGTAAGCTCGGTCGAGGTACTGGATTCGGTTCATCGCGCATTCTACGGTGAAGGCACGTACTAGCCGCGTTGAATTGTGACTAAATTCCTAGGGAGGAATCGATGCAAACAAGACGTCTGTTGCTGGGCGTCAGCGGCGGTTTGGCCGCGATACTTCTGCTGTTGGCGCCCGACTTCGCCCGCGCGCAAACCAAGCCCCCGGCCGCCATTACCGGCCAGGTCACTTCCGAGGCGGAAGGCGCCATGGAAGGCGTGGTGGTCAGCGCCAAGAAGGCGAACTCGATCGTCACGGTCAGCGTGATCAGCGACGCGCAGGGCCGCTACAGCTTCCCGGCCGACCGGTTGGAGCCGGGGCAATATTCGCTCAAAATTCGGGCGATCGGCTACGAGCTCGCCGCTCCCGCGAAAGCGGACGTCGCCGCCGAACAGACCGCCACGGCCGATCTCAAGCTCCGGAAGACGAAGAATCTCCCCGGGCAGATGAGCAATGCCGAATGGATGATGAGTCTGCCCGGCACCGAGGATCAAAAGGCGTTCCTGCTCGGTTGCGTGGGATGCCATACCCTCGAGCGCATCGTCCGCTCGAACCACGACGCGGACGAGTGGCAGCAGGTCATCGTGCGCATGAGCGGTTACGCGCCGGTGAGCCAGCCGATCAAGCCGCAGCGCATGCTCGATCCGGCACGCTCCGGCAACCCCGAGCAGTTCCGCAAGCAGGCGGAATACCTCGCCAGCATCAATCTGAGCGAGGCGCCGCAGTGGGAGTATCCGTTGAAACCTCTGCCGCGTGCGACGGGCCGGTCGACGCGCGTCATCATCACTGAATACGCGTTGCCGCGGCCCACGACCGAGCCGCACGACGTGATCCTCGATGCGCAGGGCATGGTCTGGTATTCGGATTTCGGCGAGCCTTACATTTCCAAGTTCGACCCGAAGACCCTCAAGCTCACCGAATATCCGATCAAGGAGTTCAAGCCGGGCGCTCCGGTCGGCAACCTCTCGCTCGAATTCGACAAGCGCGGCACGCTCTGGTTCGACACGATGTTCCAGGGAGCGCTGGGCAATCTCGATCCGAAGACTGGCGAGATCAAATACTATCCCTTGGCCAAAGAGTATAACGACGTTCGCGTGCAGCTGAACTTTACCGGGCTGCGTCATGACGTCGATGGCAAGGTCTGGACCAAGAGCGTCGGCACGCAGGAGGTCTTCCGTCTCGATCTCGCGAGCGAGAAATGGGAGCGATACGACCCGACCAAGGCGATACCCGGCGCTGGCCGCCACTCGATCTATCAGGTCATCTCGGATTCGCAGAACAACCTGTGGATGGCCGAATTCCAGAAAGGCTATGTCGGCAAGATCGACGCCAAGAGCGGTGAGGTCAGGTGGCACAAGCTTCCGACCGAAAACGCCCGCGCGCGGCGAATGAATATCGACGACCAGGATCGCATCGTAGTCGCCGAATATCGCGGCAACAAGGTCGCGATATTCGACACGAAAACGGAAAAGGTGACGGAATACCCGGTGCCGGCTTCGACTTGGCCGTACCGCGCCGCCATCGACAAGAACGGCGACATCTGGACCGGCGGGATGCACTCGGACCGTGCGGTCCGGCTCAACCCGAAGACCGGTGAGACCGTCGAATATCAGCTGCCCAGGGAAACGAACATCCGCAGCGTCTTCATCGACAATTCGACGACGCCGCCCACGTTCTGGACCGGCAGCAACCACGGCGCCGCCTTGGTCAAGGTGGAGCCGCTGGACTAAGAGCCGTCCCCCAAAAAACGCGCGCCCGCCCCATCATTGCCGACGGGGCGGGCGCTTTCATTTAACCTGGCTCGGTCGCGGCCTACTCCGCCGCTAGCGCGCGGCGTTTGAGCGGCAAGCCGAGCCGCTCCCACACGTCAACCAGTGCTTCGGCGAGCGCGTCGATCAGCGCATCGTCATGGTATGGGCTGGGCGTGATGCGCAGCCGCTCGGTGCCCTTCGGAACGGTCGGGTAGTTGATCGGCTGGATGTAGATGCCGTGCTCGGCGAGCAGGAGGTCGGTTGACTCTTTGCATTTGTCCGGGTCGCCGACGAAGACCGGCACGATGTGCGTGGTGCTTGTCATCACCGGCAATCCCGCGGCGTTCAACACGGCCTTCACTCGCGCGGCACGCTCCTGATGGCGCTCGCGCTCGAAGCTTGAGGTCTTGAGATGCCGGATCGCGGCAGTTGCGGCGGCGCAGATCGCTGGCGGCAGCGCGGTGGTGAAGATGAAGCCGGGCGCGTAACTGCGCACCGCATCGCAAAGCGCCGCGCTTGCCGCGATGTAGCCGCCAAGGCAGCCGAAGGCCTTCGCGAGCGTTCCTTCGATCACATCGAGACGCCCCATGGCGCCTTGGAGCTCAGACTGCCCGCCGCCGCGCGCGCCGTACATTCCGACCGCGTGGACCTCGTCGGCATAGGTCATGGCACCGTAGCGCGCGGCGAGATCGCAGATGCGGTTGATCGGGGCCACGTCGCCGTCCATGGAGTAGAGCGTCTCGAAAACGATGAGCTTTGGTCGGTTCGGATCGGCGGCGCTGAGCAACTCCTCGAGATGCGCCATGTCGTTGTGGCGGAAGATCTGCTTCTCGCATTTCGCCTGGCGCACGCCCTCGATCATGGAATTGTGGTTCCACGCATCGGACAGGATCAGGCAGTTTGGCAGCAGCCTGGCGATAGTCGAGATGCCGGTCTCGTTCGACACATAGCCGGAGGTGAAGACGAGAGCGGCCTCCTTGCGGTGCAGGTCGGCAAGCTCACGCTCGAGCTGGACCAGCGGGTGGTTGGTGCCGGCGATGTTGCGGGTGCCGCCGGCCCCCGTGCCCATGCGAGCCGCGGTCTCGACCATGGCGCCGATCACCTTGGGGTGCTGCGCCATCCCGAGATAATCGTTGGAGCACCAGACGATTACGTCGCGCGGACCCTGCGGCGTATGCCAGATCGCGCGGGGAAAGCGGCCGGCCAGTCGTTCCAGCTCGGCAAAGACCCGGTAGCGGCGCTCATCCCTGATGCGTGCGAGGGCGTTCGTGAAATACGCCTCGTAATCCATAAAGCGGCCCTTCCCGGCAAAAGAGCGCTCTTTGGAACGCTCCCAAGCTCTTTTTTAGAGGCGTTCCAGGGGGCTTGTCGAGTAGGGGGCGAAGCCGGGGAAACTTTGCCGCAAGATCGGGCGATCCCTGCCAAGAACGTCACACCGAGCAGCGCGTTGCCGCGGCTAGCGCGGGGCAGAATAATAGTAGACGTCTTGGATCGACCTTGGATGGATGACGATCTCGCGCCGCGTGCCGTCAGCGCTGTACGAACTGACCGGAATGTCGCGAAGGCCCTCGCCAAATTTCCGCACGGCGTTCAACGCGTCGTTCGTCGACTTTTTTGCCGTTTGAACGCGTCGAGTGGCCATTTTCGCAGCGGCCGCGTGCGCTTGCGCTTCACCAGCCGGCTTGCGTGCAGGCAACCGCGCTTGCGCCTTGGGCGCGACAGTCCTCTCGGGCATGCGAGTCTCTGTCGCGGGCTCTTAGCGGCCGTGTCTGTGGCCGGCGGCTGGGCCGCGGGCGCGGGCTCCGCGGCGCCCTCAACAGCGGGCGCTTGCTCAACGGCGCGCGGCGGGATCAACGTGGCCTGCTCTGGCAGTGTGGCATCGCCGCGCAGCAGCTCGGGCCACTGCATGTCCGACGGCGTCCTCAACGTCGCGGCCTGCGTGGCGATTTGCTGGGTTTCAATGAAAGGCTGCTCAGGCAGCGCCGCTTGCTGAGGTTGTCCGCGAGGCTGCTCAGGCGCAGCCGCTTGCTGAGGCTCGACCGGCGACTGTGGAGGTGCATTCTCGCTCGCCGACGGAACTTCGAGAGCGATCGAAGCCCGGTGCGCCGCCATCCAAGGTAGGCCGCGGGCGCCGAGTGGCTGTTCGCCGATACCGGGCAGCAGCACCGCCACGCCTACCGCGATCACACCGGCGAAGGCGAGCAGAGCGGCCGCGGTTATCGAACGTACGTGCCAATACAAAGCCGTCTCCTTCGAGACCACATCTGGCGCCATCAATATCTCATCGCGTGTGACGGCACTTTGCGGGACTCTATCCAGCCCGACTCTCATCCCGCTGAAACGAATAGCATATTTCAACCGCGCGGGCCTGCCGATAAGGTAATCCACGGACGCGGCGTATCTGCTGGCATTTACCGTCGCGCCTGCGGATGAGCAAGCATTTCCGCAATTAAGGTGAACGGCCGCCGCTCAAGGGAACACAACCATGGCTGACCGCATGCACGGCCTGGGACACGGCCTCACGAACTACGGCGACCCGGATTTCTCGCTTTATCTGCGGCGCTCCTTCGCGCAATCCATGGGCTATTCGCGCACGATGCTGGATAAACCCGTAATAGGCATCGCCTACACGCCCTCCGGCTTCAACAATTGCCACCGCCATTTCCCGGAACTCCTGCAAGCGGTCAAGCGCGGCGTGCTTGCCGCGGGCGCGCTGCCAATCGAGTTCCCGACGATTTCGCTCGGCGAGGTGTTCTTGAGCCCAACCAGCCTCAAATACCGCAACCTCATGTCGGTCGACACCGAGGAGATGGTGCGCGCCCAGCCGATGGACGCGGTCGTGCTGATGGGCGGCTGCGACAAGACCGTCCCGGCCCAGCTCATGGGCGCGGTGTCGGCGGGTCGGCCCGCTATCATGCTGGTCGCCGGCCCGATGATGACCGGCCGCCACCGCGGTGAGCGCCTCGGCGCCTGCACCGATTGCCGGTGGTTTTGGGCGCGCTATCGGGCGGGCGAGGTCGACGATCAGGAAATTTCACAAGTCGAAGAACAACTCGCGGTCACCGCGGGTACCTGCGCGGTGATGGGCACCGCCTCGACCATGGCGTGCCTCGCGGAGGCGCTCGGCTTCATTTTGCCGGGCACCGCGGCAATCCCGGCCGTGCACGCCGATCGCCTGCGCGCCGCCGAAGCGACCGGCGCGGCAGCTGTGCGGCTCATCGGCTCGAAACTCGCACCCGATCGGATCGTCACTGCGAAGTCGATCGAGAACGCTTTGCGTGTGCTTCTTGCGCTCGGCGGCTCGACCAACGCCTTGATCCATCTGACCGCGATCGCGGGCCGAGCCGGGATCAAGATCTCGCTCGAAGAATTCAACAAGCTGTCGGACTCGACGCCGGTGCTGGTCAATCTCAAGCCGGTCGGCAACGGCTACATGGAAGATTTTTTTGCTGCCGGCGGCATGGGTGCACTGCTGCGCGAGCTCAAGCCGCTCCTCTATCTCGATTGCATGACAGCGACCGGAGAAACTTTGGGCGAGCGCCTCGCAAGTGAGCCCGCTGGTTACGTCGATCGCTCCATCATTGCCGAGCTCGGAAAACCGTTCGAGCCGGTTGGCGGCCTCGTCGCGCTGTTCGGCGACCTCGCGCCGAAGGGAGCTATTCTCAAACGCTCCGCGGCCGATGCAAAATTGTTCGAGCACGAGGGCAGGGCGGTGGTGTTCGCCTCACTCGCGGATCTCGCCGCGCGTATCGACGATCCGGCACTCGATGTCACTCCGCAGGATGTGCTGGTGCTGCAGAATGCCGGTCCGCACTCGAGCGAGTGCATGCCCGAGGCCGGTTACCTGCCGATTCCGAAAAAACTCGCCAGGAGCGGGGTCAAAGACATGATCCGCGTCTCCGACGCGCGTATGAGCGGCACTGCCTACGGTACCATCGTGTTGCACGTGACGCCGGACGCTGCATCGGGTGGCCCGCTCGCGTTGGTGCGTAATGGCGACCGCATTCGCCTTTCGGTCAAGGAGCGGCGCATCGACTTGCTGATCGAAGAGGCAGAAATGTGCAAACGCGCGGCCGCCATGAAATCGGCACTCGCCAAGGCGGAGCGCGGCTACGCAAAGCTCTATGCCCGGGAAATTCTCGGTGCCGACGAGGGCTGCGATTTCGAATTTCTGCGGCCTTCAGCGCTCGCGCCATCAAGCTATTGAGGCTGAAACAGCGAGCTTGGTACGCGAAGGCCCCGAAGGTGACCCTCGCTCCCTTCGTCGTCAATTCCAATGAGGGGTTGTGTAATGGTTCGCGGTGATTAGGACATTTCCGCGCGACCGCCATGAAGCTGGATCACTTTCCAGAGACCGGTGATCCTTGTATATGGAACGGAAAATAAAGCAGAACACGATCGGAGAGTAACATGGACGCAAAAACTGACGAGAGCGCGGGCAAGTGCCCGGTCACAGGCGGAGCCCGTGGACGCACGAACCGCGACTGGTGGCCCGACGCGCTGGATATCGAGATGCTCCATCGGAACTCGCCTCTGTCCGATCCGATGGGCAAGGAGTTCGACTACGCCAAGGAATTCAAGAGTCTCGACCTCAAGGCTGTGATCAAGGACCTGCATGCCTTGATGACGGACTCGCAGGAATGGTGGCCGGCCGACTTCGGCCACTACGGCGGTCTGATGATCCGCATGGCATGGCACAGCGCGGGTACCTATCGCATCAGCGACGGCCGCGGCGGCGCCGGCGCGGGACAGCAGCGCTTCGCGCCGCTCAACAGCTGGCCTGACAACGCAAACCTCGACAAGGCGCGCCGGCTGTTGTGGCCTATCAAGCAGAAGTACGGCCGAAAAATCTCCTGGGCCGACCTGATGGTTCTCGCCGGCAACGTCGCGCTCGAGTCGATGGGCTTCAAGACGTTCGGCTTTGGCGGCGGGCGCGCCGACGTCTGGGAACCTGAAGAGCTCTACTGGGGTCCCGAGGGAACCTGGCTCGGGGACGAGCGCTACAGCGGCGAACGCCAGCTGGCGGACCCGCTCGGCGCGGTTCAAATGGGCCTGATCTACGTCAACCCGCAAGGGCCGAACGGCAAGCCGGACCCGGTCGCGGCGGCTAAGGATATCCGCGAAACGTTCTTCCGCATGGCGATGAACGACGAGGAAACCGTCGCGCTGATTGCCGGTGGGCACACCTTCGGCAAGACCCACGGCGCCGGCGATCCGTCGCTCGTGGGACCGGAGCCCGAAAGCGGCGCCCTCGAGGAGCAGGGCCTCGGCTGGAAGAGTAAGCACGGCACCGGCTTGGCCGGCGATGCCATTACTGGCGGCCCGGAAGTCGTCTGGTCGCAGACGCCTACGAAGTGGAGCAATTACTACTTCGAAAACCTGTTCAAATACGAATGGGAGCTGACGAAGAGCCCGGCCGGCGCTTGGCAGTGGAGCGCGAAAGGTGCCGAGCCGACGATCCCGGATCCGTTCGACAAGTCGAAGAAGCGCGTGCCGACCATGCTCACCACGGACCTGTCGCTGCGGATGGAGCCCGCCTACGAGAAAATCTCGCGGCGCTTCTACGAGCATCCGGATCAGTTCGCGGACGCATTCGCCCGGGCGTGGTTCAAGCTGACGCACCGCGACATGGGGCCGATTCATCGTTATCTCGGCCCGCTCGTCCCGAAAGAGGCGCTGATCTGGCAAGACCCGATCCCGGCGGTGAATCACCCGCTGATCGACGAAAAGGATGTTGCGGCGCTGAAGGCAAAGATTCTCGGCTCTGGCCTGACCGTGTCCCAACTCGTGTCCACCGCCTGGGCCTCGGCTTCGACATTCCGCCGCTCTGATAAGCGCGGTGGCGCCAACGGCGCGCGCATTCGGCTCGCGCCGCAGAAGGATTGGGAGGTCAACCAGCCGGCGCAGCTCAAGACCGTGCTTCCCAAGCTTGAAGCGATCCAGAAGGAGTTCAACGCCTCGGCCAAAGGCGGCAAGAAAGTCTCGCTCGCCGACCTGATCGTCCTCGGCGGCGGTGCTGCCATCGAGAAGGCCGCGAAGGCCGGCGGCACCGACGTGAAGGTTCCGTTCACGCCGGGGCGCATGGATGCGTCCCAGGAGCAGACCGATGCCGACTCCTTCGCGCCGCTCGAACCGCGTGCCGACGGGTTTCGCAACTATGTCAGCGGCAAGCGGCAGTTCATGACGCCTGAGGAGGCGTTGGTGGACCGGGCGCAATTGCTGAGTCTGACGGGGCCGGAGATGACGGCCCTGGTCGGCGGCCTGCGCGTCCTCGGCGCAAATGCCGGTGGGTCCAAGCACGGCGTCTTCACCAAGAAGCCGGAGACGCTGACCAACGACTTCTTTCTCAACCTGCTCGATATGAGCACCTATTGGGAACCCGCCAGCACTGATGGCGTGTACCAGTCGCGCGACCGCAAGACGAAGGCGGTACTGGGGACCGGCACCAGCGTTGACCTGATCTTCGGTTCGCACTCGCAGCTGCGCGCCTTCGCGGAAGTCTATGCGTGCGCGGATTCGAAGGAGAAGTTCGCAAAGGACTTCGTTGCGGCGTGGACCAAGGTGATGAACCTCGATCGCTTCGACCTTGCCTGATCTCTGCGGAAAGGCTTTCGAGGGCTTTTCTAGCGGAGCTGCGACCGAGCATCCGGTGATCAGGCCGGATGGAGGCTTATAGTGGGCAGCGCAGTGCCGCTTTCACCAACGGAGTTGCGAGGTTCGCATGACGACCCGATCTGCGTTCGCTTTGTTCATTTTATGTTTGCTCGCGGCGATCGCTCCGCGGTCGGCCTTGGGCGAAGTCTATCGACCGTGGTGCGCTCAGTACTACAATTCGAATAGCGGCGCCACGAACTGCGGCTTCGTCTCGTACGAGCAATGCATGGCAACGGCGTGGGGCGCGGGCGCGTAACGGCGACGGCACCCGAAAACCGCGCAACGCGACGCGGGGTGAGCGGATCGGCCGATAACGGTCCATGGCGGGCACGCCGCTTGTGGCCGCGCGCCAGCATGCGACCGCGGTCGCAATCTCGGCTCCGCACAGCGGGACATAGGGCCGAATCCGATCTACGACATGGCAAAGGGGGAGATCATCCATGGCGGTTGAGAGCATCTTTTATTCGGTGTCCGGCCTCAGTTGCCGCGGCGCGCTGATCTGGGACGAGGCGGTCAAAACACCTCGGCCGCTTCTCCTGATGGCGCCGAATTGGCGCGGCGTGATCAAGGCATCAATCGAAACCGGCCAGATGCTGGCGGGCGCTGGCTATGTGGTGTTCGTTGCCGACATGTACGGCGAGGGAAACGGGCCGGTCGGCACCGAAGAGCCGATGGAGTTTCTCAAGCCGCTCATGAGCGACGTCTCCGCGATGCGGCGGCGCATCGCGGCTGCGCTCGATACGTTGACGCGCGAAAGCGACCGGCGCGCGATCGGCGACATCAGCCGGCGCGCGGCGATCGGCTTCTGCTTCGGCGGGCTCAACGTGCTCGACCTCGCCCGCACCGGGGCCGACGTCCAGGCGGTCGTGTCGATGCACGGCACCCTGGTCACACCGCAGCCCGCCCAGCGCGGCGACATCAAGGCGGCAGTGCTGGCCGTGCACGGAGCTGCCGATCCGGTCGCACCCAAGAGCGAGCGCGACGCCTTCGAAGCGGAAATGACGCAGGCGGGGGCGCGCTGGGTGCTGCTCACGTTCGGCGACGTGGTGCATGCGTTCACCGATCCGGCGGCCGACGTTCCCGGCCGGGCCAAATGGAACGAGCCGGCGGCGCGCCACGGCTATGCGCTGGCGCACGCCTACATCGCCGATGCGTTTGCCGGGAAACTGTGAGGTTGCCGGCAGCCGCGCCGGGCACGATAATCGTTTGCAGACGCCAGAGGTGGAGGGTTCGATGCACACGCTGTCCATTCCACGATCCGTGATCGACCGCGTCATCGAGAAGCGCGGCCGCGAGCACGTCTATGCGGACCTCGATCCGGCCAGGACCGCATTGGTCGTGGTCGACATGCAGAATGCGTTCATGCTGCCGGGCGTTGCTCACGCGCTCTGCCCGATGGCGGAGAAGATCGTGCCCAACATCAATCGCCTGGCGCAGGCGGTGCGCGCGACCGGCGGGACCGTGGTCTGGATCAAGACCA